>JACZDD010070947.1_pt1 | contig 13061 bp, 10 predicted proteins | sample 8641771 | NCBI WGS metagenome assembly JACZDD01 (sample SAMN15324614, study PRJNA640507) | soil metagenome | isolation source: intercropping peanut in the second line | place: China: Luxin town, Laibin City, Guangxi Province | collected 2019-07-25 | depth 10cm m | reverse complement strand
TTCTCGCAAAACACATGCTTACCCAATCTCAGCGCCTCACAGACAAATCGTGCATGGCTGTCATGGCGCGTAGTAATAACGACCGTGTTGATGTCCGGGTCATTCAAGAGCGCAGCACTGTCTGTGGTAGCCTCCTCAAATGCATACTTCTTCCCGGCATACACTCCGCTGACCCCCGTAGCAGATGCTACCGATTTCATCACCCCACCGGTCTTGCTCAAGGCCGGGATCAATACTTGCGTTGCATAATTGCCGGATCCGATGACTCCCATTCTCACCTTACCCTCACGGCGTAGGGTCTGGGCAATCTTAACAGTCCGGCTCAGAAGTTGAGTCTCAGATTTCTGTGCACCATCTGGATATTGGAGGATGATCCCAAGCGAACCCTTGTCGCTGCCGAGCAACTCATAGGCTTGGGTTGCTTGTTCCAGGGGGAAACGGTGGGAGATCAGCGGCTCAACATTCAGTCGCCTATCGGCCAGCATATCCAATATAGCCTCGAAGTTTCGTTGCTCGGTCCATCGGACGAAACCAAAGGGATAATCCTGCCCACCTTCCTCATAGAGCGGGTCATACCGACCAGGCCCGTAGGAACACGAGACCTGGAAAGTCAGTTCCTTTTCATAGAAATCGGCGCGGGACAACTCCAGCCCAGTTACACCAACCAGAACAATACGTCCCCGCTCACGGCACATGAGGGCGGCTTGATGCATTGGTTCATTGCTCTTAGTGGAGGCCGTAATAAGGACACCATCGACGCCGCGCCCACGCGAAAATGCCAGCGCCTCAGCGACAGGATCTCCGCCATGTGAGAGAGCGACCACATCCGCCCCGAACCGCTTGGCCAGTTCCAGCCTCTCCACATCGAAATCGATACCGAGCACCCGACAACCATGCGCCCGTAATAGCTGGACCGTGATGAGACCAATCAAACCCAACCCTGTCACAACAATGGACTCACCCAATGCCGGCTCAACCAGCCGGATCCCCTGCAGTGCAATCGCACCAATCACTGTGAAGGCGGCCGCTTCATCACTCACGGAATCTGAGACTTTCGCACACAGGTTTTTGGGGACACAGACAATCTCTGCGTGCTTGCCGTTCGACGCCACTCGATCCCCGACCGAAAAGTCCGTAACTCCGTGGCCAACCTCAAGCACCGTCCCTACGTTGCAGCACCCCATCGGCAATGACTGGTCCAACTTGTTGCGAACCGCTTCAAGCGTAGGTAATATTCCGTCCGTCTTGACCTTATCCAGCACCATTCGAACTTTTTCTGGTTGCTGACGAGCCTTGTCGAACAAGTTGGCCTTCCCAAACTCGATGAGCATACGCTCGGTCCCTACCGATACAAGCGAGCGGATGGTTCGAATTAGAAGGTGGTTCTCTCTGACTTTCGGGCTTGGAATATCGGCTAAAGTGGTCGCGCCCGAGGCAAGATTTTGCAAGATCTGTTTCATAAATATCCTGTCTTCCTGGATAATCTCCTTTCAAACAAGTGCCGTCCAAGACGGTGCTATCGTAGCTATCATTTCATCTTCGCGATATAGTTTTTTACGTCTGTGCACTGGAAATCGAATCTAGAAACTCACCGGTTGACGGGAGGCTTCCAAGATGTTTGTAAGAACGGGGGGAGGTCAGAAAGCCTCGACAACAAGATTCTCCAATAAACTCAAGAACGACTACTATAAGACGCCCTTTATAGATTCGTAGATACTCAGCAGTTCCTTAGCATTATCATGTTGCGACTGAACTCGTCTTTGTGAGACGCTTGTGGCCTCTAGTGCCTTAGAGAGGCTTCCTCCCGAAGTAAGGCTGAATAAGGTTGTTCCAGTCGGTCGCGCCACGCAATCTGAGCAAAGCACATTCAAGCCGTGCTGCAATGCCTCCCTTACGGCAACAGAATCACCATCAATCGTAGTCGCGCGAATGTACGCATCACACTGGGCCAAGATATAGTTAAATTCTTCAGGCTGACTGTCCTCTAGCAGAACATACTCTACATGCCTCAACATAGCCGCAAGTCTGGTTAATTCGTTGAGATAAGTCCTATCGTATGTATTGTACAGCGCGAGAATAAGTGCCACCTTCTTATCCTGCAACACTCCTGATAACGCCTGAAGGATTACATGATAACCATAATGTGGCAGACCTAACCCTGATGAAATCAACATCACCTGATTGCGCGACCGCATTTCTTTAATTTTTGGTGCGATGCCTGGTGGATGTTCAACGGTCGCCTTCAAATAGGCGGGAATAATTACTACTTTATTCGATAGCACACCAAGACTCTTCAACGCCTCTTGCTGTTCTGGATTAACCACGACGATGCGATCAAACCATTGCAGAATCCAACGTAAGAGAGATTTACCCAGTAGACTCTTTTCTGAAAGACGCGCAGTAAAACTTCCGCTATGAATCGTGAGCACAAGCTTCTTTGAAACTCTCGCAATCAGGAAGCAGAGCATGCGGAGCAGATTGCCGCCTGATGAAACGTGCACATGGACAATTCCATGTCCCCCACAAAGTTCCTTTAGGGCGGAGATGGCATTGCGCAGAGTATTACTTCTGAGTCTAATGAGTTCTATTGCTCCTTGATCGATTCCTCCAGCAGTAGACGTTCCATAGAAATCTATGACCTTAACATCATAGTGCTTAGACAGGATGCTCGCTAGCCGTTGGATATGCACGGTTATGCCTCCAAACGGAGGTGGGTAACCGCCTACGATAATTACTTTGTAACCAGACATTGTTTATCAGCCAATTTACTGCACGCCCTCAGCCTATCGCCAAAGCAAACTCCAACCTCCTTACAGGCGATGCAACTCTTGAACTCTGCACCTTCACTGCACGCTGAAATGTGCTTTCGTTTAGATGTGTCGACTATTGAACTCGCATTCCAGTTTGCCCGTGAGTTCTTTCCCCATCGAACAACATTCTCTTACCTTGACGCGATTTCCAGCATTGCACGTCGCACCGCCAACAATTTTTTAAGGTCAAAAGGGCTAGCAACGACGTCATCGACCAACTGCCAGAAGATGTGTGCCTGTGGGGTTCCTTCCACCTTCTTCTTTGTCTGTAACAATAATTCATAATCCTCAACTCCTTCTCGCCAGGCCTCCCATCGCTTGCTAGAAACGATATCCGAACCTTTATCATAATCATAAATAACCGCATAATCAGGCCTATTACCATCCAGGTCATTCCATGCAGAGCCTTGACTGCCAATATCGGCATAGGCCCAAAATCCAATTCCTGTCGCACCTGCTCTGAAAGCTTTCCAAGCCTGATTGCGATAGAAACTCAGTGGATCTCCATCTTTACCACCACCGCCGGCTGAATAAGACCATAACTCCCTATTTGATGATTTAACTGAGGCGGCAAGCGGGCTGGTTAATCTGCTGGCAATGACTTGAAACGTATCTATCACGGAGACAAGCTTATCAAAGTCGGTCGAAGTTGCACCGGTGTGTGTAGTGTACGTTCGCAGGTTGGGATTCACACGTTTTATTAACCTCGCCGTGTCATACAAAACACCTGTCTCCTCCCCTTTTTTTGGCTCATCCACCGGATAGAACGCAAATCTGTCATACCCGATGCCCATATCGACAAGATGCTTGCTCCAATCTGTTATCCATTGGCTGAAAAGCGTCTCCCACTCTTGGCTCATAAACGGCGCAACTCCCCTCAAGGACCGCAACTGCTTATCATTAAAGTATAAAAAGAAAAGGAACCTATCAGTCTTTCGAAAGCGAGCCATGACTTTGTCAAATCCTGTGTAATCCACGCTCATTCTACCATCAGAAACTCTGGGCCAGGGAAGCTGTGCAGGATGAATGGTAAACAGATTCGTATGATGTACGACTAGATCCTTAATCGCCTTCTCTACCTTATCTATGATGAGTCGCCAATTAAGATAGGCCCAATTGTTTACCATAAGATGTTGAACTGCGGGCATTTCTATCGGCCATACTTGAATATTGAATTGAACGGTCTTTGCCCAGTTCGTGTCAGATTGCGCATCAAAAACAATCTGACCGGGATATGTATCGACGGCTGAATCCCCAGCGAGAATAGACAACCAGAGCTGTTTTGATTCACCCGGATCGAGTTTTAACCTACTGGAGACCAGAGGAATTAAAGGGTCAGCGCGAATTTTAGCCTTTGCCGTACTGATTGGGTATGCTTCAAATAGATTGATGGTCGGCGCTGATCGAGCCGTAGAAGCAACTTGCGCGGTGATCTGTATTGTTTGTGGAGAAGTTGAGGCGTTGGTCACGTTGATTGCTTCAGAATGCGTTCCATTCATTAGTAGATCAACGGTCAACATTTCGACTTGCGCCTGTTGTGCGGTAGGTGTGTCGAGCTTTGTGAATGGTGCCCATGGATTGTCTCGCCATATCACAATCGGTTCCTTAAACCGTCCTTTCAATGATCCTACGTGAGCCGACTGTACCAGTTTTTCAAGCGTACGGATTTCTTGTTCGTCAGCGAAAGAGCCTTGTTCAAGGTCCGTGACGAGAGAGCGGATATTCCCGACGGTCGATCGAGCAATATCTGATCTTACATCTTTTTCTACAGTGGCCAACATGCGGCTCGCTGAGAAGCGCAAGTTGTTTGCCACCAGTTCAACCTCAGCAAGTCTTTTCTCGAAATCCAGAACATCGTCTCGACCTAACTGACGCTGAACGGTCTGGCGCGTCGCCGATCCTCCTCCTAAGACCTTTATCTCATCAATGAATGTATACGGTCCCTTCGGATGAATAAAAAGCCAAACATATCGACCGTACGCGGACAGATCCTTCGAGCAAAAAGTTCTGACCTCATATGCCCCATCATCATACTCTTGCCCTTGCATGAGATTCCCGATATACACAAAGCTGTTTCGGCTAGGTCCTATAAACATTTCTATCCGTTGAGGGAACGACACCTCTGCCTGAATTCCTTGTGCTGTATTGATACAGATTTTGCCTATGGAGGCTTTCTTTTCCAAGTCGATCTCGATTTGAATTTTGCTTGCTTCCTGCCAACCGACTGTCGTCTTAGAGGTCCAAAAGTGGCCGCTCGTATAACTTCCATCCGTGAGCTGCTTGCCGTCGAACTCATCCTTGGTGCTTTCGTAATTGGGCTTCGGATCGAGCGCATATGATTTACCAATTCCTAAATCTAGCGCACTTGCGGGAAGCACAAGAGAGAAAATTAACAAGACTGTCCACAGCGCACAGATGTATTGCGACCGCCTCTTATCAAGAAAGTTGTACATTGCCACCTCTCCTACGTTGACTTGCAGCTTCTTGATAGACTTCCATTGTTCTCTGGGCGATGACGCCCACATGAAATCTACGAGAGGCGACTTCACGTGCCCGCCATCCGAATTCTGTCGCTAATAGCGGATTGGACAGCAACCGCAAGAGTCTGTCGATGATTTGTTCTTCATCACTTGGATCAACCAAATAACCCGTCCTCCCATCTTCAATCATGTAGGGCAGACCGCAGAGATTGGATGCGATTACAGGAATTCCCGCCGCCATGGCTTCCATGATAATCATGGGGGCCGTTTCCTGCCTGGAGATAAGTATCACACATGTCGCGCAAGACAATTCTTTTAAGAGAGTGGATCTATCGATATTCCCAAGAAATCGGACTTGGCCTTTCATGTCGCTGTTCTGAATGAATTCCATGCATCTGGCTTTGTAGGAGGCGTCATCGGCTTCTCCGGCAAGATATAGGCGAGCCGACGGTTGATACTTCGACAAACGAGCAAACACTTTCAGCAATCCGAGGACATTTTTACGCTCATTCAATCGTCCTACATATAAAACACGCGGCTCCTTGCACGCTCTTTGAACCACGAAAAAGTCTTCGGTGACTGGATTTTCGATATTCCATTGTTTCCCTTCGATCTGATCACCTATTTCCTGAGCAACATAAGGGCTAATGAGAATGGTATGGGGTGATCGCTTCCGCCCTCGCCGCTCTATACAGGCTATCGTATTCTTCCGAAGCCTCATCAGAGCTCCGCCCTGAAATAAAATGTCTCGTTCTGCGATGCCGTGTATTGTGAAAACATAGGGAGCATCATAGCCGAGCGTCCATCCACCAAGGGCTTGAAAATGGGTCACGTCTGGACTAATTGCTTTCAGGCAAGTCTGAATTGCACGGCGGAAGGTGGACCAATAGGCAACGAAACCCGGAAGACTCGAAGAATTCAACCAGTGCAATGTCATATCTTCTCGTACCTCAACGCCTGATGAACGATTAGAGCAGGGAGCCACCACATGAAGCTCAATATCAGAAATAGCACGTAGTCCAAGCATTAAGCTGTATGCCACTCCCTCCACTCCCCCTCTAATGACATTTGGAGTTTCAGGGAATGGCGTCACCATTGCCAATCGCATCTTCATTCTGACAGTTGCAGACTTGGGAAAGTCCTCGCGATTAAAATTTCAGGACTCCATATATTCCGGTTAGAACTGATAATACCAGCGCCGTAGCCAGACAAATCGACATCCTCCTCCCCCACAAAACCTCCGCAGCGTAGCCGACATGGATAAATCCAAGGACCATAAATTGTGTCTTGTGTCTGAGTGCTCCTCCGACATAGGCAACAGACAAAAACACGACTATGCATGTTATGGCAACTAACGCACGTTCCTTATCCCGTATGCCATTCCAGAGCCCAAAAATCCAAAACGGGACACAGAAGTACCATACTAATGCACCCGTTCCTTCTAGCAGACTAGGAAAGGACAAATTGTTAAACGGAGGGACTGGCATAAAAGCCATGTATACCATGCGAAAAGGAATAGAGACGTATAGAGGTGCATCGAAGATATATTTGATGGCCAACGATCCTTTTGAACTTCCAGCGATCTTGGATTCGTTCCAGCTCTCTCCTTGTCTCACAATGTAATCGAACGTTTGGTTGCTGAACGATCGAACGTTTAATGCCACAGTAACCAAAACCACGACCAACGATAATCCCAACGATAGCCTTTTCAGAAGCCCACCACCGAACCATGAGAAATAGAGCGCATAGGCGACTAATAGTGTGTATAGAGTCGGGCTGCGCAACAAAAGCAAGGCTATGCCGCTAATGAGCAAGGCCAAAATGCTCTGCGTTTTTATGTACACAGCAGATGGTTGATTCAACCGCGAGATAAGCAAAGTGCTTAAAACGATAAAAAATGCGACAACGATGTCACGAAACGTATTCGCAGCATAAAAACTGACCGTGGGGAATATCACTGAAACCGCAGCAACTCTTTTTCCTATAGTTAATCCATACATTGACGATGCCAGAGCATATATCGAAACGACGAGAAGCCCTCCAAACATAGAATTGACGATACGGGGCGCGAGAGGGCTCATATCACCAAAGAAATGGGAGAAGTACAAGATTGCCCCAACGAGCCATGGATACCCGATATAACTAAACTGTTTTAGCAGTTTAGCGCTGTCATGAGTCCCCATAATCCAGTCTCTCGCTATGGCCGTTCCAACGATATGGAACTTAAGATCATCGTTAAGTCCCGTGCTCGAATTTCGGATAATTCCACTCGCGTACTGAACAAGAGCTTCAACATCATCCCCCACATAGGGATTCCAAAGAAAGGCTCTTCCATATTCAGATTGGTAGTATGCAGCTAATACGATCGCGAGCAGGACGTTGACGGAATATGAGAGAGTGAATATTTTGAGTCCCAGTGTTGTCTCAAAGCCTTTTGTCCCCACGACAATGTATGCCATAAGGACTCCAATGCTGAAGCATATAACAAACAGTACTGGAACGGACAAGTCCTCTGATGAAAGATACTGCACAAGAACAAGACAAGTGGCAAGGAACAACGCAAGAGGGGTAAGAGCACCCTCAACGAATGACCGTGATGACTTGATTTCACGTCTATTTTTAGCCACCTCAGGCTCTAGAATCTTGTTTTCCACCTGCAACACCGTCCTGCTCCCACAGACACAAATATGCCTTCATGGATTCCAAGCCAACTTTGCCCAAAAACATTTAACTCAATAGTAAGTCTCTACAAATATTTTGACAGAATCTTCTCCTCTAAAAAATGTGCAATACCTGAGATAGCCTTTATCTCCTTTAGAACCCCAGTCCTGTTGTCGATATAAAATTGCTTCAAACATTTCCACCATGGAAATGCATGTGGGCTCTATCAACCACCCTGTTTCTCCATCAGTAATGATTTCAGGCAAACCTCCCACTTTAGTACCTACAACTGGTAGACGAAGTGCCATGGCTTCCATAACTGCAAATGGCATTGCTTCAGATCGGGACGGCTGTATGTATAAGTCGGCAATATTCAACAATCGCCACCCTTCATCGCGGATCCCTGTCCAGTGAGTACATTGGGCGATACCAAGACGAGCCGCCTCAGAGGGAAGATCAGAAAGATTGGGATCTATACCGATTATAAAAAGATGAAGCTTCGGATACCGCTCGGAAACTGCTGCCATCGCCTCAAGCAATATATCAACCCCTTTAATCTTGGAATCGAAAGCAATACAGGCAATAACTATGGCGTCTTGAGGGATACTAAACTCCGTCCTCAATTTTTCACGTTCGTATGATGACTTCGCTATTTCCCCGAATAATCCCAAATAGTGACGCTTGACGATTTGTGGCCGTATTCCCAGCGCCAGTAAACTATCAACAACGCCCTGAGAAACTCCAATAACATAGTCAAAATAGTTAAACGCTATGTATCTCCACACACTATGACGCTTTTGAAGACCATGCACCATAGCCAGTAGTTTTCTAGTCCCAAATAAAGACGCCGCTAATGGCAGGAGTAGATAGATATACCCCCGTACAAAATGGGTTTGGATAATCATTGGCTTAAGCGACTGAATTAGACCTATCACTTTGAGCAGTGAACTAGCCAGAGTTGATCCGATTGACACAATCGCGAGCGAACAGCCAGCAATCTCCAAATCTCGCATATATTCAGCACTTCGCGGACATGATTCATACTGAATAATCGTACGATATCCTTTATGGCTCGCATGCTTTGCCAATTCGAGCAAATAACGTTCAATACTCCCATATTTTAGGCTATGCATTCCTGTCAAATGCAGAATCGTTTGATCGATCATTACGGACCTACCTGTCTCAAACATAAAACTTCAGACTGAAAAAATCGTGGTAACCATGCTTACGTTGTTACCGTTGCGTCATACCGTTATGGCTTCATCGGAATTCTGTTCCAGTCGTCTTCGTATAGTGACGAAGAGACCCAGTTCACCGGCTATTGCGGCACTTGCAGCCGCTGCAGCGGCTCCCGGTGCACCAAAATCTGGAATCAATACAAGCGCACCCGCACCACACAGAATGATTTTCAAAAGGTTCGCCAATGCATTGAAATGAGGGATGCCTATATAGTGTGTGACACAATTGAGCATACCACCGTAACTGGCTAAACAATTGGCTCCTAAGAGCACCTGCATGGTCACGAGCCCATTAGGATACTTCTCGGCAAACAGAATCTGAAACACCAAAGAGCATGAGAGAATTGCAAAAACCACTACACCGAGAAGATGCCAGCGAAATCCCAAAGTCCGCACAATATACGCTCGAACATCGCTGGAACTCGTATATGCCGCCACCTTGGGTACGACAAATGCTCCTAGAGCATCACTTACTGGTCCGACAATTGCGCAAAACATGAGCCCTACCCCATATACTCCCGCTACCTCTGCCCCGCGAACGGGAAGGAGTAAGAATAGTGGAAGCGTGTAACAAAGCGGGCTCAGTATATAGGAGACAACTACCCATCTACCGTACGCAAACAACCTTCTGGCAAGATCACGATTGATCGCTATGGGCCATAGCCCATAGCGGCGATTAAATGAAAAATAAAACCACAAGGACGTGAGCAAGGGACTGATGAGATAGAGTCCGCCCAAGAAAACAATAGCATCTCGGGCGCCAGCAACATACAGAATCATCGTGACGCAGAGACGATTCAAGCCGTAGAGAACCGTCAGGCGTGCATAAGATTTGTAATTCTGTGTAGCTTGCTGTGTTGACCTGGTGGATGCCCATAACCCTAATGCTCCAGCGGAAATTACCCCAATTGCCAGCTCCTTGGTAATAGGATGATTATCTGAAATGGCATACGACAACACTAGGCTTAGCGGTATTGCCATTATCGCAACCACCAACGAAATCAGAATTCGCAGCACCACCCCTGTTCGCAATATTTCCGTTCTTTTCATTTCATCGGCTTCTTGACCATAATGCCTTAATACCGAGATGCCAAGACCCGCCTCGCTCACTGCAAATACAAGCATTGTTACATTGACGGCAACCGAGTAAATACCAAATTCCTCTGCACTCACGAGGGCTGCTATTACGACGCTGACAATAAATGTGACGGCATTGTTCAAAACATTGGCCCCTATCAATAGACCGATATCGCCTTGAACATACGCCAATCGACGACACAGGTTTGCTCGCAACTCATTCATTCTTATGCTTCTACGAATGGCTCGTACACAACGAGCAACACTATTGTTGGCTGGGAGCCATCAAACGATTTCAACTACGACAAGAACTCTGTCAAGATGCTCCACGATCCGCTCCTCGCCATACCATTTTGGGCAGAATCGAATCAGCACCGTACGGAAGTCAACCGTTTCGGAGCGTCGGATATATTCACCACCCATATTCCATCCGGGGAAAATGGTACCTTCGCGCGACACACGATCATTTTCTGCTTCACCCGCCTACTCAGGAAGCCACGGTTGCCTGCCTCTCCGCAGTAGTTCTCCATGGAGGATGGATGAAGCCGTGGAGGAATGCGCAACGAGTGTCCTTCGAGGTCTTGGCGAACGAGGACTCACTTCGGCGAGGTGTCGCTGAAGAATCAACAGAGGACCACGGCCGCCCGTCTTCCACAGTAGTCTGCTACACACGATGGATCAAGCCGTGGGACTCCACACTCAACATCCGTTCCAAAAAACACTCGACCATCTGCTCCACCACCTTTCCGTCCCACAATGGCGGAACTGCGCCTTTCTTTCACTGTCCCGCCATCAATCGCGCGAGCGCGGGAAAGAGCTTACGGGGATCGATCCCGATCAGTTCGTTGATTCCAATCGTAATGGTCTCCGGTCGCTCTGTGTTGTCGCGCAGAGCCACACCGGGGAACTACAACAACTGAAATCCATCAAGCTTGCTCGCGGCTTGATCAAACGTGACGATCAATCACAGCCACCTGATTGATTGGTTGATCCCAGACATGCTGTTTGTTAGGAAGACTTTCAATTATACTTACTGTACCGCATGTGACAAATTCAAACGTTTTTTGATAATAAGACTTAGTTCCTGACGGAAGTGTTGAATGGTATGGCGAATCAAACAAAATGCGACCTAGGCAAGGCCCTAACAAGCACGAGCAGAAATAAGACTGTCCGGCGGCGTCATGCCGAAGCCAACCATTTCAGCGCATCGGACACATTCACAATCCACGTTCCACCGGACAGCCAGAATGGTACTTTTGTGCGGCACACGATCATTTTCCGTTTCATTCATCCTGGTTCGCCGGCATCCAGAGCTTTCAATCCATCCGCATCCGCAGGCCTCGGATGCTCCATCCATTTACATTCGATGACGGTGAGCGTGCCAGCGCGCTCAATCGAGCCATAGGCTTTCGCCTAGCCGAGAGTCACCGAGTAATCTTTCACATGCAGGATTTCTCCGCCGGCGATCGAACGGATGGCTTCATACTCTGAAGGCTCAGATGCACGATGGGAACCACCGAGTCGGGCCTCCTCTTCGTGCTCGTGCGGGCTCCGGCGCTGTCCAGCGAGGGGACTAACGGAGTCAATTGAGGAGTGTACCGTTTCCTTTCCGCTCCATTGGTCGACCGCCTGGAACCGTTATGAATCAACTTGTCGTTGGATCATCCACCTTCGGAGACAGTTCCGGCCTCGCGGTCTGGACGGCGCATAAAATACGATGTGTTGCCTGGATAGCGGCCTGCGCCTCCTCCTCCGCGACATGCAGATCGCCGCCGTAATCGCCTGTGGTCCTCAACCGCAGCAGGAATGCGTAGTCCTCGCCCAGGTCTGTCGGCCATCGGTTTGCCTTGACGAGATCGCGATGAACGGCCGCTTCCAGCGCAGAGTGCCGCGAGAACGTCTTCTCTTCCAGGGCGAAGAGCGCGGAGACTGCGTAAAATGCAGCATAGTACGCACGAGAAGCCGCTGCGTCGGGGTCGGCTGAGGCAGTTCTGGATGCTGTCCGAAGCGCCTGGAGAGCTCTCGTCCAAAAGTCCGCGGCTTCCCGATTCATACCTGAATCCCTTCTCGCTTGGCATTGCGGAACCACGCAAACGCCCCGGTTTCAAAGTGGGCAATATCCACAGGCATGGCATGTATCGGACGTCCAATTTCCAATTGCAATGAATACAGCGCGTGAATGATCGTGCGAAGATCCTGCGCTAAAGAAATGGGCCCAGACAGGAGCACGAGCAAGTCCACATCGCTACTCGAAACCGCCTCACCCCGTGCGAGCGATCCGTAGAGAAGCACACCCCGAAGTCTAGCCCCATACACTGCCAGGAGAAGTGCTTTCACGCGTGAGAGCAGCGTGATTGCATCGGGTTGGTTCTGTTGAAGAGACTCCTGCATTGTTCCCTCAATCCGTTATGCGCCATGACCAGACCAAGGGTGCACTAATCGTCCAACCATCCACCAAATGCGCAACAATCTCATCGTCGGTGACTTCAATGGTTTCAATATTCTTTGCCTTGAGCATCGGTCTTCCTGATGTGATCCGAAAAAGATCTTACTCTATGGCAACTCTCCAGTGGCAGACCATGCAAGGCAAGGGAGAAATCTGCTGGTTGCCGCTTCGGTTCACATTACAACACTCGCTCCAAATACTCGACAATCCGTTCCGCCGCTTTCCCGTCCCAGAGCGGTGGAATTGCACCTTTTTTCCACTTCCCTTCCATCAATCGTGCGAGTGCGGGAGGAAGCTTGTTTGGATCGGTCCCGATCAGTTCGTTGGTGCCGATCGTAATGGTCTCCGG
>JACZDD010179458.1_pt1 | contig 13072 bp, 10 predicted proteins | sample 8641771 | NCBI WGS metagenome assembly JACZDD01 (sample SAMN15324614, study PRJNA640507) | soil metagenome | isolation source: intercropping peanut in the second line | place: China: Luxin town, Laibin City, Guangxi Province | collected 2019-07-25 | depth 10cm m | reverse complement strand
TTGTTTGGATCGATATTCCATTCCTTGGCATAAGCGCGCACCAGCCGGATCGACTGAAGCGCGTCGTATACTTCGTCTGTTTGCGGATTGTAACCGTCACTGCGCAATCGGCTCCTCAGAATGATCGTGTTGACGCCGTAGTTATAGAAGAACGGAACGAAATCGGCGGCTTCACTCCCCACGTTCAGGGTTCGATGTCCGCCGCCCGCGACCAGGATCACGGCGGCGCCGGTGTTCAGGCCACGGTCTACCGTGTGGACTTCGATGGACGGATTGTGAATGTTGACGATGCTCGCGATTCGCCCCGGCACCGACTTGCTCATGTTGTATTTCTCTGCTTCGCGAACACGCGCGGCATTCAGAAAATGCGAGCCGGGCGGATAGAGCGGAATCACAATTCCGCCCGGCAAAATCGGTTGCGGCGCATACGGCTTATCCGTTGCCGGCCCCGGCGCCGGTATCGCCAACGGTGCGGGTAACGGCGGTAGCCGGTTTTGTGCGGTTGCTGTCAAGACGATAAGTGCAAAACAGAAAATCCTCATAGATTAAGGTTCGTATTCAAGTATTCATTCCGGAACTTGCCGCTCGGGTCGTACTGTTCGAGCAAAGCTTTAAACCCCGGCAGCTTCGGATACAAATACGACGGAGACATGGTAAAGAGCTTGGCCCAGTGCGGTCGCGCGTCGAACATCGCGAGCTTTGCTTCGATTGCCGGCAGCAGATTTCTTACCGCTTGCCACTCCGGTCTCCACGTGAAATGAATGGCCAGTGAAGCGCGCTGGTAGCAAGGACTCATCCAAAGGTCGTCGGCATCGATCGTACGCAATTCGGTGATGAATAGATGAGGCGTGATCTGATCCCGAAGCTCCTCGACCGCAAGAATCGCCTCATATCCTTTGTCGCGGGGAACAAAGTATTCCGATTGCAGTTCTTCTCCGCCGCTCGGCGTAAAATTCATTCGGAAATGCGGTAGTCGCTCGCACCCCGGACCGGGCACGCCCATCTGCTCCGTGCAATGCTCCGCCGAAAATCCCGGAAGTGGGTGAAGGTTTCGGCTGGCGCGCTTCGCTCCAAAAAATTCGTCCGGAAATTCCGCATCGGCGCGATCCTTAACCCACGCCTGCGTCGCCCGATGATTCTGCCAATCGGTAAAAAGACTAACGCTGTAACCGCTGGCGAAGATTTGCTCGAGATGTCCTTCCAGTTGTTTAAAAGGCAGATTCTCGTAAACGACTTGCCGCATCTCAAACGCCGGCTGCACATCTAATGCTAGTTTTGTAACCACGCCCAGAGCGCCAAGGTGAACTGCCGCGCCTTGCAGTTGTTCTCCTGCTAGCTGGACGATGTCTCCGTTGGCCGTTACCATCTCCATTCCGCAAACCGCAGTTGATAAATTGCCGTTCCTGCTGCCCGATCCGTGCGTCGCTGTCGCACAAGCGCCCGCGACGGAAATATGCGGTAGCGATGCCAGATTATGTAGTGCGAACCCGTTGCGATAGAGATACCCGGATAATTGACCGTAAGTGACGCCCGCGCCTGCCGCCACCTTGCGCGACTTCGCATCCAATGACAGCTGTGTCAGATTTTCCAGCGAGATTTGCTCTCCAGCCGTATCGGCAATTCCATTAAACGAGTGGCGCGTGCCCGTCGCCTTCAGCTTGCTCGCGTCTCTCACGATTTCCTGCACTTCCGCAACCGATTGGGGAACATGCACTCGCGAAGCGCGGAATTCATAATTGCCGGCCCAATTCTTTCGCACCACATCCATATCCGCTCGTTAGTATCCCGTACCGCTACGCTAAAAGAAAATGCAGCGAATCGCGATAGACATGGACGAAGTGGTTGCGGACACCATCGCCCATTTCCTCGAAAAGTACAACCAGGAGTTTGCCGAAGCGCTTACACCCGCCCATTTCCACGGCAAACATGTATTCGAGGTGATCGAACTGGCGCACCAGCCGCGCGCCCGCGAATATTTTCAGCAGAGCGATTTTTTTGCCGACATTCCGGTCATGCCCGACAGTCCGGAAGTATTGGAAGCGCTCATGCGGAAGTACGAAGTATTCATTACGACCGCGGCCATGGAAGTTCCATGCTCGTTTGAAGCCAAGTTCCGCTGGCTGCGCCGGCACTTCCCGTTCATTCCTCCGAGCAATGTCGTATTCTGTGGCGATAAAAGCATCATCGCGGCCGACTACATGATCGACGATAACGTTCGTCATCTGGTGAAATTCCGCGGCGAAGGAATTCTCTATACGGCTCCGCACAATGTGCGCGAAACACGCTTTCGCCGCGTCAGCAGTTGGGCCGATGTGCGGACGATGTTCCTAAACTCTTAATTCGAAGCCCTGGGCCTGCATGCCTTCGATGACGCGGCTGCGAATCGCCGCAACCTCCTCGGCGGTGAGTGTGTGATCGGCGGCTCCGACTTCGAGGCGAAAGGAAACGCTCTTTTGGGTCGGCCCGAACGGCGCACCGGTATATTGCCGGACGAACTCGATCCAGGCCAGCCCGTCGCCGGCGAGTCCGCGCAGCGCGTCGCAAATAGAATCGGCGGGAGTATGCAGATCGCAAACAACGGACAGATCGAAACCGCTAGTCGGAAATTTGCGCAGCGGTTCATATCGGATCGCCGCAGTCTCCGCAATGCCGAGTGCCGCGATCGCATCCACATCAAACAAAAATGCTCGTCCTTCCAGTCCCTCGGCTTGCAGCACCGATGGGTGCAATTCAAACAGGCGCCCGATAACGGCATTCTTCCAGTGGATCTCGGCCGCGCGAGCCGGGTGCTCATAGGGGCGAGCTTCCGCTGCCGCCAGCCGCGCGTGCGGAAACAGGCATTCGATCACACGCTTCACTTCGAAGAACTCCGCTTCATTGCCGTGGGCGCTGTAAAGCGCGCCCGCTACGTGCATAATCTCCAGTGGCTCTCCCGCGCCTTGAGGGTGAATTTCGTTTCCCACTTCGAACAGACGGAACTCCGGAAAATAGCGGACGTTTGTGAGTATGTTCTGAAAAAGCCCCGGTATCAAGCTTCGCCGCAGATGCGTCAGCTCCGAAGCGATCGGATTGCGAACCGCAATATGCTCTCTCAGGTCGAGCCCGAATCGCCGCGCGTCTGTTTCGTTGGTGAACGAATAGTTATAAACCTCGGTGAAGCCTTGGGCTGTAAGCTGTCCGCGAAGCTGCCGCAGATAAAGCCGCAGAGGATCGGCGGGAGGAGTGACCGATTCGACTCGCGGAGCCGCGGGCGTGATCGACTCGTAGCCGATCATGCGCCCAATCTCCTCCGCCAAATCGTCCTTTAGCGAGATGTCCTTAGTAGCCCGCCAGGTCGGCACAGTGACCAGCAATTCGGCCGTTCCTGCGTCGCTTACGCCAAATCCGAGCGCGGTGAGAATGCGCGTGACTTCCGCCTGGCTCAATTCCTTGCCCAGCTTGCGCACTACAAAGCGCAGCGGCAGGCGAATCGGACTCGGGGCAGGGCGGGGAACTCGGCTATCGGCCAACCCTCCTGTGACGCGAATGCCAGGACAGACCTGCTTCAGTAGTTCGAGCGCGCGCGCCACCCCGCGAACCGTATTTTCCGGATCGAGAGCTTTTTCAAATCGAACCGAAGCATCGGTTCGTAGTTTGTACCGGCTGGACGTAAAGCGGACGCTGGATGCTTCAAAATTTGCGCTCTCGAACACCACACGAGTCGTTTCTTCCGAGATGGCAGTGGCCACTCCACCGATAACGCCTGCGAGCGCGATGGGGCCGGAGGCATCGGCAATCACCAAATCGGTCTCGGCCAGCTCATACGTTTCGCCATTCAGCGCCGCCAGCGATTCTCCGGCACGCGCGGTCCGCACGATAATCGTGTCCCCCGCGAGTTTGTCCGCGTCGAAAGCGTGGGTTGGTTGCGGCAGCTCGGCCATGATGTAGTTCGTTACGTCCACCACGCTGTTGATGGAATTCACGCCAATGCTTTCCAGGCGCGTTTTCAGCCAATCGGGAGACAGTCCGGCTTTGACATTCTCAAACAACAGCGCGCTGTACCGGAAGCAGCGCGCCAGATCCGCGATCTCGACCTTCACCGGCGATTCGCCTACAGGCAGCAATTCCGGTTTTACTGGGTCAACGAGCGAGAGATCAGTGATCGCGGCGACCTCGCGCGCCATGCCGTAATGGCCCCACAGATCCGGGCGATGCGTCAGGCTCTTGTTGTCAATCTCGATGATCCAATCAGACCCTGCCTGTTCGATGCCCTCGCACTCGGCTGTCTTGAGCGTGATCAGGCGCTCGAGTTCGGCGGGCTTTGTGTTTAAGCCAGGAACCATTTCGCGCAGCCAATCGTAGGAGAACTTCAAACCGGAATCCTTCGCATGGGAATCGTCAAAACTGTGTCAGGAAGCGCAGATCGCCCCCTTGCAGCAGCCGGATATCGTCTATGCCGTAGCGCATCATGGCGAGCCGTGTCAGCCCAAGCCCGAATGCAAACCCGCCCCACTCCTCCGGATCGATATCGCTCATCGCAAGCACCTTGGGATGAACCAGCCCGCACGGGCACAGCTCAACCCAGCCGCTGTGTTTGCACACCGGGCAGCCGGCGCCGTTGCAGATCAGGCAGAGAATATCGAGCTCGAATCCGGGCTCGACAAACGGAAAATAACCGGGCCGCAGCCGCACCGTTACATCCCGTTTAAAAATTCCGCCGAGCATCGTTTTCATGAAATAGATCAGGTTCGCGACGGAAACATCGCGATCCACCATCATGCCTTCTACTTGATAAAACGTGTGCTCGTGCGAGGCGTCCACTTCTTCGTTTCGGAACACGCGGCCCGGCGCGATCATACGCAGCGGCGGTTTGAATGCGCGCATGCCGCGCACCTGTACCGGCGAGGTGTGCGTGCGCAGCAGATGGCCGTTCGAAAGCCAGAACGTGTCCTGCATGTCGCGCGCCGGATGAGTGGACGGTATATTGAGCGCGTCGAAATTGTGTTGTTCGCTTTCTACTTCGGGTCCGCGCAGAACCGCGAAGCCCAGCGATGTGAACAGGTCCTCGATCTCGTTTTGAAGCTGTGTGACAGGGTGCAGACTGCCCGGCCGCACTCCCGGAGCCGGCAAGGTCACGTCGATCCACTCGCCGGCGAGGCGCTCGGCCAATTCTGCTTGTTCGAAGCGCTGTTTCTTGCTTTCGTAATCGCTTTCGAGATCCTGTTTTACGGAATTCAGCTGCTTGCCAAGCTGCGCGCGCTCTTCCGGCGCAATCTTGCCGAATTCTTTGCTAATTTGTGCGAGCGTTCCTTTGCGCCCGAGCGCCTCCACGCGGGCCTTCTCCAGCTCTTCGAGCGAGACTGCGGATGCAAACGCAGCGAGCGTGGATCGCCGCAGTTCTTCGAGCCGCGAATCGGCCATTACCGACCGCCGTCCGTCAAGGCTTCGAGCATGGAGGCGATGTCCTGACGTCCCTTCATCAGCGCCATGTCGAGAGCCGTTTGTTGATTGCTCGCGCGCAAATTGACGTCCGCTCCACCGGCAAGCAGCGCTTCGACCATATCCCGGTGGCCGGATTGCGCGGCGCCGTGCAGCGCTGTCCAGCCGCCCTCCTGTGTAGCGTTCGGATTAGCCCCGCGCTTCAGGAGTAATTCCACCAGCGCCAGCCGCCCGCCCGCGCTCGCCGCGTGCAAAGGAGTGTTTTTCATCGGGTTGGTGGAACGGCTGTCCACCGCCGCTCCGCGATCGAGCAGTGCATTCGCAAGTCCCGTGTGTCCAAAAAACGCTGCCAGATGCAGAGGCGTCCAGCCGTCGCTGCTGTGCGCTTCGACCAGTGCCGGATTGCGATCGATTTCGGCAAGCACGTCCGCCTCCCGGCCGGCGATTGATAGGCCGAAAACATCCAGCTTCGGATGAAGTCCCAGCAGATATTCGGCCACGGCTTCCTGCCGGTAATACTTAGCCAGCACAAAGGCATTTTGGCCCGCTTCATTAATCTCGTCCAGCCAAGTGGCATGTTGGGCAAGCCCGGCGCGCACGGCCTCCAGATCGCCCTTCTTGACGCTTTCGTGAAACGTTTTCAGGTCCGTCATCTCAAGCCGCCGGCAGAAAGATCTGCTCGGCTTTGGTCAATTCCCAATCGAGATGATTGATGTAGAACAGCAAAATCTCGCGCGGATATTTTTCCGAAAACTTTTGGAAGACGCGCCCCTGCCAGCCCTCCGTCAGGTACTGCTCCGGCTTCAGGTCTTTATCGAAGAACCCTTGTTCATTCGGTATACCGAGAAAATCGAGAATCTCGACGATCATATCGAGATGTGAAAGCAGAAAAACCTGCGAGAGATCGGTGGCAAAATCTTCTTCGCCCGCCTGAATCCGCGCCCAGAATTTTGGCTCGGCATGGCGTAGCGCTTCCGAATTGAGCTTCATCAGGCGAGCGCGCGCCTTAAACCGTTCGTAGACTTGGTAGGTCTTGAGCTTGCCGATGGAGATGCCCCGTACAAGGCTGTGAAAAACTTCCGGACCGAGCGCCTGAAAGACGCCACACATCTGCATTCACGAAAAGGGTAGCACAGCGCAAACGCGGTACAATCAGGGGTTTTGAGTCATAACGGCCAATAGCCATGAGTAATCTGATTGTGCTCGGTGCGCAGTGGGGCGATGAAGGAAAAGGCAAAATCGTCGATCTGTTCTCCGAAAAATTTGACGCGGTCGCGCGCTATCAAGGCGGCCACAACGCCGGCCACACGGTTTTCATCGGAAGCCGGAAATTTGTGCTGAAGCTGATCCCAAGCGGCATCTTGCGCCCGGGCGTGAGCGCCATTATCGGCAATGGAGTGGTGGTCGATCCGGCCGCGCTGCTGGAAGAGATTCACGCGCTGGAAGCGGCCGGTGTCGACGTAAGGTCGCAACTGAAAATCAGCAATCGCGCCCACGTCATCTTTCCGTTTCACCGCACCATCGAGAAAATATCCGAAGGGCGCGAGAACCGCATCCCGATCGGAACCACTTCGCGCGGCATCGGTCCCTGCTACGAGGACAAAATCGCGCGCCGCGGTATTCGCATTGCCGACCTTGTCGATAACGATTTCCCGAAGCTCTATTGCGCGCTCGCCGAGGACAAGCAATTGATCGCCAACGCCTTCGATATCGCAGAGCCCGGCGATTTCAAGGAAATACTCGAACAGTACCGGCGGTTTGCGGAAGAGATTCGCCCGCTGGCGTGTGACACAGCGAGTCTGCTGAACGGCATGATTCGCGAAGGCAAAAGTATCTTGTTCGAAGGAGCGCAGGGAACGATGCTCGATATCGACTTCGGCACGTACCCCTTCGTTACCAGCTCGAGCGCCGCGGCCGGCGGAGCCTGCACCGGGACCGGAGTGCCGCCGACGAAAATCGATGGCATTGTCGGCGTATCAAAGGCATACATTACGCGCGTGGGCGCGGGCGCTTTCCCGTCCGAGGACACAACGGAGATAGGAGAAAAGATCCGGCGCGCCGGAAATGAGTTCGGCTCCGTAACCGGACGGCCGCGCCGCTGCGGCTGGTTCGATGTGCCGCTGCTGCGCTACACCGCCGAAGTGAATGGCTTCGACAGCCTGATTATTACGAAGCTGGACGTGCTCGATGAGCTCGAAGAGATTCCGGTCTGCGTGGCTTACGAGGTGGACGGCAAGGTCGTTACACAGATGCCCGCCAGCGCGCGCCGTATGGAAGCCATCCGGCCTGTGTACGAACGCCTGCCGGGTTGGAAAACAAAAACGCAAGGCATCGCTCAAATTTCCAAGCTTCCTCCGACCGCGCAAAGTTACCTGAAGTTCCTCGAGGAACGGACCGGAGTAGAAATCGGATCGGTTTCAAACGGTCCGGAGCGCAACGAAACCATGATCGTTCCCGGCTCGAAGCTCGAGAAGCTATTGCAGTGAACGGGTGCCGCTGAATCCCACTTCGCTCACAATTACCGCGCCGGAGGGAGTGCGGTCGAATTCCAGCCGTACGGCTTTTAACTTCGCGATATCGAGTTTCTTATTTTGCGCTGCGAATGCGCTCAACGGAATCCGGATGCTCTGAAACACTGGCTCGGATGGGCTTTTATAAAACTTCCGATCCAAGATCTCGAATTTCATAAAATGCACTTCTATGGGCGGCAGCAGAATGCCAAAACGGTGCAACGGGATTCTTGCCGCAGCGCCATCTTCGGCTTCGAGCGCCACCGTCAAGTCTGTGACTGCAGGCTCTTCCTCCGCTTCCGATTCGTCGCTCGACGCCATCGATAGCGTCAGAAACGATTGCGAAGTTAAGCCCCAATCGCCGGCAAGCCCATGCGGCAGAGCGATTGTGTAGCTGCCTGTTCCATGATCGTGATCCCAGCCGAGAAACACGCCGTTGTATTCCCGATCGCCATCACGGAACGGAATGCGGCCTTCACGCCAGATGATCAGATTTTTCGCGTCTAGCCTGCCGCCCTGAACCGTGGTAGTCGTCACGTCCGTATCTTCATTGAAATTCGCGATCGTCTTGTTCGAGCTGTCTGCGTAACGATTGACATAGAGCGTATCCGGCAGCCATTGTCGCCCGCGCCGGTAATCTTCAAACAAATCGATGTACTCGCGGCGATTGTGTAGCGTCGCTTCAAGGAATGCCGAAATATAGACCTTGGCGATGCGGCGCTGCTCTTCGCCTGTGAGTAGCGGCCGAAGATTCAGAAACCAATTCCGAGGCGCGGCGGTATCCGTCCGGCCCCAAACCGTGTTGAATTGTCCGTGGTTGGCGCGATACACGTACAACTCGGATTTGAAGTAATTGCCCCGGCCCGTATATCGCACGTGATCCCATTGCCGGCTGCCCGTGAAGGAAAACACGTCCGCGTCATTTGCCCCTTGCATCGTGAAATAGTTGACGTCCTCTAAGACGCGCGACTGTCCTGCGGGCCGGTATTGCCCATCCACGGGAGCTATGGCGATTACCGATTTGATCGGAAATCCGAAATGAAACCGGACGGTGGCGTCGTCGGGATAGAACGAAAGATTATTAAACAGCGCCGCTGTCGCTGCCGCTTCACCGCCGCGCGAATGTCCGATAAGGGCGATATTCTCCACATCCACCTTGCCGAAAAAAGGATTGCCGGCAGTCGCGTTCCATTCGTGCCAAAGCCTTAAATGCTCGAGCAGCAGCCAACCTCTCGCCGCTTGCTGTTTCGGAACATCATGAAAGTATCCAATATTGAAGAAGTTTTCATCGATCGAGGCGACGATGAACCCGCGGCTGGCCAGCAGTTCACCCAGATAGCGATAGCCCGCATCGGAAAACTCCGTCATCTGGTGATTTCCATGGACAATGAGCACCAGCGGAAAAGGTCCCGTGCCGACCGGGTACCAAACTCTGCCGTTCAGCGGCAGCTTATCCATGCCGAAGCCCCAATAGCGCCGTCGCAGAAACGGCTTCCATCCAGTGAACTCTTTGAAAAACGCAGACGCATCGCATGCGGTTGTCCGTATCGCCACCGACGGCCCATACTCGGCGCGCCGCAGATCGTTGCCGCTGCCATAGAAAAGCGTCTTTACTCCGAAAGATCCCGGTACACCGGGGTTGGGCGCGCTAACAGCCGGCGGCATGTCGCCTGCTGTTTTCTCTATTCGCAATAGATCTTCGTCGACACCATCACTCTGCAGAAGTTGAATTAGCCAAATATTCGCCGCAATTGCCAGCACACCGGCTGCAATCGTTACGATTCGCTTGCTACGCGCCGCATTGCGCCAGCCGGCGCTCCAAACAGTTGCCACGGTAGCGCCCAACGTGCACTCGATGGCTAACATGGCCCCTGCTGTCCAAAAACCGAGCGAATCGAACCAAAATAATGCCGCCAGGAACAAAAAGGTTCCGGCTAGCCATCCGGTTAAACGACCCGGCAGTTTGCGAAGAATCTTGAGCAGCAGCGCCACTACAAGCGCCACGAGCGGAATTCCCATAGCCGCAACCGCACATGCAAAAAACAAGTTCACCCAGGCGCCATAGCCTAACTTCAGATTCCAGGCGCCGACCCCGATCGCCCAGATCACCGTTGCGAGCGCCGCTACAAGCGCACCACGCCGCGCCTCTATCCCGGGACGGATCTCGTTCCAGATACGCCGCCACCAGGGGCCTATTGTGCGCGGGTTAAGGATGCCAGTCATGTATCGTGGAGAAAAGTGGACGTTGAGAGAACAGTTCTGCGTAAGGTCGGCGAAGCCATCGCGCGCTTCCGCATGATCCGTCCCGGTGACCGCCTAGCCGTGGGAGTATCAGGTGGCAAGGATTCCCTGACCCTGCTCGAAGCCCTCTCCCGTTTGCAAAAACGCGCGCCGATCGATTTCACGATTTGTGCGTTCACCGTTGAACAAGGCAAGTTTCTCCAGCCTATCGAAGCGGTCGGGCGCTATCTGCTCGACCGCGGGTTCGATTGGACCTACGTCGAAGACAAACCCTCTTTGAACCTTTTGACGGAACAGCCCGGCCACGGTTGCGACGTATGCAGTCGTTTTCGCCGGCGCGCCGTTTATGAAGTCGCGCGGAACTTGGGCGCCAACGTGGTTGCGCTCGGCCATACCGCTGACGATTTTTGCGAATCGTTCCTGCGGAACGCCATGTTCACTGGCCGGACCAGCGCGCTCCCTCCCATCACTTGGTCGAGCAAACGCGAGTTCCGGTTGATCCGTCCTCTGGTGTACGTCACCGAAAATCTCACACGCGATTTCGCCGGGCTCCTCGGCGCGCCGGTCATTCCCTGCGGCTGTTCCCAAAAGACGGGGACTGTGCGCCGGAACTTGCGCGATATGCTCGCCGAAATGGAAAAGGATCATCCCTTTCTGAAGGAGACCTTGCTATCGGCAATGGGCAATATCGAGCACGGCCGGCTCCTCGATACACGCTTTCTCAATTTGGACAAAAACAGCGAGAACGCCGAGTCCGCTAGCGAGGAACTCGTTGTTCTGGAATCTGCCTGAGGTTCGTTTCCGCTACACTATGTCAATCTTGCTATGAGCGCGGAACTCATCGTTGTCAATGGTCCGCTCGCTGGAACTCATTTGCCCTTGGATCAGGGCGAAATCCAGATCGGCCGTGCTCCCGGATCGAAACTCGTGCTGACCGAAGCCGAGATCGGCTGGCGTCACTGTCAGATACGCCGGCAAGGAACTCGTTACTTGGTTACCGACCTGCGTTCCTCGCTTGGCACGTATGTGAACGGAATGCGTTCGGCCGAACGATGGCTTGAAGATCGCGACCAACTCGGCATCGGCAAAACCATCCTGCTGTTCCGTTCCGGCGAAGCGCAGCCCGATGCGCAGCCGGCCGCGCCCACTCGTGATGCCAAACCCACTTTGTTGGCGGCGTGTTCCCTGGTATTCCTGTCGCGCGCCCTTGCTGCCGGCATGGAGGATGAGCAAAACATGCTTCTGCAAAACCAGATACTGCGTTTAATCGGAGACCTGATTCCGGTTGACGACAGCGTCTTGCTGTTGGGCGCCAGCGCGGCGGAGTTGCAAGCCCGCTGGACCGAGTGCGCCGCAAAACACGCCGTCGATTTCGCGCCGGCTGTTGCGCGCGTATGTGAAGAAGGCGCATTTGTAAACGCGGAGTCCCACATTGCCGGCGTGCCGCTCTACCTGGCGGGCGCGTTGGGTGGCGCGCTTCTCGTCCGGATCGCCGATCGCGAAGCGGCGCATTTATCCGCGCACCTGGAAACGCTCACCGCGGCCGCTTCCCTCAGCTCCATTGGCTTCGAGGCAAACCGCGAGGTGGAGACTCTCAAAGCGGAAAAAGCTTTATTGGAGGAACAGATTGCCGTTCAAACCGGGATTGTGGGCAGCAGTCCGGTCATTCGCCGGCTGCTCGATCTGATCGAGCGCGTCGCGCCGCGCGATACAACGGTCCTGATTGCCGGTGAAAGCGGAACCGGCAAGGAGCTGGTTGCGCGCGCCTTGCATCAGAAGAGTCCCCGCTCCGAGCGTCCATTCGTCGCCGTAAATTGCGCCGCCCTGAGCGAGACTTTGTTTGAAAGCGAATTGTTCGGTCACGAGAAGGGCGCCTTCACCGGGGCCATCGCTCTCAAGCGCGGCCGTTTCGAGCTGGCGCAGGGAGGCACGATTTTTCTCGATGAAGTAGGAGAACTCGCCTCCGGCCTTCAGGCCAAACTGCTGCGCGTCCTGCAGCAGCGTGAATTCGAGCGCGTCGGTGGCACGCAGGCCTATCCCCTCGATATTCGGATTATCGTGGCCACCAATCGCGATCTTGCCGCCGACGTCGCCGAAGGGCGCTTCCGCGAAGACCTGTATCATCGCCTCAACGTAGTTACGCTCCATTCGCCCCCGCTGCGCGATCGCAAGGACGATATCCCGCGTCTCGCCGAATTTTTTCTGCGCCGCTCCGCCGAACGCTGTAAGCGCCATGTCGAGGGCTTGTCGCCCGAGGCGCTGCGTATGATCTCTCAGTATTCCTGGCCAGGCAATGTTCGTGAACTCGAAAACGCGATGGAGCGCGCGGTCGTATTAGGCGTTTCCGAGTGGGTACTGCCGGAAGACCTGCCCGAAAATCTGCTCGAGACGGCGCCGCGCGACGCCGAAGCGAAGTATCATCACTCAGTCGGGCAAGCCAAACGCGATGCCATCCTGGATGCTTATGTGCAGGGCAACGGCGATTACAAGCAGGCTGCCAAGCTCCTGGGTCTGCATCCCAACTACCTGCTGCGTCTAGTCCGTAATCTCGAGCTAAGAGAAGAAATCAATCGTTCCTTAGCCGGAGGCGGGGGCCGAGGCCTTCCGCCCAGTGTGCAGCGCGGCAATTCCGCCGGTTAGCAGTTCAAAATCCGTTTGCGCGAAGCCGCTGCTTTCGAGCATCGCGCGCAATTCTCCAGCTTCGGGAAACATTCGGATCGATTCCGGTAAATAGCCATACGCTTCCCGCGAACCGGATACGAGAGCGCCAACCGCCGGTACCACAATGCGCGAATAGAAGCCGTAAGACGACTTCATGAGCCAGCCGCGCGGATGGGAAAATTCGAGAATAGCCAGCACGCCTCCCGGCTTGAGGACGCGGTGAAATTCGCCAAGTCCAGCGC
>JACZDD010015674.1_pt1 | contig 13079 bp, 14 predicted proteins | sample 8641771 | NCBI WGS metagenome assembly JACZDD01 (sample SAMN15324614, study PRJNA640507) | soil metagenome | isolation source: intercropping peanut in the second line | place: China: Luxin town, Laibin City, Guangxi Province | collected 2019-07-25 | depth 10cm m | reverse complement strand
GCCGGCCAAGCGGCTTGCGCGGCTCAATATCGAGCTCAATAGCGCATTGGTCGGTGTGCGCGTCATGTTCGAGGTCATCGACAGCCCGCCGAGCGAGGCGCCCGACGGCGATAAGCCCGACCTGCAGACCACGACCGCGCGGCTTGAATTCGACGACGTGCACTTCGCCTATCGCGCCGAGGAAGCGGTCCTCCGTGGCATGTCCTTTGTGGCCGAGGCCGGCAAGCCCACCGCGCTGGTCGGCCCCTCGGGCGGCGGAAAATCGACCGTGTTCAATCTGCTGCTGAGATTCTATGAGAACCAGCGCGGATTGATCACAATCGACGGTGAGGACATTTCAGGAGTTTCGCGCCGCTCGTTGCGCCAGCACATTGCCTATGTCGGCCAGGATGTATTTCTGTTCCGCGGCACGATCCGGGAAAACATCGCGTTCGGAAAACCGGATGCCAGCGAGGACGAGATCGTCGCCGCCGCCAAAGCGGCCTATGCCCACGAGTTCATCCTGTCATTCCCGCGCGGATACGATACCCCGGTCGGCGAACACGGCCTGCAACTGTCCGGAGGACAGCGGCAGCGGGTCGCCATTGCACGCGCGCTCATCAAGAATGCGCCGATCATCCTGCTCGACGAGGCGACAGCGGCGCTCGACTCGGAATCCGAGCTGCAGGTCCGCGAGGCCATGGAGCATCTCTGCCAGGGGCGTACGACGCTGGCGATCGCGCACCGGCTCCACACGGTATCGCATGCCGACAGGATCTACGTCGTGGAGGACGGGCGCGCGGTCGAGTTTGGCCGCCATGACGAATTGCTCCGGAAGGGCGGCCGCTATGCGTCCTTCTACAGCCTCCAGCTCGAAGCGCAGGAACCGGACAGCCCGGTCGTCGCCGTTGCGTCGTCGTAGCCGGGCGCGGTTGACGGCGGCGCATTCCACCTGATACGCACAGCCGTCTTTCGCCCGGCAGCCGCCTCGCCCCGTCGGGCCATCAGCAACAAAATCCAACGGCCAACAGATATGTCCGATAGCCGCTACGTCATTTCGCCCGCGCCCCAGGCCACGATTGCGGTGGCAGGGACCGACAAAGTCTTTCCGGTTCGCCGCATCTGGTGCGTCGGCCGTAACTACATCGAGCACATCCGTGAGATGGGCCAGGACGAGCGCGCGCCACCCTTTTTCTTTGCAAAGCCCGCCGATGCGATCGTCCACGATGGGGGAACCGTCCCCTATCCCTCGCTGACGAAGGACATGCATCACGAAGTCGAGCTGGTGGTCGCGCTGAAAAGCGGCGGCCGGAATATCCCCGTCGCCAAGGCGAATGATTGCATCTACGGCTATGGGGTCGGTATCGACCTCACCCGCCGCGATCTGCAGATCGCCTCGCGCGACGTGAAGCGGCCCTGGGAAATCGGCAAGGCGTTCGACAGCTCGGCGCCGTGCGGACCTTTGATGCCGGCAAGCAAGATCGGCCATCCGGCCAAGGGCAAGATTGTCCTCAAGGTCAACGGCAAGGTACGTCAGGACGGCGATCTCAACCAGATGATCTGGAACGTGCCGGAGACAATCTCGAAACTGTCGGAAATGGTCGCGCTTGAGTCGGGCGACGTGATCATGACCGGAACGCCCTCCGGCGTTGCAGCCACGGTTGCCGGCGACAAGATCGAGTGCGAAGTGGAAGGCGTCGGCAAGCTCTCCGTCACCATCGGCCAGCCGCTGAAATAGCCCGGCTATAATCCCAGATAGGCCTGACGAACGCGATCATCGCGCAGCAGTTGCTCGCCCGATCCGGCCAGCGTGATGCGCCCGTTCTCCAGCACGTAGGCGTGGCTGGCTAGCTTCAGCGAGACTGCGACGTTCTGCTCGACCAGCACGCAGGTGAGGCCGTCACGGTTGAGATCGCGCACTGTGGTGAGCACGGCTTGCACGACCGCCGGCGCAAGTCCGAGCGAAGGCTCGTCAAACATGATGAGCTCGGGCTCGCCCATCCGGCAACGTCCGATCGCGAGCATCTGTTGCTCGCCGCCAGAAAGCGTTCCGGCGCCCTGATGCCGGCGCGCCGACAGCACGGGAAACATTGCATAGACACGCTCGAGATTGCGTTCCCGCCCGGCATGCGCGCGCGGCACCAGCGCGCCCATTGCGAGATTTTCGGCGACAGTGAGCGTCGGGAAAACCTGCCTGCCCTCCGCAACCTGGCCGATGCCGAGATTGCAGACCTTGTGGCTTGGCCACCCGGTTATGTCAGTGCCCCGATAAAGGATGCGGCCGCGCGCGGGCTTGTGCATCCCGGCTATGGTGCGGATGAGCGAGCTCTTGCCGGCGCCATTGGCACCGACGATCGTGACGATCGCCCCCTGCTCGATCTCGATCGCGATATTGTCGAGCGCCTGCGCGTCTCCATAAAATACATCGAGGTTTTCGACGCTGAGCATCAGCCGACGGCCTCCGCGCCGAGATAAGAATCGATGACAGCCGGATTCCGCACCACCGTGTCGGGTGTCCCCTCCGCGATTGCCGCTCCGTGATGGAGCACGAGGATACGTGCGGCCAGCGCCATCACGGCCCGCATGACATGCTCGATCAGCAGGATGGTAAGGCCGGTCTCGCGGTTAAGCTCGCGCAAGGTTGCGACAACACCGTCGACCTCCCTCGGCCGCAGGCCCGCCATCACCTCATCGAGCAGAAGCAGCTTCGGATCGGTGGCAAGCGCGCGCGCAAGCTCCATTCTCTTCCGATCAGGCAATGTCAGCGAGGAAGCCGTTTGATTGCGCTTCGCGTATAGATCGAGCCGGCGCAGCACGTTGCGGGCGTGCTCGCGTGCGTCATCGACGTCGTGGCGATGCAGCAGCGCGCCTACAATGACGTTGTCCTCGACTGTCAGCGCGGGAAATGGCCGCACGATTTGGAATGTCCGGCCGATGCCGCGCCGGCAGATCTTGTCGGGTGAAAGACCATCGATACGCTCCCCGGCGAACGTGATGCTCCCGGCATTGGGCGCGAACACCCCGGCGATCATATTAAAGAGCGTCGTTTTGCCCGCGCCGTTCGGCCCGATCACGGCAAAAATTTCCCCGCGAGCAACGTCAAAAGTCGCGCTGTCAACAGCCAGCAGGCCGCGAAATTGCTTGGTAACCCCGCTGACTGAAAGGAGTGCAGTCATTTCTGCTGCTCCGTCAGACCGAGCCTGCGCGCGAGCCACGGCCAGATCCCGTCGGGCATGGCAAGTACAACGAGCAGCAGGATGAAGCCGAACACCACCTGCTTGATGCCGGGCACGTCGATGCCGAACGACTCCAGCAGGCTTCGCAGCCCTTCCCCGATGATTTCGATCACGAAACTCCCAAGGATGGGGCCGAAGAGTGTGCCGACCCCGCCGGCGATGGGCCCAAGGATGATGTCGATCGAGCGGGAAATGTTGAACACCTGCTCGGGAAACAGGTTGTTGTAGTAAAAGGCGTAGACCACGCCGGCAAACGATGTCATCGCGGCGGAGATCACCACCGCGATCATCTTGTAATGAAATGTATCGATGCCGGCAGAGCGCGCGGCCTCTTCATCCTCGCGGATCGCCAGCCAGAAATATCCGATACGGCTTTTCAGCAGCGCGCGGCAAAAAACAAAGGCCAAAACGGTGGCCGCCAGCAGCACGTAATAGAACATGACCGGATGGCCGCGGAGCTGCCAGAGATCGTTGTGGGCGTACTGGGCGACCGGCAGGAACAGGCCGGACGAAGCATTGGTCCAGCCGAGGTGATCGAACCCGACCCGCGCGAATTCAGCAAACGCAATGGTGAGAATGGCGAAGTAGACGCCGGCTACCCGAAAACGAAAGGCAAGAAAACCGATAAAGGCACCGGTGATCGCCGCGACGGGAATGGCCACGAGCAAGCCGATCCAGGGGCCGAGGCCAAAATGGACATAAAGCGCCGCGGCAGTATAGGCGCCCAACCCGACATAGAGCGCATGGCCAAGCGACAATTGGCCCGCGAAGCCCATCATGATGTTCCAGGCCTGACCCGTGTACGCAAAGTACAGGATCAAAATCAGCACGGTGAGCACGTAATCGCCGGCGAACAATGGCGCGACGAGAAAACCGACGAGGAGCGCGCCCAGCAGGAACAAGGCGCGCGCAGGGACGCCGGCGGTGAGCCGCCGGATCATGCGGTCCTCTTGCCCATGATGCCCTGCGGACGGAAGAGCAAGACCAGAACCAGGATGGCAAAGGCAAACATGCTCTTGGCGGATGGCGTGAACACCAGCCCTGCTATTGCTTCTGTAAGGCCAATCAGAACACCGCCCACGAGCGCACCGGGCATCGAACCCAGACCACCGGTGATAACGATGACAAAGGCGAGCAGCGTATAGGCCGGACCTGCCGCCGGGGTAACGTCGAAGATCAGCAGCAGCATCGGGCCCGCGGCGCCGACGCAGGCCGCACCAAGTGCGAATGTCAACGCGTAAAGCCGCTTCACGTTGAGCCCGACCACCAGCGCCCCGGTGTAGTTGTCGGCGCAGGCGCGTATCGACGTGCCGAGCATCGTGCTGCGGAAGAAAATGAACAGCGCGGCAGACACCGCCACCGCAGCAACCGCGGCATAGGCTTTGGTGGCATCGATGATCAGGCGGCCGAACTGAAAACTGTCAAAAGCATAGGCGACCTGCACGTTCTGTGAGCTCGGGCCGAATATAATGAGAAGCCCGTTGACGATGATGATCGCTATCGCGACCAGCAGGAGAAACTGGCTGTGTTCGGGGCGAGTAATGAAAGGATTGATCAAGCCGGCCTGCAGCACATAGCCGAATGCAAACAACACCACGGCGATCGGAATCAGCATGACCAGCGGATCGAGATGCAGCGCCGTAAACAACGTGACCGCGATGTACATCGCCACCGTCATCATCTCGCCGTGGGCGAAATTGACCACGCGCACGACGCCGAAGATCACCGACAGCCCGAGCGCCATCAGGCCGTAGACAAGGCCGGTCAGCACGCCGCTGACGGCGACATTGAGATAGAGATCAAGCGGCACAGGTGAATCCTGATAAGCAATGATCCGGCCGCCGAATCTGGCGGCCGGAACGCAGTCGAAACGATGCTTGTCAACCGCGCTTGTCGTAGGGCTTTAAGGGCCACTCCGGTTTTGCGTCAGCCGCCTCTTTCGGCGCCACCGTCACAAGCTTGCCGCCGCGATTTTGAATCGCGGAACCCTTCAACTTGTCGTTCTGGCCCTTGGCGTCGAACATGATGCCCGGGCCGGGGCTGACATTGTTGGTGATATTCGTTGTGCGAATGGCGTCGGCGAGCGCCTTGGGATCGGCCGAGCCAGCGCGCTTGTAGGCGTCCGCGGCGACCAGCAGTGCCTCGAACGTGTAAACATGGTTGGTGGACATGCCTACGCTGGGATACGCCTTCGTCAGCGCGGCTTCCAAAACCTTGCTGAGCTTCTTGTTGGGACCGTCCCAGGGCACCAGGCTGATCGGACCGTCCGACAGTTTGCCGAGGGTCTTGAGATACTGATCCTCGTACCATCCGGGGCCGATGGCCAGCACCGCCATCGGGGTCCAGCGCTGCTTGATCAACTCACGGGTGAGCAGGATCGCGTCGTTGAGGCGGCTGACGGCGATGAACGCTTCCGCGCCGGTCGCCTTGGCTTTTGCGACCTCCACCGAGAGATCGCGCGCGGTGGGGTCGTATGCGATTTCCTGCAGTATTTGATAGGGCATGTCGAACTTCGGGAACATGGCGGCCATGCCCTTCTGGATCGACGTGCCGTAGGTGTCGTTGACATGCAGCATGACCGCCGTTTTCGGCGCCGAGCCGGTGATCTGGAAAACTTCCTTCTGATTGAGGAAGGCGTCGCGCAGGATCATGGGCCCGGTCGGGAAATTGCGGAACACGAACTTATAGCCTTGCTCGGTGATCGGTGGTGCAGCCGCAATATTGATGACAAGCGGTATGCCCTTTTGCTCGGCCACCTGCGCTATTGCCGTGGTCTGTCCGGAGTCGAAAGCGCCGACGAGCAGCTGCGCACCCTCACTGATCAATTTTTCGGCGCGCGAACGAGCGACATCCACGTTCGTCTCAGTGTCCGCATTCATGATCTGGAGTGAGGGCAGTCCGAGATCCTTGAGAATGCCCGCTGAAATGTCGACGCCGCGCTGGCAGTCTTGCCCGATGCTGGCCTGATAGCCTGAACGTGGCAGAAGCACGCCGACCTTCAGTGCTGCACCTTGCGCACGCACGATGTTGAAGGGCGCGGTGCCCGCAACAAGGCCGGCCGCTCCTAATCCGGCGCTGAAACTTCGGCGGGTCACGGCCGCCTTCGACTGAGATTTCTTCTTCATGGATTTCCTCCCTGGCCGGGCACGCGGCCCTTGTTCCGGATGATGCCGGATTTTTTCCAACCTTCACAGATCGAACCACGGCCGCAGCGACCTTCGCGCGGGCCGTTCGCCCATTCCCGATATTCACCTGACCATATTGTTGACTAGGACAACAAATTTCGTCAACACCGTTGGTGACGACCGGGACAAGGCTACCTTATGTCTGACGCCAAACGCGTGACCAAACGGGCCGTGCCACTGCGCAAAACGCCGCAGAAACGCAGGAGCGCCCCTGTTATCGATCTCGGCGTTCTCAACGAGCGGCTCGGCTATTTCATCCGCCGGGCACAGCTTTGGGTGTTTCAGGACTTCATCCGCCGGCTGTCATCGATCGACATCAGCCCGGCCGAGTTCTCCGTCCTGGTGGTCATCGGCGCCAATACAGGGCTGTCCCAGGCGGAGCTGGCGACAACCTTGGGCATTGAGCGGGCCCGGCTGGTACGCCTGTTGCACCGCCTGGAAAGACGCAGTCTGACGCAGCGGCTGCCATCATCTGCCGATGGTCGTCGTCATGCCCTGCGGCTTACCGCAGACGGCCAAAAGATTTTGGCGCGTGCCAAAATGCTGGCTGCGAAACATGAAGCAGCGCTGAAAGAAAAGTTCGGCCCCGAACGCCACCGGCTGTTACTTGAAACGCTACGAGCGTTCTAGAGCGGAGTTGTCTGAGGCTGGCACCTTTGACTGTCACGGCTATGTCCGGGCATGACGATTCAAACTGAAGCAATCCCGCGCTAGGCACCTACCCGCCAAATAATCGTTCAATCGCCATAGCTATGTGGAACAGGCGATTGTCCTGACCGTTACGGGCAACCAGCATCAAGCCGACCGGAAGACCGCTTTCGCGCGGGACCGGCACCGAGATGGCGCAAAGATCGAAAAAGTTCACAATAGCCGTATTGCGCAACAACATCATATTCCTGCGCGCGAATTCATCGGCCGGCGCCACCTCCTGCATCGTCGGCGCCACAATCGGGGTGGTCGGCAACGCCAGAATGTCGAGGTCGCCCAGCCTCGCATCCATCAGCCGGATAAGCCGCTCACGCTGCCGCACCATGTCGATGTAGTCGGCTGCACTGACGTTGCGTGACCGCTCGAGCCGCACCCGCACATTCGGGTCAATGTCGTCAGCCCGGCGCGCCATCAACTCGCGATGGATCGCGAATGCCTCCGCCGGCGCCACGCCGCCCTTGCTGTTGACCTGGGCCATGTCGTCAAGCAGATCGATTTTTTCTTCCGACAGGCGCACGCCTGCTTTGCGCAACTGATCGAGCGCTCCCGCGAAGCGCTTCGATACGGTCTCATCGAGATTTTCCAGAGGCGTGCCCTGCACAACACCGATGCGAAGGCCGGCGAGCGGCGCCGGCTCGAGCGGCGCGAAATCCTCAGCCGCCATGACGGCATCGGCCTTGGCGCAGGCCTCTACCGTGCGCGCAATCGGGCCTATTGAATCGATGCTGTACGACAACGGGAAAGCCCCGTCGGTCGGGATGCGCTGCCGGCTCGGCTTGTAGCCGACGATCCCGCAGATCGCCGCCGGGATCCGGCATGAGCCGCCGGTGTCCGTGCCAATGGCAATCTCGCACATGCCATCGGCGGGCCAGACAACGGCGCCTGACGATGAGCCGCCCGGAACGCGTTTGCGGTCGGCCGGATGGGCCGGCGTCCCGAAATGCGGATTGGCGCCGATGCCGGTGTAGGCAAATTCGCTCATGTTCGTTTTGGCAATGATGATCGCCCCGCCGGCGCGCAGCCTGCGCACGATCGGTGCATCGGCGGTGGCTGGCTTTCGTTCCTCGGCGAGGATCCTCGACCCTGCGCGCGTAACTTCGCCGGCGACGTCGAAAAGATCCTTGATGCTCACGATCGTGCCGTCCACCGGGCCGAGCGAATTTCCGGACTTCGCACGCGCATCGGCGGCATCGGCCGCGGCCTTCGCCTGCTCACGATAAACGGTGAGGCAAGCCCGTGCGCCTTCCCCCTTTGGATCATCGATGCGAGCCAGCGCGGCCTCAAGCCGTTCGCGTGCGGTATTCCGTGCCATGGGACTGCCTTCGTGGATCGGTTTCGTTGGGACTGTCGGATTATTTTTAGGTCCCGTCCAGCCCACCACTGTTCAGGCGGGTTGCGCCTATGCAATCAATTGAAGAGGAAACGACAAAAGAGAGGCCATCATGACCGCGAAGGGCAAGCACTCACCGCCTGGCAAAGGCAACATCTACGCCAAGGCCAACGAGGTCATTGTAAAAATCACGGGCAACGATACCGCTCAAACTTTCGAGGTGGTCGAGGAAAACTGCAAGCCCGGCTTTCAGTCGCGCGCGCATTATCACATCAAGGCCTACGAGACGTTCTACCTGTTTGATGGCAGCGCGGACTTTCAGGTTGGCGACGAGTTGTTCCACGCGACGAAAGGATCCTGCGTTCACATTCCGCCCGGCGTGCCACATCAGGTGACGTCGAAAGAAGGCGTGCGCATGCTGATGATCTACAGTCCGGCCGGCACTGAAGGAATGTTTGCGGACATGCACGCGCTCACGCAGGATCAACTGATGAACGCCGAGCTCACCAAGCAGCTCGCTCTCAAGCATGACACGGTCATGATCGAGCAGAGCAAGGATGGCCGCGGCAAAGGTACGATTTTAGGCTGATCGGCACCGTCACATTTCATCCTCAGAATTATCAACAGCGATTCTTCAGCCTTGCCTCGCCGCGTGAGCAATGTACGCTTCCCGACAGGTCGCCCATCTTCGGCTCTGCCGGACAAGGATGGCCGCCATGACCGGACTGGACATGGGACGTGGGTGCTGCTTGCAGTATTCGTGGCTCATGACTACCGGCCCTGGCTCTCAGTAACTGGTACCTCCGCTGCGGGTTTCGGCCTGCGCGCCAGGAATGGATCCGAGAGCTTGTGACGGGTGGACGACGGTCTGCCCGTTATGGCTTTTAGGGGCAGCCGTTCAGCATCAAAAGTCGTTGCGGCCGATCGGCGCTGCTACAGTTTGGCGCCGTCGAATTTCTTCACCTTGAGCTGTTCGGCGTCGACATCATCCAGACAGCGCACGTTGAGCATCACCATGTCCCTGCCGCCCGGCCCTTTGCCGTAGGCGTACGATTCAATGCCGCACGTCTTGCAGAAGGGATGATGGATCGTGCGCTTGTTGAACTGGTACTCCGTCATTTCATTCTCGCCCGAGAGAAGCTTGAAGTCCGCCATTGCGACGGCGGAGAGCAGTCCGCCGACCTTGCGACAGCGCGAGCAGTTGCAGGTGATGACTTCCCCAATATCGGCTTGCGCCTCGTAGCGGACCTTTCCGCACTGGCAGCCGCCGGTGTAGGTCTTTTTCATAGCTCGCTCCCTTTTTGCCGGCTGTCAGTTGTCACCAAAGTTCGTCGAAATTCGGCCGACGCGAAACCAAATGCTGCTGCTCGCAATACGACATCAGCAGGTCCAGGCAGCGCCGGTTGGCTTCCTTGCCGAACGGTGCCGTGTCGATGTTTCCGGGCGGCGGCGCAGCCTTCCGCCCCTCTTCCAGCAACCGGTAGAACTCGGCCACGGCTTTCGGATTTGACCGGATAAGCTCGTCGGCCACAACAACCATATGGTTGACGGGAACGAGACGGTGCTTGTTGTACCAGTCGCGCGCGGCCGCCTCCGGATCAGGAATAACGCTTTGCAGCCGCGGGTCCTTGGGCAGTGCGGCGCCATAGACCGCCGCGTCCAGTTCAGCGGCAATCAGCATTTCGGTGATGTCCTGATCTTTGCCGGCGCGGATGACGCCGGCGGGATCGGCGGCTTCGGCGACGTGCCCGTCCTCGAACGTCACCCATTGCACGCCGCTGAGATCAACGCCGTAGTCGTTTTCGAGGATGCCGCGAATCCAAACGCCCGTGGTCTGGCTGTACGAACGCACACCGATCCGCTTGCCCGGAAGATCGGTCGGCGCGAGCCTTTCCCGCTCTGCATTGAACAACATGGTGCCATGCTGAAAACGCGCGAGCATTGCAGCCGGAAGCAAAGTGAGCGCCTTGTTGTGATCTTTCGCCTGGAAGTACGTCACGAGTGCCATCTCGCTGGCATCGAAGGCGTGCTCGCGGACCATCGGTTTGAAGGCCTGGTATAGGGGCTTAACCTCGACAAATTCGAGCTTCAGCCATTGCGATGTGATCTCACCACGCTTGAGCGGCAGAGTGTGCGGATAGTCGCCGAGCGCGACGCGCAATGTTGTGCCGCCATTTGCCATTATGAGATGCCTTCGCTTGAACAGCTACCGACGACTTGACCGCCCGCCACTCAACCTAGTTTAACAAGCCGGCACGTAAAAGGAGTGGTGGCATGGCGGATCAGATGACCGGGCTTGTCGTGACGGCTCATCCCGGCGATTTCGTTTGGCGCGCGGGCGGAGCGATCGCATTGCATGCCAAGCGCGGATATCGGGTCAAAATCGTCTGCATGTCATACGGCGAACGTGGGGAAAGCCAGTTTGCCTGGAAAGAACCTGGCGCCACATTGGAAAAAGTAAAGGCCGGGCGCAAAGACGAGGCCGAGCGCGCGGCAAAGCTGCTCGGCGCCGAGATCGAATTCTTTGACTGCGGCGACTATCCGCTCAAGCTCAACGAGAGCCATTTCGATCGCATGGTCGATATCTATCGTGAGATCAATCCGTCTTTTGTGCTGACGCACGCGCTCGAAGACCCTTACAATTTCGATCACCCCAACGCGGCGCACTTCGCGCAGGAAACGCGCGTGGTCGCCCAGGCGATGGGTCACAAGCCGGGCGCACAATACAAATACTCAGCACCGCCGGTGTTCCTGTTCGAGCCGCACCAGCCGGAAATGTGCAACTACAAGCCAAATCTCATTCTGAAAATCGACGAAGTCTGGGAGCAGAAGTACAAGGCATTCCAGATCCTCGCCGCGCAAAAGCACCTGTGGGGCTATTATGAGCGGGTCGCCCTCAACCGGGGTATCCAGGGCAGCCGCAATACCGGCATTCCGATGACCTATGGCGAGGCGTATCAGCGACTGTTCCCGACCGTTGAGGAGATCTTGAAATGAAGCCCGTCGTCGTCCGCAACATCAAACGCGCCGACAGCAACGCCATCGGAACGCTCGGCGCGGTTGGCGTCTCCACTGCGCACGAAGCTCTCGGACGATCGGGGTTGATGAGGCCCTACATGCGGCCGATCTGGGCCGGGGCGCAGATTGCGGGTCCTGCGGTCACCGTTCTGGCGCAGCCAGGCGACAACTGGATGATTCACGTCGCGGTCGAGCAGTGCCAGAAGGGCGATATCCTGGTTGTCGGCTGCACCGCGGACAATTCCGACGGAATGTTCGGCGAATTGCTCGCGACGGCATTGCGTGCGCGTGGCGTCGCCGGACTTGTCATTGATGCCGGCTGCCGCGACGTCCGGCCGATCTCGGAAATGCGCTTTCCCGTCTGGTCGAAAGCCATTTCGGCCAAAGGCACCGTGAAAGCCACGCTGGGTGCGGTCAACGTCCCGGTCGTTTGCGCCGGCGTCAACGTTGAGCCCGGCGATGTCGTGGTTGCGGACGACGATGGCGTCGTCGTGATTCCAAGGAAGGTAGCCGTCGAGACCGCGCAGAAGGCGCAGAAGCGCAAGGACGACGAAGACGGAAAACGCAAGCAGCTCGAGGCCGGCACGCTCAGCCTCGACATGTACAAGATGCGCGAGCCGCTTGCGAAAGCCGGTTTGATCTACATCGATCATCCGGAGGACAATTGACGGCGGTCATGCACAACGCTGCGTTAATTTGCGCAGCCGCCGCAAAATATTTTTAGAGAAGCCGTCATCCGTTTGTCTGTCTCAGCGCCACTGAAAAATATTTTGTTCTCGTCGCTCTCAAAAATTTTTTGCATGTGACGACTCACGCTTGTCTGCAAGCGGTCCGGATTTTTGGAAAATGTCTGCGCGCGATCGAAGAGGCTCTTAAGAGGGCATCGCTACTGTGGCCGTGTACGCAGTCACAGGGAGTATGCAGATGTCCAAAGTTTTTGCTTTTCTGAAAGACGAGTCCGGCGCGACAGCAATTGAATACGGACTGATCGCCGCCGGGATTTCGGTTGTGATCATCACTTCGGTGAATTTGATTGGCGACAAGCTGAACGCGAAATTCGACTTTATCGCGACCCAGCTTAAGTAGACCGCGTTACCCAGCACTGTCAGACCTCGAGCAGGACACGGAAGTCGTGCGCCACGGCTTCCGTAGTGCCAAACGGTCGCTTGTACGCATCCTCGTGATCTTGGCTTGCCCAGGACTGGCAGAGTTCAGGTGAGAAGAGGCCGCCGGCAACGGCGGCTTCTTTTTGGCCGTATTACTTCGTGCCGCCCACCCGCTGGTTGTTGGTCAGCTGGAGTGCCGCCCCTATCTGCGATTTAACCCTCGTGGATAACGGCCCGTTAACGAGCGTGCCTTCGGCAGGCGCATTTACTGGGCGTACGGTCGCAGCTGGATCGCGCGGCACTCGTTTTCCGTCGAAAATTCGTAGCAAAAACATAGTGCGGGGCTGTCATTCACGGTGGCACGAGCTGGCAGCGATCGAAATTCATAAGCATTTTTAAGCAAATCTGCGGGCATCTACGAAGCTTCTTCTTAACGGGCCGACGGTAAGGTCCTGCCATCATCCACCCAGATGATGACTGTGTACTCGAGTCCCAGCTACATGGAGGATGCGTGATG
>JACZDD010044800.1_pt1 | contig 13087 bp, 14 predicted proteins | sample 8641771 | NCBI WGS metagenome assembly JACZDD01 (sample SAMN15324614, study PRJNA640507) | soil metagenome | isolation source: intercropping peanut in the second line | place: China: Luxin town, Laibin City, Guangxi Province | collected 2019-07-25 | depth 10cm m | reverse complement strand
CGCGCTCCAGGACCAGAATGGCCTGCTCGACCGCCGTCTTGACGCCAGGTTCCATTCCTTCGACCTGGAAGTACTCGCGGGGCACGCCCAGCCGCATGCCTTCCACGCCGAGCTCGATCTCGGAGAGCATGTCGACGGGCCTGTCCGCCGAGGTCGCGTCGCGGCGATCGAAGCCGCTCAGGGCCTCCAGCACCAGGGCGGCGTCGCGGACGCTGTGCGTGAACGGGCCGATCTGGTCCAGGCTGGAGGCGAACGCGATCAGGCCGTAGCGGCTCACCCTGCCGTAGGTCGGCTTCATGCCCACGACGCCGCACAGCGCGGCCGGCTGGCGGATGGAGCCGCCGGTATCGGTGCCGAGCGCGTACACCGCCTCGCCGGCTGCCACTGCCGCCGCGCTGCCCCCGGAGGAGCCGCCCGGGACACGCGTCACGTCGTGCGGGTTGTGTGTGGGGAAGTAGCCCGAGTTCTCGGTCGAGCTGCCCATCGCGAATTCGTCGCAGTTGGTCATGCCCACGAAGACCGCGCCCGCCCGCCGAAGGTGCGCGATCGCCGTCGCGTCAAATGGCGGTCGGAAGCCGCGAAGGATCTGCGAGCCCGCCGTGGTCTCCACGCCTTCCACGCAGAGCACGCCCTTCCCTGCCAGCGGGATGCCCAGGAGCGGGCTGCCGTTCTCGCCGGCAGCGAGACGGCGGTCGGCCTCTGCCGCCTGGTTGCGGGCCAGGTCCTCGGTGACCCGGAGAAAGGCCTTGATCCGGGGTTCTTGACGCTCGATCACGGCCAGGTGACGGTTCAGCAGCTCGGTGGAGGTCAGTGCACGAGTCCGCAGCGCGTCGTGCAGCTCCGAGATCGTGTCTACGGCTCTGCCTCCTGAATGGCGCGGACAACGAAATAGCCGTCGCGAGCTTCAGGCGCGTTTGCGAGCGCCTGCTCCTGCGTGAGCCCTTGCCGTGGCTCGTCTTTGCGGGTGCGATGTGCAAGCGGTACCACCTGTGCGGTGGGCGGGACGGCCGCGGTGTCCACCTCCCGCAGCCGGTCGATGTGCGCCAGGATTGCGCTCAGCTGAGCCGCGTAGAAGTCCTCTTCGCCCGGCTCGAGGCCCAGCCGAGCCAGCATTGCAACGTGACGAACGTCATCCCGAGAGAGGGTCACCGAGTGAGTCTACAGATCGTGCCCAGATTGCCGAGGCTTACACAGCGTTTCGGGCGCAGTTTAGGCGGCTCACTGGACGGGCCTGGAGGCGGCAGGCTCGACGCCCCCAGCTGCGGCTTGTGACCGCCAGAGCGCGCTGATGCCCAGCCACCCGACCGGGAGCCCGACGCAGGTCAGCCCCCACACGACGCAGACCAGGGTAGTGAAGGTGCGCGACCACGGCCGGTTACGGGCAAGTCCGATCGCTGCGACGGCGTGTGCCGCCGCCAACGAGCCCGCGCATACGGCGATCAGGGATGCGGTTCCCCGGAGGGCGCCCACGTCAACGCCGGTGCCGATGGAGGCAGGCGAGATCCACCCCGCAGCGAGCGCCACATAGCCCCCCGCGATCCAGAACAAGGCGCCGGCACCCAGCCAGAGCAGTACCTGCAGCCAGACCGGGGCCGCCGCAGCGCGCGATGACGGTGCCGGCGGGGCATCGTCCCGAAGGCGTGTGCCGCAGCGGGCACAGAAGCGCGCGTGCGGCGGAAGCGTGAGGCCGCAGCTTGGGCACGTCATCCCGCTAGCAGCTTAGTGCTCAGCGCAGCGGCGGGCACGGGAGCCGAGCTCCCAGGGCGAATTGCCCGTACGAGCGGCCGTCTCCCAGATCGCCGATGGGCCACACGCCCCCTCCCCCGGCTTCGCCGGGTACTCCCCCGACTACGCGGGGGAGAGGATCTCCCCCCTCGTGCCGGCGATTGGCCGCTATTGCACTGGGTGCGTACGACGGGCCCTCTCCCAGATCGCGGATAGGCCGACCGCCCCCTCCCCCGGCTTCGCCGGGTACTCCCCCGACTACGCGAGGGAGAGGATCTCCCCCCTCATGCCGGCGATTGGCTGCTATTGCGCCGGGTGCTGGCCGGTCAGCTCGAAGAACCCGTCCTCGGTGAGAACCGGCACCTTCAGCCGCTGCGCCTTCCCCAGCTTGGACCCCGCCGCCTCGCCCGCCACCACGTAGTCGGTCTTCGAGCTGACGGTGCCGCCCGCCCGACCACCCATGCTGCGCACCAATTCCTCGGCCTGAGGTCGCGTCATCCGGGTCATCGTTCCCGTGAAGACGAACGTCTTGCCGGTCAGGGGTCCCTCCACCGGGGCTTCTGCTTCCTGCGGCTTGAGGCCGGCCGCGAGCAGGTGGTCGATCAGCTCGCCGCCGTGGCCATCGAAGAAAAGGCGAATCTCGCGGGCCATGTTTGGGCCCACGCCCTCCACCTCCAGCAGCTCCTCCGCTATCGCGCTCCGGAGGCGGTCGAGCGATCCGAAGTGACCAGCGAGCAGGTCGCCGGTGGCGCCGCCGACCTGTGGGATGCCGAGCGCGTAGAGGAAGCGGCTCAACGGCGGAGTTCGGCTGCCCTGTATCTGATTGAAGAGGTTCTGCGCCGACTTCTCTGCGAAGCGTTCCAGGCCCTTCAGGTCTTCGACCGTCACGCTGTAGAAGTCCGCGGGCTCCCTGACCATGTCCCGTTCAATGAGCTGCTGCAGCGTGGACATGCCCATGCCGTCGATGTCCAGGGCCCCTCGCGATGCGAAGTGCCTGAGGCGCTCCAGCCGCTGGGCCGGACAGAAGGGGTTGATGCACCTATGCGCTGCGTACGGCTCCTCGCGAACGACCTCGCCACCGCAGACCGGGCAGTGCGGCGGCATCCGCCATCCGGGCCTGGGATCCCGTACCGACACGACCTCGGGGATCACGTCGCCGGCGCGCTGCACCGTCACGGTGGCGCCGAGGTAGACGCCCTTCTCGTTCACCTGCTGTTCGTTGTGCAGCGAAGCATTGCGGACGGTGACCCCGCCCACGATGACCGGGCGCAGCTGCGCCACCGGCGTGAGCACGCCTGTGCGGCCGACATAGCAGACGATGTCTTCGACCACCGTCTCTGCCTGCTCCGCGGCGTACTTGAACGCGATGGCCCAGCGTGGCGAGCGCGCCACGAACCCGAGCTCGATCTGCTGGTCGTGGCGGTCGACCTTGACGACCACGCCGTCGATCTCATGGTCGAGCTGGTGGCGCCGTTCGTGCCAGTCGTGGTGGAACTGGATAACGCCCTCGATCGAGTCGAATCGAGTGCGGCTGGGGTTGACCCGAAAGCCCATCGCCTGCAGAGCCTCGAGCACCTCCCACTGGCTCCGGGCGGGGCCCGCCGGGTCGAGGGTGTACATGAACGTTTGCAGGTTGCGGCTGGCGGTGATCTGCGGGTCCAGCTGCCGGACGCTCCCGGCTCCCGCGTTGCGCGGGTTCATGAACGGTTGGCGGCCGGCGGCCTCCATCTCCCGGTTGAGCTTCTCGAATGCCGCGAGCGGGAAGTACACCTCCCCACGGACTTCGAAGCCGGCTGGTAAGCCGTCCACGGGCCGAATCATGAGGGGCACGCTGCGTATGGTCCGTACGTTGGCGGTCACGTCCTCGCCGGTGAACCCATCCCCCCGCGTGGCGGCACGGGCCAGGCGGGCTGAATGGTCCTCTCCCTGCCCGTAGGTCAGGCTCATGGCCAGGCCGTCGATCTTCAGCTCGCAGACGTAGGTCACGTCGTCGCCGACGACGGCACGGACGCGCCTGTCCCAGGCCCGTATCTCCTCCTCTTCGAAGGCATTCTGGAGGCTGAGCATCGGAGAGCGGTGGCGGACCTTGGCAAATTGAGCGCCGGGCTCGCCTCCCACACGCTGCGTCGGGGAATCCGGCGTGACCAGGTCTGGGTGCTCCGCCTCGAGCCGCTCGAGCTCCCGGTACAGAGCGTCGAACTGAGCGTCGCTCATCTCGGGCTGGTCGACCACGTAGTAGAGGTGCTCATGCCGGCGGACCGCCCGGCGGAGCTCCTCGAGCCTTTGCTGGATGTCGGTTGTCACAGCTTGTCGAGGGGAGCGATCGTCCCGCTCATGATCTTCACCCCGGCGTCCTCAAACCGCACCAACAGCTCCTCATCCGTCCTTGTCAGAGTGCTCTTCAAGACCACGCCCAGGCCGAACATCCGGTGCCGCACTCGGTCGCCCTCGTGATAGCGCTGCACGGGTGGAAGCGCCGGGGCGGCCTGGACCTGGCGCTGCACCAGCCGCTCGCGGAAGCCGCGACGCGGCGGCGCCACCGGGGCTGCACCTCGCCGAGGAGCGCCCAGCAGCCCATGGGGGATCTCCTCGAGGAAGCGGCTGGGGAACGAGGCCTCAGAGCGGCCGTACAGGTGGCGCTTGAAGGAGCAGGTCAGATAGAGGCGGTCCTGGGCCCGGGTTATGCCGACGTAGCAGAGGCGCCGTTCCTCTGGCATCTCCCTGGGGTCCCCGACGGCGCGTCGATGCGGCAGCAGGTTCTCCTCCATGCCGACCATGAAGACCACGGGGAACTCGAGGCCCTTCACCATGTGAAGCGTGATCAGCGTCACACCCTCGTCGTCCTCCGCGTAGGCGTCGACGTCCGAGCGCAACGTGACCTCGGTCAGGAACGTCTCCAGCGCCTCGGCCCGGTCGGGGTAAGAGTCGAACTCTTCGGCCAGACCGCGCAGCTCGCGCAGATTCTCCATCCGGGCATCGCCCTGAGGGCTGCCGTCGGCGTAGTAGCTGTCCAGCCCTGTGAGCTCGATGACGTGCTCTATCAGCTCACCGGGCGCCAGCGCGCCGAGCGTGGCCCGCAGGGATGCGAGCTGCTGCCGGAAGCGCTCCAGTGGTGCCAGAGCGTGCCTAGGCAGGTTGGGGACCGTCTCCGGTTCGGCAAGAACGTCGAGCACGTCGCGACCGCTTCCGGTGGCGGCGGCGACCACAGCCTCGACGCTGACCGGCCCGATCTTGCGCCTGGGCACGTTGACGACGCGTGTGAAGCTGACCGTGTCGGCCGGGTTCTGGATCAGCCGGAGATAGGCGAGCACGTCCTTGACCTCGCGGCGTTCCCAGAAGCGGACCCCGCCCACCAGCCGGTAAGGGATGCGGCGGCGGCCGAACACGTCCTCGAAGGCACGGGACTGGGCATTGGTGCGATACAGCACGGCGAAGTCGCCGGAGCGCCTGCCCTCCACACCCCGGAGCCGGTTGATCTCGTCGGCGACGTACTCCGCCTCCTCGACGTCGTTGTAAAGCTGGGCCGCCTGCAAACGCTCCCCACCCAGGCGCTCGGTCCAGAGCCGTTTCGGCGCCCGCTCCTCGTTGTTACGAATCACGTGGTGGGCCGCATCGAGGATGTCCTGGGTGGAGCGGTAGTTCTGCTCGAGATTTACGACTTTGGCCTCGGGGTAGTCCTTCTTGAAGTTGAGGATGTTCCTCACGTCGGCTCCCCGAAAGCCGTAAATGCTCTGGTCGTCGTCTCCGACGACGGCCAGGTTGCGGTGCTCGCCGGCGATCAGGGTGACGGGGACGTACTGGGCATGGTTGGTGTCCTGGTACTCGTCCACCAGCACGTACCGGAAGCGGTCCCGCCATCTCTCGCGTGCCTCGTCGTCCGATTGGAGGAGGCGAACCACCTTCAAGATCAGGTCGTCGAAGTCGAGGCCACCCGACTGCCGGAGGACTTTCTCATACCGCTCGTAGCTGCGGCGCACGATCTCATCCCGGTAGCTCTCGACCTCGTAGGACTCAGGGCCCACGAGCTCGTTCTTCGCCATGGAGATCCGTGCCAGGATCACACCCGGAGGGTGCTTCTTGGGGTCCACCCGCAGCTCATCCAGCACCCGCTTGAGCGCCGCCCGGCTGTCGTCCTCGTCGAAGATCGTGAAGGACCGCGTCAGACCCAGGCGCTCGGCGTCGCGCCTCAGCATTCGCACGGCCGTGTGGTGAAACGTGCCAACCCACATCTGGTCCGCACCCTCGACGAGCCGTCCAACCCGCGCGCGCATCTCCCGCGCGGCCTTGTTGGTGAACGTGACCGCCAGCAGCCGGTCGGGCCACACTTTGCGCTGCGCTATCAGATTGGCGATCCGCGTCGTCAGCACCCGGGTCTTGCCGCTGCCCGCTCCGGCGAAGATCAGCAGCGGGCCCTCGAGGTGCTGGACCGCCTCACGCTGGACTGGGTTCAGGCTGGCGATCAGCTCGTCCAGGGCGGCTTGCTGGAGCTGCGGCGCGGTCACGAAGCAATGAGTTTAGTGCGCTATTGCGCCGCTATCTGCATCCCCAGGCGGAAGCCCCGCCGTTCGCCCACTTCCATGCCGCCGCGTTCGCATTTGCCACCGGGTCGTAGATGTCGCCGCTGCCGTAGGGAGTCGCCTTGAAGGTCGCCATCAGGAACTGGAACAGGCCGTAGTAGGGACCGGCCGGGTTGTACGCGCGGGGGTTGAAGCCCGATTCGCAGCTGGCGACCCGGAGACCCCACGCGACCGCGGTCGGTCCGTAAGGCGAGAACGCCTTGGTGATGATGTCCTGGATCGGGCCCGACCCGTAGTTGGCGGGCGGCCTGGGTTGCGCCGCAGCGGGCTTCGACTGCTGGGCGGCCGCCGCCGCTGCCTTTGCGGCTGCCGTCTCCAGAGTGACCTGCTTCTTGAATTCCCAGATCTCATCCCGCCCGATGGGGTTCGGTGACAGAGCGTCACCCAGCGTTACCCGGCTGACAGCTGCCGGCGCGCTGACGGCATGGTGTTGCGCGTCTTTATGGTGCGACGGCGCCAGGCTGGCGGTCACCATCGCGGCGATTGTGGTCAGGGCAACCGTGATCATGCGAAGACCGGGAAACAACGTCTCCCTCCTTGCAATCGAGCTCCCTTCCCAGCGGGGATCGCTCGCAAACGAATGCTCGAAACCCTATCAGAGGTGCCGTGCGAGATGCTCTGCTGGAACTGGCGTTTGCCCATGCGGTGAGTGCCGCTGAGATCCTGTATGTTCTTGCGATGCCGGAACCGGCGCGCCTGGGCTTTCAAGACTGGCCGTCTGCAAAAGACAGCAGCGAACGGCTGGATGAGGACCCGGCGACGCCAGGACGCGAGCACGTTAGGCCGGCGTTGTCATATCCGGACACCGGCTCCGAGGCGCAGTAGTGGTGCTCAACTCGCTCCTGCCGCTGCTTGCAGCCGTGGTCAGCTTCCTCTTCGCGGCGCTCATCCTCGACCAGTGGCGGCACCGGCGCCACAGCTTTCAGCTCGTCTGGGGGTTGGGGCTGATCTGGTACGGCATCAGCTCAGGCACCCAGTTCGCCGGAGCCGCCTTTGGCTGGAATGCGGCACTGTATCGCGCCTGGTACCTCTTCGGTGCCATCCTTGTGGCCGCCTACCTGGGGATGGGCACCTTCTACCTTCTGTCGCGGACGGGGTTCGGCTATTTCGCCGGCTTCTCGATCGTCCTGGGAGGGCTGTTCGCCTACCTGAGCCAGCTCGCGCTGATCAGGCAGGGCCATCCGACCGCCTGGTCCAACGTCGCTCTGGTGATCGTTGTCGCGACTCTGGCCGGGGTCGCCGTGATCGTGGCCACCGCCTGGCGCCGGTCTCTGGCCGCGCACGCAGCGATGGTTCTTCTTGCCATCGCCTCAGTCGTGGTCGCCCTGCTCACCATCTCTGCGACGCTGCCAGAGCCTGGCTACGCGCTGGATCCGCAGACACACGTCCCGGTCGGCGCCGCTGTTCCCGGCCATCTGCGCATCCTGACCGGCCCGTTCAACATCGCGGGTGCGTTGTGCCTGATCTTCGGTGCGCTCTTCTCCGCCTATGTGTACATGCCAAAGCGGAAGTTGCTTCGAGGAAGGCCGTCGGCGCCGGTTGTGGGCCAGCTTTACCGGGTGCTGGCTGTCGCGGTGAACCTCGTGGCGTCGGTTCCTGAGGCCGTCAGGGCGCTGGTGGCGGGCAAGCTCAACTCGCGGGTTCCCGCCACTGTCTTGATAGCGTTGGGTGGCTTCACGTCTGGTCTCACGAGTGGGCTGGAGCGCTTCGGCGTGACCTGGGCCGCAGCCCTGGGGGAGTTTCTGGGCGTGCTGGTGATCTTCGCTGGCTTCCTGATCAGTGAGGAGGTCTTCCGACGGCTGCCGTTCGGCCTGGGCGGCCCGTCAGCCTGGGATCGGGCCGCGCGGGGTTCGGGCTGAACGGCACACGCCGGCGGGGCTCCTCCGTTACACGTTGTAACCGTGCGACACATGGAAGAGGTGCTGGACGCTCAGATCAACACACGGGTGCCGCGGCGCGTTCCCTGGCAACGCGAGGCCCTCGCAAGAGGCAGGGGATTGAATCTTGAACCTGCGAGCCGCATCGGTTGATGTCCGATGCAGCCGCTGACTCTCCGCTCGGCCGTGGGGCACGACGCCGCAGTCGTCGGCGACCTGTTGGGGCAGCTTGGCTATCCAGTGTCGCCCGAGGAAGCTTTGTCGCGGCTGAATCGGGAGGGCGCTCGCGTCATTCTGGCCGAGGCCGCCGGTAAAGCACTCGGCTTGCTGGAGCTGACCATACAGCTCCAGATCACACACGCGCGTCCGGTCGCCAGGGTTACTGCGATGGTCGTCCGCGACTCCGCGCGTCGTCACGGCGTCGGTCGCCGCTTGATGGAGCGTGCCGCCGAACTGGCCCGTGCCGAGGACTGCGAGGGCATCGAGCTGACCAGTGGAATTCAACCGGAGCGCCAGGACGCTCACCGGTTCTACGAGGCGCTTGGCTTCGAACGCGCGTCGTACAAGTTCTGGCGTCGGCTGTAGACGCACCCGTTTCTCTGCCTGCTGTACGTCTAGTGCTGAGGGCTGATCATGACGACCGCCTCAGCCGGCCCGAGCCTCAGCACGCCGGCCACGTCGGTGCCGTCGTGTGCGCGCTCAGTGGCGATGAGAACGCGGCCGCGCACCCCGTGCACCCCGACCTCCTCGTCCCGGAAGTTCAGCGCGATCACAGTGCCGGTCCCTCGGCGGTAAGCCCAGACCCCGTCGGGCGCGTCGAGGCTCGTGTAGTCGCCTCTACGCAGGTCAGACGAATCGCGCCGCAGCTTGATCAAGTCACGGCAAAGGCGCAGCGCTGACGCACGGTCCCTTCGCTGCTGCTCGACGTTGACCGGGGAGGCGCCCAGCGGAAGCCACGGCTCGACGTCCGCGGCCGTGAAGCCGCCTCCTGGACCAGGCCGCCACAGCATCGGCGTGCGCTCCGGGTCGCGGCCCCTGTGCTGGCCGGGCATGCGACGCGAGAGCGGATCGGCGGTGCTGTCGTTCGGCACGGCCACGTCCGTCATGCCCAGCTCGTCCCCGTAATAGAGAAAGGGCGTGCCGCGGAGGGTGAGCAGCACCATCAGACCCATTCGAATCCGGCGCGGATCGCCGCCACACCAGCGGCTTGGAAATCGAGAGACGTCGTGGTTGCTCGCCGTCCACACCGGCCAGCGACTGGCACCGAGAGCAGCCTCAGTCCGCTCCACCACCCCGCGGAGCGCCTCGGCGGTGAAGTCGGCGTACATGAACGGAAAGTTGAAGTTCAGGTGCAGTTCGTCGTCCGCCCCGTAGTAGCGCGCCACCTCGTCCAGGTCGAACAGCCAGGTCTCCCCCACCAGCATCCGCTCCGGCTCGTACTCCCGGCAGACGCCGCGCCAGCGCCGCCATATTTCGTGCACCTCGGGCTGGCTGCTCGTCCAGGCGGGTCGCTGGCCGAGCCGGCGTTGCATTGGGTGATCCATTGGCCCGACCCGCGGGTTGTCGCGCAGGAGCGAGTCCTTGACCACTTTGTTTGCGGTGTCGATCCGGAATCCGGCGACGCCCCGGTCGAACCAGAAGCGAAGAATGCGATCGAACTCGTCCCGCACCTGCGGGTTCCACCAGTTCAGGTCGGGCTGGCTGGGGAGGAACTGATGAAGGTAGTACTGACCGGTCGCCACGTCACTCTCCCAGGCCGGACCGCCGAAGGCGCTGAGCCAGTTGTTCGGCAGCAATCCGTCATGGGTCGGGTCGGCCCAGACGTACCACTCCCGGTAGGCAGATTGCCGCGACCCTCGCGCATCCACGAACCAGGGATGGCGGTCGCTCGTGTGGTTCGGAACGATGTCCAGGATGACGCGAATGCCGCACCGTCCGGCCGCTTCAAGCAGGCGGTCCAAGGACGCGAGGTCGCCGAGAGCCGGCTGCACGCTGTAGTAGTCGCTGACGTCGTAGCCGAAGTCGTCGTCGGGGGACGTGGTAATCGGAGTGAGCCAGACGGCGTCGACTCCGAGCCAGCTCATGTAGTCCAGGCGGCTCGTGATGCCGGCGAGGTCGCCGACACCGTCGCCGTCCGTGTCCTGGAACGAGCGCGGGTAGATCTGGTAGATGACGGCGTCACGCCACCATTGGATCGAGGGGGCTTCGGTCATTGTGCGGATCGTAGGGTTCCTGCCGGCTCGACTCCCACTGGACGAAAGGGGCGGCGCGTGATACATCGCTCCGAATGAGGACGGAAGGAGCGCTCAATGGGCGCGTCGCGATCGTGACCGGCTCCAGCCGCGGCATCGGGGCGGCCATCGCTCGCAGGTTCGGCGCCGAGGGCGCGGCGGTGGCCGTTTCAGCGCGTACAGAGGCTGAGTCAGACGCTCGCTTGCCAGGGAGCATCCACGAGACGGCAGATGCGATCCGGGCTGCCGGTGGTCATGCTGTCGCCATCCGCGCCGATCTCTCACAGGCTGACGATCGCCGGAGACTCGTAGAGACGGCGGAGGCCGAGCTGGGCCCAATCGACGTTCTCGTAAACAACGCGGCGGTGACGTGGTTCCTGCCGGTCACCGAGTTCCCTGGCCGCCGCTTCGAGGTGATGTTCGAGGTGCAGGTCCGGGCGCCGTTCGAGCTCGCTCAGCTGGTCCTGCCCGGGATGCTTGCGCGCGGGCGAGGCTGGATTCTCAACATCTCGTCGGGGGCGGCGCGCCACCCGCAGGGCCCTCCATATACGGGCCGAGGACGAGGCGGAACGGTCTACGGAATGTGTAAGGCCGCCATTGAGCGCTTCTCGACGGGCCTGGCCGCGGAGGTGTACGACGCGGGTGTCGCGGTCAATGCGCTCTCGCCTTCGCGGGTGGTGGCCACGCCGGGCGTCGTCATTCACCGCCTCATCCCCCCAGGAGCGGAGGACCGGGCCGAACCCGTGGAGGTGATGGCCGAGGCCGCGCTGGCGCTCTGCTCGGGGGCTCCCGGGACGCTGACCGGACGTGTTGCGTACAGCCAGGCGCTGCTGGACGAGCTGGGAATCACCATCCGCTGAACTGCCAGTTGCGTCTGGGCACGCAATGCGCTACCTTGACGGGCACCGGCGGCGGGCCGGGGTGGCGTGGAACAGTTACTACTCGCACGCCGCCAGGTCATCCGGGGAGTGGCCGATCAGCACGAGGTCGCCGGCATCCGCTGGTGGCCGCCCACCACCAGCCACACGTGGCTCGACTTCCTGGTCGAGGGCGTTCCCTGCAGTCTGCCCGCCTTTCGCATTGACCTCGAACACGCTCTGGGCCGCCGCGTGGCCATCTACCTCGCCGAACAGATGGCGCCCGAGACGTGGCGCAGGATCGAAGCTGAGACCGAGCCCGTCTGAGGGGTCAGATGGTCAGTGGTGCTCGCGGCGGTAAACCGCGTGAGCGATATTGACGATAGCTATGCCGGCCCAGCAGACGATCAACCCCGGCAGGTGCTCGACTCCAGCCGCAATCCCGCTGAGCGGAATGGCAAAAACCAATGATCCCAGCGCCAGAATGAGCTGCGAGTTATCCCGGCTGCCGGACTTCGGCGCGGGCTGCGCGCTGATTTGGGAGACCCGGACCTCGGCCATCCGCGCCTCGACTCGCTCGTCGATGGCCTGGCTGATCCGCGCAACGAAGCCGTCGATCACCGCCTGTTCGTAGTCAGGCCCCAGTTCCTGACGGGCCGCCAACATGGCCGCAACGTCATCCCGAGGAGTGTCGCCTGGTGACACGTCATCGATAGTGTAGGGGTGCCTGGGGCCTGCTTGAGCTCACGAGCCGCGGTGAGTGCTCCCCGGCCTCAGCCCCGACCCCGCGGGCACCATGCCGCAAACGCTATGAGTCGCAGCCGGCTGCAATACAGAGTGCGCCGCAGATGGCCTTGACGGTGGAGGGTCGGGCTCGGCCTACCCGCCTGACGAGGCGGGCGCGGGCGACGAGCTGCACGTGGTCAAGGTTCGCAACGGACTCGACGCGCACACCGTCCTCCGGGCCGACCGGCACCTCGGTCGAGACATTGCGAACGGTCGAGGTGACTGGAGCGCCGATCACCGCTCGAAGCAGTCCCCCCATCGGGTCGCGCGTGAGCACTATGAGGGGGCGGATCTTGTCTAGCCGGGCAAGCCATACCTCGCCGCGGCGCGGCGTGGGCTCACTCACGCCTCGGCCTCGGCGTATACGGCCTCCCAATCGGTATCGTCGTCAAGCCTCGTTGCCGTCAGCAGCGCGAGTTCGACTTCTGCATCGTTCGGTGGTACGCGGCGATAGGCAGCGACATCGCGACGAAGGCGCTCGGCGCGGATGAGATGGTCGAGCGCGATGTCGAGGACTTCCGAGGTCGAGCCAGCACCCATAAGAACCCGCGCCGCATCAGCTTTCGATCGGTCGAGCGTAACCGTCACCTTCGTCTTGGCCATACTATCTATACTACCTGACCGTGGTATCAGGGGTAAGGCGGTGATGGCCATTGTCGATGCTGTTCGTTTCGGGCTGGCTGCGCGCGCAGCGGCGCTAACTGATCCACCGCTCCGTTGCACGGGGCTGCGGGAGATGCGGTTTCACGACTTGCGCCAGTCCTTCGCGACACTCCCGCTTGCAGGGGGCGCCACCGAGGGTCGTCATGGAGATGCGCGGCCACTCCTAAATCAATCTGACTATGAACACTTACAGCCGTGTCATCCCATTCGATGCAGCGCGAGGCAGCGGCAGCTGGACGCGCTGCTCAGGAATGGGTGTCGGGCAAACGGGTGAGGTGTGCCGAGTCCGATCCAGAGCGCCCGATCCGAACGCAGAATCGTGGTGCCGGCGCGGGGATTCGAACCCCGGACCCTCGGCTTAAAAGGCCGCT
>JACZDD010010222.1_pt1 | contig 13100 bp, 15 predicted proteins | sample 8641771 | NCBI WGS metagenome assembly JACZDD01 (sample SAMN15324614, study PRJNA640507) | soil metagenome | isolation source: intercropping peanut in the second line | place: China: Luxin town, Laibin City, Guangxi Province | collected 2019-07-25 | depth 10cm m | reverse complement strand
CGCTCGATGCAGCCCACTCTCCCCATTGAATCTGCCCAACAAAGGTAACGTGCGAGGCCCCGCGAGGTTTCCGGTGGCGATTTCCTATCTGGAACAGCGTGCTATCGTGACGACAGAGAGGGGCGGCTCATGAAAGCGGCTTACTACGAACGCAACGGCGCGGCTCGCGAGGTCCTCAAGGTCAGCGATGTCGAGGCGCCGCACCCGGGGCCCGGAGAAGTTCGCGTCAAGCTCGCTGTGTCAGGTGTCAATCCATCAGACGTAAAGTCGCGACAGGGCTCCACACGAAAAATCGCATACCCTCGGGTCATACCGCATAGCGACGGCGCCGGTGCAATCGATGAGGTCGGTGCCGGAGTTTCGAAAACACGGCTCGGCGAACGAGTGTGGGTATGGAACGGCCAGTGGAAGCGCCCTTTTGGCACAGCCGCGGAATTTATCGTGCTACCTGCAACGCAAGCTGTCGTGTTGCCCGAAAAAGTCAGCTTCGATGCAGGCGCATGCCTCGGTATCCCGGCAATGACCGCCGCGCATGCGGTTGACCTCGCAGCAGTTAGCAAAGGCACAACGATATTGGTTTCCGGCGGGGCCGGCGCCGTCAGCCAATACGTCCTTCAGTTTGCAAAGGCCAAAGGCGCGGTCTGCCTCACAACGGTATCCTCTTCAGAGAAAGCCAAAGCCGCACAAGAGGCCGGCGCAGACCACACCATTGACTATAAGCGCGACAACGTCGGTGACCGGGTAATGGAACTCACCGGAAAGCGCGGCGTCGACGTCGTGATCGAAATGGACCTAGCGGCCAACACCAAATTGCTGCCAGCGGTCATTCGGCCAAAGGGCAGTGTCATCGTCTATGGCACCGGGCCGGAGGCAACCATTCCGGCAGCTTTCTGCCTGGTCAACTCGATCCAATTGCGGTTTTTCCTGGTTTACGAGATCGACGCAACCGAGCGTGAACGGGCCATTGCGACCATCGACAGCGCGCTGAAACAAGGCGTATTGCTCAACCGGGTGGCACAGCCGACGTACAAGCTCGAAGATATCGCCGCCGCTCACGAAGCCGTCGAACGCGGAAGTCTCGGCAACGTGCTTATGATGCCGTGAGGCCGTCACACTGACGGCGCCACCACGGCTTCCGGAAATCCAGCCGCGTCGAGCGCGCGGCGCACGAGGCCCGACGTCTTCGCTACCTCTATCAATTCGCTTGCGATCTGCAGTGCAACCGGTCGCGCTTTAGGCACAGCCACCGAAATCCCCGTCTGCTGAAAGTTACCGGGAAGAACGCGCGCCCCTGGAAGTTTCGGCAACAGCCCGGCGAATGAATCATGTGATAGCGCAAATGCATCGCCCTGCCCCTGCCGCGCCATTTCGGTCATCTTGTCGACGCTCGGCACCTCTTCGACGCTGGCATTCGGAGCGGTGCGCCGGGCACTGCGGGCCGTTGTCGTGTTCGAAATTGCAACAATCCGGCGACCAGGCCGATTGACCTCGTCGATGCTTTTTATGGTCGAGCCAGCCGGCACCAAGTATGTGCTTTCGATAAAATAATACGCGGGGCCAAAATCGACCCGCTTGGCGCGCTCGGCATCTTGCGGCATGAAGGCAAGGTCGCAGTCGCCTTTAGCAACCGCGTCGGTCACCTGGCCAGAATTGTCGTAAACCTGAAGAGCCAGCGGCAATTTTAGCGCCGCTGCAAACCCGCGGATCAGATCGACGGTAACGCCTTTAACCTCTCCGCCGTCCCTAATCGCAAAAAATGCGGATGCCGCGGGTGCCGTAACGACGCCGCCGCGTAACGTCCCGGTGGGAGCGAGTTGTTTGAGATCCTCAGGACTAGTCATTCCCATGCATCTAGCACGACGGACGATATACCGCTACGGCGCCTCGCAAAACCGAGCCAAATCATCGACGCTTGTCGTAGACCTGATTGGTGAAAGCTGGCCGTGTCGGGCGTTGAATAACAATAAATTCATTCTCGGTGCCCTGGTGGCAGGCGTTGCAGGCCTGGGTGAGCTTGTCGTATCCGCTGACAAACGATTTGTAGTCTTTCGCCTCAATCGACTTTTCCAAAGCCACGATTTCTTTGGTGATCACGGCGTCGAGCATATCGGCCAACGGCAGATTCTTAAATGTCGGCACGATATCCTGCACGTCACCCATGACTTCCTTGATTTCGCCGAGCTGATACTCGGCGAGCCGCCAATTGCGTGCTTTCGCGGCAAACCAAAGTTTGTTGTGTTCCATCAAAATGACGTTCATGAATTGCTCAAGACCGGGCACATAGGTCTTCGGCACAGTCTTGGCAGCGTCGCTCGGCGTTTCTTTCGTTTGTTGCGCGCTCGTCCCAAGCGGTATCGAAATTTCGGCAATGAAAAGCAAAATAACAATTAAGCGGCGCACGGGGTAACTCTTTCAATGTTTGTACGCGCCACGTGGCGTGCGTTATCACTGTCACCTCACGTTGGCGAATTCAAGTCTGGAGGCACAAGATTGGAATTTGTCTAATCTGAATTCGAGCGCAGCTACATTCTGAACACGCCAAATTTCGTCGGCGGTACAGGTGCATTGAACGCCGCGGAAAATGCAAGAGCCAATACCCGACGCGTCTCCGATGGGGCGATAATTCCGTCATCCCAAAGCCGAGCGGTCGCGTAATAAGGGTTACCTTCGTGTTCGAACTGGTCACGCAGCGGTTGCTTGAATTCTTCCTCCTCGACCTCTGACCATTTGCCGCCACCGGCCTCGATATTTTCACGCCGGACCGTCGCTAGAACACTGGCCGCCTGTTCACCACCCATGACCGAAATGCGGGCATTCGGCCAAGTAAATAGGAAGCGCGGACCATAGGCGCGGCCGCACATTCCGTAGTTACCCGCACCATAGGACCCTCCGATGATGACCGTGATCTTCGGCACCTGTGCGCAGGCGACCGCGGTGACCATTTTCGCCCCGTCCTTGGCAATCCCGCCCGACTCGTAGTCGCGCCCTACCATGAACCCCACGATGTTTTGCAGGAACAGCAAGGGGATGCGCCGCTGGCAGCAGAGCTCGATGAAATGTGCCGCCTTCAGCGCACTTTCCGAAAACAGGATTCCATTGTTGCCAAGGATTCCGACGGGCATTCCATGGATATGCGCGAATCCGGTTATGAGCGTGGTGCCATACAGGGCTTTGAATTCGTCAAATTCGGACGCATCAACGATACGTCCAATGACTTCTCGCACGTCGTACTGTTTCTTGAGATCGGCCGGTACGATGCCGACAAGGTCTGCGAGGTCGAGGACAGGCTCGCGCGGCTTTATGAAAGGGATGTCGACGCTCTTCTTGGTGTTCAAATTTGCGACGATGCGGCGCGCTATGCTCAACGCATGATGATCGTCCTGCGCGTAGTGGTCTGCGACCCCCGACTTGCGGGCATGGACGTCGGCACCGCCAAGCTCCTCCGCGCTGACGACCTCGCCAGTCGCGGCTTTCACAAGCGGCGGACCGCCGAGAAAGATCGTTCCCTGATTTCTGACGATGACCGTCTCATCCGACATCGCCGGCACGTAAGCACCGCCCGCCGTGCATGACCCCATCACAATCGCGATTTGTGGGATGCCAAGCGATGATAAAGTCGCCTGATTGTAAAAAATGCGACCGAAATGCTCGCGGTCCGGAAAGACTTCGGTTTGATGCGGCAGATTGGCGCCACCGCTGTCGACCAGGTAGAGGCAAGGCAAAAGGTTCTCGCGCGCAATTTCCTGCGCCCGCAGGTGCTTCTTCACGGTCATTGGAAAGTAGGTGCCACCCTTGATGGTGGAATCGTTGCAAACGATGACACACTCGCGGCCCTCGACACGTCCTATGCCCGTGATCAACCCCGCGCCATGGATCGTTTCGTCATACATCCCGTTGGCGGCAAGCGGCGATAGCTCCAGGAAAGGCGATCCGTGATCGATTAAATTCATCACGCGGTCGCGTGGCAGCAGCTTCCCGCGGGCGACATGGCGCTCCCGTGAACGCTCGGAGCCGCCTAAAGCCGTCTCGGCCCGACGCGACTGCAGCTCGCTAACGAGTGAACGCATGCGTTCGGTATTGCCCCGATACTCTGCGGTGCCTTTGTCAACTGACGACGAAAGAATCGCCAAGACTTCCTCCCTGAGCAGCAAGAAAGGTGCCTTGGTGGAACCCGGAACGCAATGGCGGCGCGCTTTCATTGCAAATACGTAAGTTTCGGAACCGGCCGGTCGAACAAAACGTTTTTCTATGATTTCGGGGGCATGCAGAGGAGACATCCCGTGAGGAAAACGAAACTATTGTCGACCGTAGCGATAGCGTTGCTGCTGTGCACCGGCGCTGCCTCGGCACAAGGAATGGGCAAGGAGCAGCCGGAGCGCGCTCCCGCGGCACAGCAAAGTGCGCCGGCTGAAAAGGTCGCGCCTTCGATAAAGTCGGACGAGCAAAAAGCGCCGCAGACAACCGGTCAGGCCGCGCCCGACAGCAAGGCACCCGGCAAGGGGCACGAGACGACCGGACAGTCCCCGAAGTCGCAGACCACTGACAAGCCGGACGCGACCGGCAAATCGGACATGCGCTCCAAATCGGAGCCGAGCGGCGCAGCGTCGAAGTCCAATCAGAGCACGACGGAGCAGAACCGCTCGACGACAACGGGCCAGGGTGCGGCTGCTGGCTCGGCGAAGCTCTCAACTGAGCAGCGCACGAAGATCACTTCAGTCATCAAGCAGCATAAGGTCGAGCCGACCAAGTTGAGCGTGTCGGTCAGTATCGGTACGCGCGTTCCGGCGAGCGTACACCTCTATCCGCTCCCGGTAGAGGTGGTCGAGGTCTATCCGGCCTGGCGAGGTTTTGAGTACATCCTGGTTGGCGACCAGATTGTTGTCGTTAACCCGCGGACGCATGAAATCGTGGCAGTCCTCGAGGCGTAATTTCGAGGTCCACTAGATCAGACGGCCGGGAAAAGTTCCCGGCCGTCGTCGTCTGCAAAAGTCGCAAAATTTTTTTAGTACTCGAAGTCAGGTTCCGGGGAACGTCATCGTGATGGCTCCGTTGTTCCGAGGTGCCGCTACGTGTCGGCACTAGCTCCCAGGAGGCAGATGATGAAAACCCTGACTACAGTTACTGCGGTTGTGGCGCTTGTCGCGGGCATTTCAATTGCCCAGGCACAAGGCACGATGGGAAAACACGGCTCTTCGAGCGCCAACATGCAAGCGCCGCAGACAACGGGAAGTGCCGCATTCTGCATTGCCACGTCCCCGGGCGGGCCCCTTAATTGCAAATACGCCAGCCTGGCGGCCTGCGAAAAAGACGCCAAGCCTCAGAACCTGAACTGTTCACCAAATCCAAAGAAGAGCACGACCGGCTCGAAGCAGTAGCGTCTGTAGCATAGCGAGTACGTGACACACCCCTGTGCCGGACACTGCCGGCACAGGGCGTGTGTGCGTTTGCGCGCAACGCCTGACAATTCATTACTGGAACGTGGTCATCTGCCGCAGGCGACATTAATAGACCGCGAGAACAGAGCTTCCCGTTTTCGACTCTTCACGCCAAGCCTGCTGGCGTACTAGGCTCCCTCCCTTGTTTATTCGCGGGGGCGGTGAGATGCATGCCAAGACCGACAATTACAAGGATCTGAAGCTCAAGCTCGATGGCATCGTGCCACCTGAACACGGTTTCCATCGCAACCTCCTGCTCGACTGCCTTTACGCGTCGCTGCCGCGCGATCCGCAGGTAAAAGTACAGATCTACAATGCCGAAATCGTCCCGGGCGGATACACCAACTGGCATTGCCACAACGGCGCGGCATTTTTCGTAGCATTGCAAGGACTATTCGAAGCACATTTCCAGGAGGGCGTTTTGGTGAAAGCCAAAGCTCGCGAATGTTACTCTGAGCCGATCGCTAAATTTCATCGTGGGCACAACCCACATCCGGAGCTGCCCTATCTCTGCGTCGGTCTTTGCTTTACCTCGCCGGATCGCGACCACGTGACCAATTCTGTCGAGCGGCCCTGGTAACCGGTCGTGTCGCGTCGGTCGGAGGTCAGCGCTGGCATTCTCGCTTTCCGACGAAAGCCGACACTTGAATTGCTGCTTGCGCATCCCGGGGGGCCCTATTGGCGCAACAAAGATGAAGGCGCCTGGTCGATTCCGAAGGGCAATGTCGAATCCGGGGACCCGCTCACTTGCGCAAAGCGCGAATTCAATGAAGAAACCGGCCTTACGCCTACAGGGCCTTTCACGGCGCTTACACCACTACGGCAAAAAAGCGGGAAAATGGTCCATGCCTTCGCAATGGAAGCTGACTTCGATCTGAGCCGGTTTTCGAGCAACCATTTCGAAATGGAATGGCCGCCGCGATCGGGAAAGATGCAACATTTTCCCGAAATCGATCGTGTGGCCTATTTCAGCGTGACGAAAGCTCGCCGAAAGATCCTACCCGGTCAACGCGCCTTCATCGACGAATTGATCCGTCATCTGAAAGCAGACGAAAAAACCTCGTCGGCTTGATCTTACGCCTTCATCTCTTCGCGTTGGAATGCGATATAGCCGACGATAAACAATAGCATTACGCAACGGCAATCCCGCGCACCAGAGGCCACTCCGGCTCGTCGTCCTTTAAAATCCAGCTCTCCTTGAGCGCGGCCGTCCGCCACTCTGCCCAGGCCGGCAGGGCCATCACCGCATCCATATAGTTGCGCGTCGCATCGCCGACGTTGAGACCGTACGAATGCAATCGCGCCACAACAGGCGCATACATAGCGTCTGCCGCCCCAAAACGGCCGAACAGAAACGGTCCGCCCTGCCCAAACCGCGTGCGACAATCCGCCCATAAGAATTCTATGCGCCGCACATTGGCCATCACCTCTTCCGACTGAGGGCGCGACTTCACCGGCAACCAAAAATTCATTGGGCAACTCTTGCGCAGGGGCTGAAAGCCACCATGCATTTCGGTCGCCACGATCCGGGCATGCGCCCGCGCACGCCGATCGTCAGGCCAAAGCTTCTGCTCCGGGAATTTCTCGGCGAGATATTCAAGGATAGCCAGAGATTCCCAAATCGGCTGGTCACCGTCCACGAGGACAGGCACCTTGCCGGCCGGCGAGTATTGCAAGATCTGTTCGCGGCTACCCGGCTCATAAAGTGGAACTACCTTTTCCGCGAAGGCTATCCCCGCCACTTTCATGGCAATCCAGGGCCGCAACGACCATGACGAATAGTTCTTGTTGCCGATAACCAATGTCAGCGCCATAAACCTGATCTCCGCCCGCGCAGAAACTGCGGCAAGCTTGAAAGCACAACAAGCAAAATTTTCTGCAGCCTGAACAGGCCGGTGAATAGCTGTTATTTTTTGGCCTGCACGGAGCCAACCTCGGCCGAGTCCACCGGACCGCCGGCCTTTTTCCAAGCGCCAAATCCGCCCTCGATGTGGGCGACGGGCTTTAGTCCCATGCGCTGCGCCGTCTGCGCGGCAAGCGCAGACCGCAGTCCGCCAGCGCAAAAGAAAACGAACTTCTTGTCGTCCGCAAAAATCGGTTTGTGATACGGGCTCTGCGGATCGATCCAGAATTCCAACATCCCGCGCGGACAGTGAAAAGCACCCGGCACCTTGCCTTCTCGCTGCAGTTCACGGATGTCGCGAATATCGACGATCACCGTATCGCTACGTCCAGCCAGTTTGATCGCCTCCTCGACCGGCAAGGTCTCGATTTCTCGTTCAGCGGCCTCACACAAGGCCTTGTAACCTGTCGTGATTGTCTGCGGCATGGCTCTCCTCAGGATGACTTGTCCGCTAGCATAGCGCCGAATAGGCGACGACCCTATCCTCGCTGCGATATGGGGTATCGCACAAGCGCATGCAGGTATTGGAACCGTTGCCAGGCGCAATCAGCTTGGAAACCGATTCAAGCCAGCCCCATCAGGACAGCGATCGCCGCGACGACGAGCAACGCCAGTGAGGCAGCTCCGATCGTAACGAGCTGCTCCGACAACGCGCCGCTATTGTTGATTTCTTGTCGCGCGACCGGATCAGCCGGCAAGATTGATCTGAAATTAAGTGCCAAGGGCGCCCCCCCTTTGAAAAGGCATCGCTTCGATGGTGCGCGAGCACGCCAACGCGAACTCGGGCGCACGAATCGCCCTCGCCGGCGAGGTTACCCCGGCCGCAATTTGCTCTCAATGAGCGCGCTCTGAGCGCCGGATCAGATCGGGTTCGTCAGCGCGCAGCCGAAGCGACGTCGACTACGGCGCCGGGATAGTGATCGATCACGACCGCCACGAGAATTGCTACGTACAGAACAAGCCACACCGACGCGACCGCTACTCCTGCGCCGGTGTCCGCGGGAGTCTGTCGTTGGTCCAGCCTTTCCGTTGAGACAGTCATATTGGATTCTCGACGACCTGAAGCGGAAGGTCTTTCACGGCAGGAGCGATCATCATTTGTCTGATGTTCAGACCGTCACCGGTGAGCGAGGCGCCTGGGCCGGCCTTCGGTCCGAACAGACCGAATACTTGCGCCGCCAGGAAGACGACAAGAACAGCTGCGATGATGGCGTAGCGAGATTGCATGCGGGCCTCCCGTGCTGATCCGGGTTGCAACAATCCCCGTCCACCTTGGTCGTCCCCCGCAGATAATTTCGTCGCGTCTTCGCTCGTTACGCAATCGGCCGATGTCCGAATGCACAGCCATGACGGGTGAACCCGCGACGCAGCAAGTGAGCGTGAGTGATTAGTGGCAACGAGTGTAGATCATCGCCGCTTTGAAAAAATGCCGAATTCGGAAAATGGTTATTCGCAAGTTCGCAGCCATTGAAATTTGTGTCGAATTTTTCTGCGGCATTAGAATCTAATCGGGCGGAATCCGACCCCTCGTGCCTTCGCGATCAGCCAGAGGCGACATCGGCAAGCCGCAATTGCACGCGTTCCTCGCCCTGCCAGCGGTCGACGGCAATGTGGCCTGCCGCATGTAAGACGCGGCCGCGATTGTCCAGCAGAGCCCGTCCAAGCGGCTGGCCCATGGCCCGAAATGCGATTGCATTCACGAATTTTCCATCGCCGGACCGGAATCGTGCCCGCACATGGGTCTCGCCGACGGGATCTGCATAAATGAGTGTGTGGGCGGGAAGCGCAAGCAGTGGTTCCGGGTTGCCCGCGCCAAAGGGACCGGCTCGGGATAGCATGTCAGCAAGTGAAAAATTGAAACCACCGGCCGAAATCGCGCCATCAATCGGTAATGCAATATCGCGACGTGCAGCACTCACTGATGCAGCAAGCGCATCCTCGAGGAAGGCGCGAAAAGCTCCGAGCGCGTCTTTTTTCACCGTAACGCCGGCGGCCATGGGATGGCCTCCGCCTTTGAGGAGCAGTCCTTCCTGAACGGCACGGCGTACAGTGCGGCCGATATCGACCCCCGGAATTGAGCGGCCCGAGCCCGTCCCAATCCCTCCTGGTTCGAGCGCTATCGCAAATGCTGGACGCCCGTAGTGCTCCTTCAGACGTGCGGCCACCAATCCGACAATGCCCGGGTGCCAGCCTTCTGCAGCCGTCACGACAACCGCCCCTTTGTCTTCCAGGCCGAGCGCGACAAGCGCCTCAGCCTCGGCTTGCGCCAAGGTCGCCTGTTCAATTTGCTGACGCTCGCGATTGAGGCGGTCGAGCTCAGCGGCGAGACGCGCCGCTTCAACGGGGTCTTCTTCCAACAGCAATCGCACGCCGAGATCGGCCCGGCCAATGCGACCGCCGGCATTGATGCGCGGGCCGAGTAAAAATCCCAAGTGCCAGGGTTCGGGCGGACCTACGAGACGGGCCGCATCCATAAGCGCGGTCGTTCCAACATCCTCGCGACGCCTAAGGGCGATAAGCCCCTTGGCGACAAAGGCCCGATTGAGGCCATGCAGTGGGACAACGTCGGCAACCGTCCCCAACGCTACCAAATGAAGCAATGAAAGCAGGTCGGGTTCCGGACGATTGGCGCCCCAGAAATTGCGCTGACGCAATTCGCGCGTAAGCGCGACAAGCGTGATGAACACCAGCCCAACCGCGGCGAGATGGCCAAGGCCGGACAAGTCGTCAGCCCGGTTTGGATCGACGATTGCAACCGCATCGGGAAGCCTTTCGTCGGCCTGGTGGTGATCAATTACGACGGTGTCGAGACCGAGCTTTCGTGCTTCCGAAAGAGGTTCAATACTTGTCACGCCACAATCGACGGTAACTAGCAGCCTGACTCCGCGCGCTGCGAACGAACGGATCGCGTCCACGTTCGGGCCATAGCCTTCGAAGATGCGATCGGGGATGTGGACGATGGGATCCAGGCCACAGAGCCGCAGATAGCGGCAGAGCAAGGCCGCGGCGGTCGCACCGTCAACGTCATAGTCCCCAAAAATGGCTGTGTTTTCACGGCCGATCACCGCGTCGGCAACACGAGCGGACGCGGCTTGCATTCCTGTCAGGGTATGCGGATCGGGCAACAGGCGCTTGATCGTTGGGTCAAGAAAGGCCTCAACGTTATCGACCTCAACATTCCGTCCGGCCAAAACACGGCCAAGCAGTTCGTCAAGCCCATGCCGCTGCGCAATGGCCAGAGCGAGCGCCGAACCGCGCGCGTCGAGCCGATCACGCCAGGCCCGCCCCGTTAACGAGCGCTCGACCCCCAGGAAATGCCGGTCACTTTCCTTCAGTTGTGCAGCAGGCAATGCCATTTGCGCGTCGGTCGTGTCACTGCCGGGAGCGAGCCCCGCGAAGAATCGGTTGTCGGAAGTCCCATATAGTGGCGAAGGCCGCCCGGGGGCACCAGCCCGGATCAGCCGGCAATTTCGGCATGAATGCGCAGCAATTCCGGTATCGTTCTTGGGTCGCGCCGGCCAAAACCGCACTCAGTGGCGATTGAAAATGCTTTGGCATGCCGTTCGGCTGCCGCAAGCCGCTTGCGCGTACCGGCCGCGCCATCGGTCAAGTGAACCAAGCCAAGGCTCAGCTCGGTCTCCGGATTGAGGCTGAGGCGCGCGAGCGGCTCGAAATAATTATCATCATTGCGATCTCGCGGCACCGGCATGTGGATCAGTTGAACGCTGCGTTTGATATCCGCGCAAAGGCGGTTTGCGAGATCGACCATATCGCCCATATCAGTCGGCTCAACGACGTGCCTGTGATTGGAGTCGCCGTAACAGAAGTGGAAAAGGAGCTCGACATCGGTGGGCACGCGCTCGGCGAGGTCCGTCAGAATAGCCGAGAATGATTCCAGCATGTCCTCGCGCGTCTTCCCATAGGCGTTGGCCTCGCCTCGCTGCAGGCGAGCGAACACGGCCGACGCCACATCGAACTGGATAGCAATCTCGTCGTGCGGCAGTGCCGCAGCGATCTTGGCGATTTCCCGTTTGAGAGCGTCGTTGTAGATCGGGTCAAGCGCCGCATGCAGATCGTCCTGTAGAAAGAGCCAAATCACGGAGTGCGCCGGGACAAGATCGATCTGGAACCGACAGCCCTTCGGCACGGTCCCATCACGCTTAAGTGCGGCAAATTCCTCATATGACGCCTTGGCGACGTCCGCATAAAACAGATTTTCAAAGCGAACATCGTCTGCGCTCTTCCCTGGACGCAACCGGTACCGGATACGCGCGGTGCCCGTCGCATGCACGCGAAAAAGCTCGTCTGACTTTTCAAGTCCGGGATTTTCGGAAAATGCCGGCTCCAGCCAGGTAATCCAGTCGGACCGCTCCCCCGTTTCGCCGTCGGGAATACGCTTGAGACGCGAGCCGAGCACGCCGCTTACGGTCGCAAAGACCTCGCGCGCGTTGCGAAGCGGCACACTACCGACCAGGTGGACATGGCGCATAAAGGGATCAGTCGAGATAAAATTTTCCGAACTGACGGTGTTCGGCCAGGACTCTTCGTACCGTGCCCGTGACGGAACGCATCACGACGGTCTCGGTTTCGATCACATCCTTGCCGAATTTGACACCGCTAAGCATCGCCCCAGATGTGACCCCTGTCGCCGCGAAGAGGCAATCGCCCCTCACCATGTCTTCGATCTGGTATTTTTTCTTCGGATCCTTGATGCCCATCTTCAAGGTTCGCGCGCGCAGCTCCTCGGTGTCGATGATCAACCGTGTCTGCATTTGTCCACCAATGCAGCGCAAAGCCGCAGCGGCGAGCACGCCTTCCGGCGCGCCGCCAATGCCCAGATAAATATCGATACCGGTCTTCGGATCGGCGCAGTGGATTACACCGGCAACGTCACCATCACTGATCAGGCTGACCGCGGCGCCGGTCTTTCGCACGGCGGCAATAATGTCGGCGTGTCTTGGGCGGTCGAGCAGGATCGCCGTGATTTCCGATGGCTTCACACCCTTGGCTTTTGCCAGCGAAAGAATGTTTTCCGTCGGTGGCGCGTCGAGATCAATCGTGCCCTTGGGATAGCCGGGACCGATCGCAATCTTGTCCATGTAGCAATCTGGCGCGTGCAGCAGAGTTCCGGCGTCCGCCATCGCGAGTGTTACGAGGGCACCGGGCATGTTCTTGGCGCAGTGCGTCGTCCCCTCGAGGGGATCAACCGCGATGTCGACCTTCGGCCCGGCCTTGGTGCCGACTTTCTCCCCGATGAAGAGCATCGGGGCTTCATCCATCTCACCCTCGCCGATAACGACGGTGCCAACGATAGGAAGCTTGTTGAGCTCGCGTCGCATGGCATCGACGGCCGCCTGGTCAGAGGCCTTGTCTTTCCCGTGCCCGCGCAAGCGGGCCGAAGAGACGGCCGCACGCTCCGTCACTCGCACGATTTCGAGGCTAAGAATGCGTTCCAGCAGCAATTCCGGCTGGACGGTAATACTCGGCATTTGACGTTCCCCTCACAAACGCTTGGGCGCGCTCAGTTCTTTTCAATCCTAATGACCTGCGGACGACCTGAGATCACCCTATCGCGGCCTACTGCCGCAAGTGCTTTGCGCACCGCATCCTCGCTGGTTGCATATGTAATGAGGATAACGGGGACGGAACCCGCCTTGGTGTCGCTCCCTAAATGTGCCGGATCGTGGCGCTGCACAATCGATTCCAGCGAAATTTCCTGTTCCGCGAGCCGTGTGGCAATAGTTGCCGCGGTTCCTGGCTTG
>JACZDD010105769.1_pt1 | contig 13135 bp, 10 predicted proteins | sample 8641771 | NCBI WGS metagenome assembly JACZDD01 (sample SAMN15324614, study PRJNA640507) | soil metagenome | isolation source: intercropping peanut in the second line | place: China: Luxin town, Laibin City, Guangxi Province | collected 2019-07-25 | depth 10cm m | reverse complement strand
TCTGAATTTCAGTAGAAAAGCGCTCGTGGTCGTCCTTGCTGATCTTGTGATCCTTCTCCAGCTTTTTGATGACATCCATGGCATCGCGCCGGACATGACGCACGGCCACACGCGCTGTTTCAGCGTATTTGTGCGCCACCTTCACCAACTCCTTGCGGCGCTCCTCATTGAGTTCGGGAATACGCAGCCGGATCGTCTGCCCTTCCGTCGCCGGTGAAAGTCCGAGATTTGAATTTACAATCGCCTTTTCCACCGGGTGGACCAACGAGCGATCCCATACATTCACCGAAATCAGCCGCGGTTCTGGCACGCTGACAGTTGCCACCTGATTGAGCGGCATTTGCGCGCCGTAAGCGTCGACCATGACAGGGTCGAGGAGATGCGCAGATGCGCGGCCGGTCCGCAACCCCGATAGTTCCGTTTTCAGCACAGCGCTTGCGCCCTGCATGCGCCGCTTGATCTCGTTGATGTCATGCGTCGTCATGTTTGTCATTGAGATCCCCCGGAACTGCCTCCCTGGTTTTTCAAAGCAGCTGCGTCCGAACCTTTTTGCCAAAGGCGCACATCGGCGCGACCAGTAACTTAGCCGACAACCGTCGCGTGACCTTTGCCGCGCAGGACGGCTTCGATGGCGCCCTTCTGGGCAATCGAGAATACGATGATAGGCATACGGTTTTCGCGGGCAAGCGCGAAAGCCGCGCCATCCATCACCTTCAGGTCCCTCTCGAGCGCTTCCTGGTGGCTGATTTTGTCGTATCGCTTGGCCTTGGGATCCTTTTTTGGATCAGCGCTGTAAACCCCGTCGACATTCGTTGCCTTGAGCACCGCCTGCGCCTCCAGTTCCGCGGCGCGCAGAACAGCGGTGGTATCGGTCGTGAAGAATGGATTTCCCGTGCCGGCCGCAAGCAACACTACTCGCCCCTTGCCGAGGTTCTTCATCGCGCGTTTCCGGTTGTACGTTTCACAGACCGACGGCATGGCTAGCGCGGATAAAGTGCGCGCCTCTCGTCCGGCCCGCTCGATGGCCGCTTCAAGCACGAGACAATTCATCACTGTCGCGAGCATGCCCATCGTATCGCCGACGGGCCGCGGCACACCGCGCTCAGATACTTCAACGCCACGAAAGATATTGCCGCCACCGACGACAACGCCGAGTTCGACGCCGAGTTTGGCTGCTGCTGCAAGGTCAGTAGCCAAACGCTCTACGGTTGCCTGATCTATTCCGAAACCAGAGGTGGCCGAAAGCGCTTCGCCCGACAGCTTGACGATCGCGCGGCGATAGACCGGGTCACTCATTCATCGCGATCCTTTTTTGGGATCGCCGAGAGCGCAGGCGGCCGACGTTCGATCAAGCCTGACCGGCGGCGGCCGCGACCTCGGCGGCAAAATCGGTTTCCTGCTTTTCGATGCCCTCACCGAGAGCGTAACGGACGTACCCGGTCACTTTGACCGGTCCACCCGCTTTGCCTTCGGCTTCCTTCAACGCCTGCGCGACGCTTTTCTTGTCGTCAAAAATAAACGGTTGTTCCAACAGGCATACTTCCTTGTAAAAGGTTTTGAGCCCCGACTCGACGATCTTTTCGATGACGTTAGCCGGTTTGCCCTGCTGCTTGAACTTGTCCGCGAGCACATTTTTTTCACGCTCCACAACCGCGGGATCCAGGCTTGCGGCGTCGAGCGCCAGAGGATTGGCCGAGGCAACATGCATGGCGACCTGGCGTCCGATGGCCGCCAATTCGTCGCTTTTGCCCGGCGATTCAAGCGCGACGATCACGCCGATCTTGCCCAAACCATCAATCACAGCATTGTGGACATAGGAGCCGATCGCTCCTTTGCCGACCGACACAGCGGCGGCGCGGCGCAGCGTCATATTTTCTCCGATCTTGGCGATCGTTTCCGAGATTGAATCAGCCACCGTGATGCTGCCGGCTTTTGCCGCCTTGATCTTTTCCACATCGGTTCCGGCCGAGAGCGCAACATCGGCAATCATCTTGACGAGACCTTGGAACAGGTCGTTGCGCGCCACAAAGTCAGTTTCCGAATTTACTTCGACTAGGACGCCTTTGGTACCTTGCACCTGGACCCCGATCAGCCCTTCGGCAGCTACGCGACCGGCTTTTTTCGCGGCCTTGGACAGACCTTTCTTGCGCAGCCAATCCTGCGCCGCCGTCATGTCTCCGTTCGTCTCGGTGAGGGCTGATTTACAGTCCATCATCCCGGCGCCCGTCGACTCGCGCAGCTCCTTGACCATTTGTGCGCTAATATTTGCCATCGAACCTTATCCTTCATCCGCTCCAGCCGCAGTGCGCGGCCGGCGGTATTTGTAACGAGAGACGACGGCAGATTATTCCGCCGTCAGTTCCTTTGCCTTGGCGATCCAGCCGGGGACGCGGCCCGGCAGGCCCACTTCCTCGCCAACGTTGTGCGCGGCCTTTTCGTTGAGCTCGGCAATTTGTGAATAGTGGAAGATGCCGAGATCGTTGAGCTGCTTTTCGATCGCCGGTGACACGCCGGGCAGCTTCTTGAGGTCGTCGGCAGCTCCGCGCGGACCAGGCAACTGTTCGAAGCCAAGGTCGCCAGCGGCGGGAGCCGTCGGAATCTGTTCGGCTACCACCGGCTTTTCTGCTGCGCCGATATCCACGCCCATCTCGCCTTGCGCGCGCGAGATACCGTCGATTGCAGCTTTTGCAATGAGGTCGCAATAGAGCGACACAGCACGGCTCGCATCGTCATTCCCTGGAACGACATAAGTGATGCCGGCCGGATCGCAATTGGTGTCGACGACGGCGGCAACAGGGATATTGAGGCGCTGGGCCTCCTTGATCGCGATGTCTTCCTTGTTGGTGTCAATAACGAACAGAAGATCGGGGACGCCGCCCATGTCCTTGATGCCGCCGAGCGAGCGGTCGAGCTTGTCGCGCTCGCGCTGCATCGTCAGGCGCTCCTTTTTCGTGTAGCCCGCGGCTTCGCCTGAGTTGAGCATCTCGTCGGGCTTGCGCAGCCGCGCTATCGACGCCGAGATTGTCTTCCAGTTGGTCAACGTGCCGCCGAGCCAGCGCGAATTCACGTAATACTGCGCCGAACGCTTGGCCGCGTCGGCGATTGAATCTTGCGCCTGCCGTTTGGTGCCGACGAACAGGATGCGCCCGCCTTTTGCAACCGTGTCACTTACGGCCTGCAGCGCGCGATGCAGCATCGGCACAGTCTGCGCGAGATCGACGATATGGATGTTGTTGCGTGTGCCGAAGATGTACGAGCCCATCTTCGGGTTCCAGCGGTGGGCCTGATGGCCGAAGTGCACGCCAGCTTCCAATAGCTGACGCATCGAGAATTCAGGTAGCGCCATAATCTTCTCCGGTTGTTCCGCCGCGGACGGTTGTGAGCCCAAATGGGCCACCGGACGGCCTTTGTGACCCATTGTCGGGGCCTAAAGCCATGCATCCGCGTGAGTGATGCCGGGCTTATATATGTGCAATTTCGGGAAAGCAAGGCACGTCAATACTTTAGGGCGCAGGCCTCAATAATGAGGCAAACAGTTCCCCGATCCTTCTGCCCTTGCAGTAACGCTGAACTGCCTTACCGGCGAAAACGTTGACCATTTGAACTGCTGAAGCGGGGCGGCGATGAGGAGTGCACATGGCTACATATCCGCTTCCGACCCGGCCAAACCCCTCAACCAGCGATGAACTGCATCCGCTGGTATACCGTTCGATTGTCGGGCTGACGATCTGGCTGGTCATTTCCGTCTGGGCGCTGTTCAGCCGCGGCACCTATGAGGGGCTGACGCTTTCCGTCATTACCCTCTTTTTCCTCGTTCTCGTTGGAATTCCTGTCATCCTGTGGCTGACCTGGCGGCACAACACTGAACTGGATGTGCGACGCGCCGAGCCTTTTACCGAATGGGCATCCCACACCTTCGAGACTTGGACTGGGCGCGTGAGCGGCCTTGAGGCCTCGATGCAAATCCTGCTGCCGATCGCCGCGGTCGCCATTGGAATGACCATCTTCGGCTTGGTGTTCATGTTCACCGTACCGAACCTGAATTCGTAGCCGTCAAACTCGGAAGATCTGGGAGTAGTGGCGCTTGATCTCTTCGCCCTCGGTCTCGACGGCGGCGGGGTCGTCCCTCCAGACCTTGATCGCCGACAACGGCGCTCGACCAGGCTTGTCCTCCACCAGGGCGTGAACAGAGCGCAGGCCGCCGATATTGACGAACAGTTCCTGGCCTTCGACGCTGAAGAGATAGTTCTGAAAGAGACGCGCCGCGTTCGGATGCGGCGCAGCCTTGAATACAGCAGACGGCTGCACAATCGACGGCGTGCCTTCGGCCGGATAGACGACCTCAATCGGTTGCCCTGCCTCCTTCAGCAACAGCACATTCGATTCATTGCCATCGGCCATCACCGGCCGCTCGCCGAGCACGACTTTCTTCGGCGTGTCAGTGGCAGACTGGATCTGCAGGAGCTGTTGTTGCGCGAGTTTCTCAAGATACGCCCATCCAAGCTCGCGCACCATCTGATAGGTGGACGTCATGATCGTGCCGCTGTAGCTCGGATGCGCCTTGACGATTTTTCCTTTCCATTTTGGATCGAGCAGGTCGACAAAACTTTTCGGCGCCTCGGAAGACCTCACAAGCTGGGTGTTGTACGCTATTACGCACAACGACGACCTCACCGTTGCAAATAATCCATCAATATCGCGGTGTTCGACCGGGATATACCTTGCGACGTCTTCCGGCACATAGGCGGCGAGCAGGCCTTGTCGTTTCCACACGAGGAACTGGGCCGCGTCTCCCGTACTTACGGCGTCCGGTACGTGAAGGCCCGCCGCGTATTCTTGCGCGACACGCGAGAATATCCGCTCGCCGCCTGCGCGCTCCACGCGCGCTCGGATTCGGGGAAATTTCTGTTCGAAAGCCTTCCCGACCTTTTCGGCAAGCTGGAGATCGGCGGAGGTGTACCAGGTGACCTGTCCCTCCTTCGTCGCAGCTGCGACCAGCTTCGGTGTTATAGCCTCTGCCGGAGGCGGCGCCGCGCGAAGCGGCGTTGCGTAGACAAACGACAAAGCAGCGGCGGATTTGAGGATCGTCCGGCGTGACGAGTGTCGCATGTCCATCGGCAAATATTGACTCTTCGCTCGGAAGCCGGAAAGGGCTTTACAGAGCCTCGACCTGTACAACGCCCGGCACGGCCTTAATAGCGCCGGCAATCTGCGGGGAAACCTTGAAGCGCCCAGGCAGCTTCACCTCGACTTCAGTCCCCTGCTGCAGCAGCAAGACGACGCTCACTTCGCCGTCACCATTGGGCTTTGCCGACCGCGGGACAGCCTCGAGACGCTTTGCCACGGCATCGAGCGGCTTCTCGTCACGAAGAAATACGCGCAATCCTTTTTGCAAGTTGGCGGCAGCGCTATCGAGCGGCTCGGCCGACTGGATTCTTGCGCGCACCTCATCGCCCTGCACTTCCGCCGAGAGAAACAGGAGGACGGCGCTACCTGGTTCAAGCAGATCCCGATACTCGGCCAAGCCTTCCGAGAAAATCACTGCCTCGAAATGACCGGTCGGATCGGACAAACCGATGATGCCCATCTTGCTGCCCGTACGCGTCCGGCGCTCGGTGCGCGCCACCACGGTTGCGGCAACGCGTCCCGCTGTCGCCCCTGCCTTGACCGCACGGGAAAATTCCGCCCAAGGCTGGACTCGCAATTTCTTCAGCACCGCCGCATAGTCGTCGAGCGGATGACCGGACAGGAAGAAACCGACCGCTTCATATTCGCGGCGCAACCGCTCGGCCGGAAGCCATGACTCGATCTGCGGCAGTACAATCTGCTCCCTGAGAGGCCCACCGCCGAACAGTTCGCTTTGCCCAATCGCGGCAGTGTCGTGGCTGCGCTGCGCGCGGCCAAGCACGACATCGACCGCCGCGAAAACTCGTGCACGGTTTTTCTCGAAAGCATCGAACGCGCCGGCCGCCGCAAGGCTTTCAAGCACACGCTTGTTGACGGCTCGCGGATTCACCCGTCCGGCGAAATCCGCCAAATCGCCAAACGCTCCGTTCTCGCGCGCGGCCATGATCGCCTCGACCGCTTGCCGGCCGACACCTTTGAGCGCCGCCAGCGCGTAGATGATCGTGTTGCCGTCGACCTCGAATTCGACCGCCGAGCGATTGATCGACGGTGGATCGACCGCAATACCAAGCCGTTCGGCCTCGGCGCGGAATTCGGCAAGCTTGTCGGTATTGCCCATATCGAGCGTCATGGTGGCCGCCAGGAACTCGACCGGAAAATTCGCCTTCATATAGGCGGTCTGGTAGGCGACCAGCGCATACGCAGCCGCATGGCTTTTGTTGAATCCATATTCTGCGAAGCGCTCGAGCAGATCAAAGATGGCATCCGCCTGATTGCGATCAACCCCGCGCTCAACCGCACCGGAAACGAAGCGCTCACGCTGGGCCTGCATTTCTTTTCTGATCTTCTTGCCCATTGCGCGTCGCAAAAGATCGGCTTCGCCGAGCGTAAACCCGGCGAGGATCTGCGCGGCTTGCATCACCTGTTCCTGATAAATGATGACGCCGAAGGTCTCGCGCAGGATCGGCTCAAGCTTGGGGTGAATGTAGTCGGGATGCTCCATGCCGTGTTTGCGCGCGCAGTAGGTCGGAATGTTCGCCATCGGGCCCGGACGATAGAGCGCGACGAGCGCGATGACGTCCTCGAAGCGGTCGGGCCGCATATCGAGCAGGGCGCGGCGCATGCCCGCGCTTTCCAGTTGGAAGATCCCAACTGCTTCAGCACGGGCCAGAAGATCGTAGGTATTCTTGTCGTCGAGCGGAATCGCCGAAAGATCAATGTCGATGCCGCGCCGCTTCACCAGCGCAACAGCCGTTTGCAACACCGTGAGCGTCTTGAGGCCAAGGAAGTCAAACTTCACCAGTCCCGCCTGCTCTACCCACTTCATGTTGAATTGGGTGACCGGCATGTCGGATTTCGGATCGCGGTAGAGCGGTACCAATTCGGACAGAGGCCGGTCACCGATCACGATGCCGGCAGCATGGGTCGAGGCGTGGCGATTGAGACCTTCGAGCTTCTGCGCGATGTCGAAGGCCCGCTTGACCACGGGTTCGCTGTCGCGTTCGGCCTGTAGCCGCGGCTCGCCTTCGATCGCCTGCTTCAGCGAAACCGGTGCCGCGGGATTCTGCGGCACCAGCTTGCAGAGCTTGTCGACCTGCCCGTAAGGCATCTGCAGTACGCGGCCAACGTCACGGAGCACGCCCCGCGCCTGCAGCGTGCCAAAGGTAATGATCTGCGCCACCTGGTCGCGGCCATACCGCTCCTGCACGTACCGGATGACTTCGTCGCGGCGATCCTGGCAAAAATCGATGTCGAAATCGGGCATCGACACGCGCTCTGGGTTGAGAAACCGCTCGAACAGCAAGCCGAAGCGGATCGGATCGAGATCAGTGATCGTCAGCGCGTAAGAGACGAGCGATCCTGCACCCGAACCACGACCGGGACCAACGGGTATGCCCTGTTTCTTCGCCCATTGGATGAAGTCAGAAACGATTAGGAAATAGCCTGGATATTTCATTCCCGCGATGACCCCCAGCTCGAAGTCGAGCCGCTCGCGGTATTCATCAACGGTGTGGCCAGGCGCAACACCCGCGGATGCGAGGCGACTCTCAAGCCCCGCTTCCGCGCGCTTGCGCAGCTCGCTCGCTTCGTCAAGCGCCTTGCCATTATCGCCGACGGAAAAGCGCGGAAGGATTGGCTGGTGCGTGCGGGGACGGAATGCGCAGCGCCGCGCTATCTCCACGGTCGACCCAACTGCCTCCGGCAGATCGGCAAAGCGTTCAACCATTTCCGCGCGAGACTTAAAGCGATGCTCCGGCGTCAGTTGGCGCCGCTCGGTCTCCGCCAGCAGCTTGCCCTCGGCGATGCAAATTAGCGCGTCATGCGCTTCGTAATCCTGCGCGGCCGCAAAATAGGGCTCATTGGTGGCGACTAGCGGGACCGATTTGGCGTAGGCAAGATCGATCAAGCCTGGCTCCGTACGCCGCTCGGACGGCGTCCCGTGGCGCTGCAATTCGACATAGAGCCGATCGCCAATCAGTTCGAGCAGTGCTTCAAGACGACTGGCCGCCAGGTGACTTTGGCCAGCGGCAAGCGCGCCATCGAGTGGTCCACCCGGCCCACCCGTGAGTGCAATAATGCCGGCTGTTTTCCCGGCCAGCCATTCGGCCTTCAGACGTGGAGGTTCATTCGCCGGCGTGTCCAGGAAGGCCCGCGAGTTGAGGCGCATTAGGCTGCAGTAGCCTTCCGGGCGCGCTGCGAGCAGCACAATGCGGGCCCGTTCCGGTTGGGCGTTGGGATTGCGTGGTCCGTGATCGGTATCGCCGAAATCGATGGCGAGCGCACAGCCGATGATCGGCTGTATGCCGTAGCCAGAAAGTTTTTCCGAGAACTCCAGCGCGCCAAACATATTGTCGGTGTCGGTCAGCGCGAGTGCGGGCTGCCGATCGGCTTTCGCGAGCTCCGCCAGCCGCGAGATCGTGAGCGCGCCTTCCAGCAGGGAATAGGACGAGTGCACGTGCAAGTGCACGAAGTCGAGGCCAGCCATGGGTGATTCCTACTTACACCCAGAGTGAGGACGGCACCGCGCTCTGTCCACCGCCAAAGCACCCCGCGGCGCAGGCTTTCCCCGTCATCCTGCAGGCTGACGGGGTGGCACGCGGAACACTCAAAGATTGCCGAGGACCTGCGTCCAGATCGCGATCATCCCGACAAACAAAGACAGTGAGGCCAGTGCTGCGGCTTCCTGAATTACAGTTTTCAACATGATTGGCTCCTCAGAACAGAAAGAGAACATAGTTCTTTATCTGTTCCGGAGTCAAGGAGCGCCGGCCTCTACCCCAGCAGACCGAAAAACATAATAAGCCCAGTAAGTTAGTCGCTATACGGTCAGCGGCTTGTGGGCGAAATGCCTATTTTAAATCCAGATAGGCGGTTGGGTTATCAATCTTACCGCGGATCATAATGTTGAAGGCCACAACAATACGATCCTCATTGGTCTTGGCATTGCCGCGCTCCACCGCATGCGGAAGGAAGCTCGGCCAGATCAGCATCGTGCCTCTCTCGGGAGTGGTGACGAACCGCCCCATATTGAATTTGTTCATTTGGGTGAATGACGGCTCAAGCATTCTCGCGCCGGGCCTTGGATCGGCAAAAAGGGTTCCGCCACAGTTTTTGGGCGCGGTGACGTACATAATGCCGCTCAACAAACAATTGGGATGAATGTGCATCGCATGCCGATGATTGGGGTGCGTAATATTCGCCCACATATTCGAGATGTAATGCGAATCCCGCTTGATGCAGTAAACGTCCAGCACTTGCGCCGACTCTTTCAGGACGAGATCGGCAAATTCTTTCATTTCTGGATGGGACGAAATGTTGTCGGCCGTCTTAAACGACACTTCATCGGAAAACCCCTGTCCGGCCTGTTTCAATGCCCGAATAGTTTTCTCGAGCCGATCGCAAATCGTGATGTCGGAAACCTTGCCTCCGAACAAACAAGTGGGGAAAAGCTGAACCAGCTCGCGGTCAAGTATCTCCATTTTCTGTCCCCTCATCCAGCACGCAACAAAACTCCGATGGCGCCGCGTCGCGCCATCGGTGAAGGTTAGCAATCGACCAGCTTCTGGGAAAGCCGCATCAGGGGCGGGCGCACGCGATATCGCAACACGAGCCATTTCGATCTTCGCGTTCGAAATGGCCCTTTAATCCATCTCCACAATTTTTCCGTCCCGCAACGTGACCCGCCGGTCCATGCGGGCTGCGAGATCCATGTTGTGAGTGGCAATAATCGCCGCTAGTCCGGACGCCCTCACCAGCTGTGATAACGCTCGAAAAACATGCTCCGCGGTATGGACATCCAGATTTCCGGTGGGCTCGTCAGCCAGCAAGATGCGTGGGGCATTGGCGACTGCGCGAGCGATAGCGACGCGCTGCTGCTCGCCACCTGAAAGCTCCGCCGGCCGGTGATCTAAACGACCGCCCAATCCAAGATATTCAAGCAGCTCCGACCCTCTTGTCTTGGCCTCGTTCCGCGCCAGGCCGCGGATCATCTGGGGCAGCATGACATTTTCCAGCGCAGAGAATTCCGGCAGCAAGTGATGTGACTGGTAGACAAAGCCGATCTCGTTGCGACGGATTCGGGTTCGCTCATGGTCGGCCAATATCGAAGTCGACCGGCCGTCAATATAGACATCGCCGTGGTCGGGCTGTTCAAGGAGCCCGGCAACATGCAAGAGCGTCGACTTGCCGGCGCCCGACGGCGCAACCAGCGCAACCGACTGCCCAGGCCAGAGCGCAAGCTCGACGCCGTTGAGCACATGAAGCGTCTCGTCGCCCTGTCGGTATTGACGCTCGACATCGTGCAGGAAAAGGATCGGCACATCCTCTTCCTGCCTAGCTTGCGGCGGCTGTTCCTGCTCCTGGACCATTTCCGTCCTGGCAATGCTGTAGGCCTCACTCATAGCGCAGCGCCTCCACGGGATCGAGACGCGCCGCACGCCACGACGGATAGAGTGTGGCAAGCAAGGACAGCACGAGCGCCATTACCACGACTGCCGTGGTCTCACCGGAATCCATCTGGGCCGGCAGATGCGAAAGGAAATACAGCTCTGGCGAAAACAGCTCGGTATTGGTCAGCCAGGACAGGAATTGCCGGATGCTCTCAATGTTGAGGCAAATCACGATCCCTAGGAGGAACCCGACGATCGTTCCGATCACACCAATCGAAGCGCCTGTAATGAGAAATACGCGCATGATCGCTCCCTGCGTCGCCCCCATCGTGCGCAGAATAGCTATGTCCTGACCCTTGTCTTTCACCAGCATGATCAGGCCGGAAACGATATTGAGCGCTGCAACTAGCACGATCAAGGTCAGGATCAGGAACATTACATTGCGTTCGACCTGCAGTGCGTTGAAGAAGGTCGCATTGCGCTGGCGCCAGTCAATCATGAAGACCGGTCGCTGCGCGGCATCTTGTACCGGCTGCCGGTAGCGATCCACGCGGTCGGGATTGTCTGTGTAGATCTCAATGGCAGTCACATCGCCGGCGCGATTGAAATAGGCCTGTGCCTCCTTCAACGGCATAAAAACCATGGCACTGTCGTATTCCGACATGCCGATCTCGAACACTGCGGCGATCTTGTAGACCTTGATGCGCGGGGTCGTGCCCATCGGCGTGACTGCGCCGCGCGGTGCAACCAACGTGATGTTGTCGCCCGAGCGGAGTGACAGCTGATCGGCGAGCCGGCGCCCAATGACAACACCCATGTCTTCATCGAAGCCCTTGAGCGTGCCCTGCTTGATGTTGTTGGCAATTGACGGAAGCTTCTCGAGGTCCATGAGCCGGATGCCACGGATGAGCACGCCGCCAGCATTGAATGGTGACGACGCCAGCGCCTGGCCTTCGACAATTGGCGCGGCGAGGCGGATGCCTTTGACGCCGGCAACTCGGGCAGCCACCTCTTCCCAATCGGTAAGAGGTTTTTCCAGAGGCTGGATCAGCAAATGACCGTTGAGGCCGAGAATCTTGTCGAGCAATTCCTTTCGGAAGCCGTTCATCACCGCCATCACGATGATGAGAGTCGCCACACCGAGCATGATGCCAAGGAACGAAAAGCCGGCGATGACCGAGATGAATCCTTCCTTGCGCCGCGCTCGTAAGTAGCGCAGCGAAAGCATCCATTCGAACGGGGAAAAGGGCCGTGTCCCCTGGGCCTCTGTCATCTACTGGTTCCCGCGCTCGACTGTTTACACAGATTTTGGCGGATTCGTGCCCGGCAAGACAGCTAAGGCCCTTGTCAACACACAGGATTTTTGAGCTTTTCCGGCGTCCTCATGGCCATCCACCGCTGGTTCTGAGGCAACCGTGAGGGCTTACCGCGTCAGCAGATCAAGCGCCGCCGCCGGACTGATATTGTCCCTGGTCCCGTCAGCACGTTTTTTGATTTCCACCTTGCCTTCGGCGAGGCCGCGCGGCCCCACCAGGACCTGATAGGGAATTCCAATAAGGTCCGCGGTCGCGAATTTCGCGCCCGGCCGCTCATCGAGGTCATGGTAGAGCACCTCGACGCCTTTCGCGGTGAGATCGCGGTAGAGCTGCTCGCATGCGGCATCTGTTTCAGAAGCGCCCTGCTTCAGATTCAGGATCGTGACCTTGAACGGCGCGACAGGCTCCGGCCAGATGATGCCGGCGTCGTCGTGCGAAGCCTCGATAATGGCTGCGACCAGGCGACTGGGGCCAATGCCATATGAACCCATGTGCACGGGCACTTCTTTGCCGTCGTGGGTAGCGACCACTGCCTTCATCGGTTCCGAATATTTGGTGCCGAAATAGAAAATGTGCCCAACTTCGATGCCGCGCGCCGAGACCTGCCTGTCGGCCGGCACTTTCGTGAACGCCGCCGCATCGTGCATTTCGGAGGTCGCAGCGTATTGCGACGTCCATTTGCTCACGATCGCCTGCAGTCCAGCGACGTCGTCGAAGTTCACATCGGCGGGCGGGACCGCCATGTCGAGATAGTCCTTGTGACAGAACACTTCCGATTCCCCGGTCTGCGCAAGGATGATGAACTCGTGCGAGAGATTTCCGCCGATTGGTCCCGATTCAGCGCGCATCGGAATCGATTTTAGGCCCAGGCGGGCAAACGTGCGCAGATACGCCACGAACATCTTGTTGTAGGAATGCGTCGCCCCGGCCTGATCAACATCGAATGAGTATGCATCCTTCATCAAAAATTCGCGGCCGCGCATCAGACCGAAACGCGGGCGCACCTCATCGCGGAATTTCCACTGGATGTGATAGAGATTGAGCGGGACGTCTTTGTACGAGCGGATATAGGCCCGGAAGATTTCCGTGATCATTTCCTCGTTGGTTGGGCCGTAGAGCATGTCGCGCTCGTGCCGATCCTTGATGCGCAGCATCTCCTTGCCGTAGGCGTCGTAACGTTCGCTCTCGCGCCAAAGATCAGCCGATTGCATGGTCGGCATGAGTAGCTCGATCGCCCCGGAACGGTTCTGCTCCTCGCGAACGATCTGGCAAATCTTCTGAAGGACCCGAAAGCCGAGCGGCAGG
>JACZDD010065124.1_pt1 | contig 13151 bp, 14 predicted proteins | sample 8641771 | NCBI WGS metagenome assembly JACZDD01 (sample SAMN15324614, study PRJNA640507) | soil metagenome | isolation source: intercropping peanut in the second line | place: China: Luxin town, Laibin City, Guangxi Province | collected 2019-07-25 | depth 10cm m | reverse complement strand
CTGACACCGGCGCAAGGAGATCGTCCATGACAATGCAGAACAACCGAAGCTCGGGATCTAGCTATTTCTCAAGCGTCACTGGCCAACTGTTAGCGTTGGGCGTCGTGGTTGCCGTGCTGATAGTGCTTGCTGCCGTCTTTGTCTTCTGAACGGCGCCATTGGCATTCGACAACTTCGGAAAAAGCGAGTGCGGCGTAAACCGCAGCTCGGTTGAGTGGCTTTAATTCCAATGATGTATTTTACATCAAAAGTCATACTTGACATATGATAATGACGGTATCATTTTTTATAAAACATATCCCAGACGTCGGCTCCCAAAGTGCACACCAAATGATTACAGCTGCGCAGATGCGGGCTGCTCGAGCGCTCCTCGGCATTGACCAGCGCGAATTGGCTCAGCGTTCTGGCCTCTCCCTTCCGACTGTTCAGCGCATGGAAGCAAGCGACGGCGTCGTCCGCGGCAATGTTGATTCACTTATGAAACTGGTCGACGCATTGGCGGCCAACGGAATCGAACTGATCAGCGAGGGCGCAATTTCCAGCAAAGGTCGTCGCGGAGTGCGGCTCAAATGAGCGGGCGGGCAAAAGCAAGGATCGTTTGCCCCCTGCGAAGGTAGTTATGGTCACCTCCGCGCTCTTTGCGGTCATAGCATTAATTTTGCTGTCGCCGATCGCAGTTTGTCTAGCGGCCTCGCCGCGTGCGAGCGCAGTCATCTATGCGGCCTGTCTGATTATTACGCTCACGTTGGTCGCCGTCGGAGGCGCGTGGCTGCTCGAGCCACAGGTATCAAACATCGCATTGCCACTTGGTCTGCCATGGCTTGGTGCTCACTTTCGGATCGATGCGCTCTCAGCCTTTTTCATCGTTGTCGTCAATCTGGGTGGCGTGGCCGCGAGCTTGTTCGCACTCGGCTATGGCGAGCACGAACGGTCACCCCAGCGCGTACTCCCTTTTTATCCTGCGTATCTCGCTGGAATGAATCTGGTCGTCCTCGCGGACGACGCTTTCAGCTTCCTGGTGGCCTGGGAATTCATGTCGCTCACATCATGGGCGTTGGTGGTTGCTCACCATCAGGAGCGCGAAAACTTGCGGGCAGGATATGTCTACCTGCTGATGGCAGGTTTTGGCACGCTGGCGCTGCTGCTGGCATTTGGTCTGCTTGCCGGCCACAACGGCAACTATCTCTTCGAGTCAATTCGCGTCGCGCACCCAACCGCAGGGGTGGCGGCGATGGTCCTTGTCTTGGCCCTTATCGGCGCCGGATCCAAGGCCGGTGTTGTCCCCCTTCATGCCTGGTTGCCGCTAGCCCATCCGGCCGCGCCCAGTCATGTCTCCGCATTGATGAGCGGCGTCATGACCAAGGTGGCGGTTTATGGGTTCGTGCGCATTGCGTTCGACCTGCTCGGTCCGCCGGACTGGTGGTGGAGCATGCTCGTTCTCGCCATAGGCGGGATCACCGCAGTCATGGGCGTGCTTTATGCCCTGATGCAGCACGATCTGAAGCGGTTGCTCGCCTATCACACGGTTGAAAATATCGGCATCATTTTTATCGGCCTTGGCCTTGCGCTCGCATTCAAGGCTTATGGGATGACGGATGCGGCGGCGCTGGCGCTGACCGCAGGGCTGCTGCACGTATTCAATCATTCCGTATTCAAGAGCCTCCTGTTCTTCGGTGCCGGTGCGGTGCTCAATGCCACCGGTGAGCGCGACATGGAGCATCTCGGCGGTCTGATCCACCGGATGCCGCAGACCGCCTTTGCTTTCCTCGTCGGTTGTGTCGCCATTTCGGCACTCCCGCCGTTGAACGGTTTCGTATCGGAATGGCTGACGTTCCAGGCCATCCTGCTCAGTCCCCAATTGCCGTCATGGGGCCTCAAAATTCTGGTGCCGGCCGTTGGTGCATTGCTGGCGTTGTCGGCGGCGTTGGCCGCCGCCTGTTTTGTGAAAGCGTTTGGCATAAGTTTCCTTGGCCGCCCACGCGCGCCGGCTGCAGCCGATGCAAAGGAGACCGATAGCAATTCGCTTGCTGCAATGTTTTTCCTGTCGGCCCTGTGCCTCGTGGCCGGCGTGTTGCCGGGCATATTCATTGACGCGCTCGCACCGGTGACAAATGCGCTTCTTGGTGTGAGCATGCCGCACCAGGCGGGCCTCGATTGGTTGACCATCGTACCGATCGCGGAAAGCCGCAGCTCTTATAATGGGCTATTGGTCTTTATCTTTATCGCGATGTCCGGCTCGATCGCTGCCTTTGTCATTCATCGGTTGGCCTCTGACAAGATTCGACGCGGACCTGCCTGGGATTGCGGCTATCCCGACTCCAGTCCCGTGACGCAGTACACGGCCTCGAGCTTTGCACAGCCGATCCGCCGGGTTTACGGCACAACCGTATTTCGCGCGCGCGAGGTGGGCGAAATGCCACCTCCTGGCGCCGCGCGGCCGGCGCGTCTTGTCGTTGAGGTGCACGATCTGATCTGGGATGCCGCCTACGCTCCGATTGCCGCCTTCATCGAGTACGCCACGGAGCGGCTCAACATTCTGCAATTCCTCACCATCCGCCGGTATCTCACCTTGGTGTTTTCGGTGCTCGTGTTACTGCTTCTGGTGCTGGCAATATGGTCGTGATCCGCGATTTTGCCTTCCAAGGCGCGCAGATGCTTCTGGTGCTGTTGTTGGCGCCATTGCTCACGGGCCTGGTACGGCTCGTGAAGGCTCGCCTGCTGCGCCGACAGGGACCGCCGCTGCTACAGCCCTATCGGGACCTCATCCGGCTGCTGCGCAAAGAGGTCGTGCTGGCACACAGCGCGTCATGGTTGTTCCGGGTGATACCGTATCTTGTCTTCGCAGGAACGTGGGTGGCGGTATCACTGGTGCCGACATTTCGCGGCGGATTGCTGTTTTCCTGGTCGGCCGATTTGATTGCGTTGATCGCGCTGCTCGGCAGTGCGCGCTTCTTCCTTGCGCTCGCCGGTCTTGACGTCGGAACGAGCTTCGGTGGCATCGGGTCGAGCCGCGAAGTCATGATCGCCTCGCTTGCGGAACCCGCAATGCTGATGATTGTGTTCACGATTGCCCTGATCGCCGGATCGACGCAGTTGTCGGTCATGGCTGCACATATGACGTCGGGCGCGGTCGGCTTGCGGGTTTCGCTCGGTCTTGCGCTGCTTGCGTTGATCATGGTGTCGATCGCGGAAAATGCGCGCATTCCGATCGACAATCCGGCGACCCATCTCGAGCTCACAATGGTTCACGAGGCGATGGTTCTGGAATATTCCGGGCGTCACCTGGCGCTGATCGATCTCGCCTCGGAGCTCAAGCTGCTGTTCTACGTGTCGGTGATCGGCTGTCTCTTCATACCGTGGGGCATCGCGCCGGCCGATGGAGATGCCAGTGCAATCGTCGTCGGAACGGCTTCCTATGTCGGCAAACTTGCCGTCAGCGCCGTATTGCTCGCGGTGTTTGAGACGTCCATCGCCAAGATGCGCGTGTTTCGCGTGCCGGCCTTCCTTGGTGCCGCGTTAATGCTCGGCTTGCTTGCCACCCTATTGTTGTTTGTTTCCGGAAGTCTGTGATGCTGCGCGGTAATTTATCCTTCGATGTCGCTCATCTGCTGGCCGGCTCGCTGGTGCTGGTGAGCTTCATGCAGCTTTATCAGGACCGGCTTTATGCGCTTCTCAACGTGTACGCCCTGCACGCTTTGGTGCTGGCGGCGTCGGTCGGCTGGCAGGCCTTCGTGCAGGACGCGCCGCATCTTTATGTCACGGCCCTGATTGCGCTGATATTCAAGGCCATCGTCATTCCGGTAGCCTTGCATCGCATCATTGTCCGCCTCGGCATTCATCGCGAGATCGAAACGGTGGTGGGGGTCGGACCGGCCATGCTGTTGGGCATGGGATTGGTCGCGCTGTCGATGGTGGTGATGTTACGGGTTACAACTGAGGCCGACCCGCTCGCGCGCGAGGATCTCGCTTTTGCGCTGTCGGTCGTGCTGCTCGGCCTTTTGATGATGGTCACACGCCGGAACGCGGTAAGCCAGGTCGTCGGGTTTATGTCGCTTGAGAACGGGCTGGTGTTGGCGGCGACCGGGGCAAAAGGCATGCCACTGGTCGTGGAAATCAGCGTGGCATTCTCGGTGCTGATCGCCTTCATCGTCATCGGCATCTTCCTGTTCCGCATACGAGAGCGCTTCGACACCGTCGACATACAGGCACTCGATCGGTTCCGCGGAGAGCGACAATGATCGATGCACTCGCGGGCGTTCTCGTTATCCCGGCCGCGGCGGCCGTGTTGCTCGCGGTGCTGCCCGGTTATCGGCTGACAGCCCGACTCAACGTCCTCGCGACCTTGCTTACGTTCGTAACCGCGTCATCGTTATTTGTCGTCGAGCCGATCTCCGGCACCTATCTGCTCGTAGACGACCTCAACAAAGTGTTCATCGTGCTGACGACGTTTGTGGGGTTCACGACGAGCGTGTTCAGCGCGAGTTATATCGGCCATGAAATAGAGATCGGTCGCCTCACGCCGAGGTTCGTGCGCTTCTATCACGCCATGTATCAGGTGCTGATGTTTGCGATGAATTTGGCGCTCATCGCCAATAACATCGGTCTGATGTGGGTCGCGATCGAGATGGCGACCCTCACCACCGTGCTCATGGTCGGGATCTATCGCACGCACGAAGCGCTGGAAGCTGCCTGGAAGTATTTCATCCTCGGCAGCGTCGGCATCGCGCTAGCGCTTTTCGGCACTATCCTGGTCTACATGGCGGCCCGCCCCGTGATCGGTGAGGGAGTCGACGCCATGGTCTGGAGCGCGCTGATGCGTCGGGCGTCACAATTTGATCCCGCGTTGCTCAATGTTGCTTTCATTTTCCTGCTGCTCGGCTACGGCACCAAGGTGGGGCTTGCGCCGTTGCATGCCTGGTTGCCCGATGCGCATGCCGAAGGGCCAACCCCGATTTCCGCGGTGCTTTCCGGTTTGCTGCTCAACGTCGCGCTTTACGCGTTGCTGCGCTTCAAGATGCTGCTCGCGCTTAATCCGGCGGCCATCGCGCCCGGTCCACTGATGGTGATCATGGGCCTGATCTCCTGCCTGTTCGCGGCTTTCATGCTCTACCGTCGACGCGACATCAAACGCATGTTCGCCTACTCATCCATCGAGCATATGGGCATCATCGTGTTCGCATTCGGCATGGGCGGCCCGTTGGCGAATTTTGCCGGCCTTCTGCACATGACGATGCATTCGCTGACGAAGTCGGCGATTTTCTTTGCAGTCGGCCACATCGCGCAGGTCAAGGGCACGCAGAAGATTGCCGACATGGGTGGTCTCACCGTGACCAACCCTGTTCTCGGCTGGGGCCTGGTGTTGGGCGTCGTCGCGATTGCGGGTTTGCCCCCGCTTGGAATCTTCATGAGTGAATTCCTGGTGCTGAGCTCGACCTTCGCGCGCGAACCCTGGCTGGCCATAGTCCTGGCGTTGGGCATTCTGGTCGCGCTCGGTGGTTTGTTTATGCGACTGAACGCGATTGCCTTTGGTGCGCCGCGCGGCCCGACCGCCAAGGCCGAAGCATCGTATGTGCCGATGTTTGCTCACCTTGCGCTGGTGTTCATGGCCGGAATCTACATGCCGGCGCCGCTGGTGAAGGGCTTCGAGAATGTTGCGAGGCTGCTGGGGTAGCCATGGCCATTCTCGACGCCATAGACCACACCGACGTAGCCGAACGCCACCGGCCCTGGCCCCGCGCACTCGTCAGTGACGAGGGCTGGGGGCAGGCCATCGATCAGCTCGCCACGGGCCGCCTGGTCTTGCTTGGCTTATGGGGCGACGCCCCGTTGGTTCACATGGCGCTGTTCGATGAGTCGGCGAGCGACGCCGCAGTCGTGAGCTACAGTTGCAAATCCGGCAAATACCCGAGCATCGGCGCCCGTCATGCCCCGGCCATCCGGCTCGAACGCGCGATCAACGATTTATTTGGTCTTGTCGCGCTGAATGCGCCTGACCCACGGCCGTGGCTCGATCTCGGCTTCTGGGATGTTCGCCATCCACTGGGGAGAAAGAGCGCCGCGCGCGCGCAGCCTGCATATCAATTTCTTCCTGCCGAAGGAGAGGGATTGCACCAGATTCCGGTCGGGCCAGTGCATGCCGACATCATCGAACCGGGACACTTCCGATTCACTGCAAACGGCGAGCACGTGGTGCGGCTCGAGCAGCGTCTTGGCTGGGTGCACAAGGGCATCGAGTCCCTGATGGTGGGGGCGACGCTTGAGCAGGCTGCGAAGCTCGCGGCACGTACCTCCGGCGACAGCACCGTTGCTTACGCGTTCGCATTTGCGCAGGCGGCGGAAGCTGCAACGCAGATCAAGGTGCCGATGCGCGCAATCTATCTACGCGCGCTGATGGCCGAGCTTGAACGTCTGGCCAATCATTTCGGGGATATCGGCGCAATCTGCAACGACGCCTCCTTTCCCCTGATGCAGGCGCAATTTGCGGTCCTGCGCGAGCGCGCCTTGCGCACGGCTGAAGCCGGTTTCGGTCACCGGTTGATGATGGACGTGATTGTTCCAGGAGGGCTCAGCCGCGATATCGCACCAAAGGGTCTTGCAGAGGCGGCTGCACTGGTTGCCGCAGTGCGCGGCGTCTTTCCGGAGCTGATCGAGCTCTATGACAATACGGCTTCGCTGCAGGATCGGACGGTCACGACGGGGGTTGTGAAGCCTGAACTGGCGGCGCAGTTCGGCGCCGGCGGCTATGTCGGCCGTGCATCCGGCCGGGGCTTCGATGCGCGGCGCGCGTTTGCGTATGTGCCCTATGACAAATTGTCGTTCGAAGTGCCGGTGCTCGACGCCGGTGATGTCGACGCGCGCGTCTGGCTCCGCATTCGCGAGGTCGAGCAGAGCCTCTCGCTCATTGAGCAAATTCTCGAGGCGATTCCGGAGGGCGCGATCAACACGCCGATCGACAGAACGAAATCGTGCGAGGGTTTGGGATTTGCCGAGGCTTTTCGTGGTGACGTTCTGGTCTGGCTCAGGATCGACGGAAATGGCCGAGTAGCGCGTTGCCATTTACGCGACGCGTCGTGGTTCCAGTGGCCACTGCTGGAAGCGGCAATCGAAGGAAATATCGTCGCCGACTTTCCGCTCTGTAACAAGTCGTTCAACTGTTCTTACTCGGGACACGACCTCTAGAATGCGCAAAATCCTGTTTGAAGGTCTTGCCCAGGGCTCACTGACCGAGCCGCCGCCCGCGCCGGACGAGGCCGCGCTCGCTGAACTTGCAGAGAGCGTCAACAAGGAATCCCGGATCAAGCTGGGGCGTTCTCTGTCAATTCGCCAGGTTGATGCCGGCTCCTGCAATGGATGTGAGCTGGAAATTCATGCGTTGAGCAACGCGTTCTATGACCTCGAACGTTTTGGGTTGCGGTTTGTCGCCTCGCCGCGCCATGCTGACGTGCTGCTGGTCACCGGGCCCGTGACAAAAAATATGCGAGAGGCACTGGAGCGTACCTACAACGCAACGCCCGAGCCGAAGTGGGTTGTCGCTGTCGGCTCATGTGCGGCCGATGGAGGAATTTTTGCCAAGAGCTATGCCGTCGAAGGCGGAGTGAAAAACGTCATCCCCGTTGATCTGCACATTCGCGGATGCCCCCCCTCGCCCATGGATCTTTTAAAAGGGTTGCTGGCATTGCTTCAACAAGTCGAGCGCTGACACGAACGCACCTGGATGTCGTGCTTCCTCTTTTGCCGCATCACTGATGGCGGCTCTTACTGATCTTCTTTTGGCCGCCGCCGCCACACGATCGCTAGGACGGTCAAGCAGCCGACGACCGCGGCGGCAAATACAGAGGCAAACGCTAGATTGCTCAGTGCCATTTTCAAACCTCGCTATTAGGATGGCAGCTTGCCACCGCGATTGAAAATCCGCCATCCTGAATTGGCATGGCCCGTGCCAAAAAGCCCCAGAGTCCAGATTCAACCGCCTGAAGATCGCCAGCACGCGTCGGACTGATTATTCGAGTTAACCCCGACTGGGTGATGCGATGCGTCACTCAGGAAAGAAGCCTGCACCAACGACAGCAACCCCTTCAGCTTTCACAGCCTTGACGTAGCTCCATTTCTGCGACGGTTCGGTCTGTCCGGGCTTTGGCAGCCAATAGTCGACCCATCCGGATCCTTTTGTCTGCGCAACCTTTAGAATCTCGTCGTGAAAAGCCTTCCCCTTCTTGTCTTTTTCACCGTGGTATGCGTGTCCCTCGCGTACCGGGAAGGCTGGGTTGAGGACCACGGTGCCATCGGGAGCATAAGCAAAAATGTAGGTATCACCTGAGAACCACTCGCTTCCGCGCTGACGAAACTTGGAGAATGCTTCCTTTCCTTTTGTGTTGACGAGTTCGGCTGCTCTATCGACGAGCATTTGAACCCGCTTTGCCTGGTCAGAGATTGGAGGAGATGATTGCGAGTGGGCTGAATTGGCCGCAAGTAGGAATGAGGCGAAAATGATGGTGAGCCTAAACATGGCGTACCCCTGCTGGGACGCGCCCCCGCTAAATATCCTATCAAAACAACCTATCGAATATCAGCCGGCGACATTTCGTTTGCTTTGCCTTGAGATCGATTTTCTTGAGAGCGCATCAGCATTTGATACAGCTCATTTCTTCAAAAGTCGGACGCACCTGTTATAAAAAATTTACGTGCGGTCGCGAAGTAATGCACGCAAGCTGAAGCTCTAAATGAGGGGACGACGCCCGCCTTTTGAGGAGGCGTGTATGTCACGGTTAATTATTTTTTCCCTCTCGTTCTTCTTGGGGACAGCACTTTTGTCTTCGCCTTCGCCAGTTGCCGCGCAGGCGAAATACGTTGTCCAGCCGGTGGCGGAAATGAAGGTCAAGCAACTTCCCAAGGGGGAATTGTTTTGGCGCGTCGAGAGTTTTCCGACATTGGATAGAGCGAAGGCGGCTGCACCACCTTATCGCTGGAACCCGGACACCGTCAGCTATGATGGATTGCCTTCGTTGACTGCTGAGGTCGCTGGTAAAGCGTGGCTCTTCATACTTGGTCCGAAGGGCGGAGCAACGACCGGTGGAACGAAGGTCGCCGAGATTGGGCCTGTTCCACCTCTCAGCGCGCCGGAGTACCTGCTACGCGTGAACTACGGCCACGGGCCGCCGGGCGCAACGACACCGGTGCATATGCATCCCGGCTCCGAATCGTTCTATGTGATCGCTGGCAAGTTAGGCCAACGGACCCCGCAGGGAGTGATGAACGTCGAGGCTGGGCACTCGATGAACGGACATCCGGCCGGAATGGCAATGGAAGTTTTCAACAGTGGGACGACAGAACTAGATGCGCTGATAATGTTCGTCGCCGATGCGACCAAACCGTTCTCGACGCCGGCCAAGTTCGAGTAAAGTAATCGTCTCAATTACGATTGCAGACGCCCTCCGAGATGTTGAAATGCCCGCTTTTGGCCCTAGGCAGACAGCGAGTGCACCGCACATGTCCGCTAATGACCCAAAGCGGGCATCGCGCGGACTTGGCAGGAAAAGCGCGTTGGGCCGCTAACGGAGAACCATGGCGTGGGCCCTGCATTTCGCCTACGATTTAGGGTCCCCGAAGCTTCTGGGAGGACCATCATGAGGACATTCGGAGCGATTTGCGCGCTTACAGTGGCGTTACTGTCCTTTCCGGCGCTGACAGCAGAGTATCCCGCGCCAAAACAAGACGATTGGATTGCGCGCGATTTTAAATTTCACACCGGAGAAGTGATGCCGGAAGTCAAATTGCATTACACCACCGTTGGTGATTCATCCGGAATCCCAGTTGTGGTGCTGCATGGTACTGGTGGCTCGGCAGCAAGCATGCTTACCCCGGCTTTCGCGGGTGAACTATTCGGTCCCGGCCAGCCCCTCGATGCGACAAAATATTATGTCATCATCCCAGACGCTCTCGGTCATGGGAAAAGTGCCAAGCCTTCCGATGGCCTCAAAACAAAGTTCCCGCAATACAATTACGACGACATGGTCGACGCACAATACCGCTTGTTGTCCGAAGGGTTAGGAATCCGCCATGTCCGGCTCGTCATTGGTAACTCGATGGGTGGGATGAATGTTTGGCTTTGGGGTGCGAAGTATCCGAACTACATGGACGCACTCGTTCCGATGGCCGCTCAGCCGACACCGATGTCGAGTCGCAACTGGATGCTTCGACGGGTCATGCTTGAAACGGTTCGCAACGATCCAGAATATAAAGACGGCAACTACACTACCCAGCCGCGTTCCATGAAAATCGCGAGTGTCTTTTTTGGGATAGCGACCGCCGGTGGCACGCTTCGGTATCAGCAGCTCGCGCCCACGAGGGAAAAGGCCGATAAACTCGTTGACACACGTTTGGCTGCGCCAATGACTGCCGACGCGAACGACTTCTTGTGGCAGTGGGGCTCTTCCGGGGATTACGACGCGTCCCTCGGACTTGAAAAGATTGAGGCGACCCTACTGGCGATTAACGCGGCCGATGACGAGCGCAATCCGCCGGAAACCGGCCTTATGATGGATGCGCTCAAGCGGGTAAAAAACGCCAAGCTGTATTTAATCCTTGCTAGCGATGAGACCAGCGGCCATCTCACCACGGCTAACGCGAAATTCTACAAACAAGAGCTTCAGAAATTGCTGGAAACAGCACCGCAACGGGGGATGTAACGCAGCCACCGAGTCCGCTTATCGCCCTTAGCGACATGCGCTCTTGCACATGTCCGCTTTCGGAGGAAAAGCAGACTTGGCCTTTTGCGGGAGTCCGCTTTCGCGGTTCGCTATTCGAGGCGAAGCGGACATGGCCTTTTGCAGCGCATATGTCCGCTTCTGACCCAAAGTGGACATTGGCCTCATTCGTCTTGATCAAGATCAGTTCGGGAATTTCAGCGGCAAGGTGACCGCGTCAGTTACTCCTTCGCCGGTCCATATTTCGCCCAGGGATTTGGAGCCATCCGCGAAAGGGCCTGCAGTCGGCTGCTGTTGGCTGTATCGAAGCCGAAAGTAATAAGGCCCGGATGCTGGCGAGACTTTCCAAAAACCCAAAATGCTGTCGCTGCCTTTCCAGGCGAGCTCCGCTCCTCGTAGTGTCAAATTGGCTTCAGTGCGGATGACAAGCGACTGTCCTGCGGCAAGTAACGGATAGTCGGAGGGGCTTGGAGGCCGTGACCTGTTTGTGCCGTAGTCAAATGGCACTACTTCACCTCTCGCGTCTACCAACTCAGGAAGTACTGCACGATAGGTAGACAACCGCAGCGCAACGCTGCTGTTGTTGGTTATCTTCAAGGCAGTCCTCACGTTTGCTCCGCCGGATGTTGTTAGTGCATCTACATCTAGCAACGGCGAAGGAAACTCACCTGCGAATTCTATGCCTTGCGTATCTGGCCGTGCTGCCATACTGGCTCCAATCCACAGCGCTAGAAAGAAGGTGACTGTCGCAGTCACGAACTTAAGTTTCTTCATGCGGAGTTACCATTTTCTGTCCCACAATGACGCGGAGACGGCCCGCGATTTGGGAGTGACAATGGCATGGACAGATGCTCAGCCGCCGCCAACGCGAGCGACGGCTTGCACGTGCATCGATCAAACCAACTCTCGATCTTCACCGGTGTTTATGGCTCGCGACGAAGCTAGGCGGAGCGACGGCGAAGTGTAAAACCACCTAAGGCTAGTCCTGCCATCATCAATATCCAGGTCGGTGGTAGCGGCGTAGCTGTCGTTTGCCAGCCCCACTCAATCCCGTCGTAAAAGGTGATTGGGACAGGATTTGCTATATTTCCCGTCGTGCTGGGCGAAGAGACCAGAAAAAGCCAGGCAGTCCAGGTGATGACGGGAACGGCCTGTGTCGGCTCACCACGCTGCGGCATATCGCTGAACTTCGGTGGCGCCGTATCGAACGCATTTGGATCCCCGGGCGCGAACACGTCATAAAATGGCGAGCCCGCAAATGTCGCAGTCTTGAACGCGCCATCGATAACGTTCTCCGGCTTTCCTATGCCCATGGGTGCGCCGGCGGCAGGATTGAAACCCGTAATATTCCAATTGTCGTTGACCCATTGAACCCAGTGCAGGTTGGTCGGCAAATTCTGCGAAGAGGACGTCATATTCAACACGAGCGTTGCACCACCATTCGTTCCATTATTAAAGGCGGCGTAAGTCGTGATGTTAAACGTAACGCTGCTGAGACTCCCCCCATAGACATAACTGAAGCCCGGAAAAATCGCAGTGAGAGCGTTTTGCAGGGCGGTGATGTCGGTGGTCAGGGGTGACGTGTTATTTGCATTGAATGCCGCGCCGAGATTGACCACGCCTGGCGGTCGAAGTGTCGTCGTGCAAGTCCCGGGAGCGCAGGCAACCGGGCCTGATGTCAAGTTGTAAGTCGTTGTGGCGCCGGGTTGTGCTGGCGCAATAGTGGCGGCATAGCTTGATTGACTCTCGATCAGTAGTGCCAACAAAAACAAAACACCGAACCTGATGGTTGGATGCATGACCATACTCCCCTGTTTGTGACAGACCGTAATGATCGCAACTCATCTGCAACAGAACGCTGGTTGCGATGATCGGACCTAAAAAGTCCACGGAGAGTGAATGCCTGCCGACGGCACGATCGCTGCGAACAAAAGGACTTCGGCACGTCCGGTTTGGGGCAGCTCAGGCGAGACAGACTACAGAAATATTTTGAGCATGTAGAGCGGAAAATCCTCGCGCGCGTACTTAAAGATTAAAATTCACTGGCTGCCGTTTCGTCCCAGTTTTGTGTCTCGGCGCCTAAGCACCGACGAAATCAGAAAGAAAGTCTTTCTGTTTGCACCGATCATTCTGCGAACTTCAATATCTGGCCCGTTGCGAACGTCGGGGTTTGCAATGCTGCCAAGAAGCTCAGACGTTGTTGCACTGTTGTTGCTGAATAAACTCCGCGTAAAATTCCATCAGGCGCTTGGTCTCAAAGTGCCACCGGAGCTACTCGCCCGCGCCAATAACGTGATCGAATGATCCGGCAAACCAAGTTGCTCTGAATGTCCGCTTCTGGCCTTAGCAGACATGCGCTAGTGCGGTGCACATGTCTGCTTTCGGGGGCAAAGCAGACATGAACTCTTGCGGATGTCCGCTTTCGCGGTCGCTATTGGGGGTAAAGCG
>JACZDD010010289.1_pt1 | contig 13183 bp, 12 predicted proteins | sample 8641771 | NCBI WGS metagenome assembly JACZDD01 (sample SAMN15324614, study PRJNA640507) | soil metagenome | isolation source: intercropping peanut in the second line | place: China: Luxin town, Laibin City, Guangxi Province | collected 2019-07-25 | depth 10cm m | reverse complement strand
GTCATATAGGCGTTGTTTGTTCCAGTTCAAGGGCGACGGACATATGGCAAACGGGCATTACAGAAGACGGTGAAATCTTTACCGCTCTTCGGGCGGAATATTCTTGATACGGGAAGAATGCTTCGCAATTTCGTCGAGGCTGTAGGACAGGTGGACGCGCTTCGTTGACGGCGGGCGCTTAGCCAGAGATAGCCCTGCGCGCCATTCGGTCGCCGGCCGTACAGGACGCGGCACAAAGCCACCACCGCAATTCGGGCAAACATTAAACAGTTTGTGTTCAACACAGTCGGCGCAGAATGTGCACTCATACGAGCAGATAAGCGCGTTTATGGAGTCGGCCGGCAGATCGGTATCGCAGAATTCGCAATTGGGTCTAAGTTCAAGGGCCATCGGTGCCTCCACTTGCTGCGCCACGTGCACGCCGGCCGATTACTGTTTGGTCATCACCTTGCGCTTCCAGCCCTCCCACGTGCGCGCAAGTCCGTGTCCTTCGCGCGCTTCGATTTTGCGGGCTTCCTCATCGTCCATGTAAATGATCGGAGCGCCCATACTCATGGCTTGCGCCTGCAGTGTTGCGTTGAGCGCCAGGAATATGGTGCGTCCAACGACGCGCGGCAGCGACGGGCCGGTGACGACGGCACCGTGTCCGCGCATCAGGGCTGCGGGATGATTTCCGAGCACTTCCGCAAGATCGTGCCCAAGTGTTGGATTGCGGATGAGCATGTCGGTCATCCCCGCGCGGTCGCGAATCTCGAATACCGGAATACCGAAGCTGATGAAGGCCGAGCGGTGGTACATCGGCTTGAGCGGCACCTTGGTGACGCCGAACGGAATGAGCGACGGCGCATGCGTGTGCACCACGGCAATCACGTCCGGCCGCATCTTGTAGATTTCGCCGTGGATATAACGTTCGGTGAACAGAGCTGACATCGGCAGGCCGTGCGTGTCGACGGGCCGGCTGTCGAGGTCGAACTCCAGGATATCTTTTTCGGTGACGAGGTCGGCCGACAGGCCGCGCGACATCAGAAATCGGTTGGGGTCGCGGTTGTGCCTGACCGACACGTGGCCCCAGCCGTCGAGCAGGCCGTGATCCGCAAGGATGCGGCCGGCGGCGACCAGGTCTTCGACCAGCTTCGGGTCAGGTGGTCCGGCCGATGTGGGCGCCGGCTGTGCGCCGGCGCCCACAGCCCAAGATCCGGCGAGGGCGGCCACGATCAGCACGCTGCGGAAACGTTGCAGCCTGCTTGTCATTACAAACTCCAAATTGGTGCGAAGCTCAGGGCTCGAGCTCGGTGTCCCAGTAAAGATAATCGAGCCAGCTTTCGTGCAGGTAATTCGGGGGGAAGAGCCGGCCGTTGCGGTGCAGGTGGTGCACCGTTGGCTGGAACGGCATTTGCGACGGCCACATCTTCGCTTCGTTCGGTGTGAGATTGCCCTTACGAAGGTTGCACGGCGAGCAGGCCGCGACGACGTTGTTCCAGGTCGTGTGGCCACCGCGCGAGCGCGGCAGCAGGTGGTCGAAAGTGAGATCGTCGCGCTCGCCGCAGTACTGACATGAAAATCGGTCGCGCAGGAAGACGTTGAACCGCGTGAACGCGGGATGCGTCGATGGCTTCACGAAGGTCTTGAGCGAAACCACGCTCGGCAGCTTCATCTCAAAAGAGGGGCTGTGCACGGCGCGGTCGTAATTGGCGACGATATTCACGCGTTCTAGGAAGACCGCCTTGATCGCGTCCTGCCAGGACCACAGCGAAAGCGGGTAATAGCTCAACGGCCTAAAATCCGCGTTGAGCACCAGGGCCGGAAAACCAGCGAGCGAAACGTGAACGTTCAAGCGACGCTCCTCGACCTCCTTGAGGCTGCCGCCACGCAGCTGAAGCGCTAGTAATAGGGCAGCGTGACAGGATTGTGAAGCGGGGCGGGGGGTTACCCGTAAGGCCGCTATTTGCCTGCTGCAAAGCACCTGGCCAGAAATTCGCCGCCCTGGCGCAAGCCCTCCTGGTCGATGCCGTGGCCGACCCCGGATGAAATGTGCCACTCCGCCGGAATTCCCAATGCTGCGAGGCTCTGGGCGGCATGGAACAGCGCCTGCACCGGGATGAGCTGGTCGGCGTCGCCATGGATCAAAAGCGCGGGCGGCTTGCTGCGGATCTCTGCGGCGAACGACTCGGCGTCGACATTATCCGGCATCACGAGCATCCCGGAATAGCCGGCGATTCCCACCGGCGCGATTGCGCGGCGCAGGCCGACATGGAGCGACATCATCGTGCCTTGGCTGAAGCCGACAAGCGCCCGCGCCGATGGCGGAAGATCGCGACGTTTCAGTTCAAAATCTAGGAAGCGCTCGAGAATCGGTGCGGCCTCGTTGACACCGGTCCAGCGCTCATCCGGATCGCGGAATGTCAGCGGAAACCATTCACGGCCCATGGGTGCCTGTCCGCAGGGCCGCGGCGCGTGCGGCGAAACAAATGCAGCGTCGGGCAACAGGCTCTGCCAGGCGCGCCCAATGTCGATCAGATCGTTGCCGTCGGCCCCATAGCCGTGGAGAAAAACCACAAGTTCACGCGCGCGTCCCGAGCGCGGCTCAAGGCGCGGTCCGTCAAGTTCAGCCATTCTTCTTTTTCCTTTTCGTTGTGTTCGTGCCGGCCGCTTCGTTCGGCCGGCCATTTGGCTGAACAGGCACGACGTCACGCTTCTTCACGACATGATAATAGGCCCAAAGCAGATGCGCTGCCACGCCGCGCCATGGCCGCCAGACTTCGGCGATCTTGGCGAGCGCCTTGGCGTCCGGGCGTCTGCGCAGGCCAAGAGCAAGGCGCGCGGATTCCTGCACGGCGAGGTCGCCGGACGGAAAGGCATCCGCATGCCCGAGGCAGAAGAGAAGATAGATATCGGCGGTCCATGGCCCGACCCCATGCAGGGCGGTGAGCGCGGCGTGGGCCTCATCGGCATCCATATTGCCCACAGCAGTAAGATCGATCCGGCCTTTGGCAACCGCTTTGCCGATTTCGCGGATCGATTTGATCTTCGGGGCGGACAGCCCAAGCCGCCTGAGCTTGTCGGCGCGCGCACGGCGCACGGTGTCGTGGTGAAATGGATCGAACGCGGCGAAGAGCCGGGCACGGATCGCAGCAGCGCTTGCGGTGGAAAGCTGCTGTCCGCAAACGATCGCGCATAGACCGGGGAATCCCGGTTCGCGCCGACGCAGGTTGAACGCACCGGTCTTTTCGGCGACCGGTTTGAGCCGCGGGTCGGCGATAACAAGCTCTGCGAGACCAGCCTGGAGATCGGCCTCGGTATGGAGGAACTGAGTCATGCGCTATCCGTCTAGCAAGCAAGACGGTAGATAGAAAAGCCATGCCACCCGTTTTCCGCTTTGCGCCATCGCCAAACGGCTATCTGCATCTCGGCCATGCATTGTCCGCGTTACTCAATGCCGACATGGCGCGCGCGAAAAGGGGCCGGCTGTTGTTGCGCATTGAGGATATCGACATTGCGCGCTGCCGACCGGAATACGAGACGGCGATCCAGGAAGACCTGGCATGGCTCGGCTTGCATTGGGAATCCCCAGCCCGCCGGCAGTCAGAACATTGGGACAACTACCGCGGCACGCTCGCGCGTCTCGATGCCATGGGTCTGATTTATCCGAGTTTCGAGAGCCGCGCCGAGATTGCGCGCCTCGTAGCCGACCGAGAGGCGCAGGGACCCTGGCCGCGCGATCCCGACGGCACGCCGCTCTATCCGGGTGACGCCAAAAACATCAGCATGGCGGAACGAGCCCGGTGTATCGGAGCCGGCGAGCCCTATGCTCTGCGGCTCGATACGCGCACGGCGATGCTCCGTGCCGGCACGCTGAATTGGGTCGAGAGCGGTGCCGGACCGGGCGGCGAAACCGGTGCGGTTGCGGCCGACCCTTCGGTATGGGGCGATGTGATTCTGGCACGCAAAGAAACGCCCACGAGCTATCACCTTGCGGTCGTCGTCGACGACGCCGCGCAAGGCGTAACCGATGTGGTGCGCGGCCTCGACCTGTTTCACGCAACCGCGGTCCACCGCTTGCTCCAGGCGCTGCTCGGTCTACCCGCGCCGCGCTACCACCATCACCGGCTAATTCTAGATGAGACCGGCAGCAAGTTGTCGAAATCGACGCAATCCACCGGCCTGCGAGAGCTTCGCGCGCGCGGTGCCACACCGGGTGAGATCCGCCGTCTGGCGGGGCTCGATTGAGCCGGACATCCGTGTCAATGTCGCCTCTCGGGTAAGGGTCTCATGCCAAAGGTCCGGAAAAAAGCGCAGCGGCGGCGCCGTCCACACCGCACGCCCAGATCGCGCGCGGAAAAGGCGCCGTCAGCGCGCGCGATCGAGGCCGCGCTTGCGGGCATCGCGCACGATATCCGCACGCCATTGACTGGAATCGTGGCGCTCGCCGAATTGCTGGTGTCGTCGGATTTGGGCGCACGAGAGCGGGAATGGGCGAGCGCTATCAAGAGCGGCGCTGATCACCTTTCGGCTCTGACCACCGTCATTGTCGATGCGGCAAAGGCAAAGGCCCACGGCCTCGTTCTGCGCAACGAACCTTTTGCACCTCGTGCGCTTGCTGAGGCTGTCGGGGCGGCGGTAGCGGCGCGCGCCAACAATAAGGATCTCAAGACCCACATCAAAATCGCCGAGGATCTGCCGGCCATGGTGTCGGGCGATGGTTTGCGCTTGCGCGCAGCGTTGGAGAACCTGGCGGACAACGCCGTAAAATTTACGCACCAGGGAAAGGTGACGTTTGCGGCAACGGCTGAACAGGCCAAGCAGGGCCTCGTGCGCCTGGTCTTCAGTTTTGCGGACGAGGGCATCGGCATCAGCGCGGGCGAGCTCAAGCATCTGTTTCGTCCGTTCGCGCAGGCCAGCGCCAAGATTTCGAAGCTTTACGGCGGCGCGGGGCTTGGGCTGTCGCTGGTCAAACGTCTTGCACAGGCGATGGGCGGCGACCTGACCGTGACCAGCAGGAAAGGCAGCGGCTCCACATTCCGTTTAAGTGTGCTCGTTAAATCGCTTGAAGCGCGAGCGACGGCACAGCGACAGGATCGCAGGCCGGCGCCTGTTCGGCTGCTGTCGATCCTTTGCGCGGAAGACAATCCTTATGGCCGCGTGGTGATGAACACGATCCTTGGCGAACTGGGGCATCGGGTCGACTTCGCGGAGACCGGCGAAGCCGTTGTGGCGGCGGTCGAACGCGGCGGTTACGACCTGGTGTTGATGGACGTCACTCTCACCGGTCTGAGCGGCATTGACGCGGCACGCCGTATCCGTGCGCTGCCGGGCAAGGCAGGCCAAATTCCGATAAACGGAATATCCGGCCGTGGCGAAAGCGGTGACGAAGCAGTCGCGCGGGATGCAGGGATGAATTTCTATTTTGTGAAACCGGTGAGTCCGCGAAAGCTTGCGCATACGCTGGCGGAATGCAGCTCAGTTTGATCAGACGTTGCTGGCGCCCTTGGCGCGTTCGACAATCCGCACCACGTCCGACATGATGCGGTTCAGTTCGAAATCTTTCGGTGTATAGACCGCTGCCACGCCGGCTTTTTCCAGCTCCGCGGCGTCCTCGGGCGGGATAATGCCGCCGACAATCACCGGCACGTCGAGGCCGGCCTTTTTCATACGGCCGACGACATCTTCGACGAGCGGCAGATGGCTTCCGGACAGCACTGAAAGCCCCACGACATGCGCCTTTTGCTTGCGCGCCGCCTCGACGATTTCTTCCGGCGTCAGCCGGATGCCCTCATAAACGACCTGCATTCCGGCATCACGCGCCCGCACGGCGACCTGCTCGGCGCCGATGGAATGGCCGTCCAGCCCCGGCTTGCAGACGAGAAACGTCAGTCGCCGGCCGAGCTTGCGGGAAACGCGGTCGACGTCGGCGCGGATATCGTCGAGCCCGGTGACGTCATTGCGCATGGCGCGCCCAACGCCAGTCGGCGCGCGGTATTCGCCGAAAGCCTCGCGCAGCGTCCATCCCCATTCGCCGGTTGTGACGCCCGCTTTCGCGCATGCGATCGACGCTGGCATGACGTTGCTTCCACCGGTGGCCGCGCGTTTGAGGTCTTTCAGCGCGGCGGCGACCGCGGCATTGTCGCGCGCTTCGCGCCAGGCCTTCAGCCGCTCGGTCTGCCCGAGCTCGGCTTCCTCGGATACGGTGAGAATGGCGTCCGCTCCTGCGGCCAGCGGCGACGGTTCGCTATCAAGATATTTATTAACGCCGACCACAACCTGGTCGCCGCGTTCGATCGCCTCGAGCCGCGCCGTGTTCGACTCGACAAGTTGCTGCTTCAAGTAGCCAGTGTCGACGGCGGCAACCGCGCCGCCCATCTCCGCGATTCGCTTGAGCTCCTCGCGTGCCTGTTGTTTCAATTCTTCGACCTTACGCGTGATTTCGCCGGAGCCATCAAAGATATCGCCATAGTCGAGCAGGTCGGTCTCATAAGCGAGAATCTGCTGCATGCGCAGCGACCACTGCTGGTCCCACGGACGCGGCAAGCCAAGCGCTTCGTTCCATGCCGGCAGCTGGACAGCGCGCGCGCGTGCGCTTTTCGACAGCGTCACCGCCAGCATCTCGATCAAGATACGCGCGACATTGTTTTCCGGCTGCGGTTCGGTCAGTCCGAGCGAGTTCACCTGGACGCCGTAACGGAACAGCCGCTGCTTGGCGTCGGTGATGCCATAGCGATCGCGCGTGATCTCGTCCCACAGCTCGGTGAAGGCGCGCATCTTGCAAAGCTCGGTGATGAAGCGCAGCCCGGCATTGACAAAGAACGAGATGCGTCCGACGACCTCGCCGAACTTGTCCGGTGGCACCTCGCCCGAGGCCTTCACGGTGTCGAGCACCGCGATCGCGGTGGCGAGCGCGAATGCCAGTTCCTGCACCGGTGTCGCGCCAGCTTCCTGCAGGTGATACGAGCATACGTTGATCGGATTCCATTTCGGAATTTCCTTGGTCGTGAACAGGATCACGTCCTTGATCAACCGCATCGATGGCGCCGGTGGAAAAACGTAGGTGCCACGCGACAGGTATTCCTTGATGATGTCGTTTTGCAGCGTGCCCTGCAGACTCGCGCGTGGTGCACCCTGTTCGTCGGCAACCGCGATGTAGAGCGCCATCAGCCACGCGGCGGTGGCGTTGATAGTCATCGAGGTGTTCATTGTGTCGAGCGGAATGCCGTCGAACAGCGTGCGCATGTCGCCGAGATGGCAGATAGGCACACCGACCTTGCCGACCTCGCCTTTGGCGAGCACATGGTCGGAGTCGTAGCCGGTCTGGGTCGGCAGATCGAAGGCGACCGACAGGCCGGTTTGACCTTTCGCCAGATTTTTTCGGTACAAGGCGTTGGAATCCGCCGCCGTCGAATGCCCCGCATAGGTGCGGAAAATCCAGGGCTTATCGCGTGTTGGGCGCTCGCGTGTCATGGCCGCCGTCAGGCTTCGGGTGCAAAGTGCCGCCTTTTTTGCTGCATCGCAATATGAATCTTTAGCTATCGGCGGCGGATGTGCACGACGGCAACGTCGTCGGAATAGAAACGTTGCCAGCCGGGCGACCGGTCGAGCAGGGCGGCCGCCGGCGCCGTCGGCGCCAGCAGGGTCGCGCCGATGCGGTACTCGTCAAGAAGACGGAAGAAGTCGGGAATGTTGTGCAGGTTCAGGGCGCGGTCGTAGCGAAGCATATAGGCCTCGCCATAAAGCTCTGAGCGGCCGTCGATAAAAGGTGCGATGCCCAGGAAGTCGAGGTAGCCGCCGAAATCATAGTCATTGAGAATCGCACCGTACTTCACGTTACCAAGCGCATGGACCGCGCTGGCTGGCGTAATTTTTGCCGGCGGGGCCACGTCACTTCTGAATGCCGACAGCGTGGTGACGACAAGCATCACTGACACGAGTGCGGCCAGGATCAAGGTGCCGGGCCGCAGCGTCGCTGCGGCGCGTCCCGCGGAAAGACCCGTGAACTGCTTTGCCAGTGGCCGCGCCAGCAATATCGGCGCCAGCATCCCAAGCAGATCCGCGTGGCGGACATGCGAAAGGCTCAAGTGCAGCACGCCAAGCAGCATGAGAATTCTGAAGAGCGGCAGCTTGACGCCAAGATAAAGCGCCAGACCTAACCCACCCAGCAAAATGATCTCGAAGCTGCCGATATGGCTGAAGTCCTGCGGCCGCCATTCGGTGATTGTTGCGAGTGCCGGGCCGAGCGCCACGGTGCGGAACGTCACCAGGATCATCTCGGGACCGTACGGATTGAGGCAGGCTGCGGCCAAAGCGAGCACGCCGAACGATCCCCACTGGCGGATTATGTTCATTCGCTCGGCAGGTTTGGCACGGAACAGCGCTTCGGCGCCCGCTGCACCGATCATGGCGAGACCGAAGGTGAAGCTGCCGTGCAGGTTCGCCCACAACGTCATGAGCGGCAGCAGGAGCCACGACGGCGCGGTGCGCGCGTCGACCGAGCGGATCAGCACTGCGACCCACGCGACGAGCAACGGAAGTGCAAGGATGTGCGGCCGCGCAAGAATATGTGGAGCCGTGAGAGGCAATGCGACAAGGACGCCGAACAAAGCAGCGGTCGGTCGCAGCTCGCGCAGCAGGAAGCGAGTCAGCAGACCGAATGCCGTTGCAGCGGCAGCCGATGCAACTGCAACCATGCCCATCCAGCCGCCGGCAGCATAGGCGAGCGCGAACACAACTTCGGAGAGCCACTCAAAGGCGAGCCAGTGCGTTCCGCGGAAGTTGGCAGAAAATGGGTCGACCGTCGGCACAGCGCCGTGATCGAGGATCCAACGGCCGAGAGCGAGGTGCGAGTAGGTGTCGGGGTCGCCGAGCAGCTGTGGTGCAACTGCGATCACCAGAACATAGATGCCCGCCGCAACAAGCCACGGCATCGCGGCCCGAAGATCCACGATCCGTTCGGTTCGGCGAATGGTCTGTTCGGACATTCCCGTGCTCTGAAGTGATCCAGGCACGCTACGGGCGCTGAATTGCAAAAGCCTTAAAGCGCTTGGACGCCAGGCGTCCGATGTAACCCTTTGAATTAAAACAGCTTTCAGTCCGCTGCGGGGATGGGTTCGCTTGCGATCGCCAATCGGGCAGACGGAAAGGCGTTGTTAAAGCCGCCCGACGATGATGCCGCCAAAACCTCCGGGTGCAGTGGACGGTGTACATGAGCCAGCGTGCCGTCGCCGCTTCCAGCGCAGGGCAATCCCGCGCGGGACTTAACGGCACCGTCGTCATTTTTGCGCTGCTGTTTGCGGCGGCGGTGATGCCAATTCTTTGGCCGAGCCTTCCGCCGGCGATGGTGGACTACAACAACCATCTCGCGCGGATGTTCGTTCTTGCACGTGATGGCACGGCGCAGGCGCATCCTTACTATCAGGTCACCTGGTCGCTTGTTCCGAACCTTGCGATGGACCTGATCGTGCCGGGGATCGGTCGTCACATCGGTGTTGAAACGGCGAACCGGTATTTCTATCTGCTCGGCCAGATACTGATCGTGACCGGTGCGATGGCGCTCGAACACTCCGTCAAGGGACGCTTCCAGGTCGCGGGATTCGTCGCGCTGATTTTTCTCTACAGCATGCCGTTTGCGTTCGGGTTCGAGAACTTCGAGTTCGGGCTCGGCTGTGCGCTCTGGGGATTTGCCTGCGCGATCTGGCTGCAAGACCGTCCGTGGCTGGTGCGGCTTGCTGCGCACACTGCGTTCATCGTGCTGCTTTTCGCCGCGCACATGTTTGCGTTAGGAATTTACGGCTTCGCTGTCGGCTTGCATGAGCTCTGGCGGGCCCGATCACGACGGACGTCCTTGCGTGAAACGTTTGCCCGCTTTTCCACGCTTGCGATTCCGTCGGCGTTACTCGCCGCCCTGATGGTTGCTGCGAACGGCGGTGTTGGCGGTTCCGGAAACGTATGGGCTTTCGGCAACAAGGCGACATGGATCCTGCATATCCTGAGCGGGTACAGCATGGTTGTGTCGGAAATCGGCGTGCTCGCGCTGATCGGGTTCATCGTCGTGCTCGCGCGCCGGGGTGCCTTGCGGCTAGAGCAGTCGGCGATGTGGCTGCTGATCGGATTTTCGGCGCTCTATTTGGCGATGCCTTTCAGGTTGTTCGACACCGCCTTCGTCGATATGCGGATCGTCGTTGCGTTGGCCCTCATTATGCCTGCGTTCATTTCCGTGTCGTTCCCAAACGTCAATTGGCGGCGCGCCGCGATCGCGCTTGCTGCGGCCATCGTCATCATCAACGTCAGCGACGTGACAAGCGTCTGGCTCTCCTATCGAGAGGATTTCGCGGCGGCCAGGAAATCATTTGAACTTCTCCCGAAGGGCGCTGTCGTGCTGACGGCGCAGACCGGCGAAGGCGACGATCCGCCGGCCGACCTGCGTGACTATCCTGTGTTCAACGTGCCAACGCTTGCCGTGCACTATGCCGATGCTTTCGTGCCGCACCTGTTCACGGCCCCGGGCAAGCAGCCGGTCACGCCGCTTGCGGCCTGGCAAAGACTCGATATCCCCGAGGGCGGATTCCTGCCGGTCAAATTTCTAGAATACATTGCCGAGCGTGGTGCTCCGAAGGGCACGCCGCCGTTCGTGCAAAGCTGGCAGCGCGATTTCGACTACCTCTATCTGATCGGCCCATCGGTCCCGAACCCGATGCCGGACCGGCTCGAGTTCGTCATGGGAGCGCCCCGATTCGCCCTATATCGGGTCCGGAAATAATTCAGTCGCTTTGTAACCGATTGCCGTCGCAGCGGTTTTGCGGACGCAAAAGGAATTATTGCGATGCAACATAAATTGCGCCAGATTGTTATAGGCAGGGAGGGATTAGTCGATGTCGGCAGTCGCCAAATCGCGCGGGGTGGCTCCGCTCAAAGACCTCTACGAGATCGGGGAGATTCCACCGCTCGGGCACGTGCCGGAGAAGATGCATGCCTGGGTCATCCGCAAGGAGCGGCACGGACCACCCGACAAATCGTTCCAGCTCGAGGTGGTGCCGACCTGGCCGATCGGTGACGATGAAGTGCTCGTCTACGTGATGGCTGGCGGCGTCAATTACAACGGCGTCTGGGCCGGTCTCGGTATCCCGATTTCACCGCTCGACGGTCACAAACATCCATTCCACATCGCCGGCTCCGATGCCTCCGGCGTGGTGTGGGCCGTCGGCACGAAGGTCAAGCGCTGGAAGGTCGGGGACGAAGTCATCGTCCATTGCAATCAGGATGATGGTGACGACGAGGACTGCAACGGCGGCGATCCCTTGCTCTCGCCGTCGCAGCGGATCTGGGGCTACGAGACTCCGGATGGATCGTTCGCGCAGTTCTGCCGCGTGCAGTCACGCCAGCTGATGCCGAAGCCGAACCATCTCACCTGGGAAGAGTCGGCCTGCTACACGCTTACGCTTGCGACCGCGTATCGGATGCTGTTCGGGCATCCCCCACACACGCTCAAGCCCGGCGACAACGTTCTGGTGTGGGGCGCCTCCGGTGGCCTCGGCGTGTTCGGTGTCCAGCTTGTTGCCGCGTCCGGCGCCAACGCCATCGGGATTGTCTCAGACGAGTCGAAGATCGAGTACGTTCTCAACCTCGGCGCTAAAGGCGTCATCAACCGCAAGGATTTCAAGTGCTGGGGACAGATGCCGGCGGTCAACTCGCCGGAATTCGGCGAGTGGACGAAAGAAGCGCGCCGCTTCGGCAAGGCCATCTGGGAAATTACCGGGAAACGCGATGTCGACATCGTCTTTGAGCATCCGGGTGAGCAGACGTTTCCGGTGTCATGCCTTGTCGTCAAACGCGGCGGCATGGTTGTCTTCTGTGCAGGAACGACAGGCTATAATCTTACGTTCGACGCACGCTATGTTTGGATGAGACAGAAGCGTATTCAGGGATCGCATTTTGCGCACCTCAGGCAGGCCTCGCATGCAAACCAGTTCGTGCTCGAGCAGCGCATCGACCCTTGTATGAGCGAAGTCTTCCCGTGGGAGAATATCCCACTCGCCCACGTGAAGATGTGGAAGAACCAGCATCCGCCCGGCAATATGGCGGTGATGGTCAACGCGCCGCGCACCGGCTTGAGGACGTTCGAAGACGCGCAGGAGGCGGGGCGCTAGTCGATTTTTTTGCGCGCTTGTGAAATTGTCGAGTTCAGTTCGCCGCCGTAGATAAAGATCGACGCGCAGGCGTAGAGGAAGACCAGCGCGATCATTGCCGAAGCGAGCCCCGCGTACATCGATACGTAGGCAAAGGCGTAATTGGCGAGATAGCGGCCAAACGCGGCGCCGGTGATGAGCCACAACAGCATCGTGGCGATGATTCCAGGCGCAATCTGAACGAGCGAGCGCCGGCCTGCCGGCAGCCACAGATGCACGATCATCAGGGCAATCACGAGCACTGCCGCCGCCACTGAATAGCGCGCGAACGTGATCCGGTCGGCGAAGGGTTCGAGTGCTGGCACGTACTGAATCAGTTTTCCGAGGATCAATGGTGCCAGCACGACGAGGAATGAAAACGCCAGGATTGCGACTGCGCCAATCAGAACGTAAATGATGGATTCAATGCGCAGCAGCCACCACGCGCGTGGCTCTTTCACGCCGTAAGCGCGGTTGAGGCCGATCCGCAGGCTCTCAACGCCGCTGGACGCGAAATAGAGTGCAAAAAGAACACCGAGGGTAAGAATGTCGCCGCGGGTCGAGGTGAGGACGCCGGTGATATCGAGCGCGATCGGCGCAGCGACTTCCTTGGGCCATGCTTCGAGCAAAAGGCGCGCAGCTTCGTCGGCGAGCTCTTTGGAACCCAGAAAAAATCCTGCGAGTGCAGTGACCACGATCAGGAACGGGAACAGCGCCATTAGTGTGGACAGGGCGATATGGCTCGCGATCGCCCAGCCGTCGTCGTCGATAAAGTGCTGGAACGCGTCGCCCGCGACTCGCACTGTCCGTCCCAATGGGCTCAAAGGATTGCTCCCTACAGGCCTGGCGCCTTTCAGATCATCCATCGGCGCTGGCTTTGCAAGGCCGGCATCGGCCTCGCCGCATGAGGCCGAATTTAGGCAGCCTGCACGTCGGTCAGGAATTGCCGGACCTGGGCCTCGAGGCCTTCGGCCTCGATAGCGACGGCGTCGGCGAGATCCTTGACGTCGCAGGCCGTGGATCGCGCGCCCGTG
>JACZDD010006664.1_pt1 | contig 13220 bp, 6 predicted proteins | sample 8641771 | NCBI WGS metagenome assembly JACZDD01 (sample SAMN15324614, study PRJNA640507) | soil metagenome | isolation source: intercropping peanut in the second line | place: China: Luxin town, Laibin City, Guangxi Province | collected 2019-07-25 | depth 10cm m | reverse complement strand
GATTCATCGCGCTCGGCCTGGCATTGGTTTTTATGAGTGGTTCGGCGCTGGCATTCTGGTTTCTTCCTCAGCCGATTTTGCGAATCTATACCAGCGATGCGCGTGTCTTAGAAAGCGCCGGCGGGCTGCTCGCGATTGCCGCGTTGTTTCAGCTCTTCGACGGAGTGCAAACGGTCGCGACCGGCGCGCTACGCGGCATCGGCGAAACACGCGTCCCAATGCTGGTGAATCTCGGTGGATACTGGATGCTCGGATTGCCCGTTGGTTACCTACTTTGCTTTCATGCCGGCCGAGGCGTTCAAGGCTTGTGGTGGGGCTTAACTCTGGCGCTGATCGCGATTGCCCTCATACTGCTCTATTCGTGGGACCGGCGCTCCAGAAGCATTCCGGCTTTACAAGCTTAATGAATAAACAAACACAGCACTGACGTCATCTCATCGCACGGCCGACAATACCTCAGGTTCTACGATCGTTGATACGCCTGCTTTTTCCATGATGTCGCGCAAAACGGCAGCCGTCTCCGCGGAACTCCGGAAATTCCCAGTTCGATGCACACCCTCAGCGATCCGCAAAGGAGTCCAGCCGGCCTTGTCCTTTTGATTCCATACTTCAATCCTCGCGCCGTGCTCAGCTAAGTACCGGACAACAGAAGGAAGCTGTTTATAAGCTGCCCCATGCATCGCCGTTTCGCCCTTTTTGTCCACTGCATTCGGATTGTTTCCCAACTCGAGCGCGACCTTTACCGCCTCCAATACTTCGCTCTCCGTGCCGGCGTCTTCGCCTGGGGAGCGGGTACCAACTCCAGCGGCCACCATTAAGGGAGTGGTCTGATCTATATTCGTCATCAAAGGATCGGCGCCCAGCTTTGCGAGCAATCTCATCAGTTCGGCGTCACCCGTCCTGGCGGCCATCAGAAATGGAGTGGCGCCAATCATATTCAGACTGCTGAGGCCCGCGTTTGTTCGTCGCGACATACGTGCATTTAAGTCAGCGCCGTGGGCGGCGAGCTTTCTGACGCATTCGAGGCTGTCCATGTGACCGGAGCCGGCCGGAGCTGGGTCATTGCTGCCTGTCCCTGGCTTACGGACCCACGTAATGACGTGAAGTGGCGTCCACCCGGGGCCCGCCGCATTTGGATTTGCGCCAGCATCCAGCAATATCGCCGCCAGTTCAAAATGCGCGTTCATGATTGCCAGGTGTAATGCGCTGGCTCCGGCACGCTTCGCGTCATTGCCTTCGCGGCGAGGCCGCTGTGAATGGAACGGTAGAGAATCGTTAACGTCGGCGCCCGCTTTAAGGAGTAGTTTCACCACCTCCGCCCGGCCCTGTCGAACGGCGAAAAGTAAAGGCGTGAATCCTCCGCTAGAACGGGCGCGAATGTCCGCGCCCGCCTTGATGAGACGGTCTACGACTGGGACGTGTCCCTCGGCCGCGGCCCACATTAAAGCGGTCTGGCCATGAGTTCCTTCTGTTCGGTTCACGTCGGCTCCGTGCGTCAGCAACACGTCCACGGCAGCGAGATTCCCGGTCCGTGCAGCGGTCATTAGGGGTGAAGAACCATCCGGAAGGGAACTCTTCGGATCGGCTCCAGCCCGCAACAAGAGATCGATCATCGCGGCGTCGCCATTCGTGCAAGCGAGAGAGAGGGGTGTGACGCCGTAGCGGTTAACGGCATTGACATTTGCGCCGCTGTCAACCAGTAAACGCGCGATTTCCAGATTATCCCGGTATGCAGCGAAGTGAAGCGGAGTCGCCTGATCCGGCGCCGCGGCGTTCACATCCGCCTTCTGCCGCACCAAAGCACGAACCTTGGCCGCGTCGTCCTGTTTTACAGCTTCTATGAGCGGCACGCCCGCGCCGGCTAACACCGCCGTGCAAGCGAAAACGCCCAACACGAGGCGCACGAGATGCATTGCTTACTCTCTTTATGCCGGTGTTACTGGATCGAGCAATTCTCGGATTTTCCCCCGGCTATCCGCGAACGAATCCAGCCGGACTCCCACCCTTTCGAGAAGCGTTAGATGTAAATTTGCGAGTGGAGTGGGCTCCTTATACCGAATGTGGCGGCCGCCTGTTCCGGCGCCGCCCCCGACGACTAGAATCGGCAGATCCTCATGATCATGGACATCTGGATTACCCATGCCGCTGCCGCACAGGAAAAGGGAGTGGTCGAGCAGGGAGCCGTCTCCGTCCGGCGTCGCTTTCAGCTTTCCGAGCAGGTAGCCAAACAGAGATACGTGATAGGCGTTGATTTTCGCCAGCTTCTCCAGTTTTTCGGGATTATTGGCGTGATGGGAAATGGGATGGTGCGGATCGGGAACACCGATCTGCGGGTAGGTTCGATTACTCGTCTCACGTGCGAGTTGGAATGTGGTCACCCGCGTAATATCGCCGCGAAATGCAAGGACTTGTAAATCGAACATCAATTTCGCGTGGTCGCCATAATCAGCGGGAACTCCAACAGGGCGGTCCAGGTCCGGCAGCGAGGAACTCTCGGTCCGCTGTTCAGCTTTCTGAATCCGGCGCTCCACCTCGCGAACGGTATCCAGGTATTCTCCAATTTTCAGCCGGTCCGACGGGCCTACGTCTTTCTTCAGCCGTGCGATGTCCTCATTCACCCAATCGAGAATGCTCGAATTCCTGCGCAGTTCCGCGCGCTGCTTTGTTGTACTGCCTCCGTCTCCGAACAATCGCTCAAACACGCGGCGCGGATGAGCCTCTGCGGGAAGCGGGGTGGTGGGTGACGACCACGAGAGATTGTTCTGATACACGCACGCAAATCCGTTATCGCAGTTACCAACAGTCGCCAGCAGATCCATTGCGAGTTCGAGCGACGGCAGCGGAGTTTCCTTCCCAATCTGCGTTGCCGCGATCTGATCTACCGTGGTGCCGAGATAGTAGTCGGCGCCCTCCGTCATCTTGGCTTTTGCCGCGCTAAGAAATGCAGCATTTGCCGTGGCATGATTGCCCGGCGAATAAGCATTTTTCAGGTCCAGATTGCCGATGACTGTAAGTTGATCGAGAAAAGGAGTGAGAGATGCCAGTGTAGGCGAAAGGTCAGCCAGTTTGCCTATTGCTGAGGGCTTCCACTTCGCGATATTAGCGCCCATCGGAATATACACGAAACCGAGGCGGCGCACGGGTTTGGCCGCTGCTGGCGCAACCGTCATGGCAGGCACCATCGCGTCTAGCAGCGGCAAACCCAGGCTCACCCCCATACCGCGCAACAAGGTCCGTCGGGGAAGCGCCTTCTTCGCGATCACGATCATTGAGAACTCCTCATTTGAAATGGCATACTGTTGACAATTCCAAGAATTAAAGATGAGAACCGGTAATCGTCGTTAGCGGAATAGCGAACGATTTTTCGCACCGACGGCTCATCGAAGGACTCGACTCCACGGCCCAAAGCGTACGTGAGCAGCTTCTCCGTCAGCGTGGAAACGAAGATCTCGGGCCGGCGAAGCAACGCCTTCTGAAGTGCGGCTCCTCCGGCAAATTTCGTTCCATCGGGCAAATTGCCCGATGCATCTACAGCGGCGCCTGCGTCGGTGGTCCGCCACCGTCCAATTGCATCGTAGTTCTCCAGCGAAAATCCCACAGGGTCCATGAGGTTATGACAACTCGCGCACACGGCATTAGCGCGATGTTGCGCCACGCGTTGTCTCATCGTGAGGACCTTCCCGTCGTCATTCTTTTCTTTCAGTGTCGGAACTTTCGGGGGAGGCGGCGACGGAGGCGTGCCAACGATATTGGTTAATACCCATTTCCCTCGAATCACGGGAGAGGTTCGCGTTGCAAATGAAGTAACGGTCAGTATGCTCCCTTCCTCGAGAAGCCCGCCGCGCATGCTATGCTCGTCCAAACTTACACGACGGAACCGCGGCCCATAAACGTTCGGAATGCCGTAATGCTTTGCCAGCCGCTCATTCACGAAGGTGTAATTCGCGTTGAGCAGATCGAGAACGCTACAGTCTTCGCGCATAATACTCGCGAAGAACAACTCGGTTTCCTTCCTCATAGCCTGTCGCAAGTTGTCGTCGAAATCAGGGAATAAGCGCGGATCGGGGCTGGCAGCATCCAGATTCCGAAGATATAGCCACTGGCTGGCGAAATTAGTCACCAAGGCTTCCGATCGTTTGTCTCGAAGCATCCGCCGTACCTGTTTGTCGAGAACGCGGGCGTCACTGAGTTTTCCCCGGCTCGCAAGATCTAACAACTCATCATCCGGAATGCTGCTCCACAAGAAGAACGACAGGCGTGAGGCAAGTTCGATGTCGCTCAGCTTCCGGACGGTTCCGGGCCTCTCGCCAGGCGCATTCTTCTCAATTCGGAAGAGAAACTCAGGGCTGACCAGAAGCGCCCGAAGAAACATCTCGATCCCCGCTTCAAAATCTGAGTCGGACCGGCCCTCACGATAAAACTTCATTGGCTTGGCGAGATCCGCCTGAGTGATTGGCCGCCGATAAGCACGCCGCAACAATCCCGACAAGATTCGGTGGGCGCAACCTTCTTCATCCACTGGCTTTGCCGGATAACAGGAGAATATCTTGCGGCGGCTTGGTGTGTCGCCAGGCCCCGAACTGTCATACGGACCGGTGATCGTAATCGAGTAAAGAGCCGGTTGCAGCCGCGGATGCCGATCCATGTTGAAATGCGCGAGGTACGGCTGTCGCTCTGTTTCAATAAGCGCAGCGGTTTTCTTCAGGAACGTGGCGCCGATGTTATGCGGCCCTGCCTTGACTGCGATGCGGATATGGAAGTCCCGATCCACGCCTTCGTGAGATTCTCCTTTCGGTGGCGGCTTCACAACGAAAAGTGCGGCCCGGCTGCCGTCGATGCTCAGCTCGAGTTGATGCGTCCCGTATAGCCCTTCCACATGCTCGTTGCGATCCCGAGTAAGCCGAAGCCGGATTTCATAGCTGCCGTTTACCGGAAATATATAGGGCGACAGCGCTCCTCCACGTGTGCCGAAGGGCAGCCCTTCAAGACGGGATTCCTGAGTCAGATCTGGCGGAACCAGGATGGAGTCCCCAGTTGGAGATGCCACGGGGCTGCCGATCGCCAGGCGGCTGATCTTTTGGGCCGCTGTCAAGTACCTTTCCAGCAGGGACGGAGAGAGGGTTTCCACCGTGATGTTGTCAAACCCGTGGCTGCTCTCGTCTGCCGGTAGCAATGATGAGACGTCCACATCCACGGCCAATAGATCCCGCACCGCATTGTGGTACTCCGCCCGAGTAAGCCGCCGGAGCGCCGGAGTTCGGCCGGGATTCGGATTTCGCGCCGCAGCATCATCCAGCGACTTTTCGAGTGAAGCGACTACCGCGTCGTAGGTGGCCTCGTCCGGGCGCGGAAGCCCGAGTGGCGGCATGTGCCTGTGCTCGAGTTTCCGGACAACCTTTTCCCATGTCTCCGGGTTCTCGGCGGGTGTTTTAACCGAGGTGGGGGCGAGCGATAGCCCGCCTGTTTTCAGGCGGTCGTTATGACACCCGTAGCAGTAGCGGGTGATGACAGCCCGTTCCGGCGGGGTAGATTGCTCCGCAGCCGTCAAGCATGTGAGAGAAGCTAAAACCCAGATTCCTCGGGCGCACGAGCCGCCTCCTTTAAGTAGGGGGACAAGTTGCATGGACTATTCTCGCCTGATTTTATGTGCCGAATGACGATATCGCAAGGTCGCGAACCGTCCCAGGACCGTTCACGGACCGTTCGCTATCGCGCTAGGGCTGGAAACTCTTGCAGCGTGCGCGTATATTGATCCCACATACCGGCTGGGGTGCCGGGGAAACGGGGAATTATGTATAGAAAATCCATCCGCGCGGCGTTCGCGCTGATGCTACTGTGGCCGGCTGCCCGGCTGCTATCACAGGTGACGACGGCGACGGTCTACGCCACGGTTACAGATCCATCCGGCGCGGGGGTGCCCGGAGCCACGGTAACGCTGATCCATGAAGCCACGAATGCACAGCAGTCGCGGGCCGCGGATGCGGCAGGCGATGTGACATTCAACTTCTTGCAGATCGGCGCATATACTATTCGCGTGGAAGCGCAAGGGTTTAAGAAGTATGAAGCTAAGGGCCTCCAACTCATGGCGGCTCAAACCCTTCGCCGGACACTGCCGCTGGAACTCGGTTCAATCAGTGAGACCGTCAATGTGGAGACTTCCGCGCCTTTGGTCAGCACGGCATCGTCCGAGCAATCGCAGACCTTTGAGCAAACGAAGGTAACGGAGCTGCCGCTCAGCAGGAGAAATGTGAGCGGCCTTCTTCGGGTCGCTCCCGGTGTCGACATAGGGTCGGGACGCAGTCCGCGGCTAAACGGTATTGGCGCTAGTGGAACCGGGATCAGTGTCGACGGTACGGATGCGAATTCCAATCCCGAGCAGCGCAGTATGTCCCAGTACGGAGCGCGCAATTACATAGACGTGATGAGCATCGATGCGATTCAAGAAGTGCAGTTGGCGCGTGGAATTCTTCCTGCCGAATACGGCGGTGTCGTAGGCGGGCAGGTAAACCTCATCTCAAAATCGGGGACGAACCAAATACACGGGACAGTATTCGAAAATTACCAGTCTCACGTTCTCAATGCGCGCGATCCTTTCGTTGCGGCCCGAACCGCAACCGGCGAGGAGATTCGAAAGCCCCGGATCGTCTTTAATCAGTTTGGCGCCAGTCTGGGCGGTCCAATTATCAAAGATCGTGTATTCGCATTCGGTACTTACGAAGGGTACCGGGAGTCGGCATCCCGTCGAGTGAACGGCACTGTGCCGACCGCCGCATATCGTAGCCAGATTCTGCAAGCGGTTCCATTTGAGGAAACCAAGATTCTTATGGGTGTACTCCCGGACCCAAACGTGCCGATTAACGCGGACTTAGGACGATTCGAGGGCATCCGCAATGCTCTCAGCAGGGATAACCACTGGTTAGCGAAGGTGGATGCTCGCGTGGGTTCGTATAGCAGCCTGGCAGTGACCTATACCAGGGGGCGTCCATTTGGGTTGGATCCCAGTTACTACGTGAATGGCGCTAACGATAGAACCTACCAGTACGTTCAAGATCGCGTCTCGGCAAGCTTCACTACAGGAGGGGCAAGCTGGATGTCTGAAACCCGGTTCGGCTGGAATTTTAACAACATGTCCCGCTTGGATAAATTCTTTACCCAAAAAGATCCAAAAGGTGGCGCCGAACAGCTTCCATGGGATCGAAGCGTCCCGCGGATTTCTATCTCGGGATCGTCGGGCTTCAGCGTTGGCGGCGCTGAAATCTGGGACATGAACGGCACTACGTATAGCATCGAGGAGAATATCTCGCGCCACGTGGGAAAGCACTCGTTCAAATTTGGTGGCCGTTACGGTTTGAATGGCGGTTTCCGCACCAATCCGGAGAACCCGGCGTTCAGCTTTCAGAGCAAAGCCGACTTTTTCGCCAATATACCGAGCTCCGTTGTGCCGTCGTTCGGATCGCCCCCCTATAGCTCCCGGATGATCGATTTCGGTTTCTTTGCACAGGACGACTGGCGGGCGACCCCGAATCTCACATTGAACATTGGACTCCGCTACGATTTTTATGGCAAAAACGTGTCCAAGCCCACGACGGACGTACCCGTCGGCTTTTATAACCTCAGGCCTCCGACGAATTGGCCGTTATTCAATTTTGGTCCCCCCAGAGACCCCAACGATCCTTACAATAATGATGCACTGAACCTGGGGCCGCGGTTCGGCTTCGCCTACAACATCGGAGGCAAGGGCAGCACAATCATTCGGGGCGGATACGGCATAATGTTTAGCCCGCAGATGCCCGCAGTCGTACGGCAGGCAGTCGCGAATCCTATTGTTCCGTTCCGGGTGACATTCACGCTGGCCGAAGCCCGCGACTTAGGGCTGCAATTTCCGAAATACACCGCGGATCTACGCCAGGTTGTAGAGCGTCAGGCGGCTACCACAGATCAGCGTTTCCCATTCTCGGCAATTAATCCGGGTTTGCAAAATCCCTATGCCATGCACTACCAGTTCAACATCCAGCACACGCTCACTTCGACAATGATGATTGAGACGGGCTACGTGGGTGTTCGCGGCGTCAAATTTATTCTTCATCGGCGCCCGAATCTGCCGGACAGATTAACGGGAATCCGGCCGAATCCGGACCTCATTTTTGGCGGTTATTACGTCGATAATACGCAAAATACGGTTTACAACGCATGGGAAACGTCCTTACGTAAACGTTTCTCGCATGGAGTCTCATTTGATGCTCATTACACGTGGAGTAAGAGCCTCGGCGTAACCGGCGGCGATATCGGCGCTTATTACGGCTCTGACAACGACAGTAACGACATTCAGGAATTTTTCAACCCGCGAGCCGATCGCGGACCAAATCCGGGAGACGCGACACACCGCATCGCGATGGACTGGGTATACGACTTACCCCGATTGTCCGGGGCGCATCGCCTGGTACGCCAAGTTTTCGGAGGGTGGGAGATCGGTGGCATCCTTACCGCGCGCAGCGGGGAGCCTTTCACGGCCACGCAATCCTGCGCCTCCGCTTGGTACTGCCGTCCCAACTTCGTTGGCGGCGCAACTTCTTTCTCAGACTGGAAGGATCGGTCCACTTCCCGTTGCACAGTTGGTGGACGCTGCACAATACAGTATTTGGATCGTGCGGCTTTCGCGTTTGTGCCCATGGATTCCACGACTCGCATCGCAGTTGGACCCGGAACGCTGGGCAAAGGCGCCTTGCGCGGGCCCGCATCCTGGGGCGCCGATCTGTCGCTATCAAAAAATTTTAGCTTGGGCGAGAAGCTGAAGCTGCAGTTCCGCACGGACATGTTCAATGCGACCAATCACGTGAACTACAACGGGCCGAATACAAACCTCAACTCTTCCACCTTCGGCGAAATTAGCGGAGCCGGAGCGATGAGAGTCATTCAGTTGAATGCAAAATTGGTGTGGTAATTGCCAATTATTGCAGTACTCTCAGGGCGACCATATCAGCTCGTGTAGGAACCTTGTCTCGAACTTCAGTGTGAAGAACAACCTGGAACCGCCAGCGCCCCCGGTGGGATGGAGCAGCTTTCCGGAGCGCGGTGACCAGTTGTTGCACGGTGAACGGGTCCGTCAAGAACTCGATCGCCGATTGTGTTCCTTCCGAGTTCAGGCCGTTCAATAGAAGTAACTCGTGCTCGTGATCGATGCCCTGCATCATCGAGATCAAGGCATAGTCTTCTGAAGGCTGATCTTTGCTTCGCGAAGAGAATTGATTCTGGTATTCCCGGCGTTCGCCGCTCCGGGGAACCGTGTCCACGATGCGCCGCGGCCGATCTCCTTCTGTCGCGGCGAGCCGAAAGGGGAGCTGTTTCAGGAGCGGGTCCAACCAGCGATTTGCTTCATCATGCCCAAGCAGTATGAGATTTTGAGAGCGAAAATCTTTCCAGTTTAGAAACCGGGTTTGGGTAGCTTGGACCCGCACGCCAGATCGCGCGAAGAGGTTCGCAAGTGCAACGGCGCCGATTGCTTCTCCCATTTTGGCTTGTGAAATAGCGGGCGAAAGGTAGATAAACCCGCCCGGAGGAAGATCCAACGTCTCGCGAAGCTGTACTTCCTGCTCCGGTGTCACTGAAATTCTCTTGGGAAGAGAGTCAGGCGGTAGGTGCATTTGAAATTGTTTAACAACCGTAGTCACCGGATTGCTGAAGCAGATAACAGCTCCGGCTGGCTTGGATAGCCACCCGCCCCACAATTCAGCCAACGCGCCTGTGGTGGCGAGGCTCGATCGATGTTCCTGCCGGAAGGCTGCGGACCACCAGCCTGCGCCAAAGGCAATCAGGATCAGTCCGATTCCGAAGCCCGCGCGGCGCCAGAACTGTGTCGGTTTGGGCGCTGCATGTTCTTGCAATGTTGCCGGAGGATCACCGGAGACGGCAACCGGATCGTTAAGACAAGCCCGCGAAAACACTGGAATATATCTTCCGACCGGAAGATCGATTCGAATTGGGTCCCTGGCGCCGTCGCTGGCGTAATACTCCTGCAGTTTCTGTCTCAGCGAGTGCGCTTGTCGCCGGACTACGGCGTCCTCACCGGGCGAATAGTCGGTGCCCCGTCCAAACACCTCATACGCAATGAGGATTTCATTTAACTTGGACGATTCTCCTTGGAGGGTGGCTTCGCAGACGAAGCGGAGGAAACGCGATTGGCGCTCGGACCGGCGGAATGCCGGCGTGCTTAAAATCGCCTCCAGTTCTGCCCTGACCTCGTGTGGTGGAGGCGGCGCTCCTACATTTGGATCCAAACTTTGCAATGGCATCCCCGCTCGTTACCCGTTGGCTCTACGATATCAATTTCCGCAGAGTCTGCATGCCACCGGTGTTCGCAATCAAATTGGGAATCCGCCAGACAGAAACATCAATGAATATCCGGATCGGCAGTCGGCGCGGCCGAGCCGAGAAAATCGAAATCGCAGCCGCGGTTAGCTTGCGTGACTCGTTCGAGATACAGTGCGCCATAACCGCGTTCGTAGCGGGCCGCGGGCTTGGTCCAGCGCGCACGGCGAGCTTCGAGTTCTTGCGGAGGAACGAGCAGATCCAGCTTGCGCGCTTCAGCATCCAACCGAATCTGGTCGCCATCCTGCACTAGAGCCAATGGCCCGCCCACATGACTTTCGGGAGCAACGTGCAGCACGCAGGTACCATAAGCTGTGCCGCTCATGCGGGCGTCGGAAATGCGCACCAGATCGCGAACGCCCTTGTCGAGAAGTTTCTTGGGAATCGGGAACATGCCCCACTCCGGCATGCCGGGGCCGCCAAGCGGTCCCGCCGATTGCAGAACCAGCACCGTGTCTTCGTCGACGGGCAAATCTGGGTGGTCAATACGCGCTTCCAGATCGTCGTAATTCTTGAACACGAGAGCGCGGCCGGTGTGATTCAGCAGCCGGAGTGTTGCGGCGGACGTCTTAATGACCGCTCCGTCGGGCGCCAGGCTGCCGCGCAAAATGGCAGTGCCGCCGCTCGGCGCTATGGGATTGTTGCGCGGGCGGATCACTTCCTGATTGATGATCCGCGCCTCGTTCAGGTTATTGCCGAGCATTTCGCCATTGGCGGTGATGCAATCGAGGTGCAGCAGGTCGCGCATCTCAGACATCAGCGCGCGCAGGCCGCCGGCGTAGTAAAAGTCCTCCATGAGAAACGCGCCCGAAGGACGGATATTCGCCAGTACCGGCACGCGATGAGAAATTCGATCGAATACTTCCAGATCAAGCTGGATGCCACGCCGTCCGGCGAGTGCCACCAAATGGATGATGGCGTTGGTGGAGCCCGCGATCGCCATGTCCACCGCAATCGCGTTTTCGAACGCGTCGCGCGTCAAAATATCGGATGGCTTGAGATCGTCCCACACCATCTCCACGATGCGCCGGCCGCAGTCCATCGCCATGCGTGGATGATTCGAATCGACCGCCGGAATGGACGATGCGCCGGGAAGCGTCATGCCGAGCGCTTCGGAGAGCGCAGTCATCGTCGACGCGGTACCCATCGTCATACAAAAGCCGGGCGAGCGCGCAATTCCGTCTTCGACGCCCAGCAAGTCGTTATCGGTGATAGTGCCCGCGCAGCGCTCGGTCCAGAATTTCCGCATATCGGTGCCGCTGCCGAGCGGCTTGCCGTTCCAGTTGCCGCGCAGCATGGGGCCGCCCGGCAGATAGATTGCCGGAATGTTCATGCTGATCGCGCCCATGAGCAGCGCCGGCGTGGTCTTGTCGCATCCGCCCAGGAGAACCGCGCCGTCCACTGGAAGACTGCGCAGCGCTTCTTCAGTGTCCATGGCGAGCAGATTGCGATAGAGCATCGGGCTCGGCTTCATGAAGGTCTCGGTGATCGAGAGCGCCGGAATTTCGACAGGGAAGCCGCCCGCCTGCCACACACCGCGTTTCACGAACTCCGCGCGATCCCGCAAATGGATGTTACACGGGTTGATTTCGCTCCATGTATTGACAATGGCGATCACCGGCTTTCCGGTGAAGTCTTCCCGGCGGAAGCCGGTCTGTTTCATACGCGACCGATGGCTGAAGGCCGGCATAGTGTCCAGGCCGAACCAACGATAGCTGCGGAGTTGTTCCGCTTCAAGTTTTCGAGACATAAGTTTTTATTCGAGTGGCCAGAAGTCCCGCCAGCAATGAGCAGCCTACCAAACACCACAGACCCGCCCGGTAGCTTCCGGTCGCCGTTCTTAAGTATCCAAAGATATAGGGACCGGCAAACCCGCCCAGACTTCCGAACGAATTGATCAATCCGATCGCGGTGGCGGCGGCGGCTTTGCCGAAGTACGCCGTGGGTAATGTCCAGAACGACGGCAGGTAGGCTTGTGACGTACCGGCGGCCAAACAATAGAACACAATCACACTTGCCAGTTGATGACCGGAAAGAATCGCTAGCGCCAGCGCGATTCCGCTGCAGAACATCGGCACCGCGGTATGCCAGCGTCGCTCGCCGGTGCGCTGCGCCGAAGAGCCGGCAAGATAGATCGCCAGAATGCCTAATAGATAAGGAAGCATGGTGACGATCGTGCGCGCAATGACCGGCAGGACTTTCATTTCGTCCACCAGCGAGGGAAGGAAAAAAATCATCCCTTGGTTGCCGCTCACGATGAGGAAGTAAATCGCGATCAGGAGCAGTGTGGCGGGTTGGCGTAAAGCGTCCGTGATTCGGACGCGGCCGGAGGCGGTGCGCTCTCGAGCTTCCTTGTCTAGTTCATCGATGAGCCATTGCTTCTCTTCCGCGGCAAGCCAGCGCGCATCCTTGGGCCGATCGGTCAAATAGAAAAATGTCGCGATGCCGAAAGCGACGGAAGGCAATCCTTCCAGAATGAACACCCAATGCCAGCCCGCCAATCCGTTCCAGTGGACAGTTTCGAGAATCCAGCGCGAGAGGGCGAACCCGATCATGATGGCGAGCGGCTGCGCGATCATGAAATACGTTTTGGCGCGCGCGCGCTCGGCCGCCGGATACCAGTGCGAGAGATAGACGATCACGCCGGGGAAGAAGCCGGATTCGGCCGCGCCTAACAAGAATCGCAAGACATAGAAGCGCTGCGTGTGGCTCCCGCCGCTGAAAAAGGAAACGCCAAGAAATCCTGTAACAGTCGCAATGATGCCCCAGACAATGGTGATGCCGGCGAGCCATTTGCGGGCGCTCCAGCGTTCTACGATCAGCGTTCCCGGCACTTCCAGCAGAAAGTAGCCAAT
>JACZDD010145740.1_pt1 | contig 13268 bp, 12 predicted proteins | sample 8641771 | NCBI WGS metagenome assembly JACZDD01 (sample SAMN15324614, study PRJNA640507) | soil metagenome | isolation source: intercropping peanut in the second line | place: China: Luxin town, Laibin City, Guangxi Province | collected 2019-07-25 | depth 10cm m | reverse complement strand
TTGTGCTCAACCACGGTCGCATTATTGCCGAGGGACTGCCGGCGGAGATTCAGAACAATCCTGAAGTGATCCGCGCTTACCTTGGTCAGGGGAAGAAGCGTGCTTGAGCTCCGCGATGTTGTCTGCCGCTATGGTCAGGTGACGGCAGTTAAGGGCATCTCGCTCACCGTCGGGCGCGGCCAACTCGTTGCACTGATTGGCGCCAATGGCGCCGGCAAAACGACGACGCTGAGGGCTATTTCCGGTCTACTGCCTCTGGCCGCCGGAAGAATTATTTTCGACGGCAGCGACATTACTCGCGCCTCGGCGCGAAAAATTCTTTCGCTCGGGATCGCTCACTGTCCCGAAGGTCGGCATGTATTTCCCCATATGACCGTGGAGGAGAATCTTGAAATGGGCAGCTATCTGCGGAAGGACCGTAAGGAGGTCGCCGCCGATTTGGGACGCATATTCGAGCAGTTTCCGCGGATTGCCGAGCGGCGGCAGCAACCGGCCGGCACGTTATCTGGCGGCGAGCAGCAAATGCTTGCGATCGCCAGGGCGCTCATGTCCAAGCCGAAGCTGATCATGTTTGACGAGCCTTCGCTTGGTCTTGCTCCAAACATTGTGGAGCGAACCTTCGATATTATTACCGGCATTCGCGATACGGGAACGACTGTTCTGATGGTCGAGCAGAACGCTTTGGCCGCCTTGGAAATGTGTGATCACGCTTATCTACTGGAGTCGGGGTCGCTGGCGCTTTCGGGAAGCGGACGCGACCTGGTCGATAATCCACACGTGCGCAGCGCCTATCTGGCGGGCTGAAGAAGCGGGTTCGCTCCAAAAGGAACGTGCGCAGTCAAAACTGCCGATAGATTTTGGTCAGGAACTGCCGCGTGAAAATAATCTCTTCAGCCTTCCGACCAAGAGGCTCCAGAACAGCGAGCCCACGTCAATCGTCTTCTGGTCGCCAGCAGGCGCGACGCCCGACAGCCTCGCCTCAAGATTGGCGGAGAACCGCTCGGTCATTTTGGCCACAAGATCCTCGACAATACCGGCGCGGCCGAACTGTGCCAGTGGGCCTGCGAGTAACGCCCGGATTTTTAGCTCGACCGTCGCCTGGTTGCTGCCAGCGTCGCGCACGGCGTACTCAACCTCGCCGGCTGCGCGCGAACCGCCACCTTTGTCGTTGCCCGAACCGATGATAACGCCGGAGCGGCTGTTGTCGTCACGTGTAATGCGCGCCCGCCCCGCGAAATTCGCGGTGATCGGACCAAGCTTGACGGCCATCGCACCGTCGAAGTCGTCGGCGCTACGCTGGCGGATGATGCTGGCGCCCGGCAGGCATGTAACAACCCGTCCGGGGTCGCCGAAGAATGCCCAGACCTCGTCAGCTGGCCGTGGGACAGGGAAGTTTTTTTGGATTTCAACGTTCGGCTTGCGGCCGGCGAGTCCCAACGGCCCCGCGTCTATGGCGCTGTCCGGCGCGCGGCTATTCGTCCCGAGCGTCGTTGGCACTGATTCTGTGTTGCCGGTGCTGCCGGCTCGCGCACCGACCGGGCCGATGGGTCCGACCTCGCGGGGAGGACCGCCCGATTGTCCGCGGCGCTCTTCAAGCACCCGTACGATTGCTTTGACGATGTTGACGTAACCGGTGCAGCGGCAAAGATTCCCGCTGAGCTCGAGCCGCACACGCTCGGCGGTGGCGTCAGGAATCCGCAGCACAATGTCGCGCGCGGTAACCAACATACCGGGCGTGCAGAAGCCGCACTGCAAACCATGCTCCTGGGAAAATGCCGTCCGTAACGCCGCCATGATGGCGTCGTCCTCAAGGCCTTCGATGGTGCGCACCGACGCGCCGCTGCACATTGCGGCGTAGGTGATGCAGGAGCGGGCAGGCTGCCCATCGATCAATAGCGTGCACGCTCCGCACGCCCCCTGTTCGCAGCGCAGATGTGTTCCTGTCAGGTCGAGCTGCTCGCGAAGAAAATCCGCGAGATGGGTGCGCGGCTGCACCATGTCGGTCACATGGCGGCCATTCACGTTGAGCGTGATCTGCATCATGGCAATACCGCCTGGCGATAGGCCCGCGACAGCGCAGCGACCTGCTGTTGCTGTGCGGTGCGGTCCCTGATGTTATTTCGGTCGAGGAGAGCCAGGATGGCTTCTTCGTCGAGCGACTTATCGCGGCCAAGCAGTGGTTTCCCGTCGGGAATGACAATTGGCTTGCCGTGCGTTGCTCCGATCACGGCACGAAGCCGATTGCCGGAGGGATCGTGTATGACGGCGCCGAGCGCGGATGCAAATTCCCCCGTCTTCCGGCAGACTTTGTAATAGCCGCAGCGGGCGCCTTCCGGCAGCCGCGGAATCCGGATTGCCTCCAGAATCTCGCCTGCCGCAAGCACATTCTCGTACGCACCGAGGATAAATTGATCTGCCGCGATCCGGCGCTGCTTGCCGTCACTGTAGACGACGCATTCGGCATCGAAAGCGAACAATGTCGATACCCAGTCCGCGGCCGGATCGGCATGGCATAAGCTGCCACCGATCGTTCCGCGGTTGCGTACTGCACGATACGCGATGTTGCGCGCAATCCGCGCCAATGTGTCGATGCCGCGGCCAGGCAGGCGGCCGTCCTCGACATAGGCCGTCGTCACGCAGGCGCCAACCGTCACGCTGTCCCGACCGTCCTCGATCCTTGTCAACTCAGGAATTCCGGTCAGATCAATCAGCACGCGGGGCGTCGCCAACCGCAGATTCAGCATGGGGCCGAGGGATTGGCAGCCAGCGACCAACCGCGCGCTGCCGTTACCTTTGGCGAGGAGGCGCGACGCTTCGACGAGCGTCGCTGGCCGCACTAATTCAAACGGTGCAGGCTTCACTGTGCGGCGGCTTTCGTCTTGCCGCGGCTTTGCGCGATTGCAGTCAGGACGGATGCTGGCGTCAGCGGCAGATCGTGGACCTCGACGCCGAGCGGCCGCAGTGCATCGTTGACCGCCGAGACAATCGCCGCCGGCGGGCCGACCGCGCCGCCTTCGCCCAGGCCCTTGATGCCGAATTCGGTATAGGGCGAGGGCGACTCCATGTGCAGGACGCGAATGTCCGGCACTTCAGTCGCGCCCGGCAGTAGATAATCGAGCATTGTCGACGCGAGCGGTTGACCCTGCGCATCGAACGGTATTTCCTCGTAGAGGCATGTGCCGATGCCCTGCGCCGCGCCGCCGTGAATTTGGCCGTCGACGATCATCGGGTTAACCAGCGTGCCGCCATCCTCGACCACGACGAAGTCAAGCAGCTCGATGATGCCGGTCTGCGAATCGACCGCGACCACAGCGGCATGTGCCGCGTAAGTGAACGTGCCGCTGTCGCGCGCTGCGCGATAGCCTGCGGTGACGTCGAGCCCGCCGATGTCGACATCGGCGGGCAGGTTTTGCGGTTGCAGATACCAGGCCCGCGCGACCTCGCGCAGCGAAACGCTGCCTTTGCCGGCATAGACCTTGCCGTCGGAAATGCGTGCGGTCGCCGCATCGGCTTGTAACAGCCATGCGCCGATATGCGCCGCGCGTTTCGCCAGAATGCGCGATGCGGTAGCAACGGCGCCGCCGCCATGGACCATCGAGCGCGAACCCCATGTCGCCGTCGAATAGGGCGTTGTCAAAGTATCACCCTGGTAGACTTTGATTTTGTCGAAATCCACCGTCAGGATTTCGTGCGCGACCTGTGCGAAAGAGGTTTCGTGGCCTTGGCCGTGTGAATGGGTGCCTACGTGAACTTCGACTTCGCCGTCGGCGGTCAGCTTGACGTTGGCCTGTTCGTAGCCGGGAACGATCGGACGTCCCCATGAGGCGAGCACTGAGGTGCCGTGTGCACCCTGCTCGACGAAGAAGGAAACGCCGACGCCGATATAGCGGTGGTCTGGTTCGGCTTGCTTCTGGCGTTCACGGACTTTCTCGAGGCCGATGGCCTTGACCGCGCGGTTCAGACATTCGGGATGGTCACCGCTGTCGAAATGTTTGCCGACGATATTGTCGTAGGGCATCTGCTCGGGCCGCACCATGTTGCGCAGCCGGACCTCGTAAGGCTCGAGCTTAGTCTCTTTGGCAATGGCATCCATGATCGCTTCGATCGCCACGCATATATGGGTTCGGGCAACTCCACGATACGGAATGATCGGACATTTGTTTGTGGCGACGGCGGCCGAGTGGCAGCGGTAATGCGACAAAATATAAGGGCCGGGAAGCAGGTTCGGAATTTGTGCCGCTTCCACTGCGGACGAGATAGGATAAGAGGAGTAGGCGCCGGCATCGACGTAGCTAACGCAGTCGATGGCAATAAGCCGGCCGTATGTATCGGCATAGCCATCGATCTGATAGTAATGCTCGCGGCAATTGGCGTTGGCGACCAAATGTTCGCGGCAATCCTCCAGCCATCGCACCGGGCAATTTACCTGTCTGGTCAGCCAGGCGAGCAGGACTTCCTCGCGGCACAGCAAGCCCTTGTAGCCAAAGCCGCCGCCGACATCGGGCGAAATGATGCGGATTCGGCCGTGCTCCACACCCAGGCATTCGGCGAGGCCTGTCTGAACCGAGTGTGGAAACTGGGTGGAGGTGACAACCGTGAGCAGGCGCATGCGGGTGTCGTCGTACGCGATCACGCCGCGCCCCTCCATCGGGAACATGCAATGGCGTGCAGTCCGGATGGTCTTGCTGACCTTGATCGGGGCGTTTTTGACTCTGTCGTCGAAGGCGCGATTGTCGCCAAACTCGACGAAGATATTATCGCCCCATTCCTCATGGACGAGAGCCGAGGTAGGCTCGAGTGCGGCGAGCATGTCGGTGACTGCCGGCAATTCCTCGAGGTCGAGAGTTACCGCTGATGCGATGTCTTCCGCTTCCGCGCGTGTGTCGGCGATGCACATCGCAACAATCTCGCCGACGTACCGGACCTTGTCTGTCGCAAGCACGTATTCAGAGGAACGTTTGAAGCCCTTCAGCGGCGGCGCGGAAACGATGGGATTGACGTTTGTCAGATCGTTCGCGGTGTAGACGGCGTCGCGGAATTGCGAGGGAATGTTGATTCGTTTGAGACGGGCATGGGCGATGGGACTGCGGACGAACGCGACCTCACGCATTCCGGCGATGCGGAAATCGCCAACATATTGTCCCCTACCGCGCAGAAATCGATCGTCTTCCTTGCGCGTAACCGAGGCGCCGACACCGAATTTCGCCATGCTACATAGGCCACCGCACCATCAGCAATTATGAGTCTATTTATAGACAAATGGCAACAAGCCTACTCGTCCGAATGCCACTGCGTTATCTCGTCAAGCGGCAGCCGCGGTCGCTCCTTACCAAGCGACGCCGGATCACCGATTGTGACAAGCATTTGGGCCCGCCACTGCAGCGAGAGCTGCAGGCTTTCGATAACCACCTCGGGGCAGAACAGCGGTGCACACATGATGCAGGCACCGAGACCTTCGGCATGCGCCGCGAGCAGCAGATTTTGCGCCGCCATGGCCGTGCTTTGTACGGCCATCAAATACTCGGCGTCCTTTCTTGACTGATCGGGATAGCGATGCATGTCGCGCATATCAACGCACAATACGATCGCGATCGGAGCCTGCGTGATGCGCTGGTAGGAGCGGTCAATATCAGCTTCAATCAACTCAGCAGGATCTCCGTCTGCGGCGCGATCTTGCCGCAGCTTGCGCCCCATGGCCTGCGCCAGCTTATGGCGGCTGGCGAATGTGTCGAGAACCACAAAGCGCCATGGCTGCTTGTTGTGTGCAGAAGGTGCGGCGCTTGCTGCCGTAAGCAACCGTTTCACCACATCGCGACTAATGCTGGACGGTTGATAGCGACGCACCGAGCGGCGGCGGCCAATGTGGACCGCAAGTTCGCCTTCGAGCAATAGGGTTGAATTTTTTGCCATTGTGGTCACTCGCGCATGCCGTAGAGATCAGCGTAGCCGCGTTTGCGGGGATCGCAACAGGGCGCGAATGCACAACACTTCAGCGGGTGTTTCCAGTGAAGGCTATTCTTCAACAGCCACAACGTGAGGCGGTTTCGTATGCCGGTGGTGATGGATAGGGTCAATAAGCATGCCTTGAGTTGCCAGAATCTACGGGGTTCTCTATTCCTAGTGGCCAAAGCGCAAACATTCGGCTCATTTTAGGTACTCACAGTTTCGGGAAGCCAAACTTGTCAAAACTGCTCAAAGCGTACAACCGAAGCCGAGTGCCGTTGTATATCCAGGTGGCATCGGTGCTGCGTCAGCGCATCGAGTCTGGACAGTGGTCACAGGGCGCAAAGATATCGACCCTTGAAGAGCTCGAATCCGAATTCCAGGTGGCGCGCGTCACAGTTCGGCAAGCAGTCGATGTGCTGCGCGAAGAAGGCCTGTTGCGAGCGCGGCAGGGCCGCGGCACATTTGTTGCCAAAAACGCGCAGGACCGTCATTGGCTTAAACTGGCGGTCAATTGGGCAAGCCTTGTGGACTCCCTAAAGGACAACGTTCCACGCAGTATCAGGCTTGAAGCGAATTGCACGCCGCCGGTGCTACAGCCGGGCGACGGCGAGCTCGCCGACGGGTATGTGGGATTGCATAGCCTTCAATATCGCAATAACGAACCGTATTCAGTCGTTGCTTTATGCCTCGCGCGCCGCATCTATCAGCTCGACCCGCAGCAGTTTATGAGGGCCGCGGCATTGTCGACCATCGATTCCCGTGACGATATTATTCTGCGCGATGCGCACCAGACCCTGCTTATCGGCAGCGCCAGTCCCGAGATTGCTGACCTCATGAAGATCCCGCTCGGCGCGCCGACCGTTGAGAGTCATCTGGTCGTCGTCGATGACACCGGCGAGGCGATCTATGTCGGCGACATTGTTTATCGTGCCGACTGCATCAAGCTACAGGTTGATCTGCTTGGCTCGGGAGTTCAGACCGGCAAGTTGAACGGCAAAAGAAGTAAGCCGTGACTGGTGCTGTTGCACTGGGGGGAGGCTGGTCGCGTATCGACATGGTGAGGGTATACGATACGTTTGGACGCCAACTAAGCTAGCCGCAGCCGAAGGCTACCTACCCCGATCCGCTGTAGCGCTAAGGATCTGTTTCGATGAATAGTCGTCCCAAAATTGTGGCCCTGTGCGGCGGCGTCGGCGGCGCCAAGCTCGTGCTCGGGCTTGAACGACGCTTCGGCGCCGGCGTGACGGCGATCGTCAATACCGGAGACGACTTTGAGCATTTTGGTTTGCACATCTCACCTGATGTCGACACGGTGCTCTACACGCTTGCCGGATTGAGTGATCCCGAACGCGGATGGGGTCGGGCCGACGAGACTTGGAATTGCATGAAGAGCCTCAGCGCGATTGGCGGCGAGACCTGGTTTCGGCTCGGTGACCGTGACCTCGCGATGCATATTGAGCGAACCCGGCAATTGCGTTCAGGTATTTCGTTAACGGAGTTTACCGCTTCCGTTGCGAAGCGATTGGGTATCGTTGCGGCGGTAGTGCCGATGTCAGACGACCCAATCTCGACTGTCGTGCACACCGAGGAAGGCGCGCTGCCATTCCAGCGGTATTTTGTCGGTCGGCAGTGTGAGCCGGTGCTTCAGCGGGTCGAGTTCAAAAATTCAGAGCGGGCACAACCGTCACGGGCGGCGCTCGCTGCGTTGCAAGATCCAGATTTGACCGCAATCATCATTTGCCCGTCCAATCCATACCTGAGCATTGACCCAATTCTCTCAGTTCCGTCGATGCGCGATGCAATCCGCTCTGCGGCAGCGCCGGTGGTCGCGGTATCACCGTTAATTGGCGGTAGAGCCGTAAAGGGCCCGACAGCTAAGATCATGTCTGAATTGAAACACGACTGCGGTCCAGGGGCCATAGCAGCCCACTATCAAGGTCTGATCGATGGGCTGGTCGTCGACTATGAAGACAGGCACGCCGCTGTGCCTGTACCTGTGCGCGTGACCGCGACGCTGATGCAAACTCTCGAAGATCGGGAACGCGTCGCGTCCGAATGCGTCGCGTTCGCCGAGCTCATCGGTTTTGAGACGCACAAGGATCATGACGAAAATTTCGCGGCGATTGTGCAGGTAAAGAAGCGAAACAACCTCTGACTTCTGTCCGGTCAGCAACGCGGTGTAGTCGTATTTAGGGTTGCACCGGAGAAGAATCCTTGGGTGCGCAGCGAGTCGACTTGCTATTTTACTAATGATAGTATGTTTACGGCGCGCGGCTTTTTAATGGTGGTGGTAACGCGCGAAATTCAGGGACATTTGCGTGCCGTCTGAAGTTGTCCAACCGTACCACATCCTCCGCGAGAATATACAGAAGCGCGACCGTTCCCTGCGAGAGAAGGTCGTCAGTCTCGAAGAGGCAGCTTCCTTCGTGAATGACGGGGCGACGGTCGGTATCGGGGGCTCAACCATATCGCGCACGCCGATGGCGATGATCTGGCAAATAATCCGCGCGCGAAAAAAGAACCTTTCCTGCTCACGTTGCATCATCTCAACCGACGGCGATCTTCTCTTCGGTTCGGGCGCTGCAAATCACATCATGTCGAGTTGGTTCGCCCAAGGCATCCTGTGGGGCCTGTCGAAGGTAATGCGTCACTACGTCGAAAAGAATTTGGCGCGTTACGACGAGTGGAGTCACATGGGCATGGGCATGCGATACCGTGCCGGTGGCATGGGTGTTCCGTTCCTTCCGATGCGCTCGATGCTTGGCTCGGATGTCGCGCGAGTTCGTCCCGAAGTTAAGGAAATTGACTGTCCCTTCACCGGCGAGAAGCTCCTTCTCATCCCTGCGCTTAATCCTGATATCGCGCTGATCCACGTCCAACGTTGCGACGCTTACGGCAATGCTCAGATCGACGGCCTTCAGTTCATGGACATTGATTTGGCGCTCGCCGCTAACCGCGTAATCCTCACAACGGAGCGAGTAGTATCAAACGATCAAATCCGTCGCGCGCCGGATCAGACTAAAATTCCATTCGTATGCGTAGACGCGGTGGTTGAGGTTCCGTATGGCTCAATGCCGCATGAGTGCTACGGTCTCTACGAGCCCGCGATGAATCATCTCGATGCCTATGTTGATCTGGTCAATGGCGATCCGATCGAGGGCATGCGGCGATATCTCGACACGTACGTATATGGGCCGAAGTCGTGGAACGACTTCCTCTCTCTCATCGGTACCGAGGAAGTCATGTCGGCAACCCGCAAGGGCCAGAGCATTTTCGATGACTAAATCATCCCAATATACCGCATCGGAGATCCTCGCCATTCTCAGCGCCCGACAACTTAAAGATGGGCAGGTCGTGTTTGCTGGTGTTGGCATTCCACTTTTAGCGGCAACGCTCGCGCAACGCCTCCGGTGTCCCGGGCTGACGATCCTCTTCGAGGGCGGCGTGATCGGCGCGTTCGTAGAACCTGGTAAGCTACCGCCTTCCACCAACGACCAGCGCTGCACGAAGCGCGCCAACATGGTGCTCGGAAGCGCAGACGTATTGTTGTTGTTGCAGCGGGGCTATGTGGACGTTGGTTTTATGGGCGGTGCTCAGATCGATCAATACGGCAATCTCAATTCCTCGTTCATCGGAGATTGGAAGGCGCCGACGGTACGGTTACCCGGTACGGGCGGCGGCAACGATATCTCGAGCCTCACGAATATGATCGTCGCAATGAAGCATGAGAAACGACGCTTCGTGGAGAAGGTGGATTTCATTACTAGCCCTGGCTTTATCCGCGGCCGCGATACCCGTGCCGAAAGCGGTCTGACGCATGGCGGCATGTTTCGTGTGATCACCGAGCTTGCGACGTTTTCGTTCGACGATGCCGAGCGCCGAATGAAGGTCTTGGCGCTTAATCCTGGTGTCACGCGCGGGCAGGTGCAGGACAATACCGGGTTCGATCTGATCTTCGATCAATCGGTAAGCGTGACCGAGCCGCCGTCTGAGCATGAGCTATCGACGCTTCGGATGCTCGATCCAGACCGGCAGTTCACGGCCTAGGCTGTTTCAGGGAGAGCTTGAATGACAATCTTGTCGAAAACCTTCGGTATCGCCGCGCGAAATTTCACGACCTATCCGGAGATGCCGGATCCGAAAGCACTCATCGAGTACGGCGAGAAGGTTGAGGCGCTCGGCTACGACTCGCTTTGGGTGTGGGACCATGTCCTGCTTGGTGTCGAGCCGAACTTTCCGATTATGGATTCGCTGACCACCCTGACGACAATTGCTGCGCGCACTAAGCGCCTCAAGCTTGGTACCGGCATTCTCGTCCTGCCGCTACGCAACCCAGTGGCGCTAGCCAAGCAGCTTGCCACAATGGATCAGTTCTCTAACGGTCGCATGATTATGGGCATGGCATCGGGGTGGTACAAGCGCGAGTTCGACGCGCTCGGCGTGCCATTTGACAAGCGTGGCAAGCTGATGGACCAGAGCCTCGAAATCCTCAACCGCCTCTGGACCGAGGACAAAGTCGACGGCGACTACACTGGTCACAAGATTTCGGCGGCCGTCATGTACCCGAAGCCCGTTCAGAAGCCGCGCATGCCGCTGCTGATCGGCGGGTACGCTGATCGCGTGCTGCACCGCGCCGGCGCGGTCGGTGACGGCTGGCTTACCTATTTCTATGAGCCGCGGAATTTCACGAAGTCTTGGAACAAGGTTCGCGCAGGGGCCAAGGAGGTAGGCAAGGATCCCGACAAGCTGCTCAATGCATCGCAACTGCCAATCATGGTCGGCCCATCGAAAGACGCTGTGCGTGCTGAGATGCTCGACTGGCTGAACAAGGAATGGGACTTCCCGGCCAACAGCGACTGTTCGCGTGAAAGCGCCATTTTGGGTTCGGTCGACGATTGCGTTGCCCAGCTCAAGGAGCATCTCGCCGTCGGTGTACAGAAAATCATCTTCGTTCCGTACAAGTACCGCAGTGACCAGGTCGAAACGATCGCTCGCGAGATTATCCCGCGGCTGAAGGCGTAAGTATCTACGGCGGTCGGTTCGTCATAATAATAAAAACTCGCGTTCAGTGAAATGCGGCAAAAGGGGAGGGATGGTGGTGGCAAGCCGACGTGCCGTGTCGGACCGGGATCGAACGCCAGCTGCAAAGGTGGCATTGCGAGTGGCCCAGGTCCGCAAAGTTTTCGGCACGCTTGAGGCCATCAAGAACATTTCCGTCGACGTCGCTGACGGCGAATTCATCAGCCTCCTCGGTCCAAGTGGTTGCGGCAAAAGCACGCTGTTGATGATGATTGCCGGGCTGACCCAGCCAACCTCGGGCGAACTGGTGTTGGCTGGCTCGCCGATCACCGGGCCACGCAACGACGTCGGCGTGGTATTTCAAAGTCCGGTGTTGCTGCCCTGGCGGAGCGTGATCGACAACGTACTTTTCCCCATAGAGCTGCTGCGTTTGCCTCGTGCCCAATATCGCGAGCGTGCGATGGACCTTCTTAAGATGACGAAGCTCGAGGATTTCGCTGACGCCTTGCCCCGCCAGTTGTCGGGCGGCATGAGGCAGCGCGCTTCGATCTGCCGCGCGCTCGTCCATAATCCGAGTACGCTCCTGATGGACGAGCCGTTCAGCGCGCTTGACGCCATTACGCGCGACGACATGGCCGTTGAACTGCTACGCATCTGGCAGGCGAACCGAAAGACCGTCATTTTTGTGACTCACAGCATTCGCGAGGCGGCCTTCCTGTCCGATCGCGTGCTGGTTATGGGCCGCCGCCCCGCGACCATAATCGATGAGGTAAAGATCGACCTGCCGCGACCGCGCCAAATCGGAATGACCGAAGAAGAAGGCTTCAACAAATACGTCCGTCACCTCCGAAAATCTATCGAGGCGAGCCATGTTAGCTAAGCTGAAGAACTCGGTGAAAGATTCCGCTTGGCCGCTTGGTATGACATTCCTGCTGCTCGCGGCGTGGGAAGCTGCCGTCCGGCTCTTGCACATCCGCAGCATCGTGTTGCCGCCGCCATCCGAAGTTGTCGAGGTGATGGTGCGACGTTATGACCTGCTGCTCGATCACCTCTGGCCGTCGCTCTACCTCACCATCCTCGGCTTCGCGCTATCGGTTGTTGGCGGCATCATTGTCGCCGTGCTTATCACCTATTCCGAAATCGTGCGGAAGGGATTCTACCCGATCATCGTGGTGTCGCAGGTGATTCCCAAAGTCTCGATTGCGCCTTTGTTCATCGTCTGGTTCGGTACTGGAACGATGTCGAGCCTTTTGCTGGCGTTTCTCATCGCCTTTTTTCCGATGACGATTAATGCGGCGATGGGATTCCAGTCGGTCGACGAGGATATCGACAAGATGGCTCGAACCTTCATGGGGTCACGCTGGCAGATCTTCTGGAAGATTCGGATCCCCAACGCGCTGCCCTACATCTTCGGCGGCATGAAGATTTCGATCACGCTCGCGATTATTGGCGTGATCGTGTCGGAATTCGTCGCGTCGCAGGAGGGCATCGGCTACCTGATTAAGCTGGCAGGCGGCCTGCTCGATACGCCGTTAATGCTCGGTGCGATCACCATACTCAGTATCGCCGGCCTAGTGCTCTATGGCCTCATTGCAGCGGCGGAGAAACGCGCTGTCTACTGGCAGGCGCCGATTGATCCGGCTGTGGAGGCCAAGCTTTAGCGGTCCCGTCTGTATAGGTGAACCATGAGACGTCTACAGGCCACAGCGCAGACAGTTCACTTCGGGTTCCTCGACGGGTCGTTGGCGCCCGTTTTTGAAGTCGAGTCCGGTGAGGAGTTGTGGATCAACACGGTGTCCGCGGACCCAGAACATGATGTGCCATGTGAGTGGATTCCCAAGGCGATCCCGGAAATCTTCGAGCGGGCGCCACGCGGTACTGGCCCGCACATTCTTACGGGACCTATTGGCGTGAAGGGCGCACAGCCCGGCGACGTACTGCAGATCGATATCCTCGAGATCTGCCTGACGCAGCCTTACGGGTACAACATCGTCAGCCCGCTCAAGGGAATGTTCGGAAACGAGAAGCCGATACAACGGACGACGATCATTCCGATAGATCACAACACCGGAATGGCCGAAGTCGCGTCAGGCATTTCCGTGCCGACGGCGCCGTTTTTCGGCCAACTCGCGGTGGCACCGCCGCGCGAATGGGGTCGCCTCGACAGTCGCCCGCCGCTGCGCCACGGCGGCAATATGGATAATAAGGATCTGCGTCCCCGGGCGCGCCTCTTCCTGCCAGTTGCGGTCGAAGGGGCCCTCTTCTCCCCCCGCGCTGGGGCGCCGGGGCGGCGGCCCCGGGGG
>JACZDD010245862.1_pt1 | contig 13283 bp, 15 predicted proteins | sample 8641771 | NCBI WGS metagenome assembly JACZDD01 (sample SAMN15324614, study PRJNA640507) | soil metagenome | isolation source: intercropping peanut in the second line | place: China: Luxin town, Laibin City, Guangxi Province | collected 2019-07-25 | depth 10cm m | reverse complement strand
TCATCGAGCCGGGCTTTGCATTCCAACTGAACTCTACGCGACGCTACCGACGCGGAACTCAACGCAACTTATTTCGTCTTTGCGAACAGAGACTCGAACGGCTTGTAGGTTTCCTTGGCGAGATCGGCATACAGCTCACCGATCTTCGAAGCCTTGGCCACAAACCCCTCATAGGCCGTCTTGGCGTATTCAGTCTGAACCTCGATCGCCTTGTCGAATGACTTCACCCCGAAAAGCTTCTCGAGGGCGGCGGTGCCATCTTCGAACGCCTTCTTCGAATAGTCCGCGACCTCAACTGCAATCGCCTGAGTGCCTTTAGAAAGCGCACCCATGGCTTTCAGGGTCACGTCCACGTTGTCTTTGCTGACCTGCTGGAGGTCATCGAAATTCTTGACCATGTCATCCCTTCCGGCCCGCGATGCGGCGCCAATGTGCCAAATTCCGAACCTGGCCTTGCCAGGACTGAGCCTGTATACTGCACTGCACAATAAAGTCAAGCCTGATTATTGCAGTGCAAAAATCGCTTAAAAGCCAGTGGATTGTCTTAGTAATTTGTAAACTACGTTCTCCTACCGTCATAAATTGCCGCGCCGCGGTGCGGCTATAAATCGGCCACGATGGCTGCCTAGGAGATGGCCATAAAAACGGGGTTTGGGGAGAGTTGATGTTGCTTGGGGGAGGCGTATTTCAGCGCGGTCTTTGCTGTAGCGCCATTGGTCTGGCGACCGTCCTCACCGTCACGGCCCTTAGCACCGATGCCCATGCCAAGCGCCGGGCCAAGTCAGCCGATAGCTATCAGCCCGCCTATTCGTCGATTGTCGTGGATGCCAATTCGGGTGCGGTCATGCAGGCGACCAACGCCGATGCCCCGCGTCATCCTGCATCGCTGACCAAGATCATGACGCTCTACCTGCTCTTTGAACGGCTGGAGCAAGGCAAGATCAAGCTCACGACCGATTTGCCGGTGTCCGCTCACGCAGCCGTCCAGGCTCCATCCAAGCTTGGCCTCAAGCCCAGCGACTCGATCCGGGTCGAAACCGCCATCCGTGCGATCGTCACCAAATCGGCCAACGACGTGGCTGTCATCGTGGCGGAAGCGATTGGCGGCGACGAGCCCGCTTTCGCCAAGATGATGACAGCGAAGGCTCGTGCACTCGGGATGAACCAGACCACCTATCGCAATGCATCCGGGCTCCCGGATGACCAGCAGATCACAACCGCGCGCGATCAGGCCATCCTAGGTCGCGCGATCCAGGATCGCTTCCCCAACTATTACCATTATTTCGCGACCCGCACTTTTGAATATCGCGGGCATGCAATTCGCAACCACAACCACCTCCTGGGCGTGGTTGATGGCGTTGACGGAATCAAGACCGGTTACATCCACGATTCCGGGTTCAATATCGTCACGTCGGTGCGCCGCGCGAACCATCACCTCGTCGCGGTTGTCTTCGGCGGACGCAGCGCTCCCGCGCGCGACGCGCGAGTGAGGAGCCTTATCGACAACAACATCAACATCGCTGCGGTCAAACGCACCGCGCCTCCGGTCGTCGAAGGATGGGAGACCGCGTTGGCCCGCAAGGAAAACATCGACAGGGATAAGAAGGAAAAGGATCGAGATGATGACCGCACCGGCTCTGCGCCTCTGCGCGTTGCATCGGTAACTCGCGCGTCATCTGACACACCGATTCCTGGCTCGACGGATCCCATCAAACCGAATGCCGTAAAAACCGTCGCCGTTCATCCGGGGAGCATGCGGACCGCCGCCTTGACACCATTGCCATCTGAAAGCCGGCAACTCACCCCGACGCCGCCCGAGTCCACACCGACAACAATCACCACCGTTATCACAGTAAAGAACGAGCAGTCCCCAGCGGCCGCACCCTCTGTGCCTCCAGCGCCTGCCCCGGAACCGCCTGTTACAAAATCTGACCCCCTTCCTCCTCCGGCCCCTGCGAAGTTGGCTTCTGCCGTTCCGAGTGCGCCGGTTCCAGCGCCGGCGCCGGAGCCAACCGCTAGGCTGCGCTCGGGATGGATCATTCAGATCGGCGCACTACCAGATGAGAAAGATGCCTGGCAGCGACTGGAGATCGCGCAGGCAAAGGTCAAAGCCCTTCTCAGCAAGGCCGATCCATTCACCGAACGTATCGAAAAGGGTGAGAAGGTGCTGTTCCGTGCGCGGTTCGCGGGCCTCGAGAAGAACCAGGCCGAAGCCGCCTGCAAGCATCTCAAGCGCAGCGATATTCCTTGCATGCTTGTGAAAAATTGAGCTTCAAAAAGAATGAATAATAGGGACGTGCCGAACCAGGAGCCGCTGATGGTCGCGTTTGTGGAGTACCTCAGCGATGACGGCGAAGAAGGATTTCCTTGGCCTCGTTGATTCTGGCCGCGAGATACGTCGAGCCCCCCTGGTCGGGATGCAGTTTCTTCATAAGCGTGCGGTGCGCGCGGCCGATGTCGTCGGCGCTCGCGCCGGGCTCCAGGCCAAGGATCTGATAGGCCTCCTGCTCCGACATTTTTCCGCTGGCCGTCGCGCGCCGCCCCGCCGCCGCATCCGCCTGCGCGTGCTCACTCCAACTGGGATCCCGGCGGTCAAGATAAGCTGCAAGTAAGGCGCGGCTTTCCTCATCAATCTCGCCGAACATAGAGATCAAAGTCTCGACGTCGAGCCCCTCCAGCGCCGCGCCTTGGTGACGGCCCGCAATAACGCGACCGCGCATCGAGCCGCTGTCGTGGTCTAGCTCCATCTCAAAATACGCAGAACGCACGCGCGACGTCTGTCCGGTTGTCTTCTGCGTGCGCGCGCCAAAGCCCGCAGGCCCAAACGGGACCCAGCCGAGCAACCCAAGCCCAAAGGCCCCTAACGGAATTGCGACGCCAATCTCCCCACGCAAGCCCAAGAAGACTGCAAATCCGAGCGAAAGCAGGCCGCCGCCAATTTTTGTCACGCGGGCAGCAATTCTCGGATCGACCTTCGAGATCACATTGAGTGCCCACAGCGCGAGCACCAACACCAGAACGCCGAAAATAAGCGCGGGCATGGCTACTTCAGTTGCGACAACAATTTTTGCGCGCCGGCCGAACGCCTGGACGACAATTCCTTGAGCGCCCGCACGCCGCCCGCGGCATAGGCGGCCACCGCACGCAGCAGTTCGCCAAGCTGATGTGCAGAACCGGTATCGAACCGGCAGTACGCGCCGCGCGACAAACGCGCGATCTCGCGATATGCGTTTTCCGCGATCGGATCGCCACCTTCTTGGAACATGAACACAGGCACCCCGAGAATGCCCAGTTCACCGGCCGCCTGACATAAATTGTCTATTGCCTCCTCCATGGCATCGCCGACGAAAACCAGGGCTTGGACTTTGCCGCGCGCGTGCTCCTGACGGGCATGGTCGAGAACTTTACCGATCTGCGTCTGCCCTCCGCGGCAGTCGATCCTGGACATCAGATCAGCGAGTTGTTTCCCGTCCGAAACCCAGCCTGATGCTCGGCATTCATTCAGGCCACGAAAATAGACCAGTTGAATGTCGAGGCCGCCGATACCGGCCGCTTCACGAAACATGTCAGCCTGCAGTGTGCACGCTGTGTCCCAGGTTGGCTGCCGGCTCATTGTGGCGTCAAGCGCAAAGAGCAGACGGCCGTGGGCGCCTTGCGCGCTCGATGGTCCTAGCGCGCGGACGCGTTCAAGAAACGTTTCAATCTCGGACCTGGACGAAACTGGCGCAGGCGTCTGCTGGGAATTCTTGGCCATGGCGCGATTCTACACCGAATTAGGAATGCTCGCGCGACTCTCCGCACACCACGTAAATGGCGGCCCGACAGTACGAATGCAAGCTTGCGGACCTATCCGATGATATCGTGAACCTGGAGGGGCTGGTCCATGACGGAAAACCATTCCGCCCGGGCGGCCGCACGCCTTTTACCATTTTCCGACACCGGCAGCTGCAGAGCATTGAGAATAGAAATGACTTCTTCCCTCGCAGTCACGTGTGAAAGGTTTGGCCGCGTACCAAGTGTTTCCTCATCCAGATCATCAAGCGCGGTCAATCCTCGGGGGAAAAATTCACGGTAAACAACGCGTTCGGCAAAGCCCTCGACACATCGAAAACCCATCCGTTTTGACAGTTCGTTGATGCCATCGCCGACCAACCGCTTGTTCCGCGACACGAGATTGGACAGTCGGTTCCGCACCACAATCCAATCCATGAGGCGGCCGTCAACCAACCGGCGTTGGCGACGTGCTTCCCGCACCATTTCGGCGTAGTGACTTTCTCCAGTCACGGTAAAATTTGTCGGATCGATTGTGGCCAGCACGTCGAAGTCGAGAAAGCTGTCGTTTAGCGGCGTGACCAGCGTGTCGGCCATCGAGTGAGCGAGCCTCATCAAGTAGGTGTCGGCGCCCGGTGTATCGATGACGACAACATCATGATTGTGCTCAATCGCCCCGATCGCCGCTGAGAAATTTTCAAACTCTCGCGCCTCATTGGCCTCGAGCGAATTGCCTTCAGCGCGCGCAATGCAATAGTGCGTAGGCAGTTCCAGTGACACTTGTGCACGCTCGGCCCACGCGCGGCGATTGTCGATGTAATGAGTAAAGCTTTGCTGGCGCGAATCGAGATCAATCGTTGCAACACGCTGTCCGGCCTTCAGCAAGGCGACAGCAATATGCAAAGCGGTCGTCGACTTTCCCGAACCGCCCTTCTCGTTTCCGAGAACGACAACGTGCGCAGATTGAACGGTTTCCTGAATTGGCTGAACCAGCATGCCGCCCCTCTCCGGCTGCTAATTGTCAAAATATTTGTATACGTTAGTCAAGTTATTCCCGATTTGATCCTCAGTTAGCTATCTGCGCCTGGCCGCCTTGCTCGACGTATTGCGGTTTTGCGACACTCCGCCGACAAGGCTGAAAATTATGGCAACACCTCCAAAGATTTTAAGGACGGTCCCTTCGCTCCGCCGTGCATTGGAACCGTATCGACGGGCGGGCGCCACTATTGCTCTGGTGCCTACAATGGGTGCGTTGCATCGCGGTCACATTGCGCTCGTCCGAGAAGCGCGGCGGCGGGCTAAACGGGTTGTCGTCTCGATCTTTGTCAATCCGACGCAATTTGCGCCGCATGAGGATTTCGCAAGTTATCCACGCAGCTTGGCAGTCGACCTTAAGGCCTTGCGGGTAGAGAACGTTGACACTGTGTGGGCGCCTCCTGTCGAGGCGATGTATCCGGACGGTTTTGCCACTCGCCTTTCGCCGGAAGGGCCAGCCAAAGTCGGCCTCGAGGATAAATATCGTCCGCATTTTTTCGGCGGCGTCGCTACCGTGGTTGCCAAGCTGTTCACGCAAGTTTCTCCGGATTTTGCGTTCTTCGGGCAAAAAGACTACCAGCAGCTCCGCGTTGTCACCCAAATGGCCAAGGATCTCGATCTGTCTGTGAAGGTTGTCGGAGTTCCGACGGTGCGTGAGCCGGACGGCTTGGCCCTTTCCTCTCGCAATGTGTACCTTTCTTCAGCTGAGCGCGCAGTCGCCCCAATGCTCCACAAAGTCCTCAAAGGTTGCGCGTCCCGCATCAAGAGCGGCGAGAAGATCGACCGTGTTCTAAATGTGGGGCGCATTGAAGTAGATTTGGCCGGATTTGACCTGGACTACCTTGAAGCGCGTCACGCACTGACGTTGGCACCTATCGCGTCGCTCAAGGAAGGCCCGGTTCGCCTGCTCGTCGCTGCAAGGCTTGGCAAAACACGCCTGATCGACAACGTCGCCGTCTAAAGAAGGCCCAACTCGCGTAACTCGCGCCGCATCGTTTCCGGCATTTTCGCAGCACCCGGCGCGGCGCGCGATAGATCCCTGGGCGCATCCTTGGTCTCCAGGTACCGCCAACCCTGGAATGCCGCGCGCGGCCGCGGCTCGACGAGCACGACTTTGCCGTCGAGAACGATGCGGCAACGCCCGACACCGTCTTTATCAGTGAACGGGCGAATATCGAGGATACGTTCGCGGCAAGCGATCTGACCCCGGACTACCCAATACAACGAGCCTCCGTCGACGAGTTCCTCGCCGCGCTTCGGCACCATTCGCGTCGTGTGGATGTGTTCGGGCTTCTGCCTCCGGCGCTTCTTTTCCTTCAGCTTCTCCCTGATCCAATCTTCGAGATCGGCGACTGAATCGCAGCCGACACAGAGCTTGATGAGATGAAGCGACATTCCGATAGCCTGACGAGCGCAAAGCGACTGGATAATCCATGCATAACGGGCAATTGGGCCATAGGAAAGCCGTTTCCGGGCATTCTCCCCCGCGCACACCCCGAAATCCAAGAGTTTCTTAATACCCGATGATTTAGAGACTTTGGCACATCCAACGACGGGAACCCGCGTATGGCCATGAGCGCGATCATGCGGCGCGAGGCAGCCGACGATCGGCTGTTGGTTGCGGGAGCTATCGCCTGTCTGGCTGTTGGCGCGGCCCTGCTCCATTTTTTCGCGCCAATCAATCACGACGAAGCTTATTTCATGGCGCTCGCTGGACGCCTGCTTGATGGTGGGCAATTCGGCAAAGACATCATGGATATGAATCCGCCGCACGTTTGGTGGATCAGTGCCATGCCGGTGTGGTTGGCCCGTCAGACCGGTTTGCGGCTCGATGTTGCCGCATCCTTATTTACGGTCACAATGGCCGTCCTGTCGGTCGCTGCAGTTGCGCGCCTGATCGCGGCAGCCGGCCTTGGGCGTGCTCCACGCAGCCTGTTCCTTGTCTTCGCCACCCTCGTGCTTCTGTTCATCTCCGGTTACGATTTCGGGCAGCGCGAGCATTGGATGGTGCTGCTCACCCTGCCTTACATCGTCGCGCGCGGCTGCCGCCTAAACAATTCAATGATTTCTCCTGCCGCCGGCGCTGTCATTGGGGTGGCCGCGTGCCTCGGCTTTTGCATCAAGCCCTATTTCCTGTTGGTGCCGGTCGCCCTTGAAGTCTGGATATTGGCGCGAACACGGCGGCCCAGTCTGTCAATTCGCTCTGAGACAATCGCTATGGTGGCTGCGGGCATAGTCTATGCAGCACTTATGCTGACCTACGCGCGCTCCTACCTCGAAATAGAGGTGCCGACGGCACTGCTTGGATATTGGTCGTACAAGAGTCCGATGCAGGAGGTTTTGCGCCAGGCGCTCATCCTCGTGGCTCCCGCCGCCATGCTGCTGGGGGTCGGCTACTTGACGCGCCAACAAGGCGCACAAATTCCGGCTCTTGCGCAAGCCTTGGCAATCGCAGGAGCAGCAAGCTTGGTCGCCGCGCTGATCCAGGCGAAGCCCTGGTCCTACCACTTCCTTCCCAGCGTCGTGTTCATTCTTCTCTCGGCACTCGCCCTTTTCACCGCAGAAAATCCACGCATCGACAGACTTGCCCTGCGGCGCATTGCTTTCGCGATCCTCGTGGTCATGGCCGTTGTGCCAACTGTCTTCGAGGGGCTGCGGACCATCGAAGGCGCCTCGAGTCGGATCAGCCAGCTAGCGGCCGTTTTCCAAAACAATCCCGGACCGAACAGAACAGTGTTCGGATTCATCACGTCGCCACGCGACGTCTTCCCAGCCGTGGTCGCCGCCGAGATGGAATGGGCCGCGCCGTTTTGCTGCGAATACCTCATCGCGGCCGCCGCACGTGCAGAAGAAGCGCCGATAGCTTACCGACCGAAAATAAAGGAGGCCGGGTTGAACCAGGCGGAAATGGCGGTTTCCGCCGTGCGAACCAAAGAGCCGGGAGTCATCGTTATTGCGACAGGCGATGACATGTTGGGTTTTAATCATCAATCGTTCGATTACGTGGCTTGGCTCAGCGCGCATACGGATTTCCCAAGCGTCCGTACGCACTACCGCGAGATCAGCCCAATCGGCTCGTTTCGTGTCTTTGTCAGGAAGTGATCGGCGCCGCGACCAACATCAACCGGGTTCCTTCTGCGATCTGCGCATCCTTGGCGACCACAATTTCGGTCACGACGCCGTCTATCGGTGCCACGATCGTGTGTTCCATTTTCATCGCCTCGATGATGGCAACGCGCTGACCGCGTGTAACTTGGTCCCCCTTCTCCACGAGCAACGCCAGTACTTTGCCATGCATTGGCGCACGCACCAGACCGCTTTTGTCATGATCGCCAGTTTCGGCGAGGCTTGTGTCACGCAGGCAAACTTTGGTCTGCCGACCGTTCCGCAGCACGAAAACCGCATTTGAGTCGGCGATAGCAAAGGCGTCCGATGCGGGACCAACTCCATCGATAGACAATTCGGGCCCTTTGGCAGAGTACACAATCTCGGCGACGGCCGATTCACCATCCGCGAGTATCGGCAATGTCAGCCGCCGCGTGCCCGATATTTGAAATGCGTCAGCGACATCCCAGGGCGATTGCGTTTCCCCAGCTGTATCCTCTAGTGGATCCGATGGCGAAAGGTGATCCTGTGCCAACAGTCGCTGGGCCCCGAACGCAGCTGCGCCGCGATCAAGCCCCTGCGGTACAGCACCTAGCTCGGCAAGGTTCTCGTCTATGAAGCTCGTGTCGAAATCGCCTTTGCGAACCGGAGTCGCACGGCAAAGCGCCGCAAGGAATCCGATATTGCTGCGCGGACCGACCACAATTGTTCGCTCGAGTGCCACAACCAGCCGGTCGAAGGTCTCATCCCTTGTTTGCCCGCGAGCGATCAATTTCGCGACAATAGGGTCGTAGAAAGGTGTCACTTCGCTGCCGCGCTCCACCCCCGTATCAACTCGTAGCCAATCAATTTCTGGAAATTGCAGCTCGACGAGCCGACCCGTTGACGGCAGGAAGCCTCGCTCCGGGTCCTCGGCATAGAGTCGCGCCTCAAGCGCGTGCCCCCTGGGGGTAATCTGTTCCTGCATCAATGGTAATTTTTCGCCAGCCGCTGTCCGAAACTGCCATTCCACCAAATCCAGCCCGGTCACCGCCTCTGTGACGGGGTGCTCCACTTGAAGCCGCGTGTTCATTTCCATGAACCAGAAACTGCCTGCTTTGAGGCCGTTGGCAGTGTCAGCAATGAATTCAACTGTTCCCGCGCCGACGTAGCCTGTCGCCTTTGCTGCCGCGACCGCCGCGGCACCCATTCGTGCCCTCAGCTCCGCGCTCATTCCGGGCGCTGGCGACTCCTCGATTACTTTCTGATGGCGGCGCTGCAAAGAGCAATCGCGCTCGCCGAGGTGAATGGCGTTGCCATGCTGGTCGGCAAAGATCTGAATCTCAATGTGACGTGGATTTGCTACGTACTTTTCCACCAGGACACGCGCGTCGCCGAACGAGCTTTTGGCTTCCCGCTGTGCTCCCTCCAGCGCGGCATCGAAATCGGCATGACGCTCCACACGTCGCATACCTTTGCCGCCGCCGCCCGCGAGAGGTTTGATGATGACGGGATACCCAATTTCGTAGGCTTTCTGTTTGAGGAACTTCGGCTCCTGCAGATCGCCGTGATAGCCCGGCACTACGGGCACACCCGCTCTTTCCATTAGCGCCTTGGCATGGTGTTTGAGGCCCATGGCACGCATGGCCGACACGGGCGGCCCGACAAACGCTATTCCCGCGCTCAGACAAGCCTCCGCGAAGTCGACGTTCTCGGACAGAAAACCATAGCCAGGATGGATGCACTCAGCTTTCGCCTGTTTGGCTGCTGCGATCAGCTTATTGATCACCAGATAGCTTTCGGCAGCCGGCGCAGGCCCGATCGGATGTGCTTCGTCGCATTGCCGAACGTGGAGCGACGTTGCGTCCACCTCGGAATAGACCGCGATCGTGCGTATCCCCATCCGTCGCGCCGTCCGGGCGATGCGACAGGCAATTTCGCCGCGATTGGCAATCAGGACTGAATTAAACATGGGGCCGCGCCGGTTGGCCCCGATACTAGCGCGCGGGCGGGGACGCCGCCTGGGTCTGCGGCCGCTTCGGCGGCACGGGCGGGATGGTGCCAGTTCTCTCCGTAGCCGCGTGAGCCCCCTGAGGGCTCGCGGGCTCCTTGGGCGGCGGCGGCTCTGCATTCATGATGCTGACGGGCGGGATTGATGCCGACGATGGAAAATCGTAGCGGCTGTCGAGTGGATGTGACGGGGACAGCGGCTCCGGAGCCGAGGCGACCGGGGCTGTCCCGGGACTAGAAGAGGCCTGTGGCGCGTTTTCAGGAACCGCCTCGCCCTTCCCCCATGCGGCCGCATAGCGGGCAACATAGGCATCGAAGGCATGGACCTTGAAATTGGCTTTGAGGGTGGTCGCATCGCGAAGCAGGGTAAACGCGGCGCACTTCTCGGCCGTGCAGCCATCACGCACCGCCAGCACATGGGCGGCTATCCCAAAACGGTCGAGTTCGATTGCACGCCGCGTCGGAGCCAAGGCCCCTAGCACGTCGGGACCACCACGTCCGGCGGTCACTGCAGCATCCGTCAGCAGGGACAGGCGCGCGCTGATATAGCCCACCGCTCGTGCGGCGCTTTGCGGATCTGCGAATACTGCTTTTTCGCATGCATTTTCAATTTCCTCGCCGGCCAGGCCGTCGAGGCACGAAAGTACGGATCCAGGTGCAGCGGCGCTCAGGCTGAGCTGACTGTTTCGTTCAAGTAGCGCCCGTTCCTCGGCAGCGCGTTCGTTTCGCGTCAGCCGGTCGAGTATGCCGAGGACGGCCATCCCAGCAACCGCGATCGCCAAAACCGGCACCACGATACGGGATACCTGTCCTTGGGTTACGCGTCGGATCACGAGAATTACCATCACAAAAAACAGCGCGGCCAATGCGCCTGCCACGGGGGCCGGCAGCACTAGCGGCGTCGAGAGCATCCCTTCCACAAATGTGCTGTTGATCGTTGACATTGGTGTCCGGTCAGCTGTCTGTTTGTGGAAGCGCTATTGGATCTTCGCTCCCGAGACTTTTACCACGTTGGCCCATTTTTCGATGTCCTTCCGAAGGTAGGCATCGAATTCCTCGGGGGTTTTAACGAGAGGAATGGCCCCCTGCTTGAGCCAAGCTTCCTTTACCTCGGGCTTGTTGAGCACTTTGTTGATGTGGCTATTGAGGAAGGTAACGACCTCCTTTAGCGTGCCCTTCGGGGCCATAATGCCGAGCCAGATCGTTGCTTCATATCCCGGAACGGTTTCGGCCACTGTCGGCAAATCCGGCGTTAGTTCGGAGCGCTTAAGGCCGGTCGTTGCGAGTGCGCGAACCTGCCCGCCCTTGGCAAGCGCCGTCATCGTCGTGACCGCGTCGAACATCATCTGCACCGTGCCGGATATTACGCTATTTCGCGCGTCACCGGACGCTTTGTGCGGAACGTGAACAATGTCGGTTTGGCTCATCGCCTTAAACAGCTCGCCGGCCATATGGTACGGCGTGCCAGGACCGGACGATGCGTAATTCAGCTTGCCTGGCTCTTTTTTCGCAAGGTCGATGAATTCCTTGACGTTCTTCGCCGGCACAGATGGATGCACGACCATGAGCAGGTCCGAATAGTTGACCGTCGCGACAGGAACGAAGTCCCGCATTAGCTGAAACGGCTTATTTGGCAGCAATGACTCATTGGTCGTATGCGTGTTGGACATTACCAGCAGCGTGTAACCGTCAGGTGCCGACTTTGCGACAGCGTCGGTACCGATAATTGAGCCGGCGCCGGGGCGATCCTCAACCACAAACGACTGTTTGGTTTCCTCGGAGAGATGCTGCGCTAACACCCTGGCATAGACGTCCGCGGGGCCACCCGCACCAAACGGCACTATCAATTTGACTGGTCGGTTTGGATAGTTTTGTGCAGATACTGGCCACGCCAAAAACATTGGCAATAAGACCGCCGCCAGGCGGAAAAGCGCGCGCATGGATTCCTCCCCTTCATTGACTTGTTTAGGCTGTTTATGACGTCCTAAATCTTACGTTTAGTCCTTCGGTACAAGCATTACATGGCTCCGATCGACCAGATCTAGCGTAAGATCGGCAGCCGCCTGCACTTACGCTCTTCCAAGCGCATAAATCGCGCACCCAGGAGAACTGTAAGCTGGCGCCGAGGCAAAATCGCGACACCGCGGTCAGGCGCGGTCGAGCTGGCTTTCTTTGGCGACGCGTTCGAAAGCCTCACCGGAACTCTTGATCCGGTATTGATAGTCGTCGCCCTCTGACGGCAACAGCTTCACCACTGTGTAGCTGCCCGTCGCCGCCGCGCGCCCGAACGTCGGCGAGGTGTAGTAGACCATTTCGCCAACCTGATACTTGTGCGTGCGGATGGGAATCTCGTGCATGGCCACCGGCTGCATCGGCGGGCTCTGCGTCCGGATCATCTTTGTTGCAACGCCCTGCACCGTCGCCTGGTTGATTTTGCCAACCGGCGATCGTGCGGATTTCGACGCCTTTTTTGCCGCAGAGCGTACGCTTTTCGTACTCTTCTTGGCGGTACGTCGGGCGGTCTTGGTAGATCGTCCGGCGGTTTTTGCTGAATGTCTGCTCATAATTTCAATATAGCAGCAAATTTTGTTTGCGGGCAAAGTTTTTTTGCCAATAACATTAGTATTTTCAATAAGTTATAACACGCTTGGTGACTATCCACGGTTAATGGCGCATGACCCAAAATAGTCAGGTTTGCAGCCAAAATCGACCGGGCAACGCATGGAACCGGCGATTGGCCGCCGCGTTTTGGGTGGGGCAGGAGGAGAAATTTCATGCGCGTCCTAATCGGGATCATCCTTGGCGCCGTCCTGACCGTGGGCGGTGCCTATCTGTACGATTCCCGCACGGTTCCAGGTGCGGCGACGTCGTCAACCAGCGTGCAGCGTCCAATGGTGAACTGGGATGTGGTCGGTACAAAGTGGAACCACCTCACCGAACGGGCGCGAGCCGAGTGGAATCGGATCGCGAGCTAACGCAACAGACCTAGCCGTTCGCGGGCCCATCAACGGGCCTCACGCATGTCAACTCGTAAGGCATCGACGATTGCCCGGCGATCCATTCGGGTACCATCATCACCCTCGATCAGCAGTGGCGTCCTGCCAGAATGCTCCACATGCCGCGCCCAAGAGAGTGCCTCATCGAGTGTACGCAGCTCCTTGAATAGCAGTTGGGATTTTTCCAGGGGTGATATATCTGCGGACCCTTTTGGCCCGCTATATGCGCGATAAGTCATGACGAACCTCGTGGCCTCAGACCGCTCGATGCAGCCCACTCTCCCCATTGGATCTGCCCAACAAAGGTAACGTGCGCGGCCCCGCGAGGTTTCCGGTGGGGATTTCCTATCTGGAACAGCGTGCTATCGTGACGACAGGGAGGGGCGG
>JACZDD010260100.1_pt1 | contig 13379 bp, 13 predicted proteins | sample 8641771 | NCBI WGS metagenome assembly JACZDD01 (sample SAMN15324614, study PRJNA640507) | soil metagenome | isolation source: intercropping peanut in the second line | place: China: Luxin town, Laibin City, Guangxi Province | collected 2019-07-25 | depth 10cm m | reverse complement strand
TCCAGATATCCCTTTTGCTCCCAAGGAGTGACGTCCGGTTGATCGGTCGCTTCCCTTTGAAAGCGTTCGATCTCCGCCGCCTTGATGTGCGTGTAATAGTCGATGAACCCGCGGCCAAACCCGGCTCGAAACGTTTGGACAGCGCACAGCGCAGTCAGCGCTTCGCTGAGATTTTTCGGAAGCAATGCGGCCGCCGCTTCATAGGGTGTATCGGCGGAAGGACCTGGATCTAGCCTGCGCGCAATGCCGTCGAGCCCGGAATGGATCTGCGCCGCGACGTAAAGGTACGGATTGGCGGCCGGCTCCCCGACGCGATTTTCAAGATGAGTTGCGGGATCGCCGGGCTGGCCGAGCACACGGACCATCACGCCGCGGTTGTCGCGTCCCCAGATGGCGCGATCGGGCGCAAGCGAATAGGCGCGATAGCGCTTGTAACCATTGATCGTGGGCGTCGTGAAAGCCGCCGCTGCGCGCGCATGCGTGAGGAGACCCGCGAGGTAGTAGCGGCCGACAGTGGACAGCACGTCGGCGTGGTCGAAAGCAAAGGCGTTCCGGCCCGATTTCACCTCAAGCAGCGATTGGTGCAGATGCCAGCCGCTCGACATCACATTCGGCAGTGCGGGACGGCACATGAAGCTCGCGAGCATCCCATGGCGCCGGGCTATCTGCTTTGCGGCCGCGCGAAAGAGCACCATGGTGTCGGCGCTGGCCAGACCGGCTTGCGGACGAAACGTGAACTCGCACTGGCTCGGGCCGAGCTCGGATTCCACCGAACGTAGCGGCAGCCCGAGTTGTTCAATGCCGTGGCGGAGAATTTCCAGCGCCGGATCGAGCATGTCGTACCGCGACTCTGTAAGGTACTGATAGCCCTGCGTGAGCAGGCTGACCTCAGGTGCTTCAGGTGGCCAGGTCGCGTCGGCAGGCGCGAGACGCGGATTCTCGAGCTTGAACAGGTGGAATTCGACCTCCAGTCCAGCGAGGAAATCGAAGCCCGCCTTGGCCAGCGTGTTGAGCGCGTCGCGGCAGCGGGCGCGGGCAGAGAACGGCACCGGCGTTCCGTTGGTGAAATAGATGTCGCACAGGAGCCAGCCGGTCTTGTTTGCCCAAGGCAGAATGCGGAACGTCGCCGGATCGGCGACCATGACGAAGTCGCCGCCGCCCTGCATCTCTTCCATTGCGAAGCCGCCACCGGGCGTGAACACCGGATAGACCGTCCGGTGCGCGGTGTCCTTGGCGAGCAGCGTCGTCGTCATGGTGACGCCGCTGCGCATCGCGCTCGCCACCTCGGATGCAAGCAAGGTCTTGCCGCGCAATACGCCGTGTTGGTCGGCGAATGAAAAGCGTACGACCTCAAGTTTCTCTTTCTTGATGATACGCTCGACTTGCGGGGCAGCCTTTGCCTGCGCGTCGCTCCACAGACCGTGGCGCTCGACGAAAGTGACCGGCTTACGCGAATGCGGGGGCATTCGCCTTAATGCCCGTTAGCCCAGCTTGCGGCCTTGCGCTTTACTGCCTCGGTCTTTTGCCAATAGCCCTGCCAATCGTCGACCGGGCCGATACCGTCGATCGCCGCCGGCCCGGTAATGCTTGCTGCCATTGCGGGATCAAGCACCATGACCGGTTTTTCGCCTTTGCCCGATTGCTCGATCGCCTGACGCAAAAGTTTGCGATATGCGCTGATCGCTTTGTCGGACGTACCGAGATGCTCAATGGTGCGATCCTGGATCGCGCCCATCGACTCGCAAGCCCATTGGTCGTGCACATTGATGTCGGCGCCCATGCCGGTATAGGTCTCGTGCTCTTGCTCGTGCGGATCGAAACCGTAGTCGTTGCTCTTGTTCTTGTTCGGGATGTAATCCGGCAGTTGGTAGAGCTCGAGCCGCTGACGACGCATCTCATCCTTGTTCACAGGCGAGCCGAAGCTGGTGAAAATCGCATACCAGTAGTGCTTCTCGTCGTCGATCGGCACATGCCATTGCGAGATCGTCATCTCGCGGCTCATCGGGATGATGAAGGCATTCGGAAAGATCAGATTGGTCACGCGCACATGCGCGCTCGCTTCGCTGATCTGCCGCAGCGTGACAAGCCGGAATCCAAAATCGGTCGGCTCAATCTCGATGCGTGGGCGCGTACACTCGCGCATGATTTGCGTCATCGGCATATCTGAATCTCGCGAGGTGTCGCGGAACATTTTGCCGTAGCCCTGGCTCGGATCTTCGTCGTTGAAAAACCGGTGCAGGAACGAGGTGTGCACCGGATCGATCCCGACCTCGAGTGACTGTAGCCAGTTGCAGTCGATCATGCCCTTGAACGCGAAGGTGTGGCTGTCGGGCGCGATGAAGCAGTCGAAATGCGGAAATGCCGGCGGCTCGCCCGGTCCGAGATAGGCGAAGAGGATGCCGTTCTTCTCCACCACCGGATAAGATTTCTGCCTGATGTTGGCGCAGAGATTGCTGTCGTCGGGCTCGGCCGGCGTCTCAAGACATTTGCCATTTATGTCGAACAGCCAGCCGTGGAAGGCGCAACGCAGGCCACCATTTTCAAGCCGGCCATATGCGAGATCGGTGCCGCGGTGCGGACAGCGCCGGTCGATCAGGCCGTAACGACCTTTGTCGTCCTTGAAGATCACCAGGTCTTCACCGAACAGCCGGACGGGCTTTACCGGTCGATTGCCCGAAAGCTCGTCGACCAGCGCGGCGGGCTGCCAGTAGCGCCGCATTAGTGCGCCTGCCGGCGTCCCTGCCCCGGTCCGGGTGATGAGATCGTTTTGCTCCGCACTCAACATGGACGTGCAATCCCCTGTTATGGGGCGATTTTATACGAACTTCGGGAAGGACAGGAAGCGTGCCGACTAGAAGCAAACCGGCCGGCGCAAGGCCGGCCGTTTTTCAAACCGCTGCAAAGAACAGCCCTAATGGCGCGCGGCCCAGCCCATGTCCATGCGGCGGCGCCATGCCGTCTGTCGCAGGCCGATCAGGCGGCTTGCGGCCGTCCTTGCTTCCGCGCGGCTGGCCGCCGCGCAAGTGCGATACTCAAGGTCAGAGACCCGCGATACCAGGGGCTGTTTGCGAAAGAGACGGGCGAACGTGCCAGCACCGCCATTCAGCTTCAGGTCGGCGAGTGAGTTCGTAACGTTGCCTGAGTGGCCGAAAGCGACAACGCGACCAGTCATGGTGTGGCGGACTTCGTAGACTCCGGGGCCGATTGGCGCATCGACATGATCGCCGCTTTGCGCATCAGGAAATCGCTTCCAAGTGCTCCAAGTCTGAACCATGAAAATAACCTCAATATCCATTCAAAAAGCCGCATCAGAAACGCGACAACTAATCATTGGTTCCGTCAGGTCAACCGGCCCTGTTGATAAACGGGCAATCGGGGGCGGAATTTGGCCCGCCTCCTCGCATTTACGCTAATTGGTGCGGTTAATGGCTGCCGTTAATGGCCGGGTAGCACCAGCACCTTCGGCTTCGTCGGGAGGCTCGCCTTCGACACTACCAGCGATGGTATCTCGGCGATTTCAACCTCCCACTCCTGTCGCACGCGTTGCAGAAAACGGTCGAGCGTATAGGCGCTGAAATAGTGCATGGGGATCATCAGCGGCGCTTTCATCGCGTGCAGCACCTCGACCATGCCATCAAGATCAAGCGTGTAGGATCCGTCAACGGGCACCAGCACAACATCGACCCGGCCGATCTCATTGAGCTGCTGCTGGGTGAGTGTGTGGTGCAGGTGGCCGAGGTGCGCGATGCATAGGTTCGCGACCTCAAAGACGAAAATCGAATTGCCATGACGTTCGGTGCCGCCGTCATAGGTGCGGATATTCGTCGGCACATTGCGTACACGGACGTCCTTATACTGAACATCGATGCGTGCCGGCTTCTGATCTTCGGACCAGCCGCGCAACACATATTTGATCCCCGGATCGGGCGAGAGGCTGTAGTGCGTGCTGTGCGCGTGATTCATTGTTGCGATGTCGGGCAACACAGTCGGCTTGACGTAATCGTTGTAATCGGTCGCGATGCGCACTACTTGCGGGCTCTCGATCAGGAACGTCGAGTGGCCAACATAAGTCAGACGTGCCTGGCCGCGTTCAAGCGCAGCGAGACGGAAAGTGACCGGCGTCACGAAAGGCGGCCGCGCCGCAACGAGACCGGGGCAGCTTTCCAGCATTTCAGGTTTGGCGGGCGAAGGCGCGGCACCTTGCGCGTGCGCCTGCATGACAGCGGCAAAGATGGATGCCGTCGCCATGAGAGCTTTGACCGAAGTGCAATGCATGAGCTACCCGCACCGAATGAAGGTTTGGAAATCTGCCACGGTTTGACCGTTGTCGCTACCGACCTCACGTGCAAATGAAGAGCGGCGCCCGAAGGCGCCGCTGAGCGCGTTGGTATTGAGCCGTCTAGAACTGTTCGAAATAGCGGCGGTCACGCATCGAGACGATAATGCCCTTCGGCGTCACCACGACCCAGCGGCCGTCCTGTCGTTTGATCTGCTCAACCGGCCCGATGCCCGGCAAAGGCGCGCCCAGCACCACCTGATAAACGTCGCCGTGACCTTGCACATAGACGAAGCCGTCGCGCGTTTCGCGGATCGTCCAATCGGTGATGACCGATGGACGACGCGGGGCCTCGGCTGCGGGGGCCGGACGGGCCGGAGGCAACGGTGCCGCGGCCGTCGATGTCGGCGGCACTGTTTGCGGCGGCGGAATCGATCCGGTGATTTCGGCGCTGTCGCGCGCCAGGCGCTCGCTGATCTTGGCGAATTGGCTGTGCGCCGATTTGTTTGCGGCCTCTAGGCTCGCCTTCAGGCTGGCGACGTCCTTCGAAAGACGCGCGATCGACTGCTGTGCCGCCTTGCTCTCTTCAAGGCCTGCAACATCGACCACAGCGGGCTTGAAAAATCCGCCGGTCATCGCCGCGCCGGCCAGAACGCCGACGGCAGCGGCGATCGCAACCGAAGCGGCAAGCATGGCGTAGCGCCGGTGGCGTGGACGCAGGCGGAGTTGCGGCCATAGCCCGCGCGCCGGCGCCGCTTGGGGAATGCCGGCCGGCTCTTCTTTATTATTGATGTCCGCCTCGCTGACCGTCGGTGCGGCGTCGAGTTTGGCTGGAGTCTGCGCCGTCGTTTCGCTGGCCACATCCGATGCCGCTGGCGAGAGCGAAGGTGAATCGACCAATGGCAGTTCGGTCTGTCCTTGCTGCGGTGCGCTATCCGGATTCGCTACCTGATCGCCGTCGGCACTTTCGATTTGCTTGCGCTTGGCCATGATACGGGTCCTTCGATTGGGCGTTCACCAATCGGTAACCATGTTTGGTTACCAAGTGGTTACCATTGCCTTGCTGGTAAGCGGCCACGCCTCCTAACAATCGAGAGGACCTTGCACCGCGTCCGGATAACGTCGCACCGGGCGTCCTTGGGCCCCGCTTAATTCCCGTCCGAAAATGTAGCAACTAGACCGCGACGCCGCTCTCGGCCGCGCGAGCCTTCAGCGACACGGCGGGTCGTGCGCCGATGTGCTGGATGACTTCGGCTGCCGCAATACCGCCGAGGCGAGCTGAGGTGCGATGGTCCTTGCCGCGTGCAAGACCGGCAAGAAAGCCGGCGGCGAACAGATCCCCGGCGCCGGTGACATCCGCTACCTGCGCGACAGGTTCCGCTGGCACTGCTTCCACCGTCTCGCGCGAAACAACGACGCAGCCTTTCTCGCTGCGCGTCACCACCGCGAGCTTGGCTTCGCCGCGCAGCGCCTTGACTGCGGTGTCGAAGTCGGACGTTTCATAGAGACTGTGCAGCTCGCGCTCGTTGGCGAACATGATGTCGACGACACCCTTGCGGATCAGGTCGAGAAATTCCGCCCGATAGCGGTCGACGCAGAAGGCATCCGACAACGTGAGCGCAACGCGGCGACCCGCCTTGTGCGCGATGCCCGCAGCCTTGACGAAAGCTTCTTTGGCTAGCGGAGGATCCCATAGATAGCCTTCGAGATAGGTGACCGCAGCACTCGCCACCTGCCCTTCGTCGATATCGGTCGGCCGCAAGTCCTGGGCAGCACCGAGAAACGTGTTCATCGTGCGCTCGCCGTCGGGCGTCACCATGATGTAGCAGCGCGCCGTAGACGGGCCGCCGGTGGCCGGCTTGGTATCGAAGGCGACACCTGCAGCACGGATATCATGGATGAAGCTGTGCCCCAGCTTGTCGTCTTTTACCTTGCCGACAAATGCCGCACGCGCGCCAAAGCTCGCGATGCCAACAATCGTGTTCGCCGCCGACCCGCCCGAACTTTCTACCGCCGGGCCCATTGCGGCATAGATCGCCTGCGCGCGCGCCTCATCGATCAGGGCCATCGTGCCCTTGTTCATACGTTGCGCCACCAGGAAGTCATCTTCGGCGCGGGCGATCACATCGACGATAGCGTTACCAATGCCGAGCACGTCGTAGCGGAGTTCAGTCATGTGTTGTCCTCTTAAATGGCGCGCGCACTATATCGGGGCATCGACCGGCGGCAAGCGCACTGCGTGGATGACGGGCCTGTGCCCACGGGCCTAAAGTAGCCGCGAGGGAATCACCAAATGTCGCTCGCACGCGATATCACTACGGTCGGCGGCGGCACACTGATGTCGCGGGTTCTTGCTTATGTGCGCGACGCCTGGATTGGCGCCCTGTTGGGTGCGGGGCCTTATTCAGAGACCTTGTTTGCCGTTCTCCAGGTCGTCAATTTTTTTCGACGCCTGCTCTCAGAGGGTGCGCTCAACGGCGCCTTCGTGCCGATCTGGACTAGGTTGCACGGCGGCACAGATGGCGCGGCCAATGCCAATCGCTTTACGTGGCGCGTTCTGCTCATGATGTTCTGCGTCGCAGGCAGTATCGCGCTGCTTGCCGTGTTCTTTGGACGCTATGTTATCGCCGGCGTCGCGCCGGGTTTCGACGACACGCTGCGATCGTTCTCTGCGTTCCTGCTGTTCATGGCCGCGCCTTATATCCTGCTTGTGGGGCTCGTCGCGGTGATCGGCGCCGCTCTCAGCGCAGAAGGTCGGGTCGGCGCCGTCGCCACTATCACGGTCTTGTTCAATTTGACCATGCTGCTCGCGCTGCTGCTGCTACCTGACGAACTGATCGAGCGCTATCAAGTCACCTTTTGGGTCGCGCTTGCCGTCACCGTGGCGGGCATGGTCCAGTTTCTGGCCGCGGCCGCAATTTGGTTGATGACGGGAAGGCGGTGGCAACGAGCTCGCTCGCCCGCGCGCGATCAGGCCGGAGCGTTCTTCGAACGGGCACTGCCCGGCTTGATCGCGACAGGCATCCCGCAATTGAAACTGATTGCCGCGACCGCGATCGTTTCGGCATCACCCGCCGCTGTGTCGTGGCTCTACTATGCCAACCGCCTCTACGAGCTGCCACTCGGTGTCGCTTCGATCGCAGTCGCGGTCGTTATTGTGCCGCGCATTGCAGGCAGCGTGCATGCCCGCAACGAGGGCCAGTTCGCCTCGGCCCAGTCGCGCGCCTATGAAATCGCCTTTGGACTTGCTTTGCCGGCGGCCACCGGCTTTGCGCTCCTGGCAGAGCCGATTGCGCGCGGTCTGTTCGAACGCGGCGCATTCGGCCCCCAGGATACGGCCGCGGTTGCGGCCGCGCTGGTGGCGATTTGTGCGGGGCTTCCAGGACACGTGCTCGAGAAGGTATTCGGGGCGGTCTCATTCGCGCACGAGGACACACATACGCCCATGCTGGCCGCCCTTACCGGCCTCGCTGCGGCCATCATCGGCGGGGTGCTGCTGTTTCCACGGCTTGGTTACGTCGGTGCCGCGACGGCAATTGCCGTGTCCGGCTGGGTCGGTGCCGGGCTGCTCGGCACTTTGCTTTTTCGCCGCCGCTGGCTGCGGATCGATGCCGCTGCCCGGCGCCGCCTGCCTCGCATCTGCCTCGCCACAATCGCGATGGCCACTGCGGTCAGCTATGCCAACCATGTGATCGGCATTGGAGGCGCGTCATCGGCCACACAACTGGCGATCCTTGCCGCGCTGGTGACACTCGGTATCGCCGTCTACTTCGCCGCGCTGCAATTGCTCGGCGTCGTAACGCTCAAAGAGCTGGCCGCCCTGCAACGAAAATCGTAAGGGCCTTGCGCGGCGCGCCCCCGGCGTGGCATGGCTCCGGCGCAAGACAATGAGGACGGGCAATGGCGTTCAAGGAACGCGTTTTTTCCGGCGTGCAACCGACCGGCAACCTGCATCTCGGCAATTATCTTGGCGCCATCACCAAGTTCGTGGCGCTGCAGGATCGCTATGACTGCATCTATTGCGTCGTGGATCTTCACGCCATCACCGTGTGGCAGGATCCGAGCGAATTGCCGCACGCGACGCGCGAGGTGACGGCCGCGTTCCTGGCCTGCGGCATCGACCCGAAGAAGCACATCATCTTCAACCAGAGCCAGGTCGCCGAGCACGCCGAGCTTGCCTGGGTCTTCAACTGCGTCGCACGCGTCGGCTGGCTCAACCGGATGACGCAGTTCAAGGAAAAGGCCGGCAAGGATCGCGAGAACGCGTCGGTCGGCCTCTACGTCTACCCGAGCCTGATGGCAGCCGACATTCTCGTCTACCGTGCAACGCATGTTCCCGTCGGCGAGGACCAGAAGCAGCACCTTGAGCTGTCGCGCGACATCGCGCAGAAATTCAACAACGACTTTTCGGCGTCGATCCAGGCGCACGGCTTCGGCGACGTTTTCTTTCCGCAACCGGAGCCGATCATCCAGGGTCCGGCGACGCGCGTGATGTCACTCCGCGACGGCTCGAAGAAAATGTCGAAGTCGGAGGCATCAGATTACTCCCGCATCAATCTGACCGACGACGCGGATGCCATCGCGCAGAAAATCCGCAAGGCCAAGACCGATCCGGAACCTTTGCCGAGCGAGGAGAAAGGCCTTGCGCCGCGCCCTGAGGCCGACAACCTGGTAGGCATCTACGCGGCGCTGCAAGGCGTGAGCAAAGCCGACGTGCTCGGCCAGTTCGGCGGCGGCCAGTTTTCGACCTTCAAGACAGCCCTCGTCGACCTTGCCGTCGCGAAACTCGGGCCGATCGGCGCCGAAATGAAGAAACTCGTGCAGGATCCCGTCTATATCAACTCGATCCTGGCCGATGGCTCGCAGCGCGCGCAGGCGACCGCCGCCGAGACCATGAAGGCCGTCAAGGATATTGTCGGCTTCGTGCGCCGCTAGTTTGCGGCGCGGGATAGCCGCCTTGTCGTCGCGCTGGGCGGCGTGCCACCATTAGCCGCTTGTGCATTCGTCACAGCGCATATGATCGGACGGGAGCGTCGCGACCATGAGCAGCAAGCGTCGCAGCTACGAGGCCGGCCACAAGCGGAAATATCTGGTGGTCATCGACGACACCGAGGAATGCGACCGCGCCGTCTACTGGGCGGCGAAACGCGCCGGCCGCACGAAGTCGCAGATCGTCATGCTGCGCGTGATCGAGCCGGGCGATCGCAATCAGCAATGGCTCGGCGTTGCCGACCTCATGAAGGCTGAGGCGCAGGAGGCGGCGAACGCCGCGCTCGACAAGTTTGCCGCGCGCGCAAAGAAGATTGCCAAAATCACGCCCGACCGCGTCATTCGCGAAGGCAACACGTCGGCAGAGATCATCAAGCTGATCGACGAAGACGCCGACATCGGTATTTTGGTTCTGGCCGCCGGCACCGGCAAGGAAGGCCCGGGCCCCTTGGTTTCGAACCTCGCAAAGACCGCCGGAACGTTTCCAATCCCGGTGGCACTGGTGCCCGGCCATCTGAGCGACGAGGATATCGACGCCAGTTCCTGATTTGCCGACATTTTCCGGGCGGTTGACCGGAACGGCCGCAAGCGCCATTTATGCGCTATGATGTGACCAACCCGCGGGCCTTGAACCCGTCGAGGCAAGGAGCAATTTCAATGTTCATCCAGACCGAAGCCACGCCCAATCCGGCGACGATGAAGTTTCTGCCGGGCCGGCCCGTGCTCGAGGCCGGCACACTCGACATGCCGACCAGAGAAGCCGCAGCGCAATCGCCGCTCGCCGCCAAACTGTTCGACGTTGCTAATGTCGGCGCCGTGTTTTTCGGATCCGATTTCATCGCGGTGACCAAGATCGGCGGTGAATGGCAGCAGCTCAAGCCGGCAATCCTGGGCGCCATCATGGAGCACTACATGTCGGGCGCGCCGCTGCTCGCCGGCGACACGGCTCGGGCCGATGGCGCAGCGGATGAATTCTTTGATGCCAAGGATGCCGAGACCGTCGCCACCATCAAGGATCTGATCGAAACGCGTGTGCGCCCGGCGGTGGCGGGCGACGGCGGCGACATCACCTTCCGGGGCTACAAGGAAGGGATCGTGTACCTCAACATGAAAGGCGCATGCTCGGGCTGCCCGTCGTCAACGGCGACCCTCAAGCATGGCATCCAGAACCTGCTCAGGCATTTCGTTCCCGATGTTGTCGAAGTAAGGCCGATGTAGGGCCCGATATCCAAACAATTTCGACCATGCCCGGCACATAGCCGTCCGATGGACGGCGTGCTTTCGCACGTCTATGGCGCCGGGCATCGACGTTTTGGCGTTGTTGTGAAGACGCGGCTGACGCGCTGACATGCCCGGCCACGACGGTGGTAAACTCAATCCATGCGCGTTCTTGCCATCGATACCGCGCTCGAGGCCTGCTCGGTCGCCGTGTTGGATACCGAGCGCGCAGATTTGCGCGCGCACGAATCACTGTCGATGCAGCGCGGTCACGCTGAAGCGTTGATGCCGCTTGTCGCACGCGTGCTCGATCGCGTTCAGCTTGATTTCTCCGCGATTGATCGTATCGCGGTGACGACCGGCCCAGGGAGCTTCACCGGTCTGCGAGTCGGCATTGCGGCCGCGCGTGGCATTGCCCTTGCTTCGGGCAAGCCGGCGATCGGACTGACAACTCTTGCCGCCTTTGCCGCGCCATTCATTGCAGCAGACGATACGCTACCTGTCGTCGTCGCCATCGATGCGCGCCACGACCATGTCTATCTGCAGGTTTTCGGCCCAGGTGGCCGCACGCTTGTTGCACCTCGCGTTACACCGCTGCGTGAAGCCTTGCGCGTCTCGTCGACCGGCATGCCGCGCGTCACCGGAACCGCTGCCGCCAAGCTCGCAGCGCTCTGGCCCGCTGGCGAGCGGGCCCCGACGAAAGTCGATCAGCGCGGTGCACCAGACATCAATTGGGTCGCGCGCCTCGGGGCCGCTGCATCCGACACCGGCACGCCACCCAAACCTCTGTACCTTCGTCCTCCTGACGCGCATCCGCAGGATGCGGTGCAATTGGCCCGGCGATGATCGGTTTCATCAGCAACTTGTTCAGCCGCCCTGAACCGTCGATAACCGAGGCAGGCGCGCGCGATGCGTCCGCGATCGCGGCACTTCACGGCAGCTCATTTCGCCGCGGCTGGAGCGAGCAGGAAGTAGAAGGTCTGCTTCTTGACCGCCACGTGATCGCACACCGGGCAACCGGGGGTGCAAAGCTGAATGGATTCATCCTGTCGCGGCTTGTGGAGGATGAGGCAGAAATCCTTTCCGTCGCCGTCGCTGACCGGCAACGCGGCCGCGGGCTTGCACGCAAGCTGCTCCACCTTCACCTGCGGCGCTTAGCCGGTCTTGGTGCACGCACCATTTTCCTTGAAGTCGACGAGCACAATGTCCCGGCGCTGCGGCTCTATCAGCACGCTGGCTTTCACGAAATCTCGCGTCGTCCCGGCTATTACCCTGGCGTCGACGCAGCGGCCGCCACGGCGTTGATTCTGCGGCGCGACCTGGTCTGAGCGTGCGGTGGACACATGCCTGACACGGCCAATATGATATTGGGGGGCCAGGTGAAGGACCTGGCCTCGAGAGAGACGCCGACGTGACCGCCGCGAGCAAGCGAAACATCGAGAAGAAGAATATCGAGGCGTTATGCGCCGCCAAGGGCATGCGCATGACCGAGCAGCGTCGGGTGATCGCGCGCGTGCTCGCGGAGTCGGACGATCACCCCGACGTTGAGGAACTCTACCGGCGCTGTGCCAAGGTCGACGAACATATTTCGATTTCGACCGTCTATCGCACGATGAGGCTTTTTGAAGATGCTGGAATTATCGAGCGGCACGACTTTCGCGATGGGCGCGCGCGCTATGAAACCAGTCCCGACGCCCACCACGACCATCTGATAAACCTCCGCAACGGCGAAGTGATCGAATTCCAGTCGGAGGAAATCGAGCGCCTGCAGGCCGAAGTCGCGCGCAAACTCGGCTATAAGCTCGTCGACCATCGGCTCGAGCTTTATGCCGTGCCGTTGAGCGACGAGAAAAAGCGCTAGGCATGATCCGCCGGAACTGAACGCCGATGGCGCGCGCGCTTTTCATCGCGGCATTCTTCTTCACGATGACGCCGCTGCTGATCTCGATCCAGTGGATACTCGGCAAGCTTGGATTGCCCGGTTGGGGCTTCATCGCTTCGAATTACTATCGAGTGCTGTGCGCACTGCTCCGCATGCGCGTACGCGTGAACGGCGTGCCGATGCGCGACCGTGCTGTCCTCTACGTCTCCAATCACATATCGTGGGCCGATATTCTCGTTATCGGCTCGCTTGCGCCTGTCGCCTTTGTTGCCAAGCGCGAGGTAGCAAGCTGGCCGCTGGTTGGCATTACCGCGAAACTGCAGCGGACGGTCTTCGTCGACCGCACGCGCCGGCATCAGACCGGAGAAGCCGTGGCCGATATCGTCAAGCGACTGAAAGACGGCGTGTCGGTGGTCCTGTTTGCCGAAGGTACCTCGAGCGACGGCAACCGCGTCCTGCCATTCCGCTCCGCGCTGCTTGGCGCGGTGGAAGAGGCGTCCGCGCATGCCGGCAACGTCATTATTCAGCCGATGTCGATCAGCTACAGCGGGTTGCACGGTATCCCCATGGGCCGCCAGCACCGGCCGCTCGTGGCGTGGTATGGCGATCTCGATTTCCTGCCGCACATCAAGGCCTTCATCGAGCAGGGTGCGGTCGACGCTGTCGTCAGCTACGGCGAAGCAATTCCGGCAAATGTTGAGACCGACCGCAAAGCAATGACCAAGCGGCTCGAAAACTCGGTGCGTGGCCTGCTCGCCTCGGCCCTGCGCGGTCGGCCTCTGGCCGTGCAAAACGCGCATTCCGGCTGAGGATTTATTTTTCGGGCGAGCCAGCCAAGTCTTAAAATCGTTGTAAAATCAAATATATGGTCTTTCAAGACAAAGCCCGGCACGACGGGTAGATTGGATACGTTTCGTATCGAAATGGCATGAGCAAAGCTCGCAAGGTCCACGTCAAATCATTCGGCTGCCAGATGAACGTCTACGATTCCCATCGTATGGCGGACACCTTGGC
>JACZDD010002103.1_pt1 | contig 13387 bp, 10 predicted proteins | sample 8641771 | NCBI WGS metagenome assembly JACZDD01 (sample SAMN15324614, study PRJNA640507) | soil metagenome | isolation source: intercropping peanut in the second line | place: China: Luxin town, Laibin City, Guangxi Province | collected 2019-07-25 | depth 10cm m | reverse complement strand
TAAAGCGTTGCGCGTCATCCTTGAGGAGCGGACACATGAGAGAGTTCGAGCGCGCCAGGAGGGATAGCGCTGGAACTGATCACCCAGAGCAGCGATTCCCCGCAGACTTTTCGCTCGAAGAAGAAGTCTTCGCCAGCGAATTGCGCGAGTTGTTTCCGCTCGAAGCAGAAATCCTGCCACCTCAATTCATTCAGACGGTCATCGAAGATGAGCGGCAATCTCCAACGCCCCCCGGCTTCGAACAGAAGCTGACCTATAACGTGTTCTCCCGTCTCAGCCTGCCACGCGGCCCGCTGTTCCCCCGCCAGTCGCGCACGCCCTGGGGCAACGTTCGCCAGGTGTTCGGTCGCGCCACACGGCCGCTCTCGGCCTCACTGGTGGCGGTGGCGCTGCTGATGGTCTTTAGCGTGGTGGTGGCAAGCCCATCATTCGCCGCTGGCGTGCAGTTATTGCTGACGCACACCGGCGTGCGGCAGGTGAACCACTATCCCGGCGAGGTCAGCGCCTCTCTCCCCAAAGTCCCAGTCAAAGCCGCAACGCCGAACCCAACCTTCCCGATCTATTGGCTTGGCGCCAAGGCCGACAAGTATGACTTCTCCGGCGCGCGGGTGCTACCCGCTCAGAGCTGGTCGAATGGGTCGATGGTTGAGATGCAATATACCATCCCTGGAGATACCCCAGGCTCGGGCGTGCTCGACATCCGCGAGTTCCAGGTTGCGTCGGACCTCGCGGCGGTGCTGCAGATGGTGGAGACTGGCTCAGCGACCTGGCTAGACGTCGATGGGACGCCAGCGGTTTATGTGAATGGCATCTGGTCGGAGCGCGCGATTCATCAGCAGCCGATGATGGATGGGCCAACCTGGCAGTTTGGCATCCGCAGTGAGTTGATGATCGAGCACGACGGGGTTGTCTTCTGGATTGTCGGCGATCAGCGCGATGGCGCCAATCAGGCGGAGCTTGTCAAACTGGCGCGCACGCTGACAGTCACCAGCAGTCGTATTCTGCATCCCCATCCAGTGACGCTACACGTTCTGGGAGAGAGTTTCATGCAAGTGTTCGAGAAGCCAAAGGGCCGTGAACTCTATTACCTGGTGCCTCGTGGCGCCGCACTGAGCAGCAATACTGGATTCATTGTGCCATCAGATAACTTATCCTATTGACGCTATGTGACGATCCGCGCCGCACATACTTGGTCGATTTCATAACGGAGAGACCGAATGGAGCGATTGAGCATGGCTATCTGGCGCGGTCCGAAAGCGTGCAGGCGCTACGAGTGACTCGACCGGAGCGCGGTCGTTTAGAGAGACGGAGGGGGTTTGTGTAAGCTACGCCGAGCCGCGTATGCAGGAAGGTCAGTGCGGTGGCGATACCCGCTACCGCACCGGCAATCCGACGGAGGCGCTTCTTCTGAATAGACGCTTCTCGATGCGGAGCACCGGTGTCCTATTCGTCGGATGGACCGACGGCAATTGAGTTTATTCGCAGTAAGCCCTTGCGACAGATGCAGCGCTGGTGTGCGCCTGCGCACAATACCGCGCGGTGTCGCGATTGCGAAGGGAGGTGACGCAAGACTCGCGCACGGACGTCGTGTCGGGAGACATGTCCAAGACCAGATTTCGAGCCCGCGCCAGGTGTCTGACATATTTTGACACAGTGGGCGCGCCAGGGCTTCCAGACGCGAATACCACCACGCGCTCTGAACTGATTGGCGGCATGTTTACCGGCCCAAGACACCGATACCGCTCTTGTTCCATCACCTAGGAGAAAATTGCATGCGATTGGGAAACCGCAAATTTGGTATCGCTGGACTGATCGTCCTGATGGGCACGATTGCCCTTCTGGCGTCAGCCTGCGGTACGGGCAGCACAAGCACTGGCCCTGGTGACAAGGCCAAAGACCAGACCATAAAAATGGGCTGGGCGACTGGTGGCGGCCCGGACATCACCACCCTCGACCCCGCGCAGTGTTCCGACACCTCGTGCGGGCCGCTGGAGTCGATGCTCTTCGACGGTTTGGTCACCCTTGACAAGAACCTGAACGTCATTCCTTGGGCCGCCAAGGGCTGGACGATCAGCTCGGATGGCACGACCTACACCTTCACCCTGCAGCCGAACCAGAAATTCTCGGACGGCACCGCGGTGAAGCCGTCCGACTTCGCCTGGTCGATGGACCGCTCGGCCAACCCGTGCCTCGGGTCGCAGCTGAGCTACTACCTCTCGACCATCAAAGACGCCAGCGCCTTCAGCGGCGAGACCTGCACCGCCGGACAGCCGGTCGGCGCCATCACCACGCTGGTGGGCGACTCGATCATCCCCGATGACAGCGCCAACACGCTGACCATCAAGTTGGCCCAGCCTGCCGCCTACTTCCTGGCGGCGCTGACCTACTCCACCTCGTTCGCGGTTGAGAAGAGTGTCGTGACCGGCGATGACCTGGGCAAAGACGACACCTGGCTCGACAACCTGGCCAAGGGCACGACCGGGCAGGGCGGCAGTGGCATGTTCTATGTCTCGGCCTGGGACCACCAGGGCGTCCTGACCTTCAAGGCGAACCCGAACTGGTGGGGCAAAAAGCCGAACTTCACGACGGTCGACTTCAAGCTCTTCTCCTCGACCGACACCGAGTACAGCACCTACCAGACCGATCAGACTCTCGCCTACACCGACACCATCCCCGTCGACCAGATTGCCGCCGCCAAGAGTCTCCCCGACTACCACGAGCAGGCAACCCTGATCATCGGTGGCTTCATGATGAACTGGAAGGTCGCTCCGTTTGACGACGTGAATGCCCGCAAGGCGTTCTGCCTCGCCGTCAACCGCGATCAGCTCAACCAGAGCATCTCGAAGGGTACTCAGATCCCCAACTGGCACGTCGTGCCGAAGGGCATGCCGGGCTACAACGCGAACCTGAAGGGCATTGATGGCGCGCCAACCTCTGGCGACCAGACCAAGGCCAAGGCGTACTGGGCTCAGTACCTTGCCGCCCACGGCAACAAGGTTCCGCCGATCAAGCTGTCCTTCAACCTCTCGTCGAACACGGCCAAGTTGAGCGCCGAGGCCTACCAGGCCACCTGGAACCAGCTCTTCGGCATCAATGCGACCATCGACCAGACCGCCTGGAAAACCATCCTGGCCGAGGAACAAGCCAAGACCCTCCAGCTCTACCGCTTCGGCTGGGCTGCGGACTATCCGGATCCTGAGGACTGGCTAACGCTCCTCTTCTCGACCGATTCGCCATACAACGAGCAGAACGCCAGCATCCCAGAGGCCGACGCCCTGATGAAGCAGGCTGATGGTCTCGCGGATATGAGCCAGCGCGTACCGCTGTACAATCAGGCCGAGCAGATGATTGTTGACCAGGTCGCGTGGTGCCCAACCTCGCAGTATCAGAACTACTATCGCGTGCGCACGTGGGTCAAGGGTGGCTTTGTCCAGACCGCACAGGGATCCTTCCCGCTGCCCGTCTGGCAGACTGCCTACATCGCGAACCACTAGTCGCGTGTAGTCTTCACTGGGGATGCGCTGGAACGAGCTTCGCGAGAAGCCTGGATTAGCGCATCCACACACCGCCTGTCCTTGCTCAATCAGAGCGGGGGCAGGCGGTTCGTGAAAAACCAGCGGAAGAACCGGTCAGAGAATCCCCAACCAGGCTGCCTACGTGATCGTTTCCCAGACGGCAGTTTGCGCTTCTCGCCCGGTTTCCGCGGGGCTATCGGATCAGAGCGAGCCGTACTATGGGTCGCGGGATACGATTACGATACCGCTGAGTTCTGTCTTGTGCCACTGATAGCACGCTGCGAATGCAGGCCCAGCCCTCTTGCCAACGTAGCGCCGTGTGGTACTATGGGGGAAATCATAGCTTCCCCCGTTTCTGGCTAATCGCCTCCTACTCATCGGGGCGAATCCGCCGTATACTCACCGAATTTTATTCGGTGGAGGCACGCCAGACGCGATGCGTGTGTAAAACCAGCGAACACAGTTCGTCACTAGCACAACAGCTTTGCGGTAGGTGGTCTGACAAGCTGATCACGACGTCGTGTGGAGGGCTATTCACACTGGTTTGTTGTGGAACTCTGTTCGTGCGCCCGAACCGTTTCGGGCGAGCGCACATCGTCGCTCTTCCGTTTTCCTGATTCGCTTGTCGATGACATCATGCAAAGGAGGCGCCACAGTGGATCAACTCCTCTCCAGCCTGCCCGCCATTATCGCTGTACTGCTCCTCGTCGGCGTACTGGCCTATGGGGGCATTCGTATCGGTCCCCGATTTCTCATCAGACGTCTTGCGGGCCTTATCTTCGTTTTGTTTGGAGTCACGTTTATTACTTTCATCCTTGGCTACGTCTCCCCAGGAACTCCAGTGGAATTGCTTTGTCAGCCCAAATGTACGGCGGCGGGCATCGCCCAACTGAATCATCTCTATCATCTCGATCTCCCCTGGTATGAGCAGTACGGCAATTTTCTGAATAACCTGCTGCACTTTGACCTGGGGATTTCTTTTACACAGCGTGGGCGCAGAGTCCTGGATATCCTTGGTAGTGGCGTGCCGATCTCGGCGCAGCTCGGCCTGACCTCCCTGTTCTTCCAGGTGATCATTGGGGTGCCGGTCGGCATCATCGCCGCTGTGCGCGCCGGGACAAAGCTCGATACCACAAGCATGACTGCCGCGCTCGCCCTCTTCGCAATCCCCACCTTTATTTCGATTCCGATCTTCCAACTGGTGATGGTGTACCTCTCACTGCACAACCTACCCTTCCTGCCGGTGTCTGGGTGGAACGGGCTGTTCGACCTCCACGCGGTGGGTCCGATATTGCTACTTACTTTGCTGGGTCTGGGTTTCTACGCGCGCTTAACACGCACGACGATGCTCGAGGTGCTAGGGCAGGACTACGTCAGAACGGCGCGCGCAAAAGGCGTGCGCGAGCGCGTTGTCGTTGTGCGCCATGCCTTCCGCAACGCGCTGGTGCCGTTGGTAACGGCGCTTGGCCCGGCGGTTGCGTTTGTCGTTGGCGGCGCGTTCTTTACCGAGACGCTCTTCCAGATTCCAGGCATCGGGTTTCTCGCCGTGGCGTCGATCAGCAATAAAGATATGCCAACCGTCCAGGGTACGGTGATGATCGTCGCGATTGCGGTGGCGTTCATGAACCTGGTGGTTGACCTGGTCTATGGCATTCTCGATCCACGTATCAAGGTTTCCTGAGGTTCGGGAGCACGCTTTTGAGCCGCTCTTTCTGGAGCGTGTATCGACAGAGAGGTAGATGAGTAGATGGATACGATCGACACCCCTCAGGGAACAGGTAACATCGACGAAGAGCCGATAGTTGGAACGGCAAATTACACCCAACTGGAGATGGCGGAGATCGCCGAGTCGCGATCTATCTCGCCGATGCGCGCGGCTGCCCGGCGGTTTGCGCGCGATAAACGCGCAGTCTTCTGTCTGGTTATCGTGCTCATCATCGTTATCGGAAGCTTCGTCTTCCCCCCAATCTATCGCCACATTGGGCCGACCGTCGTGGGCGGCATAACGGGAACGCAGCACGTTGGCCCAGATTCATATCATGATCCGCTCAACGTCGACCTCAGCAGCTCCGACACACCTGGCACGCTCTTCCCACTCGGGCCTAACTCAATGGTGCATCCGCTGGGAACAGACACCATCGGGCGCGATATTCTCGCTCGCTTGCTTGGTGGCGTCAATATCTCCATCGAGCTGGCGCTGATGGTGGAGGTTTTTGATATTGGTCTGGGCCTGGTGCTGGGGGCGCTGGCGGGATGGTTTGGCGGCGGCCTTGGCCTCGTTCTGGATCGCTTCACCGACATTGTCTTCGCCTTCCCGGGGTTGCTGCTCATTCTGCTGATGGGCGCCTCGCTTGGCCCGCTTTTTGATAACTGGTTCCATAGCAACGCCGTCTTTGGGCGCATGCTCTTATTGACACTCGCCATAGGGCTGCTCTCGTGGCCGTTGATGATGCGCTATGTCCGCGGGCAAACGCTCGAGCTGAAAGAGCGCCAGTTTGTCGAAGCGGCCCATACCGTCGGCACCAGCACTTTCAACATTCTGCGACGGCATATCGTGCCGAATGTGCTCCCGATTGTTATCGTCGCCTCGACGCTCAACATCCTTGCCACCATCGTCGGTGAGGCAGGCATCAGCCTGCTCGGCGCCGGACTGCAGCCGCCCGCCACCAGCCTGGGCCTGATGATCTCTGACGCGCAGTCGAAGATCTATTCGCCGACCGCGTGGACGGAAGAGTTGTGGCCCTGCCTTGTGCTGATCATTATCGTCATCTCCTTCTCGTTCATGGGTGATGGTGTCAGCGACGCCTTCAATCCGCGCAAGAAGGACTAGTGGATTCGATTCATTGCGGCAGGTATGTGGCGCGGTGACCCGCAATGGCATCGCGCCAGGTGATTTGCATCAGGCGTCTCTACAGCATATGCTGAGAGGTAACGATCTCGTTGCGCGTTCGTGATGAGATTTTGATCGATTCGAGGTATACATGGCCGAAACGTTGCTGGAAGTAAAGAACCTCCAGACACACTTTTACACCCGTAGCGGTGTCGCCAAAGCGGTTGAAGATGTGTCCTTTACCCTCAATGAGAGCGAGACGCTCGGGTTGGTGGGTGAGAGCGGCTGTGGGAAGAGTGTTACCTCGCTCTCGATTATGCGGCTGATTGGCCCTCCGGGGAAAATAGTCGGCGGCGAGATCCTCTACAAGGGCGATGACATTCTGGATATGGATCAGGAAGATCTCTACAAACTGCGCGGTGGCCAGATTGCCATGATCTTCCAGGATCCCATGACCTCGCTCAACCCAGTGCTGCCAATTGGCTTTCAGATTGCCGAGGCTGTCAAGGCGCACCTGAAGATGGATGACACCGCCGCGATGAATCGGGCCGCTGAGATGCTCGATCGCGTGCGTATCCCTGAGGCGCGGAGGCGGCTGAAGGATTATCCCCACCAGTTCAGCGGTGGCATGCGCCAGCGCGTGATGATCGCCATCGCGCTCTCATGTAACCCCCAAATCTTGATCGCCGACGAGCCGACCACCGCACTCGACGTGACGATTCAGGCGCAGGTGCTGGACCTGATGAAGGGCCTGGCGACAGAGTTCCGCACGGCGACGCTGCTCATCACCCATGACCTGGGCGTCGTGGCGGGGACCTGTGATCGCGTCTGCGTGATGTACGCCGGGCGTGTCGTGGAGACCGCTCCAACGGCCTCCATCTTTAAGACCCCGGCGCATCCCTACACCCAGGCGCTGCTGGCACCCGCCCCCCGGCCGGGACACCAGCGGGGGGAGCCCCACGCCGCTATGGGCGGCCACCCGCCGAATCTGGTCAATCTTCCGCCGGGATGCCCGTTCGCGCCGCGCTGTCGCAAGGCGCAGCCACGGTGCCGCCAGGAGCTTCCTCTGTTGGAAAACGTCGGCCCGAATCAGCGGGCGGCGTGTTTCTACCCATATTGAGCTACGGAATAATCTATCTGGATCCGACGCCAGTGTTGCAGCGGCAATGCGGGTAACGAGGGAGAGAGGTCATGGCGGCAGAGTCGACACAATCCGGCGCACCGGCGCAACCAACCGGGAACACGCTGGTCGATATTCGTAACTTGAAAGTGCATTTCCCGATCAAGGGTGGCCTGCTGGGACGCGCGGTTGCCTCGGTCAAGGCTGTGGACGGCGTAGACCTGCAAGTGAAGCAGGGCGAGGTGCTGGGCCTGGTGGGCGAGAGCGGCTGTGGGAAGTCCACGCTGGGGCGCGCGGTGCTGCAACTGATCAAGCCGACAGCGGGTGAGGTCTATTTCAACGGCGAAGAGATCAGTCATCTCAGCACCAGCCAGATCCGCCATAAGCGCGCCAACATGCAGATGATCTTCCAGGATCCATTCAGTTCGCTCGACCCACGATACACTGTGGGGCGCGTCGTCGCCGAGCCACTCGATAACTTCAATCGTGGCACCCGTCAGGAGCGGTTGGATCGCGTCAAAGAGCTGCTTCAGGTGGTGGGGCTCAACCCCAACTATGTGAACCGCTATCCCCACGAGTTCAGCGGTGGCCAGCGCCAGCGCATCGGTATTGCGCGCGCGCTCGCGTTGAATCCGCAGTTCATCGTGGCTGACGAGCCCATCTCAGCGCTCGATGTCTCGATTCAGGCGCAGGTGCTGAATCTGCTGCTCGATCTGCAGAACCAGTTCAATCTGACGTACCTGTTCATCGCGCACAATCTGGCGGCTATCAAACATATCAGCAACCGCGTCGCGGTGATGTACCTGGGGCATATCGTCGAGCTTGGCGCCGCTGATGAGGTCTACAACAACCCGCAGCATCCCTACACCATCGCGCTGCTCTCCGCCAGCCCGCTCACGGACCCCGATCTGGAGCGCCAGCGCAAGCGCATCATTCTGGTTGGTGACGTTCCCAGCCCGGTGAACCCACCGGCGGGCTGCCCGTTTAATCCCCGCTGCTGGCGCGCTCAGGCGATCTGCCGCGAGGTCGCGCCGCCGCTGGAGGCCAAACGCCCCAACCATCTGGCGGCGTGTCACTTCCCGGGGCCAGAGGGACAGTAGCAGCCCATCGGGTTGGATTGGCGTTCTACGGCTCGCGCTAGTAACTACGTACTTCGTTCCCCCATTCTGCGTACCGCGGAGTGGGGGAATTGTTCTCGTGAGAATTAGCTGGACGTCCCATAGCTGAGATGCTAGAATGCAAATAGGGCCGGTCATCCACAGGTAGTGGTCGGTCGCCCGTGCATGCCAGGCAAGCAGCGTGGCTTGTTTGGCTGTACACCTCGATGAGGAGGACGTATGAAGTTACGTGGTTTGCGGCAGGTACGGCAAAGGAATGGCCTCAGCCTCGGTCAGTTGGCCGAGTTGACCGGTTTGCGCCGGGAGACTATTGCTCGCTTTGAGCAAGGCAAAGAGGATCCTCAGCCCTATGCTGTTCATCGTCTCGCCGCTATCCTGGAGACCAGTGTAGCGGACCTGGCTGGCAATTTGTCTGGCCTGGGGGCGGAACACCTGCGCAACGCCAGAAAGCGGGAGCAACTGCTGCCAACGGGCTGATTCCGCGGGCGCGGCGCGGCCTCCGCTCAGACAATCGTACAATCGTACCTTTTCGGAGTGTCACTACCCGGGATGCCACTGTTTGGCATCCCGTTTTTTGGTCGCCAATGTCCACTCGCGCGCGTCGTGTCGCTCATCACGCCTAATCGGCGCCATGCTCCTCGACGGATTCGGCGTCTGACGAGCTATCTGGATCTGGTGTTTGCTCTGGCGTGGCATTGGCCACATCCTGGGGCGCGGTGTCGGGCGTAACTTGCTCGGCGTGTTCGAGCGCGGGCAGCGGCTTCGTCTCCATGGCGCGGAGCGGGGTCGTCTCTGGCGCCGCCTCATCTGTCAGTTCCGGGGCAGGCTGTTCAGCTTGCTCCATCCGCGCTACGGATGAGACCTCTGGCGTTTCACTCTGCGCTGCCTCTGACGGCCGATCGGGCGAGGCCTGGTCTGCTGTTGTTCCTGTGACCGCCTCGTCTGGAATCTCCGCTGGCGTCTGCTCTTGTATATCTTGCGCTTCTGACCCCCTCTCCGGCTGCGCGTCGGATGGTGGCTCGGATGGTGGCTCGGATGGTGGCGGCGGAGCGTTGCCACTCGCGTCGTCATCGAGTGGGAAGATACGCATTGGCGTGAGCGGGCCGCTGCCAGTTGGGAAGATGGGCGACGGCTGAATCGCGGGCATCGGCACGGTCGCCTCCAGCGACAGGTCGCCATCTGACGTGCCATTCGCGGCAGGCGCCGCATTCGCTTTGGGCGCCGATGTGGCGAATGGGTCCGCGGGGGGCGCGCCAGCGAATGAATTGGCGGGGTATGACGTCGCCGGAGGAGGAGTTCCGGGGGACGACGTTGCCGGGAATGACACAGCGGGAAACGAGGACGCTGGCGTCGAGGTGATTCTGCTGGGCGTCAGGCCCGACGATACGCCAGACGAGTAGAGCGGGAGGCTGGTCGATGAGCTGGCGGGACCGCCATGCAGCCGCTCGTTCAGGCGGAACATCTCAATCTTGGCCTGGAGGATGGCTGCCAGTTCGGCCAGCTGATCCATCGAGGCGCGCATGTACTCGGCGCTTTCCCATGTGGCGCCAGTGATGCCCGCGATGGCGTTCATCGTGCCTGAGACAGCAGTCGTGGCCCTTGCCTGTTGCTCGGCGGTGCGGTGTACCACCGCGATCTCGCCGATAATTTCCTGGATGACGGTATCGATGGCATGGAGCGCGGTACCGCTGCGCGTGACCAGATCAGAGAGTTGCACGACCTGTTGTGTCGCATATTCAACCGTGACGGCAACCTGATTCGTCTCGTTCTGAATGCCCTTGATGCGCGCGTGGATCTGCTTGGTGGCGTCGTTGCTATTCTGGGCGAGGTTGCGAATCTCGCGTGCGACGATGGCGAATCCGCTGCCGTGCTCGCCTGCGTTGGCCGCCTCGATGGCCGCGTTCAGCGCCAGCAGGTGGGTCTGGCTGGCGAACTCCGAGACGAGCTGGATGACATTGCTGATTTCCTGGCTGCTCTCCCCGAGGCGCTTGATGCGCCGGGCGGCTTGCAGCGTAATCTCGCGCACCGCGCTCATGCCCTCGCCCGCGCGCTCTGCCGCTTCGCGGCCGTCGTTCGAGATGCTGTTGGCCTCCTCAGCGATGGCGCGGGAGGCTGCCGCCTTCGCGACGATCTGGCGCATCTGCTCTGAGGTGCGCTGGATGGTCTGTGAGGCGGTTTGTATCTGCTCGGCCTGCTGCTGGGCGCTGCTCACCAGTTGGAGCGCCGCGTTGCGCATCTCACCGGCCTGCTGCTGGACCACCATACCCGCGTCGCGCACATCCGCCAGCACATTGCCCAGCGTCTCGGAGACGTCGTTGAGCGCCCCCACGACATGGGTCAGCGCGGAAGTGCGCAGGTGCGCGCGGGAGCTTAGGTCGCGCTGGCGCATGCGGTCCAGATGGGCGAGCAACTCCTCCAGGCCCTGTTGGAGCGCCTGGCGCTCGTGATCGCGCTCCTGGAAGAGCCTGGCGGTGTCGAGCGCGGTCGCCGCCTGGTTCGCAAGCAGCTCGATGGCTTCCACCGAGTCAAACGATGGGATCTTGCCGTCCTCGGGCAAATCAAGCGAGATGATACCGAGCAAGCGGTTCTCGCGAACGCTGATCAGCGGCACGAAGAAGACGTCATCGGGATGCCAGGCATTGGGGCTACGCGGCGGGGCAACGGCGGATGGCGTCAGCAGCGTGATACCGCCCGCGCCTTCGAGCAGATACTTATGCTCGTGACCGATGAAATATGAGCGGGTGTGGCTCACCTGAAAGTCCGGGCGCATCAGCGAGATAATGTGGTCTACCGGTGGCGGGTCGTTGAGGAGCCGCTGGCGTTCGGCGTCGGAGATTCCGGCTGTGGCGACGATGGCAAAGAAGCGATTGCCTGGTATGATGAGGTTGACAACGGCTGCCCGGAACCCCAGCGTGGAGTGAATCGTCTGGGCTACCAGCGCGCAGATCGCTTCCGGTGGCATATCGGCGCGCAAGGCGGCGCTGGCGCGTACAACCTCCTTGATTTGCTGCGCTCGGCGTTCCATATCTGACGCGGATGCCGGTCGGCTTCCCCGATTCATCATCGTCCCCTCCTCGCTCTTCGCCGCGCCGAGTGCTCTGTGCGCGCTGTTTTTCGGTATCGCCAGCCATCCAGATGATAATTGCATGCAATCCCGCGCTGAACCAGCTTACCACAAATCGGCCAGAAAGGCTCTCGGCTTTAGCCAGGGGATGAATGGCCTTCTCGCCTTGCAAACAATGTTGCCCGGCGATATATTGTCTACATGGACTATCAACACGAGCAGCACAGTGTACACCTGGTGGTATACCACATCATCTGGTGTCCCAAGCGGCGGCGCACGGTGCTGGTTGGCCCGGTGCGCGCACGCTTAGAACACCTCATTCGCGAGGTGGCGGCAGAGCATGACTGGACAGTGATTGAACTAGCGATTCAGCCCGATCATGTCCACCTGTTCATCCGCACCAATCCCTACACGCTGCCATCCGATATTCCCCGACTCATCAAAGGGCGTAGCTCGCATGACTTGCGCAAGGATTTCCCACACTTGCTGAAACTGCCGTCGCTGTGGACGCGCTCGTTTTTCTTGTCCACAGCGGGCAATGTCAGCCAGGAGACGATCAGGAAATATATTGAGAGGCAGTCGAAGACGTAGATGGACGAGCAGACGGCGCAGACGATCCGCAAAGCCTACAAGTACAAGCTCAAACCCTCCCCGGAACAGGAGCGGGAACTTGAGCGTGTGTTGTGGCGTTGCCGTATGCTCTACAACACGGCGTTGGAGCAGCGCATCTTTCTCTACCGCCAACGGGGTGTCACCCTCACCTGCTACCAGCAACAAGCCGAATTGCCCGACCTGAAGGCGGCATTCCCTGACTATGGGGAGATACATTCTCAGGTCTTGCAAGATGTGCTCACCCGGCTCGACAAAACCTACCAGGCGTTCTTTCGCCGGGTCAAGGAGAGCAAGGCAGGACAAACGCCAGGCTTCCCCCGCTTTCAGGGGCGTGAGCGCTACCACAGTTTCACCTACAAGCAATTCGACAACGGCGCACGGTTCGATAACGGTTTTCTGATCCTCTCCAAGATTGGGCGCATCGCGGTGCGGTGGTCACGTCCGCTGGAAGGGACACCCAAGACCGTCACCATCAGCCGAGAGGCCGATGGTTGGTATGTCTGCATCTCGTGTGCGGACGTGCCGACACAACCATTGCCGCTCACCGGGCAGGAAACCGGGATTGATCTTGGCTTGGAATCCTTTGCCACACTGGCGGATGGCACGATGATCCATAACCCGCGCTGCTATCGCAAGGCAGAGCGCCGTCTCAAAACGGCACAGCGCAAGGTGTCGCGTCGCAAGCAGGGAAGCAACCGCCGTAAGAAAGCGGTCAAGCTGCTGGCGAAAGCGCACCTGAAAGTGAAGCGGCAACGTCAGGATTTCCAGCACAAGACGGCGCTCGCGCTCGTGCGTCAATTCGACACCATCTATCACGAAGAGTTGCAGGTCGCCAATATGGTGCAGAACCATCACCTAGCCAAGAGCATCAGTGATGCGGGCTGGAGTGGGTTCCTTACCACCCTTTCCCACAAGGCAGCATGGGCCGGTCGGAAGGTGATTGCGGTCAACCCTGCGTATACCAGCCAGACGTGATCTGGCTGCGGCGCTCTGGTCAAGAAGGGATTATCCGTCCGCTGGCATAGCTGTCCAGCGTGCGGCGCATCGCTCCATAGAGACCACAACGCCGCGAAGAATATAGAGAGGCTTGGGCAAAGCCTTCAGGGAGAGGTGGCGTAGGCCGCCCCG
>JACZDD010097447.1_pt1 | contig 13390 bp, 6 predicted proteins | sample 8641771 | NCBI WGS metagenome assembly JACZDD01 (sample SAMN15324614, study PRJNA640507) | soil metagenome | isolation source: intercropping peanut in the second line | place: China: Luxin town, Laibin City, Guangxi Province | collected 2019-07-25 | depth 10cm m | reverse complement strand
GTGGCCTCTTCCGTGTGAAGGAAGCGCTCTACCACTGAGCTAATCGCCCATGCCGTTGATTTCGTTCTCGGTTTAGCTGGTGGCGGTTTTGGCGCTCTCCCCGATTGCCAGTTGAATTGCCAGTTGAGACCAGTGGTGTTCGAGGGCCGTGACCGCTTCCCTCAATTTTTTATCACGCCCGGGGCCGCCGTGTCGATATCGTTCTCCAGTGTCCGGGATCTTGTGGCCCATCAGGAGGTCGATCGTCCGCTCCCCGATGTCCATTACCACAGACACGAGAAACCGGTTAGATAGTCTTCATCTGTACCGAGTACTGCTAATTTGCATATTGACTTTCTTTCGCCGGCAAGTTTGCCGGCCAAACTATATTATGCATTGTCATTTTGAAACAGTCGTGATACGTGGAAGCCTCTGTGATTGACTTACTACCACAAGTTTCTCAAACAGAACGCCTGGCACTGGCTGGTGCTCGCTTTGGACCACGCGGCACGCACACGAGTCGGACCATGATGCTTGCGGAACTGACTGAGCTCCTTAGCTCGGTGCCTCTCGGCGCGGTGCGCGCCGAGTACGAGGCTGCAGTGATCGATGAAAACGTCCTCGGAAAGACTACCACCTCGAACAGACGGCTTTCCCTTCAGCGGCTGTCTGAGCTCTACGGTGTTGATCCTCAGGTTCCGCTCTTCGCGGTACTGCGCCGCCTCTGGAACCTCGATCCTGCTGGAAGGCCGGTGACAGCTCTGCTGTGCGCCCTCTCGCGTGATCCGCTGCTTCGCAGCACCGCGCCGTACATCTTATCTCTGGGAATGGGTGCAGAGGTCCTGCACAGCGAACACCTGGCTTCGATACGCGCGCATGTCGACACTCGCCTGAACGACAATGTTCTGGACAAGGTGCGGCGCAATGCGAGCTCCACATGGACCCAATCCGGCCACCTTGAAGGTCGCGTGCGGAAGCGCCGTCAGTCGGTCACTGCATCATTTGGCGCCGTCGCGCTTGCACTCTGGCTAGGGTCGCTGGAGGGACGGGTTGGGGAAGACCTACTCAGGTCGTTCTGGATGCTCGTTTTCGACGTGCCTCGGCATTTGATCATTGATGCTGTCCTGCGCTGCAAACAGGCGGGTCTCATCTACGCCAGTATTGGCGGTGATGTTGTGCAGATCGATACATCGCCCGTGTTCAACTCCATGGTGGAAGCAATAAGGTGAACGGTGGGAAAAATCGAAGACCTTGCTGAACAATTTGGCCGGCATCTCTCGCTGCCTCTGTCTGTAACAGGTGTTGCTGCGGAGCGTATCCTGATCGTCGTCTATGACAAGGAGCTCGAACGTCCCCTGCGGGAGCGCTCTGCCGAGTTCGAGACACGCACGGTCGCTGCTGGACGTACATGGAAACGCTTCGACTGCACGCGGCTCTTTGCCGAGTGGATGGCTTCGCTCGAATATCGCGACGCATACTTCAAAGAGCCGGAGTACTTGGCTGCGAAGATCGAAGGCGAGTTCAAGCAGCTCGTGGTCGAGAGGCTTCGTGAAGCACTGCAGGGCACCGATTCTCGCAGTGTGCTCGTCGTGACGGGTACTGCGAGCCTGTATGGATTTGCCCGACTCTCCGAGGTCATCCGGGACATTGAGGCCGACGTGCGTGGCTGCCTGGCGGTGTTCTTCCCCGGTACAAAGGACCAGAACAACTATCGCCTGCTTGATGCAAGAGACGGTTGGAACTACCTCGCGCATAGCATCTCGCTGCACTCAGAAGGAGAAAAATAATGGCAGTAAAACTCCACGAATTGTTCGCGCGCGATCCGAAGAAAGAGGGGCTTGCCAACGATGGTCAGGCACGCATTCGCAACGAGCAGACCCAGCAGGCGGAGCATGAACTGCGGGCTGAGCTGGCGTCCTTCGTCTCCGACGGGCAATACGGCCGGGCGATGGAACGAATTCTGAGTGGTTACCTCAAACATCTCACGAAGGACCGCCAGCTCGCGGCATGGATCAGCGGCTTCTATGGAAGCGGCAAGTCACATCTCCTGAAGGTGCTTGGCCACTTATGGCAGAACACCCCGCTCAGCGACGGCAGCACCCCTCGCGGACTGGTCGTCGGACTCCCAGCCGATGTCTCGGCCCACCTGCAGGAGCTCGACCAGACCGCCAAGCGGTACGGCGTGGGCCGTTTCGCCGCAATGGGACAGCTCCCTGCCGGCAGCGGCGAGTTTGTCCGGGCGACCATCTCCTCCATCGTCCTCCAGGCTTGCGGCCTTCCAGCGCAAGTGCAGCTCGCAGAGTTTGTCTTCTGGCTGCGCGAGCAGGGCATCGAGCTGCAGGTTCGAGCCGAGGTCGAGAAGGTTGGCAAGAGCTGGCTACGCGAGTTGGAATCGCTCTATGTGAGTCCACTGCTCGCGAACGCGGTGCTCAAGGCTATGCCCTCGTTCGCGCCCACGGAAGCCGACGCGCGTCGGGCATTTGCTGCGCAATATCCGGCGCTAAAGCAGGATGTGGATACCAATCGGTTCGTGAACGTGATCCGCGCGGCGCTCGAGGAGAATGGTCAGCTCCCGCTTGCCGTGATCGTGCTCGACGAAGTGCAGCAGTACATCGCGGATTCGCCCCAGCGCGCGGCCGATGTGACCGAGGCCATCGAGGCACTCTATACTAGGTTCGATTGCCGAGTGCTCGTCATCGGTGCCGGTCAATCCGCACTTTCCACCAATACGCCAACGCTACTCCGCCTGCGTGATCGCTTCATCGTGCCGGTCGAGCTGTCCGACACCGATGTCGAGGCGGTCACGCGTAAGGTCGTTCTCAGCAAGAAGCCGGCTCACGTCGCCGCAATGCAGGAGATACTTGACCGGCACGCCGGCGAAATCGCGAGGCACCTGAAGAGCGTGCCTCGCCTGGCTGCGAAAGGCGATGACTCCAAGATTATCGTGACGGACTACCCGCTCCTCCCTACGCGCCGGCGCTTCTGGGAAGAGTGCTTCCGTGCCGTTGATGCGCAGGGTTCGCACAGCCAGCTCCGCTCACAGCTGAAGGTTCTTCACTCGTGTGCGCTTGAGTGTGCAGACCGCGACCTCGGCTATGTCATTCCGGGCGATGCACTCTATACTCGCATCGCGGACAAGCTGGTCAATACCGGTGTTTTGTTGAATGAACTCTTCACTCGCGTCGAGAAGCTGAAGGACGGGACGCCAACGGGAGAGCTCCGCTATCGCTCCTGTGCACTTGTGTTCCTGATCATGAAATTGCCACGCGAGACGGGGGTCGACCTGGGTGTTCGGGCGACAGCGGAGGTCGTCGCCGATCTTATGATCGACGACATTACCGTCCCATCGGGTCCGTTTCGGAACACGGTCGCCAAGATACTCGAGCAGCTCGTGGCCGATGGCACCTTAATGAAGGTCGGCGACGAGTACCGGCTGCAGACGACCGAAGGCGCTGAATGGGACCGCGCCTTCCGCGAGCGCGTTGCGGGCCTGAGCTCTCGCCCCGATGAAGTCGAGGCGATCCGGAATAGGAAGTTCCGAGAGGAGGCGCAACGCGCCGTCTCGGAAGTCAAGATTAAGCATGGGGCCTCGAAGACTCCGCGCTCGGTCATGATGCACTACGACTTGACGCCGCCGCCTGCGGGCGACAGCGTGGTCATCTGGGTTCGCGATGGTTGGAGCACGTCCGAGAAGGAGGTGCTGGATGTCGCGCGGTCGATGGGCGTGGACGACTCGACGATCCACATCTTCATCCCGAAGAAGGAAGCCGATGCCCTGAAGCGCCACATCACTGATTCGGAGGCTGCGCAGCGCGTTCTCGACCACAAGGGCGCTCCGTCGAATCGCGAAGGCGAGGAGGCCCGGGCCAGTATCTCGAGCCGAAAGATGACCGCTGACGCAGACACTCACGAAGTCGTGCAGGACATCTTCCGCGGCGCGAAGGTGTTTCAGGGCGGGGGAAACGAGGTAACCTTTGCCTCCCTAACCGAGGCGCTTGTCTATGCTGCCAACGCCTCCGTCGCGCGCCTCTATCCGCGCTTCTCCGACGCCGACTTCCAGGAGTGGCAGCTAGTCATCAAGCGGGCCCGCGAAGGCAATGACAACCCGTTCTCTCCGGTTGGGTTCAACGGACCGGTCCAGGACCATGTCGCTTCTAAGGAAGTCCTGCGCGTCATGGGCAACAGCGAGACCGGAAGCAAGATCAGGAAGGCGCTTGAGACACCGCCATTCGGCTGGCCTAAAGATGCGGTCGACGCCGCACTCATCGCGCTGCATCGCGCAGGTGTGGTCCGGGCGACGCGTAACGGGAGCATCATCGCGCCTGGCGCACTCGACCAAAATATCATCCCCCCCGCCGAGTTCCGTCCCGAGGCAGCGGTCGTGTCCACAAAGGACAAGCTCGCGGTTAAGGGAGTTTGTGCGCACCTCGGCGTCTCGAACGTCAAGAGCGGTGAGGAGGAGATTCGTACCGGTGAAGCGCTCAAGGCGCTCGCCGAGCTCGGTAAGCGTGTCGGCGGCGACGCGCCGCTTCCAGCGGTCCCGAATATGACGCTGCTGAACGAGCTCAAGGTGAAGTCGGGAGCGGAGCTCATCATCGGGGTTGCGTCGCGCGCGAGTGACATCAAGGAACTCTGGAACTCGTGGAAGCAACAGGCCGCACTCATCGAAACGCGTCGGCCTGTGTGGGATCGGACGAAACGTATGGCAGCTTGTGGCAAGACACTGCCTGAGCTCATTGATGCCCGCGCGCAGTTAGAAGCGATCGAGAAGGATCGATCGCTCCTCGCGGATCCAGACCCGGTCGCACCGGTCGTCGCCCTTATCGCAGCCGCCCTCCGCGTCAAACTGCAGGCGATCTACGAGGGCCATGCGCATGCAGTAGCGGAGGCGATGAAAGTGCTTGAGGCTAATGCCTCTTGGAAATCGCTGAAGCTGGATCAACAGAAGACGATTTTGGAGGCTCAGAAGATCGTCGCGCCTCAAAAGCTCACCGTTGGAACCTTCGATGAACTGCTCGCGATGCTCGAAGCTTCGTCCTTCGAGGCTCGCGAGAACACAGCTGCCCTTGTGCCGAACCGCGTGGCAGGAGCGCTGGCTGAAGCAGCGAGGCTCTCGAAGCCTGCCGCGCGGAATCTAAAATTCGCACCGGTCACGCTCGAGACGGAGTTGCAGGTCACGGCGTGGATCGCGGACCGTCAGGCGCAACTGCTCGAGGAGATCAAGAAGGGGCCGGTGATTCTTGGGTAATGGCAGATAGAGGGAAATCGATGGCATTCTCGACATTGACCAGCCAGCAGCACGGGCTGCTTTCGCGGGCCGTCACCGACGCGCGGCGCGAGGCGGAGGCGGGCGCACACGAGGCGCTGCAGGCGCTTGGCATCGATCATCACGAGCCGTTTGGGCACATGACGCTTGAGCAGCGCGCGCTCCGGAATGCCCTTCGAGCGCATGGTCGACAACTCGGTGATGCCCGCGATCCGAAGCGCGGGACGCAGGCGATCGATCGCCTGGCCCACCAGGTCGCCTTCGAGCATTGGCATCGCATGCTCTTCGCACGATTTCTCGCCGAGAACGGCCTATTAATCCATCCCGAGCACGATGTCGCCGTCTCGATTGAGGACTGTATCGACCTTGCCAAGGAGCAGGGACAGGACCCCTGGGCCCTCGCCGCGAGCTTTGCGCAAGGCATGCTGCCCCAGCTCTTCCGCAAGGATGACCCCGCGCTCTTGGTCGCTCTACCGACGAATCGCCGCACGCAGATCGAGAAACTTTTGGCCGACCTTCCAGCCGCTATCTTTTCAGCGACCGACGCGCTTGGCTGGACCTATCAATTCTGGCAGGCCGACAAGAAGGAAGAGGTCAATGCTGCCGGCAATAAGATCGGCGCGGATGAACTGCCGGCGGTCACGCAGTTGTTTACCGAGGATTACATGGTGGACATCCTGCTCGATAACACGCTCGGCGCGTGGCATGTGGGCAAGGTTCTCACTGCAAATCACGAACTGGCCGAGAACGCGACAAGCGAGGACGAACTCCGCCAAGCCGTCGCGTTGCCGGGCTGCCCGTGGAACTATCTCCGCTTCATCAAAGATAAGGACGGCAAGTGGACGCCCGCCGCTGGCACGTTTGACGGTTGGCCGAAGACGGGGAAGGAACTCACGTGCCTCGATCCCTGCATGGGCAGCGGCCATTTCGTGGTGGCGATATTCGAGCGGCTAGTCGCCCTGCGGATGGCGGAGGAAAAACTGGATGAAAAAACGGCCGTAGCGGCGGTCATCGGCGACAACCTGTTCGGGCTGGAGATTGACCCGCGCTGTACGCAGATCGGCGCGTTCAACCTGGCGCTGGCCGCGTGGCGACGCGTGGGGCACTGCACGCTGCCGGCGATGAATCTCGCCTGCTCAGGCCTCGCGCCGAACACGCGCGAATCCGACTGGCTCGCAATAGCCGGAGACAACGAGAAATTGCAGAAAGGCATGGAGCGGCTATACCGTCTATTCAAAGATGCCCCTGTGCTGGGCAGCCTCATCAACCCACGCGCCGCCAAGAGTGACCTGCTGCTGGCCGAATTCCATGAGCTGCAGCCGCTTCTGGAAAAGGCACTGGCGCAGGAAGACAAGGATGACGCGACGCACGAGATGGCCGTGACCGCCCGTGGCTTGAACAAGGCGGCGGAAATTCTTGCAGGCCAGTTCACCCTCGTCGCCACCAACGTGCCGTATCTCGGACATGGCAAGCAGGGTAGCATTCAAAAAGATTTCTGTGATCGCGTATATCCCAACGCGAAGAACAACCTTGCAACTTGTTTTGTAGAACGCTGTTTGGAATTTTGCACCTTGGGTGGGAGCGCGGCTTTCGTTAGCCCACAGAATTGGCTATTCCTTGGCTCTTACAGAAAGATGCGGGAAAAACTTCTTCGAGAAGTTAGGTGGAACTTAATTGCAAGACTTGGCGCGAAAGCGTTTGAAACCCAGATGTGGGATTTCCCGATCTGTCTCGCATCTATGACCGTTCAAGTGCCATCAATTGATTGCCAAATTGCCTCTCTGGATGCCTCTGATGAGAAGACGCCCGAAGAGAAGAGTTCGGTCGTTCTGGCTCAAGGCGTGGTTTGCATTGGTCAGGGAAAGCAGTTGAAGAATCCCGACGCGAGAATTGTATTAGGTGAGAGCATTAGCGGTTCTCTATTAAACCAGTATGCTGACTCTTACTGGGGCCAAGGAACGGGTGACTTTTCTCGGTTTGGTCGTTGCTTTTGGGAACTGGGAACAATTACGGAGGCGTGGTCGCCAGTCCAAAGCACCATCAAAAATGGTTGTGAGTTCGGAGGATGCGAACTGGTCGTTTTCTGGGAACAGGGGCGGGGCACTCTGATGCGGATTTCTAAGGAACTTCGGCTAATCAAAGGCAATAGCGGCATTCGTCCAACACGGGGCTCGGAAGCTTGGGGCAAACGTGGGATCTGTGTGTCGTTGATGGGAGAGTTGCTAGTTACCCGCTACGAAGGACACATATTCGACGGCAATTGTGCGGCAATCATCCCTAAGAATGTCAGCGATCTGCCTGCAATCTGGGGTTTCTGTTCATCGTCAAATTTCCGCGAATCAGTGCGTGCGATTGATCAAAAGTTAAATGTCACAAACCATACGTTACTCAAAGTACCCTTCGATCTTATACATTGGCAGCAGGAGGCAGCGGAGAAGTATCCGGACGGGTTACCCAAACCGTTTTCGAGTGACCCGACGCAGTGGTTGTTTAACGGGCATCCCAAAGATTCGGACCAACCGTTGCATGTGGCGGTGGCGCGGTTGCTCGGTTACCAGTGGCCGCGCAAGACCGGTTCAAGCTTTCCCGACTGCCCTGCGCTCGGTTCGGATGGTCTAGAAAAGCTGGCTGATGACGACGGCGTCGTTCCAATTAATCCGATGCGCGGGGAACTAGCCGCCGAAGAACGTGTAATTGCGATCCTCCGTGAATCGTTTAAGCAGGGGGGAACCCCCTGGGACCAAAGCATTGTTACGAAGCTCATCGCCGAGACCGGTAGCACAGCTACTTCGCTGACCGAATGGCTGCTGAACGACTTTTTCGACCAACACTGCAAGCTCTTCCACCAGCGTCCCTTTGTATGGCACATCTGGGATAGCCGCGAGGATGGCTTCAACGTGCTCGTCAACTACCACCGACTCGTAGCGGAGGGCAACGGCGGTCGGCAGCTCCTCGAGAAAGTGACGTATGCCTACCTCAAGGATTGGATCGACCGTCAGGAAGCCAGCGTGAAGGAAGGAGTAGCGGGAGCTGAGGCGCGTCTCGCGGCAGCAGCCATCCTTCAGAAGGAACTCAAGCAGATCCTCGAAGGCGAGCCGCCCTATGACATTTTCGTGCGCTGGAAGCCGCTTGCAGAACAACCGATTGGCTGGACGCCGGACATCAACGACGGCGTGCGTGTGAACATCCGTCCATTCCTTCTCGCGAAAGATCTAGACAAGAAGGGAGCTGGCATTCTACGCGCAAAGCCCAACATCAACTGGGGTCCAAAAGCCGACCGAGGCAAAGAGCCGCAATCGCTACGACCGAAGGCCGACTATCCGTGGTTCTGGAGCTGGGACCCGGAATCTAATGTCGCGCTTCACACTGACTTCATGGGTGGCCGAGAGTTCACCGGTGAGCGCTGGAACGACTTGCACTACACGCTGACAGCGAAAAAAGCCGCGCTGGCAGCAAAGGGATCTTCAAAGAAATGACGAAGAGTTCGACGAACCAAGACACGGCAGTGATCACTGTGCTCGACATGGTTCGGCTCAAAGTGCGCGCTTGCGGAAGGAGTTCCGACGGCTCCGCGGCGCCGGTTGCGATTCTGTGGACCGATCCACAGAAACAGTGGTTGCCGGCGGTCGAGTTACTGAAGCAGGCGATGCCCGAACTGATCGAGCTTGGATCGTACGCGCCGGAACTTCGTCGCGGACCTGCCATCTGGATTCGCTGTGTGGTCGACCGCACAATCCCGATTGATAGACTGCCGGACTCCACACCGCCAATTGTGTACATGCCCGGCGTGGCGCGACAGCAACTACGCGCCGGTGAGGATTGCCCTGAAGAGGTGCGCCCTTTGGTGGAACTGCTCTATCGCGGCACCGCATGGATGCACCAGGGAGGGCATGATCACACAGTGAGCGCATTCCTGAAGAGCCCTGTGATCCTCGGGCTCGACGTTGCTGAGGACGCAGCAACAAATCAAGCATTGCTGAACGCCGTGCGCGAAGTTCTCCCCATGCCAATCGCATCGCTGCGTGGTCGTCGGCTGGAGGCGAGTGACTTCAACCAGATGGTCGCCGGCGACGTGGTGCGCGATTTGTTGTTGTGGATCGCAGCATCCGACGTTCGCCACAAGGTGATGACCTTGGAACAATGGAACGCCTTTTCGCAGTCGCTGATCAGTGACTTTAATTTTGATCCGGTGGCCGATGGACCGCTGACGGGAGCGGAGCGGATGTGCAAAGGCCAAGGCTTGTGGGCGAAGGTCTGGTCCCGTTTTGAGGAGGCGCCGGAGTTATATCCGGGTATGGTCGAAGCACTGCAACGTGTTGATCCACGGGAAGGCGGCCTCTTCGATGGCAAGGATGTCACCCGTTATCCGAACGCCAATGACGAGGCCGAGCAGGAACTCGCGGAAGCGCTTCGCAGCTTGCGAGGCGTCCCTCACGCCGGAGTCGTAAGGGCCGTAATCGAACTGGAGGCCACACACAGTGCGCGCCGGAAGACCGTCTGGGCGAGGCTTGGACGTGCCAAATTAGCGAAGGCGCTTGCGCCGCTCTCCTCGCTTGCCCACGGTGTGATGAAATCAATTGGTGGAGTGATCCCGGCGGACTTCATTGCTCACTACGAGACATTCGGCTGGAAAACGGATCTCGCGCTACTCGACACGATGGCGCTCGTCGACCGGGCCCAAGATGATGTGATCGCACAGGTCGCTAGGCGACTTGCAGAGCCATGGCTCGACGCCGGTGCCCGGGCGTTCCAGACGGCGGTCATGTCGCATTCGCCCCCAGGTGCTCAAGGGGCACCGACTATTGCCGCTGAGCCTGGGTGCTGCGTGCTCTTCGTCGATGGCCTGCGCTACGACCTTGGTCGGCTACTTGCCGAGCTTCTTGAGAACGCGGGTTGTACAGTATCAGTCCAATCGCGATGGGCCGCGCTCCCCACTGTGACGGCGACCGCCAAGCCGGCGGTTGCACCGATTGCCAATGAGATCGTTGGAGGCGCTTTCGATGCGACGTTCGCGCCCCGCTTCATGTCTTCCGAAAAGGCTGTCGATGCAGCTGGACTCCGGTCCGCGATCGCGGCCAAGGGCGGGCAAATCATTGGAAACGGGGATTTACTGTTGCCGCTTCAGGCCGATTCGGCCGGATGGCGCGAGACCGGAGAGCTCGATACGCTGGGGCATAAACTGGGGGCGCGGCTCGCCCGCGTTGCACGAGACGAAACTCTCAAGGTGGCCGATGACATCGTTGCGCTGCTCGAGGCGGGGTGGCGCAGCGTGCGCGTGGTTACCGACCATGGCTGGCTGCTCCTTCCGGGAGGCCTTCCGAAGGTCGAGCTTCCCAAGCATCTCGCGCCGACAAAATGGTCGCGCTGCGCGTTGCTTGATGGCGCTGCTCCAGCCGGTATCGTCACCGCGCACTGGCACTGGAATTCACAGTACTTGGCAGCAACTCCTCCAGGCATTTCTTGCTTCACCGTGAATCAGGAATATGCCCATGGCGGTGTAAGCATTCAGGAGTGCCTCATCCCGGATCTGAGGGTAAGCAGGCCCAGTCCTGCGATGGGCGGTGCGCCACCGCACCTCGTCAGTGTCGCTTGGGCAAAGTACCGGTGCGTCATCGAAACGCAGGGTGCGTCACCCGATCTGCGTGTGGACATTCGTATCGGCACGCCGAACGGAGAGTCTGTTCTCAAGGCACCGAAGGCGCTGGATGCCGATGGAAGTGTGAGTATCCCCGTCGAGGACGAGCACGAGAAGAAGTCACTGGTGGTCCTGCTGCTCGACGCGAAGGGCGCGGTCATTGCACAGCGGAAAACCCGCATCGGAGAGAAGTCATGAATACGACGAACAGTGGTGTGTCGTCCCTCCAGCTCGATGCTCTCGATCACTTGGCCGCGAAGACACTCGACGGCTTCATCGTCCGCAAGGACCTGGTCCGGAAGTATTCCAAGCAGTTTCCACTTCCAACCTATGTCGTTGAGTTCTTGCTCGGACGGTATTGCGCGAGCATCGAAGAGAAAGAAATCGCGGAAGGCCTTGAGATTGTCGAGAAGCAGTTAGAGGGACGCACCGTTCGGACCGGCGATCAGGAGCTCTTCAAGGCTAGAGCCCGAGAGAATGGCTCGATCAAGTTGATCGACATTGTAAAGGCCAGGCTCGACGCTAAGAACGACCGCTATGTGGCGGAGCTTCCGAGCCTCGGCCTTCGAGATGTCCTAATCCCCGATGATGAGGTGAAGCAGAACGAGCGCATGCTCACCGACGGCTTTTACGCTGAGGTCGAGCTGGAGTACGACGCGCTCGCAGCGCAGGCGCAAGGTGGCACGCCGTTCAAGATCGCATCGCTGCGCGCGATTCAGATGTCGAGCCCCGATGTGCTCGACCGTCTTGCCCGTGCCCGAAGGTCATTCACCACGGCCGAGTGGATAGACTTCCTGATGCGGTCCATCGGGATAGAGCCCAAGAACTGCGACGATCGGGCGAAACGCGTGACGCTCCTCCGCATGGTCCCATTCGTCGAACGAAACTACAACATGGTCGAGCTCGGACCACGCGGCACCGGTAAGAGCCACCTGTTCCAGCAGATCTCGCCCTACTCCCACCTTGTTTCAGGCGGCAAGGCGACTGTGGCAAAAATGTTCGTGAACAACGCGAACGGCCAGCGCGGTCTTGTATGCCTATACGACGTGGTCTGTTTTGATGAAATCGCCGGCGTCTCTTTCGATACCAAGGACGGCGTTAACATTATGAAGGGCTACATGGCGTCCGGACAGTTCAGTCGGGGTAAGGATCAGATCACGGCCGAAGGTTCGATCGTGATGGTTGGAAACTTTGAGGTCGACGTGCAGCAACAGCAGAAGATCGGGCATCTGTTGAGCCCGCTGCCGACGGAAATGCGCAACGATACTGCGTTCCATGACCGGATTCACGCGTACATTGCCGGTTGGGACTTCCCGAAACTCAAGCCCAGTGAACACCTCACCGACCATTTCGGAATGGTGAGCGACTTCCTAAGTGAATGGTGGACTAGGATGCGCCAGACGAGCCGCGTATCGGTGATGCAGGGGCGTGTGCAACTGGGCGGTGCACTCAGCGGACGTGACATCGAAGCTATCAACAAGACAGTGTCTGGTCTGACGAAGTTGCTCTTTCCTGGCATGGACGAGGTTCCTGACGAGGACCTCGAGTTCATGCTCCGAATCGCGCTTGAGTCGCGGAGGCGAGTCAAAGAACAACAGAAGCGCTGCCTTAAGAGTGAGTTCCGGAATACCCACTTCAGTTACTCGTTGATTCCGGACGGGCTCGAGCAGTTCGTCTCGACTCCCGAGTTGCACAGCGATGATGCGATAGACAGCGATCCTCTCCCTCCAGGCCAGGTCTGGGCCATCAGCCCAGGAGGTCACGATTCTCATCCAGGGCTCTTCAGAATTGAGGCGACGGTTGGCCCAGGTAACGGAGCCAAGATCCTTAATCAGCCTGTGCCTGCTCCGTTCCGTGAGAGCGTGAAGATGGGCGAGCAGAATCTCTACATCAACGCCAAGACACTGGTGGGCGACCGAGAACCGAGGGCCTTTGAATACTCGATCCAGCTCCGTGCGATGGACAACGATCGGAGCGGCAGTGGGCTTGGCCTCCCAGTACTGTTGGCTCTCGCCGGCGCTCTTCTCCAGAGGAACACGCAGGGGGGAACCATCGTAGTTGGGAGCCTCAACCTTGGCGGCTCGATCGAGCTTCTGCCAAACGCGGTATCACTTGTGGAACTGGCCGTGGATAAGCAAGCCGCCCGCATGCTAATACCAATCTCAGCGAGGCGCCAGCTGAACGAGTTGCCCGACGAGTTCTGGACCAAGATCAGCATTGAGTTTTATAAGGATTCCGCGGACGCGGTTTTCAAGGCGTTGGACGACAAGTAAGGGACGACTTGCGCTCCCCGGCCTTCACCGCGTCATTAATTCCAGCCAGGACACACTTGCAGAATTGCCGCACTGGCACTTGTGCCAGTGGGTTTGGTATCCCCGCGGATTCATTCGGAGCGAATCGGCGAATTTTCACGCCTCGGTTTCTTCTAAGTGATTGACATGGCGAGGTTTTGGTGTGCCGTGTGAAGGAAGCGCTCTACCACTGAGCTAATCGCCCAACCGAGCAAGAGT
>JACZDD010059905.1_pt1 | contig 13468 bp, 11 predicted proteins | sample 8641771 | NCBI WGS metagenome assembly JACZDD01 (sample SAMN15324614, study PRJNA640507) | soil metagenome | isolation source: intercropping peanut in the second line | place: China: Luxin town, Laibin City, Guangxi Province | collected 2019-07-25 | depth 10cm m | reverse complement strand
GGCGGCGACGCCACGCGCAAGCGCAAGCTGCTCGAGAAGCAGAAGGAAGGCAAAAAGCGCATGCGGCAATTCGGCAAGGTCGATATCCCGCAGGAAGCGTTCATCGCCGCGCTCAAAGTTGACGTTTAGTCGGGCTGGCAGCCCATAAGCTCTTTTGTTCTCGTCAAATTCCGGCCCACAAGACTGCAACTAGCCGGAACCGGCTGTTACAAACATTGAATTGACCTGACAGGCGGCGCCGAAGCCGCTAAATCGGAAGCATGCGAACCCGGATCATGGCCCTCTCGGGACTGCCGTTCATTGCAGTCGGAATTCTGGCCGCTGTGGCGCCGATCGCCGCGGCGCAGACCAAGGCACCATTGCCGCCGGAGAAGCCGGCAATGACGGAAAAAGCCCGCGAGAAAACGGTGCCGGCGAAAGTGCTATTCGGGGCCAAGGCTCTGCCGTCGGACGGTAAGTCCATGGCAATCGGATACTACCCGCGTGGCTGCCTGTCGGGCGGCGTCGAGCTGCCGATCAGCGGGCCGAACTGGCAGGTGATGCGCCTGTCACGCAACCGTAACTGGGGGCACCCAACCCTCGTCCGCTTCATCGAGAAATTTGCCGCCCAGGCCTCGAAGGCGACGGGTTGGAACGGCATCCTCGTCGGTGACATGGCGCAGCCGCGCGGCGGGCCCGCGGTTTCGGACCATGCAAGCCATCAGACTGGACTCGATGTCGACATCTGGTTCATGCCGATGCCGGACCATGTGTTGAGCAAAGAGGAACGTGACACTATTCCCGCCAGCAATCTTGTCGCCCCGGATTGGAAGCGGCTCAATCCACAGACCTGGACTTCGCAACACATCGCCTTCATCAAGGCCGCCGCGCAGCAGCCTGATGTCGAACGCGTGCTCGTCAATGCAGCGATCAAAAAGGAATTGTGCCGCGTGGAAGCCAATCAACCGCATGCCTGGATGTCGAAGGTGCGGCCCTGGTACGGCCATCACGACCACATTCATGTGCGGCTGAGATGTCCGGCCGATTCTCCGCAATGCAAGGCGCAGCCACCGGTGGCGGGAGGCGACGGATGTAGTGCGAAGGAGCTGGACTATTGGTTCTCCGATAAGGTGATTCCGCCGAGGAAGCCCGGCCCGCCGGGACGGCAGACCATGCTCGCGGACCTGCCGGCTGCCTGCAAAGGCGTGCTCGAAGCCGCCGACAGGAAAACCAGCGTCGCAACCGACAACCGCAAATAACCGCCGCGCACATCTTACGCCGATGTCAAAGAGCACAAGCAGTCCGAACAAGCGCGACGATCTCGAAATGCTTGCTGCTCTTGAGCGCAAGGTGCTCTGGCTCGCGAGCTGGATGATCCATAACGCCAATCATCTGCGCGAGAATGAGGACGGCCTGAAGGTCGGCGGCCACCAGGCATCCAGTGCCTCGCTCGCGACCATCATGACGGCGCTTTATTTCGACGTTTTGCGGCCGCAGGATCGTATCGCGGTCAAGCCGCACGCCAGCCCGATCTTCCACGCCATCCAGTATCTGCTCGGCAATCAATCGCGTGAACGCCTGGAAGCGTTCCGTGGCTACAAGGGCGCGCAGAGTTATCCGTCTCGCACCAAAGACGTCGACGACGTCGACTTCTCGACCGGCTCGGTCGGTCTTGGCGTCGCACAGACCTTATTTTCCTCACTGACGCAGGACTATGTGCGTGCGCATGGCTGGGGACTCGGGCGGCCGGAAGGGCGCATGGTTGCCCTCGTCGGCGATGCCGAGCTCGATGAAGGCAACATCTTCGAGGCATTGCTCGAAGGCTGGAAGCAAGGGCTGCGCAATTGCTGGTGGATCATCGACTATAATCGCCAGAGCCTCGATGCGGTCGTGCGCGAAGGCCTGTGGGAGCGCTACGAGCACCTGTTCAAGAACTTCGGCTGGAACGTCGCCATCGTCAAATACGGCTCGCTGCAGCAGGCGGCTTTCAAGGAGCCGGGCGGCGAGACACTGCGGCGCTGGATCGACAATTGCCCCAACCAACTTTACTCGGCGCTGGTGTTTGCAGGCGGCGCAGCCTGGCGCAGACGATTGAACGACGAGATCGGCGATCAGGGCGACGTCAGCAAGCTGATCGAAAGGCGGAGCGACAACGAACTCGCGGCCCTGATGAACAATCTCGGTGGGCACGACCTGCCGTCAGTCCTCGATGCCTTCCATAATGCCGATCCGACGAAGCCAACCTGTTTCATCTGCTACACCGTGAAGGGTTTTGGGTTGCCGTTTGCGGGGCACAAGGACAACCACGCCGGGCTGATGACGCCACAGCAGATGGAAACATTCCGCCAGGCCATGGACGTGCGGCCGGGCCACGAATGGGACAAGTTCGAAGGACTACAACCGGCGGCGGAGCAGCTTCAGTCGTTCCTCGCGCGCGTACCGATCGCAGCGGGAAGCCCGCGGCGTCTCGCGGCACCAACCGTCGACGTGCCCGACAACTTCGCAGTGACAATTCAGCCGGTCATGTCCACGCAATCCGGCTTCGGCGCCATCCTCAATGAAATTGGACGCAGCGACAGCGAATTTGCACGCCATATCGTTACGACATCGCCCGACGTGACAGTGTCGACCAATTTAGGCCCATGGGTGAACCGGCGCGGTCTGTTTGCCCGCCAGGCGATGGCCGACACGTTCAAGCGGGAGCAGATCCCCTCGACTTTCAACTGGGAGTTTTCGCCGAAAGGCCAGCACATCGAGTTGGGCATCGCCGAGATGAACCTGTTCATCTTGCTGTCGGCGCTCGGGCTGTCGCACACCATCAACGGCGAGCGGCTGTTGCCAATCGGAACGCTGTACGACCCTTTCATCGCGCGCGGTCTCGATGCGCTCAATTACGCCTGCTATCAGGACGCACGCTTCATTGTCGTTGCGACGCCGTCGGGCATAACGCTCGCTGGCGAGGGCGGCGCGCATCAGTCGATCGCGGAACCCCTGATTGGCATTGCGCAGGACGGTCTGGCCAGTTTCGAGCCGGCCTATGTCGACGAGCTCGCCGCCATCATGCGGTGGGCTTTTACCTACATTCAGAAAGACGGTGATGCGACGCCATCGGAGCGCAATTGGCTGCGCGATGAAACCGGCGGCTCAGTTTACCTGCGTCTCTCGACACGGCCGATTGAGCAGATCAAGCGGCAAATCACGCCCGAATTCCAGCAGCAGATCGTCGACGGCGCCTACTGGCACCGAAAGCCTGGCCCGAATTGCCAGGTCGTCGTCGCCTATAAGGGCGCAGTCGCGCCTGAAGCGATCGAAGCAGTCGGGCTCATGGCGGAAGACCGTCGCGATGTCGGCCTGCTAGCAATCACCTCTGCCGATCGCCTCAATGCCGGCTGGACCGCCGCGCAGCGCGCCCGCGAACGCGGGCTTGTTCACGCGCGTTCGCACATCGAGCGTCTGCTCGCCGACGTGCCATCGCATTGCGGAATTGTCAGCGTGCTCGATGGACATCCGGCAACATTGGCGTGGCTCGGCGCGGTCGCCGGCCATCGGGTGCGGCCGCTCGGCGTAGAGCATTTCGGCCAGACCGGCTCGCTGGCCGACCTCTATCGCCACTATGGCATCGATGCGAATGCCATTGTCGCGGCGGCGCAGGCGACCGCGCCCGGCCGCCCGATCCGGCACCTAAAAGCGTTGCCCTGAGCGCCGCTACATCATCATTCCCATTCCGAACAGCAAGACCGGAATGGCAAGGATGACAACCCAGACAATGATCGCGCAGATGATCACCGCGATCGTATAGATCAGGGCGTTGTTCGCCGCCGGCCGCATCAGCGCGACGATGCCGGTGTACAGCAAGTACAGGCTGTATAGGCCAAGGATCGCCAGAAAGCTCAGCGCGGGAAGAATATTGAACACGCCGGCAAGCCAGGCGGCCGTTGGCGCATAGGCCGACACTTTCATGGCGTTTTGCAGATTTTTGCGGGCACCAAATGTGCCGGCGAGGAAATCGATGATGTAACCGACGACGAAGAAGCCGATCAGCGTCAATACGTAGACCACGACGGCGCGAACCAGTCCGAGCCCAATTCCTATGCGTTCGCCGCCGACGCCGATAATCGACGTTCCGATAAAGGTGCAAATTGGCGCGATGGCAGCCAGAATCGCAACATAATTCGAAAGAAGATAGCCGGCGTCGCCGGGCTCGGATTCAGTTTTCGCCCACTCCGACTTAGGCTGCAGCAGGATCCCCTTGATTCTGTCCAACAGATTCATGACTCCCCTCCATTCATCCGTTGCCGATTATAGCCGCTTTTGATCCTCCAAAATCATCGCCGAGCCTTTTTCCGCAATCATCATTGTCGGCGAATTAGTGTTGCCGGATGTGATCGACGGCATAACCGAGGCATCAACAACCCGCAGTCTTTCGATGCCGATGACACGAAGCCGGGCATCGACGACCGCCCGTGTGTCGTCGTCGCGGCCCATCCGGGCCGTGCCGACGGGATGGAAAATAGTAGTCCCGATGTCGCCTGCCGCTTTTATCAGGCCGGCCTCATCGTTATCTCCCGTCAAACCGCCGGGGAGATACTCGACCGGTGAGTATTTCTGCAGCGCGGGCTGCCGCACGATCCCCCGGGTGACTCGAATCGAATCGGCTGCAACCTGCTGGTCTTCCGGCGTCGATAGATAGTTCGGGCTGATCGCCGGCGATACTGCCGGATCAGGCGATTTGAGCGTGAGCGCGCCGCGGCTGGTCGGGCGCACATTGGTCACGCTGGCGGTAAAGGCCGGGAACGGGTGCAGCGGCTCGCCGAACTTGTCGAGCGACAACGGCTGCACATGATACTGAATATTGGCGCGGTCCTGCGTCGAATCGGACCGGGTAAAGGCTCCAAGCTGTGACGGCGCCATCGTCATCGGCCCGCGCCGGCGAAACGCGTAGTTCAATCCCATACCGACACGATTGAATATCGATGCATAGGTCTCGTTGAGCGTCTTCACGCCGGAGACCTTGTAGATCATGCGCAGCTGCAGGTGATCATGCAGATTGGCGCCGACCCCGGACCTATCGAGCACGACCGGAATGCCAAATTCAGGCAACTGGGCAGCCGGACCCACTCCCGACAGCATCAGGATGTGCGGCGAGCCAATAGAGCCCGCGGCCAGGATCACCTCGCCACGGCTGCGCGCGGCGCGTTGCTCGCCATTTTGCCGCCACCGCACGCCGGTGGCGCGCCTACCCTTCAGCTCCAGGCCTTCGACAAGGCAGCCGGTTTCAAGCTGGAGATTTTGCCGGTGCAGAACCGGCTTGAGGAAGCCGCGCGCCGCTGACCAGCGTCGCCCGCGCTTCTGATTGACGTGGAAATAGCAGATGCCTTCGTTGTCGCCGGTGTTGAAGTCATCGACAGTGGGAATTCCGTACTGGTTTGCTGCTTCCCGGAAGGCGTCGAGGATCTCCCAGCTTAAACGCGGATACTCGACGCGCCATTCCCCGCCAGTCGCGTGATGGTCGCTTTTCAGGAAGTGGTCGACGTGCTTGCGGAAGTAGGGTCGAACATCATCCCAGGACCATCCGGGCAAGCCGAGTTGGCGCCAATTATCGTAGTCGGCCGACTGGCCGAGCATGTAGATCATTCCATTGATCGCTGACGAGCCGCCCACCACCTTGCCGCGCGGATAATTCAGGCTGCGCCCATTCAGCCCCGGCTGCGCCTCGGTCTTGAGCAGCCAGTCGGCGCGCGGATTTCCGATCGCGAACAGGTAGCCCACCGGAATGTGAAACCAGATCCAGTTGTCTTTGCCGCCCGCCTCCAGCAACAGCACGCGATTGCCGGGATTGGCGGACAACCTGTTGGCCAGCACGCAACCGGCGGAGCCTGCGCCCACGACGATATAGTCAAATTCGCCTTCGATCGATGCCACGTCCGCGCTCGCTTCCCTGCCCCGACGTGGACTTTACCGCCCTTGGCGGGACTTGCTAGGCTTGGTTCGCAGCGGCACACCGTGCGTGTGCTGCCATAAACCGGAACGGCGGTTCCGAATTCAATCCGGCTTTTCAGGCCCTGTCGGCGCGCCTTGCGCCGAGGAGAGAACCGCCATGTTCGTGAGGATTTTCGCTTTTGTCAGTTTTCTGGCCATTCTTGTGGGCGCACCGCAGTCGTTGGTCGCCCAGGAGCGGATCACCGTCTTTGCGGCCGCATCACTGAAGAATGCGCTGGACGATACGAACGCTGCGTTCACAAAGGCAACGGGCGTCAAAGTGACCGCGAGCTACGCGGCAAGTTCGGCGCTCGCAAAGCAGATCGAACAGGGCGCACCTGCTGATGTATTCATTTCGGCGGATCTGCAGTGGATGGACTATGTCGGCGAAAGAAAGCTCATCAAGCCTGACACGCGTGTAAATTTGCTTGGTAACAAGCTTGTATTGATCGCACCGGCGGATTCCAAGACTGCCGCTGTGACCATCGGACAGGGTTTCGACATTGCGAAGCTTGCGGGTTCAGGTCGCATTGCGGTCGCCGACGTCAATGCAGTACCGGCTGGCCGTTACGCCAAGGCCGCTCTTGAAAAACTGGGGGCTTGGGCAGCAACCGAGCCGAAGCTCGCACAGGCGGAGAATGTCCGGGCGACACTTGCTTTCGTCGCGCGCGACGAGACGCCAATCGGTATCGTCTACGAAACGGATGCAAAGGTCGAACCCAAGGTAAAAATCATCGGCGCATTTCCTGATGGCTCTTATCCACCGGTGACCTACCCGGCCGCAGCGACCACCGTCGCGGCAAAGCAAAGCGCCTCGCAATATCTCAATTTCCTGCGCACGCCGGCAGCTAAGGCTATCTTCGAAAAGTATGGCTTCAGCTTTCTGATCAGGCCGGTGTCGTAAGCGGCATCCAAAGCGTGCTCGAACTATCGCCCCAGGATTGGACCGCAATCGCACTATCGCTGCGGGTCGCAGTCGTGTCGACATTAATTGCGCTACCATTCGGCATCGCAATCGCGACCGTATTGGCCCGCGCTTCATTCTGGGGAAAATCAGCGCTCGATGCCCTCGTCCATTTGCCGCTGGTGCTTCCGCCGGTGGTGACGGGTTATCTCCTGCTCATTACGTTCGGTCGCAAAGCACCGGTCGGGGCCTTTTTGGCCGACCATTTCGGCATCGTATTCTCGTTTCGCTGGACCGGCGCCGCGCTTGCCTGCGGTATTATGGCATTCCCGCTGATGGTGCGCGCCATAAGGCTGTCGATCGAGGTCATCGACCAGCGGCTCGAACATGCAGCCGCGACGCTTGGCGCCAATCCGGTCACGACTTACGCGACAGTGACATTGCCGTTGGCTTTGCCCGGCATCATTGCGGGCATGATGCTCGCCTTCGCGCGCGCACTCGGCGAATTCGGGGCAACCATTACCTTCGTCTCCAACATCCCCGGCGAGACGCAGACAATTTCAGCGGCGATTTACTCCCTCACGCAGGTGCCAGGAGGTGATGCCGCCGCGCTCAATCTTGTCATCGTGGCGATCGCTATCTCTTTCGCGGCGTTGCTCGCTTCGGAGTGGTTTGCACGCCGCGCCGCCGCAAGGTTGCACGGGAGCTGACGATGCTTGCGGTCCAGGCGGAGAAACGGCTCGGCGAGTTTTCGGTGAATGTCTCATTCACCAGTGACACGGGGGCGACCGCGCTGTTTGGCCCCTCCGGCGCCGGCAAGACCAGTGTCATCAATATGATCGCCGGGCTATTGAAGCCGGAACGTGGCCGCATCGTTCTCGGCGGGGATGTCCTTTTTGACAACATCAGTGGTATCAATGTGCCCGCCTGGCGGCGGCGCATCGGCTATGTCTTCCAGGAAGGCCGGTTGTTTCCGCACTTCTCGGTGAAACGAAATCTGGACTACGGCCGCTGGGTCAGTGGCCACGCCAGCGACCCCAAGCAGCTCGGCCATGTGATTGACCTGCTCAACATAGGCCATTTGCTCGACCGCCGGCCGGGCAAGTTGTCGGGCGGCGAGCGCCAGCGCGTCGCCGTCGGCCGTGCGCTCCTTATGCAGCCGCGCCTGTTGTTGCTCGATGAGCCCCTGGCTTCGCTCGATGCAGCCCGCAAGCACGATATTCTCCCCTACCTCGAGCGTCTGCGTGACGAGGCGCGCGTGCCCCTAATTTATGTCAGCCACAACGCCGCCGAGCTAAGGCGCCTTGCCAGCCGCATCGTACGCCTCGACTCCGGAAAAGTTGTCGAAACAGGCGGGGTCGAGCTACTCGACGGCGTGCGGGACGATGTGCTTGCTTGAGGAATGTTTCCTCCGGAACGAATCGTCTGCCTGACCGAAGAAACGGTCGAGACCCTTTACCTGCTCGGCGAGAATCGCCGCATTGTCGGCGTGTCCGGTTATGCCGTGCGACCGCCGCAGGTGCGGCGTGAGAAACCGCGGGTCTCGGCCTTTATCTCGGCCGACGTACCGAAAATCATCGATCTGAAGCCGGATCTGGTGCTTACGTTTTCCGACCTGCAGGCTGACATCGTCGCCGAGTTGATCCGCAAAAATATCTCCGTGCATGCATTCAATCAGCGCGACATCGCCGGCATATTCGACATGATCCGCACGCTCGGTGCGATCGTCGGCGCAACAGAGAAAGCGGAAGCGCTCACCAGTTCCCTCGCCCGCCATATCGACGAAGTGCATGAACGTTCATTGCACCTCGCGCGCCGCCCTCGTGTCTATTTCGAGGAGTGGGACGAACCGATGATTTCCGGAATTGCCTGGGTTTCTGAGCTGATTGAGGCTGCGGGCGGCATTGACGTCTTTCCGCAACTCGCCGCGCGCAAGAATGCCAAGGATCGGATCGTATCGCCTGATGAAGTGATCGCCGCGCGGCCTGACATCATTGTCGGATCCTGGTGCGGCAAGAAATTCGTGCCAGGAAAAGTCACAGTCCGCCCCGGCTTTGCCGAGGTTCCCGCAGTAGCCACCGGCTGGTTGCGTGAAATCAAATCGACGCTGATTTTGCAGCCTGGCCCCGCTGCGCTCACCGACGGGCTCGATCAGATGGCTTCCATCATCAGCGAATGGGTGGAACGCCGTGCGATGGCCAGCTAATCGGGCGATAGCAATCATGGCCCCAGACATGGTAAGGGTTGTGCTCGACAGGCAAAGGACCGAACCGAATGCAGCCGACCGATAAACGCACGAATCTCTGGATGGACCTGCTGCTGGTAGCCTTTTTGGTTGCCCTTAACGTTGCCGCACGGCTGCTTCCGCACGCACCGGGATTTCTGCCGGTGGCAGCGAGCGGACTTTTCGCCGCGCGGGTGCTGAGCATCCCGGTACTTGCGCTTCTTGTGCCGGTGCTTGGCATGATTTTGAGCGACGTGGCTCTGCCGGGCGAGGATTGGCGCATCCAGGCGGTCGGATTCGTTGCTATCGCGGTTCCTGCGATCGCTGGCATGGCGACACGCCGCTGGCGCGGGGCCATTCCTGTTGTGGCCACCATGATCCCGTGCTCCATCCTCTTCTTCCTGCTCTCGAACGGCGCCGTCTGGGCTTTCAGCGGGATGTATCCGTTGAGCCTGAGCGGGTTGGCACAATGTTATGTTGCTGCCCTGCCTTTCCTCGAGAAGACGGTGCTCGGTGACCTGTTCTGGACCGCTGCTCTGTTCGGTGGCGCCTGGCTGGTTCAGCACCTGCCGACGTTTTCGCGGCGCGCGCTCTAACCCAGATAATCCCGGATCCGACGGCGCAGCGCTTCGACGCGGCCACCAAGCCCCATCGGCTCTTCCGGTTCGGCCAGTCTTAGTCCGACGGTCGTGACCTGACCGTTTTCAACCTTGTGCGCGAGCAGCGCAATCGGTCCTAGCTCGACGATATCGCCCGTCCTGACGCGCCGGCGCAGCTGCTCGCTGAAATAATCGGCTAGTGAAACCTCGGTGTGATCGGCGGCGACCTGAAGGCCGTAGATGTCTGCCAATGCGCCGAGCGTGGCCGTGCCCGGCACGAAAAAGTCGCCGAGCAGTCGCGGATCTGGCCGAGCCGACGGCGGCATTCTGACGAAGAATCGATCGAGGGCCTGCGCTTTTTCAGGCGGCGCCAAAAGGTAGAGATAGTCGCCCTCGCGCACCGGCTGCGCCTCCGTGGCGCTGAGTATTTCTCCGCGTCTGACAACCAGCGTCGGCCGCGCCCAGCTCGGAATCAGTCCGCGCCGCAGGTAAGGACTGGTGGCCGCTACCGGATAGCCCACGATTTCACGGGTAAGTTGCCCCGGCAGATCGAGCTCGACGCGGCTCGGAGAGGGATCGGCGCGCGAAAACGACATGTCGAGCTTGCGGGCCGCGAGCGCGACCGTCCAGCCCTGGACCAGCAGCGACAGCAAAACCACGACGAAGGCGACATCGAAAAACAGCGTGGCCCCCGGCAATCCGACCAGCATAGGGATCGACGCCAGAAAGATGCCGACCGCACCGCGCAAGCCGACCCACGAGATGAACGTCATCTCGCGCAATTGAAACTTGAACGGTGCGAGGCACAGGAACACGGCGGCCGGCCTGGCGATCAGCATGAGGACAACAGCCACCGCGATGGCGCCGAAGAGGGTGTAGGCGAGTCGAGCTGGCCAGGCGAGCAGACCGAGCAGAACGAACATCACGATCTGGGCCAGCCATGTAATCGCGTCGAGAAAGACGATCACGGAACTGCGCGCGCGGGTCTGCATGTTGCCGACGACCAATCCCGCCAAATAGACCGCCAGGAAGCCGGACGAGTGCAGGATGTTTGCAAAGGCAAAAATGACGAGCGCACTGACGGCGACAAAGGGAGCATGCAGACCTTGCGCGAGGCTCAGGCGGTTAATGACGAATGCGATAACCCGGCCACCCAAAAATCCCATGATGCAGCCAAGGATGGCATCGCGCAAAAACGTCATCAGCGCGTGCGTCCAGCTCTGATTACCCACCAGCAGAATTTCGACTAACAACAATGCGAGAAAAATGGCGAACGGATCGTTGGTACCGGACTCCACTTCGAGCACGGCGCGCACGCGCGGGCGCAGCCTCAGGCCGCGGGCGTTGATCAGGAAAAACACCGCAGCAGCGTCGGTCGACGCCACAACGGCACCAATCAGCAGGGCTTCGATCCAGTTGAGCCCAAGAACGTATTTGGCGACCGGCGCCGTCAGAATTGCCGTAACGAGCACGCCGACCGTTGCGAGGGTCACCGCCGGCGCCAGAACATTGCGGAAGGTCGCAAAGCGCGTGCGCAGGCCGCCATCGAACAGGATAAGGGCCAGCGCGATCGAGCCGACAGTATAGGCAACGCCGACGTCGTCGAACTTGATGCCGCCGGGCCCGTTCTCGCCCGCCAGAACGCCCACCAGAAGGAAGACCAGCAGCAGCGGTGCCCCGAAGCGCATCGCGATCAGGCTCGACAGGATGCCGGCGAGAACCAGCATGCTGCCAAGCAGGATCACGAGGCTTACATTGTCGAGCGAACCCATCGCGCGAATCTCCCTTTGCTATAGGAGGGTTTCGCGCGCGTCAGGGCAACCGCAAACATCGTCACAGAGCGCTAAATGGTCAAAACGCCACCTTGTCACCACCCTTGAGCGACAAGATTTCACGCGCTTCATCAGACGACGCTATTTCAAGCCCGAGGCCCTCGAGAATCTTGCGGACCTGGGTCACCTGTTGGGCATTGGATTCAGCTAATTTCCCGGGCCCGATCCAGAGCGAATCCTCCATGCCCACCCGTACGTTGCCGCCAATGGCCGCGGCGATGGCGGCGACACGCATCTGATTTTGGCCTGCACCGAGCACTGACCAATGATAGTTGTCGCCAAGAAGGCGATCGGCCGTGCGCTTCATCATCATGACGTCTTCAGGATGCGGCCCAATGCCGCCCAGAATGCCGAACACCGACTGAACGAACAAAGGTGGCTTCACCAGGCCGCGGTCGAGGAAATGCCGCAGCGTGTAAAGATGCCCAATGTCATTGCACTCAATCTCGGGCCGGGGGCCGGTTCCGACGCAAGAAGTCAAAATGTATTCGAGATCCGCGAAGGTGTTCGTGAACATGCCGCCGCGCGAGCGCACGAGATAGGGTTCCTCCCAGCCGTGTTTGAATTTGTCTTTGAACCGGGGAATCATCGGGTAAAGGCCGAAGTTCATCGTGCCCATGTTGAGCGAGGCAACCTCCGGCTTGAACGTCGCGGCTGGACGGACACGCTCTTCCGCGGTCATCGTGGGCGCTCCGCCGGTCGTGATGTTCACGACAACACCCGAGCGCTGCTTGATCACCTTGAGGAACGGTGCAAACGCTTCCGGTGTCTGATCGGGACGGCCATCCTGCGGGTTGCGCGCATGGAGGTGCACAATCGCCGCGCCGGCCTCCGCAGCCCCAATGGCGGCATCCGCGATTTCCTGGGCCGTCACCGGAAGGTGTGGCGACATCGAGGGAGTGTGAATCGAACCGGTAACAGCGCAGGTAATGATGACTTTACGCGACTTCGCCATGAGCTTTCCATCCAGGTGAAGGGATTGTTTCGATTGGGAAATGGACTTCGCTGCCGATCCTAGAGTATCAGCCATACCGAAGTCACCCCGTTTGCCCCCGAGCGCCGGAGTCATGGCCGCATCCGACAAAGTGCATAGGCCGACGATGATCATCGGCATCGTCTGCGGCACGCTCGCTGCGCTTGCATGGGCCGCGGGCTTCGTCGCTGCAAAGCACGGTATACAGGTCGGGTTTTCGCCAGCCGATCTTGCGTTTCACCGCTTCTTCTGGACCGGCTTGCTGGTGTTGCCGCTGATTGTCCGCGAGGGATTGCGCGACTTAGGTGGCATCGGCTGGAGCCGGGCAGCTGTGATGACGATCCTGTCCGGACCGCCGCAATCCCTGCTCGCCTACACCGGCTTTATTCTGGTGCCGCTCGGCCATGGCACAACGATTCAACCAGCCTGCGCCGCGCTGTCGGGCATGGTGCTTGCGTCGCTCGTTCTCCACGAAAAGGCGACTCTTCAACGCATCTTCGGCGGTGCGATCATCATTGCGGGTCTGCTGATGTTCGGCGCTGAATCGCTCACGACGATCGGCAACTCCGGCGTCGGCGGCGATCTCTTGTTCGCCACCGCTGGACTGTTCTGGGCGACATTCGGCACCTTGTTGCGACTCTGGAACGTCGCGGGCACACGGGCCGTCACGGCTGTCGGTGCCGTATCGGTCATCGTCCTGGCACCGATTTATTTTCTCATCTACGGCATAAGCGGTCTGACGAAACAGAGTCTGTTCGAGAATCTTCTACAGGCCGTCGTTCAGGGCGGAATAGCCGGATCGCTGCCCATCTATCTTTTTGCACACGCCGTGATCGCGCTCGGCGGCGGGCGCGCGGCAACGTTTCCGGCCTTGGTGCCGGTATTCGGAGTGATCATCGGCTATCTCGCACTCGGCGTGGTGCCGAGTCTCGCGCAGTTCGTCGGCATGCTGATCGTGCTGGTCGGCTTTCACTTCGC
>JACZDD010005625.1_pt1 | contig 13501 bp, 10 predicted proteins | sample 8641771 | NCBI WGS metagenome assembly JACZDD01 (sample SAMN15324614, study PRJNA640507) | soil metagenome | isolation source: intercropping peanut in the second line | place: China: Luxin town, Laibin City, Guangxi Province | collected 2019-07-25 | depth 10cm m | reverse complement strand
GACACGATCATTGTCACTTACTTGGCAGGAGAGCGTGAATGCCACGCGTTGATGTTCATATCGTGACCTACAACAGCGCCGAATGTATTGATGACTGCCTCGAGAGTGTCATTCATCAGCGCTTTCGAGATTTCCAGGTAACGGTGTTTGACAACGGTTCACAAGACAATACCTCGGACCGGCTGCTTGCCTGGGAATCGCAGAGTGTGCGTGTGGTCATGAATGGCTCAAATCTGTATTATTCGCGTGCGCATAACCTCGCTATTCGCGAGTCATCGGCGGAGTATGTGCTTGTGCTCAATCCCGACGTCATCCTCGATGCGAGTTTCCTCGCCCATGCGGTTGCCGCGATGGACCGCATACAGAAGGTGGGATCGGTGAATGGCCTGCTCATTCGCGTGAAGCCAGGCGAACTGGGGGTGGAGATCGCCAAGACTCCGCGTCACACAAGCATACTACTCGATGGGGCGGGGCTGATGATGCACAAGAGTCGTCGCCCCGATCTGCGAGGGAACAACCAGCCTGCAAAGCCGCCCTACCTGAAGCCATCGTACATCTTCGGCGCGGATGCCGCCTGCGCGCTCTACAGGCGTTCGATGCTTGAGGATGTGGCAGTGGGCGGTGAGTACTTTGATGAGGATTTCATGATCTATCGCGAGGACGTCGACCTCGCCTGGCGCGCGCAGCTATTGGGGTGGGATTGTCTCTATCTCCCTTCTGCGCTCGCGTACCATGTTCGGTCGTTTCGGCCTGGTCAGAACCGCCGTTCTATCTCGACAGTTCTCAGGCGCCATTCCGTCAAGAATGGCTGGCTGCTCGTCGTCAAGAACGACTCCGCGGGAGCTTTGCTGAAAAACCTGGTGTGGGTGCTGTCCTATCAACTGAAGATATTGTCGGGGCTTGTTTTCGTCGAGCCGTCGTCTCTTGCCGCCATCCCCAGCACAGTCCGGCTGTTGCCCAAGATTCTACGCAAGCGAACGGAGATCAAGAAACGGCGTGTGCGCTCGGAGGCAGACATGCGGAAGTGGTTTGTCTAGTGGAAATTGCTAACGAGCGTTCGAGGTTGCCGTATTGGGCGTTGTTGGCGTGCTTGCGGCGCAAGTCCTAAGCAGATTGATAGCGGTCTGACGCAATGCTATAGTGCGCACAGCGTCGTACTGTTGGGGTCGCACGAAGGTGAGTGTGGCGCGGCGAGGGAGGGGGCATCTTGGTTCACGCGAGTCAATTGCGGCGTCAGCCCTGGGCGCATGTTCTCCATATCCTATATATCGTACCCGACTACATTATCAGCCTCGCCATTCTCTGCGTCGCTCACCTCATCGCGGTAGAGTTTCGGCAAGAACTTCGCTTTGGCGGCTCCGTCGGCGCCCTATACGACTGGTATACCTATCAGCCCTATGTGATCGGCGCAATTTCCCTGGCAATAGCCTATTTCCCCCGGCTGGTCGTCGCGGGTGTTACCGCCAAGCCGCCCTATGGGCATCTCTACTCGCCGGTGGTTGGCCTCGCGCTCTGCGTGCTCGGCATCACCTTCTTGCTCCCAGATCAATCGCTGCTGGAAACCGGATACTTCGCATCCGTCTGCCTGCTGCTCATGACGCTCATCATTCCACGGTCGCGCACGGCCGCGCGCACAGGCGACCTGCGCGACCATCTGGTGCGGTTGTGGAACAATCGCAGCCTCTTGCGCATCTGGGTCCAGTACAACATCCAATCGCGCTATGCGCAGGCACTGCTTGGCATTCTGTGGATCGTGCTGTTGCCGCTCTCGCAGGCGATTATTATGACCGTGGTCTTTGCGCAGCTCCTGCGCATCTCCGCTGGCGATGTCCCATTTATTGCGTTCTTCCTGGCTGGGCTGGTGCCGTGGGGACTTTTCAACCAGGCGATCTTTTCTGGCATGCGCTCGATCTTGAATGCGATGGGCCTCATTACCCAGATCAACTTTCCACGCGAGATCATTGTGCTTTCCGCACTGGGTGAGGCATTGGTAGATACGCTCTTCATGTTCGCCGCGATGCTCGCCATCAACGCCCTTGTTGGGGTATATCCGAATGTCTACTATGTGTGGCTGCCGTTGCTGTTGCTGATCCAGATTTGCATGATGACGGGGCTGATGTTCCTCCTCAGTTGGTTGAGTGTGCTGATACGCGATGTTCCGCAGCTAATCAGCGTGCTGCTTCAGGTGGTGTTCTATCTCTGCCCGATTATCTACCCGGAGAACATCGTTCCTGAGCAGTTCCGTTTCATTTTCGTCCTAAATCCCATCGCGACGCTGATTGAGTCCTATCGCAACATCATCGTCTACTATCGGCCACCAGACTTGATGGCGCTCATCTTTCCGGCGGCGCTCTCTGTGGGTCTGCTGATTTGCGGCTACCGGCTCTTTAAGGCGAACGAAGATACCTTCGCGGACATGGTGTGAGGTAAACATGGTGGACCTGAGTCGTTCGTCCGGCCATCCCCCGGTCGGCATAACTAAGAAGCCTGAGCCGGTTATCGTGGCAGACCATATCTGGAAGCGCTACCAGCCCCAGGCGAGTGCGATGAGCCTTCGTTCGGAGGCGGCGAGGCTCTTCAAGCGCAAAAAGGGAGGCGGCGCTCAGCCATTCTGGGCGCTGAAAGATGTGACGTTTAGCGTTCAGCCGGGGGAATCGGTGGCGCTGATTGGGCGCAATGGCGCTGGTAAGACGACGCTCTTTCGTGTGTTATGTGGCATTACGCGAACGTCGGAGGGGCGCGCGATGGTGCGTGGACGTTTCGCGACGCTGATCGCGCTCGGCGCCGGCTTCAATCCCGAGCGGACTGGTCGGCAAAACATCTACCTCAACGCTGCCATCCAGGGCGTGCCGCCTCGTCAGGTGGCGCGGTTCATCGGCGATATCATCGAATTTTCGGAGCTAGGCGAGTTCATTGATGTACCCATCAAGCGCTATTCGAGCGGCATGACGACGCGCCTGGGCTTCAGCATCGCTGTGCATATTTTCCCCGACATCATCTTCATTGACGAGGTGCTGGCGGTGGGTGACGCTGCCTTCCAAGAGAAATGTATCGAGCGCATTTTGAAGATGAAAGCGGAGGGACGAACGCTGATGTTCGTCTCTCATTCCGCGGATGCCGTACGCCTGGTCTGTGACCGGGCCGTCTGGCTCGATCATGGGCAAGTGCAGGCGGATGGGCCGACCGACGAGGTGCTTGACGCATACCATTCATTCACTGGAAAAATGCGAGCCATTCAACTGGCGACGCCAGACGGTACGTAGTGCGCTCGACAGCTAATAGGTAGGGAAATCATTTGAGGCGGCAACTTCGTAGTAGGGGGCAGGGTGACTCGTATCGGCGCTTGCAGTGCTTGCATAAATGATTCTGCCGCAGAGTCAAATCTCAATTCGGAAGGGAAATCGTGATGACTTTTGATATCATGAATCACCCAATCTGCTTTTCGTACCCGGAAAGAACGACAGAATCGGCGTGGACGCTTCATGTGCCAATTGCCATGCTATTGATTGATCTGGTGCGTCCAGCGCAGTTCGTTGAGTTGGGAACACATACTGGACTGTCTTATTGTGCTTTTTGCCAGGCTGTCAAGGAACTTGGCACAGATACGCGCTGCTACGCGGTAGATACGTGGCAAGGAGAAGAGCATAGTGGCCTCTACGGGGCCGAAATCCTCATCGACTTACAGGCGCATCACGATTCCCGATACCATGAATTCTCGCGCTTAATCCAATCAACGTTCGATGACGCGGTCGCTGAGTTTGCCGATGGGTCCATAGACCTGCTCCATATTGATGGGTACCATACCTATGAAGCGGTCTCGCACGATTTCAACACGTGGCTCCCCAAGATGAGTTCACGGGGCGTTGTCGTGTTGCACGATACCAATGAGCACGGTCGCGACTTTGGTGTCTGGCAGTTCTGGGACGAGCTTAAACAGCGGTATCCGCACTTTGAGGTCCTCCATGGTCACGGGCTAGGGATCGTCGCGGTTGGTACGCATGTGCCGGATGCGTTGCTCAGCCTGCTCGAACTGGATGGCGCTCACCTAGCTGCTGCACAGCAATTCTTCTTTGAGATGGGAATGCGCATCGAGTCGCGCGAGGAAGCGAAGGGTGAACATGCTGCCCTACTTCAATCGAAGGATGATATCGAGAACTTGCGCGGTCATATAGCGCAGTTAGAAGCAACAGTTCATGACTATCCTGCAATTCTGGCAAATGCTGAGGAGGCAAGGAACCGGGCAGAGGAGGCAAGGAACCGGGCTGTAAACCACGGCAGCCACCTGGAAGATGTCGTGCTCAGAACACAGCGTACTCTCGATGTCACCGAGGCCCATAATGAAGAATTGGAACATGAACTGGCCGTATGGCAGCAACGAGCGAATGACGCCGAGACAACCCTTGCGGCCCTGCGAAACTCACGGACAATCAGGACGATTTCCATATGGTGGAGGCTCAAAAACCGACGGGCAAGTAGGAGACAGCGTCGAGCTTCCCGAATAACACGATCACGACATCTGTACCGAGCAGCGAGGATGACGCTCCGCCAGCAAGGCCCTATCGGCCTCACGCGAAAATCCGTGCGATGGCTTCGTGGAAAGCGCTCAAGTTATGTGGGTCAGCCTGCCAGCACGAGTCGCTATGAGCAATGGATCGCCATGCACGAGCCAGATGCCGCGGGCCTGGAGGATCAACGGCGGGTTGCGCGCGAGCTTGCCTATCAGCCGCTCATTTCGGTCGTGATGGCAGTCTACAATCCGCCAGTCAATGTCTTGAGAGAAGCGATCCAATCAGTCCGCGATCAGACCTATGACCGCTGGGAGCTATGCATCGCCAATGCTGGCGATAATTCAGCATGTAAGGCGGCGCTCAATGAATTTGCCAAGCGAGACTCGCGCATCCAGGTTGTGCAGCTCCGCAAGAATGGCGGTATCAGCGAGAATTCTAATGTTGCCCTTGGATTGGCCAGGGGAGAGTTCGTTGCGCTGATGGATCACGATGACACGCTGGCTCCATGTGCACTTTACGCTGTGGCGGAAGCGTTGAACGAACAACCCAACCTGGATATTCTCTACAGCGACGAGGACAGGCTTACTATTCAGGGCAAGAGGACCCAACCATTCATGAAGCCCGACTGGAGCCCCGAGCTGCTTCACAGCTTCATGTATGTCGGCCATCTGACGGTCTATCGGGCGTCACTCATGAATGAGCTTGGTGGGTTCCGCAAAGAATTCGATGGCTCGCAAGACTATGACCTCATCCATCGTGCCGCTGAGCAGACCAACAAGGTGAAGCATATCCAGCAGGTGCTCTATCACTGGCGTATGATTCCGACCTCTGCCGCCGCGGGGGCAAAAGCCGATGCACGGAATACAAACATCGCTGCGCTTGAGTCGGCAATGGTACGACGTGGGCATCAGGGCGAGGCCATCGTCTATCCCTACTCCAATCGCTTCAAATTCGCTTTTGCTGACACTCCGACGGTATCCATCGTGATTCCCACAGACGATCTGCACAATATCTCTACCTGTCTGGATCGTCTGGACCAGAAAACGCGTTACCCGGCAATTGAAGTCGTCGTCGTGACGAATTCGGCGGTGGCCGATGCGATTGAGCGTGAGCGCCATGTACTCAACGTCCGGTGCGCTCGATACGACGGTCCATTCAACTTTTCGCTGAAGTGCAACCTGGGCGCGCGTGCCGCGCAGGGGCAGTATCTCGTATTTCTGAACGACGATGTCGAACCGCTGAGTGAGGACTGGATCGAGACGCTGCTCGAATATGCCCGGCAGCCAGAGATTGGCGGCGCCAGTCCCAAGCTGTTATATCCAGAGAACTCCATTCAATATGCCGGTCTCGTGACGGGTGTGCGTGATCTGGTCGGCACGGCCTTCCACAAGTGGGATCGCTACGCGAGCGACTACAGCAACATGGCTATCTCCACACGCGATGTCTCCACGCTCTGCGGAGCCTGCATGATGGTTCGAGCTGATGCCTTCTGGCGAGTGGGCGGCTGGGACGATGTGAATACGCCAATTGCGAATTCGGATTTTGATATCAGCTTCAAGCTTCGCGATCTTGGCCTGCGGCTGGTCTACACGCCGTTTGCCGAGATGCGGCATATTGGCCACCAGTCCATTGGCAAGACTGAAAAGAACACAGAAACGAGCGAGGAATGGGCGGGGCTTCCTCTCTATGACGTATCGCACCTCTACATGCTGAATCGCTGGGGCCAGTATATGAGCCGCGACCCATATTTCCCAGAGAACATGCGCGCGATGGTCTATCACGAAGATAGCCGCTATGCTGTCTATGCGCCGCCGCAGGAGCCTGTGCGCGACTGGTCATCGTTGCGGCGCATCCTGCTCGTCAGCCATGATCTCACGCTCAGCGGCGCGCCTATCATCCTGTTCGAGATTGCACGCTACCTCCAGTCTGCTGGGTACTACGTCACGGTTATAGCGCCCGAAGAGGGCAAGCTGCTGGCAGAGTATCAGGCAGAGCGTATTCCCGTGCTCATTGATCCTCATATCCTCGATGATCCGAGTGGCTCGAAGCACCTGTTTGGTCCATTCGATGTCATCGTACCCAACACGGTGTTGGGATGGCGCTGTGTGCGGCAGGCTCACGCTATCGGCAAGCCGTGTGTCTGGCTGGTGCATGAGTCTGAATTTGGACTCGAACACATTCGGCGTGAGCCACGACAGGCGCGCGAAGCCTTTGCCCTCGCGGATACTGTAATCTTCCCCGCGGAACTGACAACGCGCCTTTATCGGGATTTCGAGCGGGCTAATCCGCATATTGCGATTCACTACGGAATTGGTGATGTGGCCCAGATACAGACTCCGCCAACACCATTTGAGCGCACGCCTGGCAGGCTCAATCTCGTTCATTGCGGCAGCGTCGAGCCGCGCAAAGGACAGGAGGTGGTTATCAAGAGCCTGAAGCAACTTCCCCCGGAGCTTGCTGAAAACGTTCACGTCTATTTTGTTGGGCGCTACCACGATCCCGAATACACACAGCGCGTGAAGAAACTGGCGGAGCGCATGCCCAATGCGCATTTCCTCGGAGAGGTGTCGCGCGCCCAGGTGCTCAGCTACATGAAGCACGCGGATGTCTTCGTCTGCACATCGCGTGAAGAGACAGGGCCAATCGTTGTGTTCGAGGCGATGGCGCTTGGTAAAGCGGTCATTTCAACAAAAGTCGGCGCTGCCAGCGAAGTGATTACGTCGGGCGCAAATGGCTATTTGATTGAAGTGGATGACTCCGCTACGCTGGCCCGCACCATCGCGGCCCTGATTCAGCAGCCGGATCAGGTGACTGCCCTGGGCGTCGCCGCGCGAGCCACCTATGAGGATAGCCTGACACTGGACCGCTACGGGAGCGAGTTGCTCAAGGTCTTCGCGTCTGTCATGGATAGGCAAGTTGCCACGATCAGGCAGTGACATCAAACGTGCAGTTGGTTGACAGGCGCATTCAACGCGGTCTTTGCGTCAACAGTTACGTGGCATCACTTGCACTGTGCGTTACCTGCTCGTGACCTACGTGCTGCGTTCGCCGAAGTCATAGAGGCGCATAGGCGTTTCGTGTTTAGGTTGTGGATTATTTCATGAGGATGCATGTCCCCGAATCCGCTGGCTTGCTGGCCATACGCCGGGCCGTAGATGTTCTACAGTCCAGGGGACTCGTGGGCTTCGCCGACCGCCTGGGTCGCTGGCTGAGCGAGCAGCGCCGTTCGTTCGTTGTGTATGCGGACAGCGATGGCAGGCTCCGCGTGTCGAGTCGCTATCGCCGATGGATTGCGGCGCATCCGTTCGATGCGCACGAGGCGGAGAAGCAACAGCTGTTAGCAGACCAGATGCCGCCAGAACCCATAATTAGTCTCGTTATGCCGGTATTCAATCCGCCACCGGCAGCCTTGCGCGCGGCCATCGAGTCGGCGCTAGCGCAGACATGCGGTCGCTGGGAGCTGTGCCTGGCCGATGGCGCCTCGGATCGCGCGGGGGTGCGCGCGGTGCTGGACGAGTACGAACAGCGCGACCCGCGCATCCGCGTCCTGCGGTTGGAGCGCAACCTGGGCATCTCGGGCAACTCAAATGAGGCGGCGCGCATGGCCACTGGCGACTTCCTCATGATCTTCGACCACGACGACCTGCTAGCCCCCAATGCTCTCTTCGAGATCGCGACCGCGATTCATGCGCACCCGGATGCCGATCTGGTCTACTACGATGAAGACATGGTGAGCGCTGATGGAACGCGCTTCTTCCATCCGTTTATGAAATCGAATTGGTCGCCTGCGTTGCTGCTCTCGGCCAACTATCTGATGCATAGCACCATTCGGCGTGAGCTGTTCTGGTCGGTGGGGGGCTTCGATCCAGCCTTCGACGGCGCGCAGGACTGGGACCTGGCGTTCCGCTGCACCGAGCAGGCGCGCGCTGTTATCCACATCCCCAAGGTCCTGTATCATTGGCGCGCCGTCCCAGGCTCCGCAGCGGCCTCGACCAACGCCAAGCCCTACGTCTTCGATCGCCAGTTGGGCTGCATCGCCGAACATCTGCGACGGCGAGGTATCCACGACGTGACTACGAGCTTTGCCAACCATGGCTTTCCGCGCGCAAGCTGGCCCAGCAACGGCAGCAAAGTCTCCATCATAACCTCTCTCCAGAGCCAATCCGCACGCACACAAACAGCGCTTGCCACGCTGCTCAACATGACTGAGTACCCCAATCTCGAAGTTCTTCTAGTCGTCTCTGGCAAAAACAGCCACGCGTTCGTCGGTGGGCGCAAGTCCGCGCTGCAGGATGCGCGCGTCCGCATCGTCGAGCTTGGCGGTGAATGCGCCGTTCCAACGGCCCATAACATGGCCGCTCAACAGGCTACGGGTGATGTTCTGCTCTTCCTGGATAGCCGCGTCAATCCGCTCACCCCCGACTGGGTCGAAGAGATGGTCCGATGGGCCGAACGCCCGGAGATTGGCGTCGTCGGCGGCAAGCTCCTCGATGCTCGCCATCGCGTTCGAGACGCGGGCCTCGTCATTGGATTGAGCGGCACGGTAGGACATATCTTTCAGGGCGCTCGCGAGCGGCAGGATAGCCCTTTCGGCAACGTGGACTGGTATCGTAACTACTCAGCCGTAAGCGGCGCGTGCCAGATGCTCAGGCGCACTGTGTTTGACCAGATAGGAGGGTTCAACGAGCAGATTGAGCCTGAATTGAGCAGCGTTGACCTCTGCCTGCGGGTGCTGGCGCAAGGATACCGCAACTTCTATACGCCGTATGCTCGCCTTGACTATTACCGGTGCCGTCTCGGTGGCCGGGTTGCCGCCACCTCGCCATCACTCGGCGATCATTACCCTGCCCAGTTGCCGATTCCTGAGGAAGACCAGTATTACAATCCCAATCTCTCGCACACAGAGCTTATCCCGGCTGTAAAATAAGCAAGCACACTTACTCAGCACGCCACGACGTAAGGGCGCAAGGCTAGCAGTCACTGCGCACGATAATAGGGAGTTGAGTATAGAAGCGCATAACGTTATACTGGCGTGGCCAATGGTTACATACGTGACGTCCTCCTTTCATGAGCCGCTGCAAGCGTTACACAGCATTGCAACACCTAGCGACAGGAAAACAACCATGACACAAGCGCGCCGGAGCGCCCGATGGCAATATCCAGTCTTCATTAATTGCCGTGATCGCCTCTCATCGTTAGTAGTGCTGCTCGATTGGCTCGAACAAGCAGGGCAGCGGAACATATATCTTGTTGATAACGACTCCTCGTATCCGCCGCTCCTCGCGTTCTATGAGCGGTGTCCGTATTCAATCATTCGTCTGAACAAGAATATGGGACACAAAGCCGTTTGGGAAGCGGGCATTATTGAGCGATTTAGTCGGGGGAAATATTTCATCGTCACAGACCCTGACATCATTCCTACAGAGTATTGTCCTCTCGATGCAATAGAATTGTTCCGCGACTGTCTCGATCGTTTTCAAGAGGTGACGCGCGTTGGCTTCGGCCTGAAGATTGACGACCTTCCGGAGCACTACGCGCTCGCTGAGTCAGTACGCATATGGGAGGGCCAGTTCTGGACAGCAGACCTACAGATCGAACCAGGACTGTACCGGGCTCCGATTGACACGACCTTTTCCCTTCACCGCCCCGGCGCTCCGCACTCATTGACTGGCATACGGACGGGCGAACCGTACGTCGCGCGGCACACAGCATGGTATGTCAATAGTAGCGCCCCCGATGACGAGGAGCAATACTACCGGGAACATATGTTGCTGAGCGTGAACCACTGGAACAGGGATAGCTTGCCTGATCGACTGGTTGAAGGGCTCAAAACTATTGCTGCACAGGGTCGAGTGGATTTCGACTGTTGAGATCCCAGGCGTGTGCAGGGGGAGAAAACCGCTAGGAATCGGAGGTACCCCGCTTTCGGTGGTCTTGTGGCATTCAAGAAGGATGAGCATGTAGATGCTATCTATGGTTACTCGGCGCAGGCTGATCGTTTCTGCGATTGCGGTAGTCCTGATTGCCTGTTCGTTTGCGATTTTTTACTACGGTATCACGAGTCTCGGTTGGTTTCAGTCAGGCCATATCGGCGAAAACGAGAACTGTAATCAAAGAGTGTTAGTCGTCGTGGCCCATCAAGACGACGATCTTCTGTTCATGAATCCCGCTATTCAGAATGACATACGATCAGGAAACTGTCTCAGGACGGTATATGTCACCGCTGGTGACAATCGTTCTCCCAAATCGTACTGGCAAGCCCGCGAAGATGGCGAAAAAGCAGCTTATGCCAAAATGGCAGGTGTGCAGAATCATTGGAGATTCGCGACGCTCTCGGTTTCTGGGCGACAGATAGCGCTTGCCACGTTAGCTGATGCTCCACGTATAAGCCTAGTCTTTATGCGCTTGCCAGATAATGCTGACGGGGCTGAGGGAACGGCGATACTCGCCCAACTCTGGGATACGTCCGCAGACGTAATAATACAGAGTGTAGATGGCTCAAGTTCCTATACGAAACAGGACTTGATCCAAACACTCGCTGCTCTCATGCAGCAGTATCATGCGCAAATCATCCGAACCCAAGACCCCACTGCTCAAGACCCCGCTGTGAGTCTGACTCCTCTGAGCGATCATCCAGACCACATCCGCGTAGCGAGGCTTGTGGACGCTGCAAGTGCGCTGTACTCCACGCATCATGTGGTAGTGCATTATTTTTGTGATCGCCTGTTCTTTATGCCAACGAACCTCTCTCCACAAGAGATTCGTGACAAGACCATGATCTTCGAGACCTATGTTCTAGGCCACGATGATCTGGTTTGCCCCCCGCAAGGGGGAATCGCGTGTTTCACCGATCCACGAGTTCCCGGCTATAGCGCGAATCTATACCATTCATGGCTCAGCAGAGAATATATCGAGTCAACAACGCCATAGTATGCGCCTGATCGCAGCGCCCTGGCGAACGCCTGGAACAGCCGCTCAACTTCCCCGTGCGTGTTATAGAGAATCGGCCATACTATCGCTACCAGATGACTTTCACTCGGTGGGGCATAGTGACGGCTCAAGCAACGGATGATGCGGTCGGGTGCATGTTCTTCTCTGTTCGGAATCTCCTTGGCGCGACTGAAGGGTACTCCTGGTATAGAGGCGAAGGTCAGCCCACCTTCTGGGTGCGCCTCTATGAGCTTACCAACGCGCTCCAGCCGTAATGACATTGGTTGGCTCGTGAACTCGCGCCTTATTTGCTCACGGTCGGATTCTCGAGATAGCCGAACATCTCCCCGTTCGGGTTGCCAGGATGCGGGCCAACGCTCATACCAACCCGGCGCATGACATTTGCTGAACGCTCATTCTCGCGGAAGCAGACGCTGGTGACGCGCCGCAGCTTCAGCGTCTCGAAGGCGTAGCGCACCACCGCGCTGGTCGCCTCTTTCATGATGCCTTTATCCCACCATTCACGCTTCAAGCTGTAGAACAGCTCGACCTCCGGCGTGGATATCGCGCCCTGATCGAGCAGATAGAACTGCAATCCAACCATGCCGACGAATGCGCCCGTGGCGCGCGGCACGACTGCCCATTCGCCAAAGCCCTCCCACTCGAATTGCGCGATGCGGTATGTGAAGCGCGGGCGCCACTCTTCCAGCGTCCGGGCGCGTTTGCCGCCGCCTGGCGTCCTGGCAAAGCCCATCATGCGAAAGACATCGGGATGTGCCATCATCTCCACGAAATCGGGCAGATCATCCATCACCAGCGGGCGCAGTGTCAGGCGCGCCGTCTCAAGCGTGGTCATGCCTTCTCCCTTCAGAGTGCTTTGGCGAGCACCTGGAAGAGACGATCAACTTCCTCGTGCGTGTTATACAGATGCGGCGAGACTCGTATCGCGTTGCCCCGGAAACTGACATAGATGCCCTCCGCCGCAAGCTGCTTGCCCAGGTCGGGCGGTAATGCGGCGTTGGAACGCAGGCCGATCAGGTGGCCAGCACGGCGCTCGCTCGGAACGGGATCGAGGCCAACGTGGCGCGCCCCATCCTCGATATGGTCAGTCAGCTCGCGCAGGGTCGCGGCGATTTCCTCCACACGCCACGCCAGCAGTTGCCGCAGTGACGCGACGGCAATAGGCATCAGCGCGAAATTCGAGCGCTCGCCCATGTCATAGCGACGCGCGCCCGGCTGGAAGGCGTCGCGGTAGTTGACGAGCCCGTTGAAGTCCTCGCTCTGCTCGCGCGTGATCCAGTTGGATTCCAGCGGCACACCCTCCCGCCAGCGTGGTGCCACATAAACGAAGCCCAGGCTATACGGTCCGAGGAGCCACTTATACGTCACGGCGACGAGAAAGTCGGGCTGGATCTCCGCCACCGAGAACGGATGCGCCCCAACCGATTGCGCGCCATCCACCACCAGCGCCGCGCCGACCGCCCGCGCCCGTTCGCTGACGCGAGCCAGATCGATCAGGCTGCCGTCTGTCCAGTGGCAGTGTGGCACGGCGACGATAGCGGTCCGTTCGTCAACATGCGCTAAAATAGCCGTCGTCCAGTCGTAGTCCGGTGGACGGGATACCGTGACGATAGTGGCCCCGCTGCGCACGGCGAGATCGCGCCAGGGATAGACATTTGAGGGGAATTGGTCTTCAAGTAGCACGATGGTCTGACCGCTGGCGATGGGCAGGTTAGCCGCCGCGAGACCGACCCCATAGCTGGCGGATGGGACTATCGCCACGCCGTCCACTTCGCCGCCGATCAATTCGGCAAAGAGGCCGCGCGCCGCCTCGGACTCGCTAAAGAAGTCCTGCGCCGAGATTTTCCACGGCTCCGACTTGCGCGCCACGCCAGACTGGCCCGCCTCGCGCGAGGCCCGGGGCAGCGGCGACATATATGAACAGTTCAGATAGGCGATTTCATCAGGAATATCGAACAGATCGCGTTGATTGGCCAGTGTCACACGTCGTCTCCTTTGCGCATCATCGTCCGCATGGCCTCCACAGCGAGGCGCTTGAGCGT
>JACZDD010050676.1_pt1 | contig 13579 bp, 9 predicted proteins | sample 8641771 | NCBI WGS metagenome assembly JACZDD01 (sample SAMN15324614, study PRJNA640507) | soil metagenome | isolation source: intercropping peanut in the second line | place: China: Luxin town, Laibin City, Guangxi Province | collected 2019-07-25 | depth 10cm m | reverse complement strand
CCCTTTTTACAAGTCTTTTACTAGCCCTTTGCACCTCAAATGCCATCCCGCGGATATCCTCCGAATGGATGTATGCCGCTGCTTTGAAACGCATTTCTTCTGATCCGCCGGAAATTCCGCCCTCGCATCTTTCCGATCCGCTGGGCGCGTCGATTCCGCTGCCGCATCATCACGTCTTGTTTCCCTTCGGATTTCCCGTCCAGATTAAGACCAACGAACTGGCGATCATCCGCGCGGCCGAACAGAGTTGGGCAGCGTTCCCGCAGCGTTTTCGCGAAACTCCTCTGCAACTTCGCGTTGTCGTGTCCGATTCTTCCAGCACGCGCCGCCCGCCCACTCCGGTTGTTCGCGCCCAGGCAAACCTCATGACCATGATTGCCGATTCGCAAAACTTTGCCTGCTGCGACCTAGCCAGCGGTTTCTGCTTCGCCAATCTTTCGAAAGCGGTCCTGCTGCATCGCGACTATCTTCGCTATCACTTTCTGGAAGGGAGCGTCTATGCGTTACTCGATACCCAGCACGTCGTCTCCGTACATGCTGCGTGTGTTGCAAAAGAGGGACATGGCGTTCTCTTTGTAGGCGAAGCCGGCGCCGGAAAATCGTCGCTTGCGTATGCCTGCGCGCGGCGCGGCTGGACTTACATCTCTGATGATGCGACTCGTTTGGTCCGCCGCCGTCCGGGCCGGCAAGCCCTCGGCAACCCGCAGAATTTTCGCTTCCGTCCCGCCGTTACAGCTCTGTTTCCCGAATTACGCGGCCGCGTCAAACTGCGAAATGGAAAACCTACTGTCGAAGTAAGAACGGAAGCCTTGTCGCACTTAGTGACTGCGCAGGAATGTACGATCGACTATCTCGTCTTCCTTGACCGCCGCGCCCAGCCGGACGGTCCTCCCCGGCTCGTCTCCGTTTCCGAAGAAGAATGTCTGCGCGGTCTGTACACGAGTCCATGGCCGCCGGAGCTGTCAGTCCACCAGGAACGCTTCACCGCGGTGGAGCGCCTGCTGAAAGCCCGCTGCTTTCGTATGAATTATCTGGAATTCGATCCGGCCATAGATCTCCTCGAACAAACCATTTCTGCGGGATAACGCATGAAGACGCTGCTTCTGCTTCTGGGCTCCTCCTCTCTGCTTCTCGCGCAAATTTCGCGGCGGCTTCCGCACTTCCGTGGCTCCGCGCGTCTCGATTTCTAGTGGTGTGCAAACGCAAGATGCTGAAACGGAGCCGGAAGCCTCAGCGCCCTCAGGAATGGGCGGGAATAGAATCAAGGTCGCTTACGCTCCCCACTCCGCTTCGAGATCTCACACACTGGCTGCCTTGTGGGGCAGGTTGCCAACCTGCGGCCGATTGGCAATCGGCCTGCTAAATGCCGCCCCGTCTTCCCAAATTTGCGGCGGCGCTGCTGGAACCGCTGCAACTCTCTGCCTCCGGCAACGGTCTCAGCGATCTGACTCGATCCGAGTGGACGGATCTACTTTCATTTTGCGACCGTGCTCAACTCACTCTCACCTTCGGTCACTTTGCAGCGCCATTGCTACCGGATTGGGTGAGCGAACGCATCGCCGGCAATCGAACGAACAACGCCGAACGGCATCGCCGATGGAAGGCGGCGGCGCTGGAAATCGCCGATGGTCTCGAAGCCCGTGGCATCGATTTCACCCTCCTGAAAGGCCCCGCTCATTCTCCGGATTTCACTCCCGACCCTCTGTTGCGCGCTCATACCGATATCGATTTCTGGTGCCGACCCGAAACCATTTCCGATGCCGCCCAAGTGCTCGCCGATCTGGGCTACCGTCCCTTCGGCGAAACGAAAGGGCGTCACCTTCCGACGTTCGTCCGCGCCGGCGAATGGACCTGGCGCGGCGATTACTTCGCAACCGACCTGCCGATTCCCGTCGATCTGCATTACGCTCTATGGGATCGCAATTTGGAGCGCCTCGATGGCCCCTGCGAATCTGATCTTTGGCGGCGCCGTGGACAGATGCAGATCGACGGCCGCATCGTTCCCGCTCTCTCCCTGCCCGATACTCTCGCCTTCGCCGCTCTCCATTCGCTGATGCACCTGTTCCACGGCGACCTCCGTTTGCAGCGCGCCTGGGAAATCGCCTGGTTCCTGAACAATCGTGCCGGCGATAGCGCTTTCTGGGCCGAATGGCATGCTCTTCATCCGCCTCATCTGCGCCTTCTCGAAGTTACGATGTTTGCGCTCACCGCCGTTTGGTTCCAGTGCAAACTCGCTCCACTCGTCACGGAAGAAATTGAAAATCTTCCGCCGGATGTCCGCACTTGGATCGAACATCGCGCCTGGTCGCCCGTTGAAGCCCTCTTTACGCCGAATAAAGACGAGATGTGGCTCCATCTGGCGCTCGTCCAGGGGCTGCGAAACAAAGCGCACGTGTTCATGCGCCGCATGTTTCCGGTGAATGCCGTATCGGACCGCGACCGGCAGGGAAGGGAAGTCGTCCTTGCTCGCGCGGCCCATCATCTGCGCACTCTGCTCCCGGCTCTTGCCGAAGGCGCAAAGTGGTGGTGGACTCGCCTGGGCTTCGATAAGAATTTCTTGATCTTTCTTTTCTCGTCCGGCCTGTTCGATCTCGGCGAGTTTATCTTTTTTCTTCTCTACAATCTCTACCTGCTCGATCTCGGGTTCAACGAAAAATTGCTCGGCGCTATCGGAAGCGCCCTGAGCGCCGGATCGCTTCTGGGTGTCATTCCGGCTGCCGCGCTGGTGCGGCGCTGGGGGCTGCGCCCGGCGTTGGTGCTGGCAATTGCCGGCGCGAGCGTTACCACTGCTTTGCGTGCCGTAGCATCCAGCCCCTCGCCGCTGCTTCTGCTCGCTTTCCTGAATGGAGTCTTTTTATCTACCTGGGCCGTGTGTTTGCCGCCCTCTGTCGCAGCTTCCACCACCACGCAGAACCGCGCTCGCGGCTTTAGTCTTGTTACCTCATTGGGCATCGGTATCGGTATCGGCGCGGGTTTCCTCGGCGGACGCCTTCCCGCTATTTTGGGTCAATTCAGCGCTCACACCGGCCCGGTGGAAGCTAAGCGCGCGGCTCTCTTGCTCGGCTCAGCCATCGTTTCTCTCGCGATCCTGCCCGCACTTCGCCTGTGCTTCCCCGAACTCCAGCCGTCGTCGGCGGAAAAGAAAATCTATCCGCGCGGCAGGTTCATTGTCGGTTTCATTGCCGCCGTATTCATCTGGAGCTTTGCTACCGGCATTTTCAATCCTTTTTTCAACGTCTATTTCGCGCAGCGCTTGCACTTCTCCGTCGAGCGCATTGGAACGGTCTTCTCCTTCAGTCATCTGGCCCAGGTTGCGGCCATTTTGGCGGCGCCGTTATTTTTGCGCCGCGTTCCGGGCGCCAGGGGAATCTCGTCTACGCAGTTAGCTACGGCTCTCATGCTCGCTCTGTTAGCCTCTACCACCAGTCCTGCCGCCGCCGCCGTCGGTTATGTAGCATATATGGCGTTCCAATATATGACTGAACCCTGTCTCTTCACTCTTCTGATGGATCGCGTCACGCCTTCCGAGCGCGGTGGCGCCTCGGCTTTGAACTTTCTCGCTACCTCGCTTGCCGGCGCGCTTTCGGCAATGGCCGCCGGAGCCGCGCTCCAGCGCTTCGGCTATTCGCCGGTTCTCGCCGTCGCCGCGCTGCTGGCATTCCTCGCTGCTGCTTTGATGTTCGCCACCCGCGCCCTATACAGCGCCGGTAATCCGAACCCGCGCTCACAATCGCTCGTAGAGGCGATGCCGCTCGAATCCGGCTCCCAGGCGGGCGCGTAACTGCTATTCTTGAGCCTCCGGAAGTACAACTGCGCGCTCAATTTTCATGAGCGCGGGTGTGAGCGCCAACCGCCGGCGCCATCGGCAGCCGCACAAAAAAGCGCGCGCCCGATTTTATTTCTCGATCCGCCCAAAGATCTCCCGAGTAATCAAGCACCGTCTGTCGTGACAGCGCCAATCCCAAACCCAGCCCGTTTTTCTTTCCGAAGCTCGCGAATGGCTGAAACAAAGTAGCCCATGCTGTGTCCGGAATGCCCGGTCCGTTGTCCTCTACTTGCACGGTTACTGTCGTTGTGTCCTGCCGCGAGGTCACCCGCAAAGTGCCGCCATCCGGCATCGCTTCCAGCGAGTTATGCAGCAGGTTCATGAACACTCGCTCCATGCGGTCGCGGTCGACCGATACTTCCACATTTGCCGGAATATCGATCTCGATGGAGACCGGCGCTCCTCCGGCAGTCTGTTCCGTCAAATCGCGCGCTCCTTGTACGATCTCTACCAGCCGGCACGGCTCGACTCGCTTGGCTTTGGCGCGCGACATGTCCGCGAGTTCTTGCAGCAGCTCCTGAATCCTTCGTGAAGAGCGATAGATACTCACCGCGATCCGGTCGCGCTGCTCTGCGGATAAGCCCCCGTCCACCAGCATCTCCGCGCCACCATAAATCGCTGCCAGCGGATTCCGCAAATCGTGCACAATCGAGGACGACAGCCGGCCTATCGTGGAAATGCGCTCCTGCCGGATCAGCTCATGACGCGCCGTCCGGATGGAATCGCACATCGCATTGAACGTCTTCGCCAACCTACCCAGCTCGTCCTTGGTCTCGACGGCCACGCGATAGTCGTAGTTCTGCTTGATAACTTCTTCCACTGCTCGATCGAGCCGCTTCACCGGCTCCAAGATCCGCCGCGCCAGCAGATAAGTGAAAGCCAACCCCGCCACCACCGCCAGAATCCAGATGATCGTAACGTTGCGGCGCAGCTCCGTCAATCTTTGGCTCGGCCCTTCAAACGAGCGAATGATATACAACTCGCCGGCGGGCTTGTTCTCCACGTCTTCGAGCGTCCTGCCGAGCGCCATGTAGTCCGCTCCGCGCAGCAGTAGCCGCCGTACTCCCCCAACTGCTGCCGGCGCCCGCTTCAGATCGGCCACCGCCAGCGGCAGGCTCGATGCAATCAGCCGTCCGTCCGCAACAAACGCGAAATCGCTTCCGTGCGTCGATTGCTTCAGCGAATACGCAAGTTTATCGTCGATATCGGAGGCCACAAGCAGCACATTTAATAGCGCCTGTCCCTGCGCCGCTTGCACATACACCGGTGTCAACAGCACATAGTAAAGATGTCGCCCTCGCGTAATATAGCCGGAAACCTGCCGCGGAAAACGCTCCGCCGCCTTCTCCATAAATTCCCGGCTGAATGCCAGATTACTGCCGGATCCCTCTCCGCCCAACGATGTAATCACTTGGCCCGTCGGCTCCAGCACCACGAACGCCGCATCTTGCGGCGTTTCCGGCCAGAGCTGCGCCGCCATATCGCGAATCGTTGCCTTATCGCGTGTCGCAAACGCCGCCCGCACATCCGACATCGAGCTGATGATGCGGCTGATCGAAGCCAGATTGTGCGCCCGCGTGCTCCATAGCGCCTCATACGCCTGCAGGCTCGTGCGCACTTCTTCCTCGAGACTATGTTCCGTTACGCGCCCCGCATAGGTCTGCACCAGCCAGCCGGTCAGCCCGAACAGAACCGTCAGCGCAATGGAAGTGGAAAAAAGAATACGCCAGAGCAGGGAAATGCCGCCCGTCTGCGTATCTTTCATTTCACCAACCCCGAGTAAGACGTCTGTTCTCCCGCTTCCGGCGGATAATCCCGGCCATATTTATTCTTATGAGGTACCGGTAAATATCCGGTTTCGGAAATACTCACGGTTTGCAGGTTGGAATCTCCACCACTTACAACAATCGGAGTAGTTAGCTGCTCCAACTTATCCGGTGTGGCGCGTTCATGGAAGAAATGGATCTGATAGTTCCCTGGCGGCACGTCCTCGATCGTGAACTGTCCGTCTTCGTCCGTAGTCGCGAAATAATCCGAATTCACGACCACAATAATGGCCGACATGGAGGGATGGATATTGCAAAAGACCCGCACAATACCCGGCCGTCGGAACGTCACCGATTTCGATGTGCCCGGTGGATACAACACAAGATCGAAAATCTGTCCGTTGAAGTTCGAAAAAGCGTTATGGTAAATCGGATCCAGATTCGGAAAGTCCACTGTCGTTCCCGTCTCGATTACCAGCACATGCGGCGTGAACGTCTTGTCCTTCTGCAGCATCTGAACATGCTTTCTCGGCCGCGCATCGCTTTTTCCTGAGCCGCTCAGCCAGACCGCCACACCAGAAAAATCTCTCGGGCGCTTGGCGGAAGCGCCGCTCACCAGCCGGACCTCCCCGCTCACCGCCCCCGCCCAAAGCGGCGCCGCGAGCATCCACGCCAAAAAGATCGCCGATCCGAACGAAGCCGAAACTGAGCCGCGACTGCTAGGGAGTGGTCTTTTACCTGGGCGGTTTTTCATCCGAGCCGCCTTAAAACAAATAAGCCAACGCCAAATCATAACGATTATGAATTGATTTCAACCCCGACTGCGTATGCCCCCGCAGTTGCAGCCCCTCAAAACTCACAATGACATTCGGACTCAGCCGGTACGCCAAATTCGATGCATAAGTAAAATTGCGCACCAGGTTATTTCGCGGCAGATAGGCTCCGTCATCATTTTCGAAGCCGCTAAACAAATTCCAGGTAAGACGCTTCGTCAGCGTTGTAGAGACCTGCGCCCATCCGCCGCTGCTCTCGACCGCCTCGAATTCCCCATACCTATGCGTGCTAAAACCGTTACCCAACGCGCCCAACCCAGCGACATTTTTCCCCTTATAGAGTGTGCCCGTGACGTTGAGGCGAGAGAACGGAACCACCCGCCAATCGAGTGAAGCGATCCTAGAGTCTATCGATTTCCCCGCCACGTGCGTCTGGCCGGTGTGAAAGCCCGACCCCAAATCGAATCGCCGCACATCATCGAACTTGTGCCAGAACGCCACTCGTCCTTCCAGCGCCGGCCGCGCCGGCGCGAGGGTGCCCGCGTACTGCGTCGGTGTCATGCTGTAGTTTTCGTTGGTTTGTAGCAACGCGATCTGACCGGTCAATCCGCTGCTTGTCCCAAGCCGTACCCGTTCCTCATAGCGCGCTTGCGGCAGCCATAACCAAAGATTTCCTGCGCCCGCAAGCGGCGGAATACCCACCTCGGCAAGCGAGTCCGGCTGATAAGGTGCGATCAGCGGCTTGTCCTGTCCCACCGAAAAAGTTCGATTCGGCCATTCGAGCGATAGTTCCGCCCGCCGGATGCGCAGCCAGCTTGTCCCTGGCTGGCTGAAGCCGCCCCAGAAGTCCATCATCAAAGACCCGCGCACGTGCCCTCCGCCCGGCAGTGACGGCCCATGAAAATCCAACCCGAGGAGGGTCTGCCGCACCGTGGCCCCACTCCTCGCTGGCCCCGTCGGCAATCCGAAGCCGCTCGTCCCATCCGCCCGGCTGTTGGCGAACGCATTGAACAGCAGCATTCCATTTAGCGAAATTGGAAACTTCTGCGCCGCTTCCACTTTCGTCTGCGCCTGGTCCGCAATGCGAGCCTCATTCACCGCAACCCGCTCATCGAGCGTTGCCTGTGGTGGATTTTGATCCGGATTTTCATCCAGGCTTTGTTCCTGCTTTGCCTGTGTGGGACGAATCTGCTCCCGCAGTTCGTGTACTTGCTGCAGCAATTCACGGTTCTCTCGCTCCAGCGAGTCCAGCCGTCGCAGTATTTCGGTTAATGTTGCGTCGGCCCGCGCGTTCTCCTGCGCAAACGCCGGCATGGCCATCGCTATCATTAACACTAAACATTTACGATTCATTGAGCAGATCCTCCAGCGTATGGCGTACATCGCTTGGCGAGTACGGTTTGGGAAAAAACGCGTTCGCACCCAGTAAACGCAAACGCTCCGGTGTGTCCGGGTGGCTGTCGCCGCTCAAAACCACAATGGGTAAATCGGAATAACGCGCCTGCCCGCGAATAATTTCGATCAGCTCGAAGCCGTCCACATACGGCAACTGCAGATCCGTAATGACTGCCGCCAGCTCGATCGAACTCCGGCGCAAGAAATCCGCGGCTTCCCGGCCATTCCTCAGGACCAGCACGCGTAGGCCCTTTAAGTTCGCGAGCGCTATCTCGAGCGGCGCGACGTTCTCATCGTCCTCGACGATCAAGACGGTCTGGGCCATGAAGCGCCCTCGTCAGGGCAGAAATCGGTATCCCACGCCGTGTACTGTGAGGAAGTGCCGCGGTAGGCTGGGGTCGGGTTCCAGCTTCTGCCGCAGCCGCACGACATGCGCATCCACCGTGCGCGTGTTCGGATAGGATTCATATCCCCATACCGAGTTCAGAATTACATCCCGCGTCAGCGCCCGGTCGGCATTGTGCAAGAAGAACAACAGCAAATTATATTCGGCTGGCGTGAGCTTCACATCCACTCCGCGCTGCGTGATGCTTCGCCGCTCCACATCCACTTGTACCTCGGCGAAGCTGATCACCTTCTGCGTGTCCGACGCCGTCCGCCGCAGCACCGCGCGAATGCGCGCCAGCAGCTCCCGCGTCCCGAACGGCTTCACAAGATAATCGTCGGCGCCGATCTCGAGCAGCAGAACTTTATCCACTTCCTCGCCGATTGCGCTCAGTACAATAATCGGGGTTTGAATCTTGTCCGCCCGCAGCTGTTTGCAGACTTCCACCCCCGTCATCCCCGGCAGCCGCAAATCCACCAGCAGCAAATTCGGCTTCAATGAGAGAGCTTTTTCGAATCCCGTCTTCCCGTCGGCGGCCAGAATCGGGACAAAATTCTCCCGCTCGAGCATCACCCCGATCGTTTCTCGTAAGCTCTCATCATCGTCGATGACGAGGATTTTCTGCATGGGACGCTTATTATTTTAGCCCGCCGCTACCCGCTACTACAGGAGCTGCCGCCCGCCCGGGCCATTTTTACGAAAGTTTTACAGCCCCTCAACTGACCTTTGTTATCATCCTATGCAATGTCCAAAGGAAGAGCCCTCCTGTCAAAACTTGCCGCTCTATTCAATCTTCGGGGCGACCACGAGTTTGATAGCGAAATCTCCGAACACCTCGGTCTTCTCCAGGAAGAATTCGAACGCCGCGGCCTCTCTCCCGAAGACGCCCGTTATGCCGCGAAACGCCAGTTCGGCGGGGTCTCGCAGCTCCAACAGATCCACCGCGAAAACCGGTCCATTCCCCAACTCCAGTTCCTCGGCCGCGATCTCCGCTTTGCCGTCCGCACTATCCGCAAAAGCCCCTGGTTCAGTGTCACCGTCGTGCTGATGTTGGCGCTCGGCATCGGAGCCAACTCCGCCATATTTACATTGGCTGACCAGATGCTCCTTCGTCTGTTGCCCGTCAAAGATCCGCGCAGCCTCGTGTTGCTGAACTATGACGGGCCGTTCATCGGCGGCTCCTGCCGGCCTTGCACAAACACCTTCTCTTATCCCGCTTATTCGGAAATACGCGATCGAGCGCAAAACGCATTCACCGGCATTGCTGCGCGTTACCAGCAGACTGTCGACATAGCCGTAAACGGCGCCGCCCGGCGCGCCCAGGCTGAGATCGTCTCCGGAAATTATTTCGAAGTACTCGGCGTAAGCCCTGTCCTCGGCCGCACCCTCACTTTCGAACAGGACAAGGTGAAGCTGGCGGAGCCTTACGTCGTCCTCAGCTATGCGTATTGGCAGCAACGCTTCGCCGGCGATCCTGCAGTCCTCAACCAAAGCATCGATATCAACGGCCATCCCATGACCATCGTCGGCGTCGCCGCGCGCAGCTTCCTCGGCTTCGATGAAATCAGTCCGTCCGATGTCTTCGTCCCTATGATGATGAAGCCGGTCGTAACACCCGACTGGGACGACATGGAACGCCGCAACAGCACCTGGCTGCGGATGTTCGCTCGCCTGCGCCCCGGCGTCTCCATCAAAGCGGCCGAGGCCGCCCTCGCCGTTCCCTTGCAATCCGTGTTGCGCGCCGATCTTGCCTCCGTTCACCGGGACGAGCGGTTTTCGCAGACCTATCTCAAGAACCACATCCTCCTAGCAAGCGCCTCCAAAGGGTTTAACAACCTGGAAGACAAGTTTGGAAAACCGATCTATGTTCTCTGGGCCATGGTCGCTTTCCTTCTCTTGATTGCCTGCGTCAACGTCGCGAATCTCGTTTTGGCCCGCGCCTCCACCCGGCAAAAAGAGATGGCGGTTCGCCTCGCACTCGGGGCCGGCCGCGGCTCTCTCGTCCGTCTCGTGCTTGCCGAAAGCATCGTCCTCGCCGCGATCGGCGCGCTAGCCGGTCTCCTGCTTTCCGCTTTCCTTTCCGGAGTGCTGCGTGCGTTTCTGCCCATTGAAAACAGCGGCTTGCTTATCCGCACCGCGCCTAATGCCGCCGTCTTCTTGTTCACCGGCGGTCTGGCGATCCTGACCATGATGCTGTTTGGCCTCGCGCCCGCCCTGCAGAGCACGCGTCCCGACCCCGCCCCTGCTTTGAAGAATGAAGGCGCTTCTCTGTCCCTCGCTCCCGGCCAGATTGGAATGAGACGTTTTCTCGTCTTTGCACAAATCGCGTTATCCGTTCTCTTACTGATCGGCGCCGGACTCTTTGCGCGCAGCCTTCAAAACTTGCTGACAACCGATATCGGCGTCGAGCCAACCAATCTCATCGGTTTTCTGGTCACACCCTCACGCCATCGCTACACCGCCCCGCAAGCGCGCCAATACTTTCTCGAATTGCAAAACCGGTTAAGCCGCCTTCCGGGCGTCACCTCCGCAAGCGCCGCCGAAATCCCGATCCTCGCCGGTCAGCACGAGACCAATACCGTCCACGTGGAAGGCTATCAATCCAAATCCGGCGAAGACATGAACCCATTCTTCAACGCAGTCTTGCCCGGCTTCTTTCACACTATGCGCATCCCTCTCATTGCAGGCCGCGACTTCACTCCGCGAGATACCCTCGACGCTCCTAAAGTCGTAATCGTCAATCAGGAGTTCGTAAAACGATATGTCCCCAGCGGCAATCCGCTCGGTCTGCACTTGGGCTGGTTCGGAAAAGGCGCCATGGACTACCAAATCGTTGGCGTTGTCAAGAACAGTAAACAATCCGACATGCGCGAGCAAACTAAGCCGTATACCTACGTCAGCATGCTGCAATACCCCGGCGCCGCGCTCCCCGATCTGACCTTCTACGTTCGCACCGCACGGAACCCTCTCGGAGCAACTCGTTCCATCGAACGAACTGTGGCCCAGATCGATCCCGCCATTCCAGCCGCTAAGTTCAGAAACCTCGATATGCAAATCGACGAGACGCAAACCATGGATCGCCTTTTCGCCTGGCTCTCGACATCGTTTGCCGCTGCCGCCACGCTGCTCGCTTCCATCGGCCTGTATGGCTTAATGGCCTTCGCGGTAACGCGGCGAAAATTCGAAATCGGAATTCGCATCGCTCTCGGAGCCCGCCGCAATCAGGTATTGCAACTGATGATGAAAGAAGTCTGGCTCTTGGCTATCGCTGGCGTAAGCTGCGGATTACTCCTCGCCGCCTGGCTCGTCCGCTTCGTCCAAAGCCAGCTATACGGCATCCAAGCGCACGATCCGTTTGTGATGATTCTCGCTGCTGCCGGCATCTTCGTTCTTTGTGGCATAGCCGCCTATGTCCCCGCGCGCCGCGCCGCCAGCGGCGATCCGACCCTCATCCTGCGCCACGAGTGAACGCACCTTACGCATCGCGCGGCTTCAAATAAAACTCGATCGCTTCTTCACGAGTGAGGCTCTGTGGCTCGCTCTCGCGGTCCGGATGAGTCTTGCGAAACCGCTCCAACATCAATCCTTCAAACCGGGCAGTCAGGTTCGGGTGCGCCCGCGACACATCGGTGAATTCGTCCGGATCGTTCTTCAAATCGTATAGCCGTTTGTAACGTCCGGGTGTCGGCTGATCGGTTTGGTAGCCATCCTTTCGCGCGCGCTTCCCCGAACAGAAAATATATTTCCACTCTTTGGTTTTGATATACGCTTCTTCGTTCTCCAGATACTCGCTGAAGATGTGGTCGCGCCGGCCCGTCACCGAACGGCCTTCTAAATAAGGACGCAGGCTCTGCCCATGTTGCACCGGCAGCGGGTCCAGCCCCATCACATCCACAATCGTCGCCGGTACATCCACATGCTCCGTCAGATCCGAAACCACACCCTGACGAATCTTTCCGGGATAACGCAAGATCAGCGGAACGCGGAGCGCCGGCTCGTAGCCGCAGTGTTTCTCAAAGCGCCCGTGCTGGCCCAAATCGTAGCCGTGATCGGCCATGTAAATCACAAACGTGTCGTCCTCGAGACGCAGACGCCGCAGCGCATCGAGAACTCGCCCTACATTACGATCCAAAAACGACACCGATGTATAGTAAGCCGCAATAATGCCTTGCTTCTCGCGGTCGGTAAGATCGCGAAAAATGAGCGGAATCTGCTGCGCATCTTCCGGCCCGACGCGTGGAACCGGAAACCGCGCCGGATCGAAACGCCCCCGATCTTCTATTGGAAAATCGTATGGCGAATGCGGCTCTTGAAAACTGACCCATAGCGCAAACGGCCCGCTAGGGCGATGCTCCAGATATTCGATCGCCTGATTCGCAATGTAAGTTCCCCGCATATCCGCATCGAAGCGCGGAAACGGCAGCTTGTCCGCATTGAGCCAAATGCGCGCGGGGTCCTTAAAAGGATGCCATGCCGGCTTTGTGCGAATCCCCGCAGGCAATGTGCGCTGTCGCACTCCCGCTCGCCAGTCCTGCAGAATCCGGTCTTCGGTCTTCGCGATATCGAATCCGTGCAGCCCCGGTTCACCCGGCCGGTTAAAATGCATCTTCCCGAAAACCGCTGTTCGATAACCCGCCTTCCGGAATTGCTTTGCAAGTGTCGGCTTATCGAGCGCCAGCCGCGTGCCGAGCACCGTCACACCTGCCGCATGCGGCAACTGTCCCGTAAAAAAGGATTGCCGCGAAGGCGTACATACCGGCGCATTGCAATGATGAGCCGCGAAACGTGTACCTTCGCTCGCCAGCCGGTCGATGTTGGGTGTCTTCGCCCGCGCGTTGCCGTCGCAGCCTATCACATAACCGGCGTGATCGTCCGCAAGAAGGAAGAGAAAATTTGGTTTCCGCCGTACCCTCGATTGCGCCACCGCCGCCGGCGCCCCGGCCAGGCTCACAAGCGCCTCGCGTCTCGTCACGAATAACAACCTAACGCCATCCGGAGAATGAAATCAGCCACCCTGGGTAGAACTCGAGCGGAGGCGCCTGAGATAGGCGAAGTTTCTTTTGGTATCTTCCAGCACCGAACCGGACGGTGAAGCCGTTTCAAGGTTTGCGTACCCTGAAAACCCGATGGCATCTATCGCCTCCAAAATCGGCTGGAAGTGTACTTCGCCCTCTCCCAGATAGCCCTTGTCCTTGAAATGAAATTCGCAGATGCGGTCGCGTCCAAGCATCCGGATTTCGGCCGGCACGTCGTAATGGTTGTACGTGGAATTCCCCACGTCATACCATACCTTGAACGCTTTTGAGTTGATCCGATCGACAGCATAGCGGTTATCTTCGCCTGAAAGCGTGTTTTCAAAACCGATTACTACGCTGGCGGCTTCCGCCTTCGATACCAGATCGCGAAAAACGCCGATCGTATGATCGAGTTCCTG
>JACZDD010269516.1_pt1 | contig 13606 bp, 15 predicted proteins | sample 8641771 | NCBI WGS metagenome assembly JACZDD01 (sample SAMN15324614, study PRJNA640507) | soil metagenome | isolation source: intercropping peanut in the second line | place: China: Luxin town, Laibin City, Guangxi Province | collected 2019-07-25 | depth 10cm m | reverse complement strand
CTTCGGGAAAACCTACGGATTCAAAGCAGAAGAAGTGAATGCCATTACCGATCACCGCGCCATCGAAGTGCTGAACGATGCTCGTCAGTGGAGAGAGTATCTGGCAGCCAAGCCCAAAACAGTGGATAAGCGCGTTACCTCAGTTCCCAAGGTGCAAAAACCAGGAACAGGGGAAGTGCCCAACGCGAAGACGGACAAAGTGAAGGAAGGAATGGCTCAGCTTTCAAAATCCGGGAGCAGAGCGGACGCGCAAGCAGTCGTGCTCCAAATGATAGAAGAGGGACGACTCTAGAAAACCTCTAGCTCTCGATAACAACAACAAGAAAGGATGAGCTATGGCTAACCCAGTCGGAACGTTTGCCACGTTCCAGCAAATCGGCGTTCGTGAAGATCTCACGGACATGATCTATCGCATTTCCCCGACCGAGACACCATTTTTCAACGCGGCCGCGCGCGAGACTGCGAGAAACACGAAGCACGAATGGCAGATCGACCGCATTCCGACTGCCGTCGCTTCGAACCAGGCTAACGAAGGTAACAACCCGACGAATACTACGGTCAATCCGACGACCCGCGTATTCAATTATTGCGAGATCCCGCAATACGCCTTCCAGGTCTCTGGTTCGGCTCAGGCAGTGAACACCGCCGGTCGCGCCAACGAGATGGCATTTCAGATCGTGAAGTACGGTCTGCAAATGAAGCGCGACATGGAGTCCGCGGCGAGCCAGAACAACGGCTTTGCCTCGGGTTCTACCAGCGCGTCTCGTGTCTCGGCTTCGCTTGAGTCCTGGATCGCGACCAACTGGACAACTCTCGGGTCGGGTGGTCCCCCCGCTTCGGCTGGTTTCGTTACCGGCACCGGCACGACCGCTCCGGTGGACAACTCCGCCGTTGCGACGGTGACGGAAGCGGGCGTCAAGGCGATGATCCGTGCCGCGTGGTCTCAGGGTGGGAATCCGGACACGATCCTCACCGGGCCTTACAACAAGGTGAAGGTATCGGGCTTCTCCGGGATTCTGACCAATAACATCTTCCAGCAGGCCGGCGGTCAGGCCAAGATCGTCGCCGCGGCGGATGCATATGTGTCGGACTTCGGCACCTTGAAGGTCGTTCCCAGTCGCTTCAATCGAGATCGCACAATCTGCATTCTCGATATGAACTATTGGGCTATTGCCTATCTGCGTCCGTTCCAATCGGTGCAGCTCGCGGTGACTGGCGACAACATCCAGAGAATGATTCTGGCTGAGTACACGTTGGTCTCCCGCAACGAAGCTGCCTCGGCCAAGGTCGCTGACCTGGCAACGTCGTAATCGCAGGAGGGCCCGGGCTAATAACTCGGGCCCTTTTTTCTTGAGCAAGAGAGTCCTCGAGTACGATCCACTAACAGGAATAACAACGACGTTCGAGCATCACCCGGAGACAGATACTACGGTTATCGGGCGAGAGCAGGACGATGTGAATCTGATCCTGGATGCGAACAAGGCTCTTGCGAACAACGACGATCTGACGAAGAAGGGCATCAAGAAAGGATTTTGGCTTTACGGTCAGATCCCAAACATCATCCAAGAGAAGTGGCTTAACGAGCATGGGGTGAATGTATGGGATAAGAATAATTGGGGCAAGAATGGTCCCGTCTATCGGCTCCTGAATAGCAGGGAGTACCGGTATCTAAAAACAACAGCAAAAATGCACTGGGGCTGACATGGCTTACAGAGATCGCGCATTAATCATCGATTCGCTGGGAAGCAACTGGTTTGCGCAAGCTTCACCATCGATTGGGGTCACCGCTTCAGCTTCGGTCACACCGGCAGCCCCAACGATCAGACCGCACCTGACGCAGCTCGGGTGGTCCCTCAATAACTCCGCTGGCGCCGCCGCTGCCACCGGAAAGATCAGCGTCAAGAATTCCTCCACTGCAGGGACGGTATACGGCGCCTGGGATATTGGTGCTGCTGCCGGTGGATTTGCTCAGGATACATGGTCCGTGAACATCAAGGGCAAGAAAGGGAAGCCGTTCTTCGTCGATAGCGGCACGCCGAGCGCTAGTGCCACTTACAAGGTCTCAATTGCAGGATGGTTCGATCAACTGTCTGATGGCTAGGGGGTTTGCATTAGTCTCATAGAAGAAGCAAAAAAGCGCATCAAGGAAGAGAACTACGTCGAAGCTGAGAGGCTTCTGGTAAAGCGCCTGGATGAAGAATTCGAGGATGGGGAGGCTCTTTTCCTTCTCGGGTTTTGCATGATGCAAGTGGGTGCGATGGGGATTGCTTATAACATCAACCGCAGGGCAATCGAAATCGCTCCGCATAATGCAGCGATATGGCACAACATCGGCAAGTGTTATCACGAGCGCCAGAAGGACACGGAAGCGAAGGAGGCATTCAAGAAAGCGCTGAAGATCATTCCCAACTTCCCGAATTCTCTCGAAGGGCTTTCGATGGCCGCCCTTCACGAGGGCGAGTTTGGACTGTGCATCGAATATTCGAACCGAGCGCTCGCTGAGAATCCAGACCTAACCGACGCGAAGATCAATAGGGGCATGGCCTATCTCGCTCTCAAGCGCTGGCGTGAGGGCTGGATCAATTACGATGCCAATTTAGGCAAAGAAAAGAATCGAAAAGAGTTCGTCTATGGCGATGAGCCTAGATGGGACGGCAGGAAGGGATTGAATCTCGTCTGCTACGGCGAGCAGGGAATTGGGGACGAAATAAGCTTTGCATCCTGCCTTCCGGATCTGATCCGGGATTGCAAGTCCGTGACCTTGGAGTGCGATTCGCGCCTTGCAAGATTGATGGAGCGCTCGTTTGGGATAGAAGTCCACGGCACAAGATATAGCGAAGACCGAAGCTGGACGAACGGGCGCAAGTTCGACGCCAGAGTTGCTCTTGGCGAGCTGCCGAGGTATTACCGCAATAAAGATTCTGACTTCCACGGCCGACCCTATCTCAAGCCGCGACCTGAGATGGCGCAGCAGTGGAGGACTCTCCTCGATTCATTAGGATCAAAGCCCAAGATCGGCATAGCGTGGTCAGGGGGAATCGCTAAGACGGGCCAGAAACGCAGGACCGTCACGCTTGATACATATGCGCCGTTGTTCAAGGCAATAGATGCGGACTGGATCAGTCTGCAGTACAAGGAACCAGAAGGCACGCAGGAGGCTGAGCACAAATACGGCGTGAAGATACACGATTGGGAATGGGGAACGAGGGGCACCAAAGACTATGACTCGACGGTCGCCCTGATCTCGCAGCTTGATCTAGTCGTCTCTGTCTGTACCACAGTCGTACACGCTGCTGGCGGTCTCGGGAAAGACTGCTGGTGTTTGGTTCCTAGAGTGCCGATGTGGCGCTATCTCATGGAGGGCTCATGGTTCCCGTGGGCATCGAGCGTGAGCTTGTACCGTCAAAAAGGGAATGAGTGGCCCACGCACATCTTGGCCGGCAAATTGAAGGACAAATTCGTAACGAAGGAGGCGATGCTTGCGTCATGAAGTTGATGTAGAGGACAAGCCTTTCGATTGCGTGTTCTGCGGCGATTTTCGAGTGCAGTCTGAACACTATGAAACGCCGAAACATGAACATGAATACTTCGTCAGGTGCGTTCTATGCGAAGCGCACGGTCCGATTCGAAAGTCCGAACAAGATGCGATCAAGTCGTGGAACCATAGAATCTTCCGGAGGATAGTTGATAATCCTGCCGGGTGAAAAGACGCTGCCAACTGTAATAACTAGCTTTCATAAAGCTGGATACGAAAAATACGGAAAGGCATTCGTAGAGGCGTGGAAGAAGTATTGGTCGCCCAGTATCAAGCTCATCATCTACTACGAAGGCGAGGCGGAAGAATTCGAGTTCACCGAAGGCATTAGCTGGCACCCTATCGAGGAAGTCGAATTCCTTCAGGATTTCCTAGAATCGATCAGGCCGTTCCCCATCATGCAGGGGATCGTCGGCGATAAATACGACATCAATTTCGACGCCAGAATGGCCAGAAAAGCCTTCATGGAAGTCCATACGGCGAGAAAGTGCGGCGGCAAGGTGTTCTGGATCGACGCCGATTCCGAGACCTATAAGCACGTACCGGAAAGCTTCTTGGACGACTGTCTTCCTGACGATAAGTTTTCCTGCTTCCTTGGGCGAGACGGATGGTATTTCACCGAATCAGGTTTTATCGGGTTCAACGCGAATCATCCGATTGCAAAAGAGTTCTTCAGAAATTATCTGCATCTTTTCATTACCGGCGTGATTTTTACGCAGCAATGGTGGCATGACTGCATCGGCTATGACTCTACTCGGTTCCTTGCTTACAAGCAGGGATATGAGGGTGAGTTCGTCAATCTAGCAGCTCATGTGCCGCCGAAGACCATGCATCCTTTCCAAAATAGCGCCCCCGGAAAGTACATGAGGCACTACAAGGGCGATCGCAAGGAAACGCGGCAACTGAAAGAGGGCGACCTGGTTGCCTGACGCTACGCGGCAGTACGGCACCCTAGAGCAAATCAGGCCCGATCATGTCGAAAGATACAAGTTCGCAGCTCGGCACCTTCAGAAAGGGCTGAAGGTTCTCGACCTCGCCTGTGGATGCGGTTACGGGTCCTGGATCATGCACAAAGCTGGTCTGGAGGTGACAGGTGCAGACATTGAACCAGAGGCTATTTCTTATGCGCGCGAAAACTATCCAGGTCCCGCGTACCTCAATCAAGCCGCAGAAGAAACCAGAGGCCCCTATGACGCTCTGGTCTCGTTTGAGACGCTTGAGCATCTCGAAGATCCTGGATTGGTACTTAGGTCTATTCAGGCGCCGCTAGTCCTAGCTTCAGTGCCGAACGAGGAAAGATATCCGTTCTCTGCGGAACGATTCGCTGGCGACAAGTACCCGCACAAACGCCATTACACGTCGGCGCAGTTCAAGCAATTGCTTAACGACTCTGGTTATGCCGTGCAGAGCGTTTGGTGCCAGAAGGGCAAAGCGAGCAAGGTCGAATCCGGGACGGACGGCATGTTTCTCATCTACGTAGGGAGATTGATTGGTCCGAGTCTATCTGGCGGGTGATCCAGTCCACGATCGCGTGCTGGAGGCATTCTACGAAGGGATCGTCGGGGAAAAGGAATTCGTCGAAGGCTTCGCTTACGAGCCTTCGGAAGTAGCGGTTATCTTCGGGGTCCACAAATCCAAGATAAGGAAGTCGTGGCCTCGAGGGAAAGTGTTTCGGCAGCAAAGGGAAAAAAACCTGGACGTGGTCGTTCTAGAGACTGGCTATGTCAACCGGGGTGACGGGGAAAATCACCACTATGCTGCCGGCCTTAATGGGCTGAACGGAAGAGCTGACTTTCGCAATAAGAATATGGGGCCAGAGCGATGGGAGGCCCTTAATGTTCATCTTAAGCCGTATAGCAGAGGAGAAAAGATCATTCTCTGCGGTCAGGTGCCTTGGGATGCTTCGGTAGATAACCACGATCACAAAGCATGGATTCTAGAAACCGCCCATGAATTGAAGCGCCTTACCAGCAGGCCGATCGTATTCAGACCTCATCCCAAGGCCCAGCTTCCGCAGATTCCTGGATTCGGCTATTCGGTGAGGCCGTTAGCCGAAGACCTGAAGGACGCGCATTGTGTCGTGACCTACAACAGCAATTCGGCTGTAGAGGCGTTGATCGAAGGAAAGCCGGTATTCGCCTTTGATGAGGGCTCTATGGCGTGGGCGCTCGCCAATAAGCGCCTAGACAAGATTGACGAGCCTGAATATCCGAATCGGCAGCAGTGGGCGCGCGACATCGCTCATGCGCAGTGGACTTTGGAGGAAATGCGAGAGGGATTGGCTTGGCGGCATTTGTTTCTCTAGCGAGCCCCGATCTCTCTGGAAATGAACTGAAGTATCTAACCGAATGCATAGAGACAGGATATGTTACGCATAATGGCCGCTTTGAAGAAGCTTTTGAGAAAGCGTTCTCCGAAAGATTCGGAGCACCCGCAATCGCCACTTCATCCGGCACTGGCGCACTTCATCTCGCCCTACTTTCTCTTGGAGTGGGACCCGGGGACCAGGTACTTATTCCATGTCTTGCCTTCGGGGCTGTTGGTAGTGTCGTCCTGGCCTGCGGAGCAACGCCAGTCCTCGTAGATAACGACCCAGAGACCTGGGGAATTGACAAGACGAAGATTTACCAGCATCTCACCAAGCGGACTCGAGCGATTATCTCGGTCCACAACTATGGTGAAGACGCAGGAGATTTCAGGCAGTTCGGTATTCCGGTAATCGAGGACTCCTGCGAAGCCCTTGGCATGGTGCCGTTCCGAGGGAAAATGGCCTGCTTCAGCTTCTACGGCAACAAAGTCATAACGACTGGCGAAGGGGGAATGCTCTGTGGTGAGTTCGGAAACGCAAGACAGTATCGAGACGGCGGCTTCGATCAAGACTATCGAAACGCAATCCCAGGTCTCAATTATCGAATGTCCAATCTGCAGGCGGCCCTTGGACTCGCGCAAATTGAACGACTCGATTCCTTGCTATCAGATCGACTCCGGAACGTGGAGTTGTTTCATTCCAGAATCGGCGGACGCGGGAAATGGCTCTTTTGCGCGCAAACGCACGATCCCATCGGGCTGGGGAAATACCTTAAGAGTCACGGGGTAGATACAAGGCCCATTTTCACCCCAATGCATCGAAGCCCAGCGTTCAAGGTGTACGCCAAGGGCAAATACAAGGAAGCGGACCATATCTGGGAGTCGCATTTGTGTCTCCCGACAGGTCCTCATGTCACTCCAGAACAAGTCGAAAAAATATCGGAGCTGATCGATGGCTTTGGACGGAACGTACTCAGGACTTCAGTCGAGCATAGCCGACTTCCTGCATAGATCGGGCTTGACGGCGGCGATCTCGGATTTGATCGTCCTCGCCGACAATCGTATCAACAACGATTTGCGACACAGGGCGATGGAGACTACCCAAGCCTCTACTATCGCGTCGGGCGTCGTCGCTGTTCCCGCGAACTATATCGAGCTCAAAGACGCCTATATCTCCTCGATGACGCCTTATGTCAATCTCGACCGCAAAACGGCAAACTGGATCTACGACAAGTATCCATACCGGATTGCGGACAATATCCCCAAATTCATGGCGCGCGAGGGCGCGAATTTCATCTTCGGGCCATTCCCGGATACGAACTACGTCGTAACGCTCGTTTATTACAATCGATTCCCGTCTCTTTCCTCGGCGGTGAATAGCGTCTTCACGAGCTATCCAGGACTTTGGTTATTCGCAGCGCTTTCCGAATCGGCTCCTTATCTGAAGGACGACAAGCGCGTTCCGATTTGGGAGGGCAAATATAAGCAGCTATTTGATCTGGTTCAAAAGGAAAGTGACGACGAATATCTTTCCGGGGCTGTGCCGGAGATGGTTCAGGGATGATCGCTGCATTGTTGGGCTATGCGCCTGACTCAGATCCAACAATTGCCGGAGTTCTGACTAACTGCGCAGGAGCCGTTCCTAGTTTAAAAGGGATGAAGGGCGCCCCGAGCGCAACAGTAACGCCATTGGCGACGCTGGCCGCTACATGCCAGGGTGCAGCGGTTCTTTACAAGCTCGACGTGTCCACGAGATTCTTTGCCGGCTCGCCGACGAAGCTTTACGAGGCCGGGGCTTCTACATGGACAGACGTATCTAGAGCTGCAGCGTACACACCTAATAACACTCAGCGGTGGCGCTTCGCGCAATTCCGAAATGTGAGCCTCGCGGCGAACGGCTCCGACACTATCCAAGCGTCCGTGAGTTCTGGCGCTTTTTCATGTGTCGGCGGTGCTCCGGCCGCGGCGATAGTGGAAACAGTCGGAGCTTTCGTGTTCGCCTTTAATACGCAACTCAATCCGAACGGCTGGCAGTGCGCTGGGATCAACGGCTATACGAACTGGGTCAATTCGGTAGCCAATCAAGCCGCCTCCGGAGTTCTCACGGCGACTCCAGGGCCTATCCTTGCGGGTAGGAGATTCGGCAGCACCATCATTGCCTATAAGAAGAACTCGATGTATCTCGGGACCTATGTCGGGCCGCCGAATATATGGCAGTTCGATCAGATTCCCGGAAATGTCGGGGCAATGAGTCAGGAGTCAGTAGTCAATATCGGAACCCCGGAGAACCCGAAGCACATATTCATCGGCGAGGACAACTTCTACCTCTACGATGGGGCGAAGCCAATTCCGATTGGGACGAATCGGGTAAAGAACGCTGTCTTCGGAGCATTACTGCAAAGCCGGTATTACGCTTGCGCCTCCTTGCATGACCGGGTGAACAACGTCGTCTATTTCTTCTATCCGATTGCGGATTCAGTCTTTCCGGATCATTGCGTGGTCTACAACTACCGCACGGATAAATGGGGACAGGACGATAGGCAAATCGAGGTGCCGGTAGAGTATGTTTCTCCAGGGATTACTTACGATTCGCTGGGCAGCTTTTATGCGACTTACGACCAGCTTCCGAATCTTCCCTATGACCTCGCGTTTCTGAACTCGGCTCAACCGCTGCCTGCGGTGTTTGATACATCGAGCCTAGTCAAGACGCTCACCGGGTCCGCTGGGAATACGAGCATCACCACGGGTGATTATGGAGACGATTTCGGATTCTCCACCTTGAGACGTGTCAAGCCTAGGTTTTTAACTGCACCGTCCTCTGCGACGATGACGAACTTTTACAAGAATGCGGAGGGCGACAGCCTGACGATGGATGTGACCACTTCCATGTCGTCGGGTCAGTTCGATGTACTTAGAGACGCGAGATGGCACCGGGCTACGATTGCAATGTCTGGCGATTGGGAAATGGCAGCTCTAGCGGCCGATCTTCAGGCATCTAGCGGTGAGTAAGCTGATTCTGGAGGCAATGGTCCCGGACAAATATGACAAGCAGGTAATGACCGGCATCATCCGGGCTATCTGCAACCAAGTGAATCTGGAATCAGAAGGCAAGATAACGGCGCGTTACCAATCGCAGTCCGTAGTTCCCGGGTCTTCAATTGCCGCGCAAGTCGGTGATGTGGTTTGGAACCTGAATCCTACCGTCGTCAACGGGACCGTCACTGGAAGCTTGGTCGGCAATTACATTACCGAGAAGTGGATATGCACAGTGTCAGACCCGATAAATCCAGTATGGAAGGAAGTTAGAGTCCTCACGCCTTGATTACCGGATTGAATCGCCTTCACCTTGGTTTGTTCTGGCCGATCGTAGAACCTTGGTTGAAGCGGGCTTGCGATTACTCGATAGACGGAACGACGATCCAGGACTTAAAGCTATGGATCGAGAACGAAGAAGCCCAGTTGTGGCTGGCGATAGACGGCAAGATCCAAGCCGCTATCGTTACTCGGATTGTCTGCTATCCAAGATATAAAGCCTTCTGCGTAGTCTCGGCTGGTGGGTCGCATTTGAAGGAGTGGATTGCGGAAGCCGAAGACGTACTTACGGCCTTCGGTAGATTCTGCAACTGCGATCGCATCGAGATACATGGCAGGCCGGCATGGGCAAGGATATTTAAGGACGCGCGCATTGCTGCGATAACAATAACAAAGGACTTGAAATGAGCAGCAGCCCCAAATCTGGAACGACCACGACCGTAGCGACGCAGGCGCCTTCGAATTTCCCATTTCAGAACACTGGCGATTATGTTGCTGGCGGCCTGCTACAGCGCAACAACTACCAGGGGTATCAAGGCCCCTATGTCGCTGACCAATCCCCGTACACGCAACAGGCGATCCAACTCCAGGCGCAACGCGGACTTAATGGTTCTCCTCTTACCACGTCTTATCAGCAGCAACTTACCGACACCCTGAACGGCAAGTATCTTGACCCGAGCACCAATCCCTATCTTGCTGGAGCGGTGAACGATGCTCTTGGATTAGCGAAGTCTCAATTCACCGGAATGTACGGAGGGGCGGCCGGTGAGAACGTCAACAACAGCGGCTTCCAAGAGGGTCTAGCTCGAACGCTTGCTAATACGGCTCTTCCCATCTATTCGGGCGCGTATCAGCAGGGGCGTCAGAATCAGTTGCAGGCGGCAGTCCTCGCCCCTAATGCCATCGCGCAGGACTATCAGAATATCGGAGCCGTACAACAAGCTGGCGCATCCCAAGATGCCTATCAACAGGCGCTAGTGAACGCGCAGCAACTAGCTTTCAATGCGCCGTGGACCAATCTTTCTAACTATATGGGCATCATCAACGGACAGGGCATGAACAGTTCTGCCCAGAATCCATATTTCACTAATCCAGTGGCTAACGCTCTAGGGCTTGGGACTGGCGCATTGGGTCTGTATAACGCCGGGAATAAGGCTGGTCTAGGAAGTCTATTTTCTGGGGGCGGCGCTGCTGGATATGGTGCTGCTGGTGCTTCTGGTAGCGAAGCGGACGCCGCCGACATCATGGCCGGATTCTTGGCGTAGAGACCTCTATGAGCGGAATCCTAGATACCACGTTCGACCCGGACACTGTAGGGCTGTTGTCGCTCGCTTCTGGGTTATTGCAAGCCGGAGGCCCAAGCAGGATGCCAGTAAGCACAGGGCAAGCTTTGGGCCAAGGATTCCAACAGGGGTTGCAAGGCTACACCGGAGCACAACAGGGTCAGTTACAGCGTCTTTTACTAGGCGCTCAAGTTAATCAGGCTGAACGACAGCAGGCGTTGCAGGAAGCGTTTGCTAGAAAGCTCGGCGTGAATTTGCCGAACAATTATGGACCAGCGGCTATAAACCAGGGCGTTACATATCAGCAGCAGCCGGGGCTATCTGAGGGCGCACTATCCCCAGGAGGCGCTTTGTCTCAACCACAACCCCCCAGCTCCGGACAGTCGCCACTAGATAACCTTCCTCCTCAATATAGGGATGCCGCTTTGGCAGATCTCGCATTCAATCAAGGAAAGAACCTCGGGACCATTCTTCCTGAAGCGAATAAGCCCATTGTGGGGCGCGCTGGGGCGCCTATTTATAGCTATAACCCTGCGACTGGAAAGCCCGAGGTCTCGGCGTTTGTGCCCCAGTCTGTACCTGGAGTGAATTATCAATTCGGTCCTAATGGAAGCGTTCAAAGCGCCAGCGCCGTTCCTGGATTCGCTAGTTCTGAGGCATCCATTGCTAGCGCGAAGGCTGGAGCTGAGGCAGCAGCTAAGGCAGAACATGAGACAGTCAACGTCAAGCTTGCCGATGGCCGAGAGGTTCCGGTTCTTAAATCAGTTGTATCGAGTTGGCCAGTGCCAGCTCAGGACGCAGTGAAGGACCGAAAAACACTTACTCCTGTGAGCACCGATCCGTGGGCAAATATCCCGAAGCTATCAAATCCGCAAGGCGTCGGGCAATCGACGTACAACGAGAAAACGGCGAATGCTCAAGCTGAGGCTGCGGCGAAGCTTTCCGATAAATTTGGCACCGTCGCACAGGAGAATAACCAACGTATTGCCTTGAACAATCAGGCCCTGGAGCTGATCGACAAGGCCGATACCGGGCCCGGAGCGGCGACGATCGCTGATGTAAAAAATATCCTCGTCTCGCGCTTCGGAGTTCCAGAAGGCGATTTCGATAACACGCCTACCGCAACCCAGGCATTACAAAAGGACCTATTGAATACTGCCACCCAAAGGGCGAAACAGCAATTCGGAGCGCGCATGACTCAATCGGAAGTCATGCTGATGTTAAGGAAAGGCGCTCCGAATATCGATATGACGAAAGCGGCGATGAAATATCTCATCGGGTCCGACAATACGCAGCTTCAATACGGCATCAAGCAATCAACCGACTTGGGGCGCTATCTTTCCTCAGGCGGAGACCCATACCAGTTCGAGGGATGGTATGCGAAGAACTTCCCGCTTTCGGCGCCGATGGCAAAGGTCCAACTGAATACCGGTAAGCCTAACATCGACGATCTGCTGAAGAAGTATGGCAAGCCTTGATGAGTTGAGTACAGCTTTAATCCACGCCGACAAGGCGGGAGATACCGAAGCCGCGACCACGCTCGCCAATGAAATTCAGCGAATCAGAGGTTCCGCTCCGGCTCAATCGCTCAATTGGTCAGATGTTCCTGGGCAAGCTTTGGCGAATCTGCCGCGCAGCGCTGCGAATTTCGCCGGCGGCTTATACCAGGCTGTAAGCCACCCGTTGGATACGGCGTCCACCTTAATGGCCGCGGCTGCCGGTGGGCTTCGCAATGCGCTTCCGGCCTCGGTTTCATCAGCCATAGATAAAGCCGACTGGAATCCTGCTGCTGCGGCGAGGGCAACGAATACGGCCGATGCTGTGGGACAGCTTTATAGATCACGATACGGATCGGTAGAAGGACTGAAGAACACATTAGCGACCGACCCTGTAGGAGCTGCTGCTGATGCCTCGGCTTTGCTAGGAGGAGGAGCTGCGCTAGCGCCGAGGGCTTCAGCCTTGGGGGGCGCGTTTAATGCCGCTTCGCGGCTAACGAACCCGATAACGCCTATTGTCGCTGCCGGAAAGGGAGCGGCCAATCTTGGAGGATTTGCAGCCAAGCAAGGGCTTGGGCTTTCTACTGGCGTAGGCGCAGAGAACATAGCGAATGCAGCCAAGGCAGGTTATGCGGGTGATACATCGTTTCTAGACAACCTCACTGGCAAAATGCCGATGACGGATGTTATAGATCAGGCTAAGGCTGCCCTCCTGAATATGAAGCAGCAGAAGAACGCCGTCTACAGATCAGGGATGTTGGACATTTCGAAGGACGCCAAGCAACTGGATTTCGCCAATATCGACAAGGCAGTTTCGGAAGCGAGCGACATGACCTCCTATAAGGGGCAAGTCATCAATCCTGCGGCGGCTCAAAAGGTCGGCGATATGAGCGCTGCTGTTGAGGACTGGCTGCGACTCGATCCCAAGCAGTTCCACACGCCCGAAGGCTTCGATGCGCTGAAGCAGAAGCTAGGCGGCATCATGGAAACGATCCCGTATGAGCAGAAAGCGGCTAGGCTCGCTGCGGGGAAGATCTACAACGCGGTAAAAGACACGATAACGGAGCAAGCGCCCAAATACGCCGAGGTAATGAGGAACTATTCTGACGCCTCCGATCTGATTGGCGAGATTGAGAAAACGCTATCGCTCAATCCCAAGGCGTCTGTAGATACGGCCCTTCGGAAACTTCAGTCGCTCACCAGGAATAACGTAAGCACGAATTACGGTAATAGGCTAGACCTCGCCAGCAAATTGCAGTCGCAGGGAGGCGCCAATCTCCTGCCGGCGATTTCCGGGCAGGCCATGAGTTCATGGACGCCGCGAGGCTTGATGGCATTGCTCGCCAGCGGGGAAGGTATAGGGGCACTTGCCGGCCACCCTGCGCTTCTCGCCGGATTGCCGTTGCAGAGCCCAAAGCTGGTCGGAGCCTTAACGTATGGAGCTGGGCGCGCTGTTGCTGGCGCGAGAGACTTGTTCGCTAACACAGGCATTTCGCCAGATTCGGCAAGACTTGCCGCCCTCCTGATGCAACGCGGGGCATTAGCGCAACCTTAAATAACAAGAACCCTAAAAGGGGCAAGCATGGCAGACGTACAGACGTTCACGAGCTGGAGCAGCACTAGCGCTAATAACTTTCCAACCGGCGGCACGATCATTGGGAGCGGCGCCGATG
>JACZDD010072285.1_pt1 | contig 13611 bp, 11 predicted proteins | sample 8641771 | NCBI WGS metagenome assembly JACZDD01 (sample SAMN15324614, study PRJNA640507) | soil metagenome | isolation source: intercropping peanut in the second line | place: China: Luxin town, Laibin City, Guangxi Province | collected 2019-07-25 | depth 10cm m | reverse complement strand
GATGCACCAACGCACGCAGTTGACGCGCGGCCCTTCTTCATAGAGAAGGGGTCAACGGTTCGAGTCCGTCAGAGGGCTTGTTTCGACTCACGCAGCCGCTGCAAATGGCGGCTTTTTGTTGCCGTAACTGACACCGCAGAGCATCTCTCGCGTAGGGAGGGACTCCGTCATCGGACTCCGTCATCGGACTCCGTAAACGAGCCAAAACCCCTGCAACGCGCGGTTCCAAGCTAGGCATGTGCGTAGTGCACGAACTGGGGACATGTTTTGGGGACACATAGAGCGAGGCCGCCGGTTGAGGTAACGCAGGTGACGATCGCGGTCGGCAGTCGGCGACCCGGTTAGTGGAGTGCGCGCGTGCGGAGCGAGTTGACGAATTCCCGCATGTAGTCGGGAAGTTCGCCGGCAAGGTCCGCAGCCGCCATTCCTTCGACGAGCTTCAGCCGCTCGTCCCCGTGCTGGAAGTTGAAGAACTCGTCCCGATCGACGAGTGCGCGCATGTCCAATGCCCGGAGCGTGTGCTTACGTGCGTGTGCTTACGTGCGGTCGGGTTAAGGACGACGAGGACACGCGGCGTCCCTTGGCCGAAGTCGAACATCGCCCACTGCAACAGCTTTCCACCGAAGTGAACTTCGACAGCTGGGCGCCAGTATTCGGGCTCTTCGTCGATCACTTCGCGTTGCTCGGAAGAGAGCGCTCCCCCGACATTGAGTGGTTCGATCCCGTCGTGCTCGAGATAGCTCGCAAACGCGTGTGCCGCGCGGAAGCGTGGATTCGTACTGGACCATTGCTCCCGAAAGCGGTGGCGGGTGATCCGATTCTCCGCCTCCTGGTCTGGGAGGTCGCCGAGCTTTGCGTCGAGCCAACCCGCCCACAAAATACTGAGAACTCATGCCGCGCGGGTCGGGGAGCGAGCTTCTCGACTTCCGCCACCAACGGGTGCACAGCGTCGCGGGAAGCCCATCCCGCGCTCGCATCGGGCGCGAGCGCGCGGAGCCGATCGAGTGCCGTCTCGAACGACTCGCCGCGTGTCCAGAGCAGCTGTGGGTCGAAGCCTCCTCTCGCAGCTCGTCGAGCTCGTTGAGATGCCGCTCGAGCACACGCTGGTTCCCCCGCAGCTCGAACGCTCCACGTGCGTAGGAGCCGAAGATCCTGATCTCGCGGCCCCGCGTCAGATACCTGCCGTCACCGTTCGCTACCCGGGCGAGGAGACCCTCGATCCGTTTTGCCGCTTCAGCTCGCCTCACCATGTGAGCGTAAATGCCTGCGGCGTATTGATCCCGAACCGACGCGTGGTTGTCGAGGTTGTACCCAGTCGCTGCGCACCGCCGGAAGGCAAAGTTGCGGCGATGGAGCTCACGCTCTCGTTCTCGATCGTTAGATGTACGTGTGGCGCCGAACGTCAAGCGGAGCAGCCATGCCCGACGTGCGGCTGTGATCCCGTGGAGGTAGATGAGGCGTTGGAACAGCGGCGCCAGCTTGTGGCGTCGCTCGATCTTGTTTCACCGCCGCCGCCAGAGGTCGAACGCGTCGACCCCGATGAAGTATGGCGGGAACTGGGCGGCTGGCTATCGAACTTCATGGATGCGTATGAGTGCGCCAACGACGGGTCCGCGGAGGAGGCCGGGCGGCGAATCCAGGGGCAGATCAACGAGTTAGCAGCTCTGCGCGCGAGAGTCTCCGCGACGCAGTTCCTTTCGTTTTGGCTCGGAAAGTTCGCCCCTGGCCGTTGGTAACGGCGATAGACATTCCATCGTTCATGCGGACGTTCGAGCTGCGCGTAGCTCGCGGCGATGAAGAGCAGCGCGGGGCTGAGAGAATTTGCACCCACGCGGAGCGCCGCCGGGGCGGAAGCCTCGCAGCACGGCGGCGGATGCGATTCCGGCTCACGCTTCACATCCCTCCGTCCGCGTCTCGAGAAGCGGCAGTACTTCATGGACGAAACGCTCCAGTGACCGGTTAGCGCGCTCGATCGAGAGCCCGGCGGGTCGGGCCCAGAAGAAGAAGCGGTCGCACCGTGTGCGGTCGATGATCCCCTGCACCACGCCGGCGACGTAGTCGGGCTCCCCGACGATGAACCGTTCTCGGGGGAGCTCGTCGACGGATCCGACGGGCGGCTTTCCACCCCAGTCGCGATAGCGATTCGTGGAATAGAGGAAGTGCTCCGCCACATCCGCCCAATCGCCCACGTAGACCGCAGAACTGATCGCTACCTCACCGTTCGAGGCGTCGCGGTACAGCGCGAGGACGCCGTCCTCGACGGTCGGGCCGCCCGGCATGAAATGACAGCCCAGGCGAGCGGCTCTCCGGGCCGCCGTGGCGGTCGCCCCGCCGAGCCAGATCGGCGGTTCCGGCAGCTGGAACGGCGCCGGCGTCACGGTCCCGTCGGCCCACACGCGACGCGCGATGCGAATGAGGTCCCCGGTGCGCGCCCCGCGCTCCGAGCGCGGAACGCCGAGCAGTTCGAACTCCAGCTCGCGGTACGCGAGCCCGAGGCCGATCTCGATCCGTCCTCCGCTGAGCTGGTCGACCACCGCGACATCCTCGGCGAACCGGATCGGATGCTGGAACGGCGCGAGCAGCACCGACGTCCCGATCCGCATCGTCGTCGTGCGCTCGGCGATCGCCGCCATCATCGGAAAGATGGACGGCAGGTAGCCGTCGTCCGTGACGTGGTGCTCCGAGAGCCACACCGACTCGAATCCGAGCGACTCCGCCCGCTCGATCTGCTCGAGGTTCTCGCGATAGAGACGGTCGTAGGGCACACGCCAACGCTCAGGATTTCGGAAGTCGTGCCAAATGCCGAACTTCATCGCATCACCTAGGGTCCGCCCGCCACGAACAGGACCTGCCCGGTGACATAGCCGTTCGGGCGCGCGAAGAACGCGACCGCCTCGGCGACGTCCTCCGGCTCGCCAAGGCGGCGCAGCGGCACGCGCGCGGAGACGTCCGCGATGTACTCGTCGAAGTTCTGACCGACCTGCGCGGCGGTGTCCCGCGTCATGTCCGAGCGGATGGCGCCGGGTGCCACCGCATTGACAACGATGTTCTGCGGCCCGAGTTCGGTCGCGAGCGCCGTCGTGAGGCCGAGCAACCCTGCCTTGGCGCTCGCGTAGTTCGCGTGCCCGCGCGCGGAGCCGCGAACGGCTCCTGACGAGATGTTGACGATGCGACCGCCCCCGGTCGACACCATGAGCGGGATCGCACCGCGACAGCAGTGGAATGCGCCTTTGAGATGGACGTCGAGAACGAGGCTCCAATCCTCATAGGTCATCTCGGCGGCGGGAGCGTTGCGCAGGATTCCGGCGTTGTTGACCAGCACGTCGAGCCGGCCTTCATTCGTGCCGACGGAGACGAACATCGCCTCGACGGCCGCAGCATCGGCGATGTCGGCGACGTGGACGCGCGTGCGCCGTCCGGTCGACGTCTCGATATCGCGCGCGACATCCGACGCCGCGTCGCCGCGGATGTCATTCACGACGAGGTCGCAGCCGTCCACTGCGAGGCGGCGTGCGACGGCACGACCGATGGCGCCGGCCGCTCCCGTGACGAGTGCGACCGGCGCCTGTTCCGTCATCCAGCGACGACCTCGAGCTCGCTGAGGCTCGACCGGCTTTCCCTGCCCGGCTCGCGGACGAGGCGGCCGTAGACGCTGATGCCGACCGGCGAGCGGAGCGCCCCGAGATCGTCGAGCGGGTCGCCCTCGAGCAGGATGAGATCCGCGATCGCGCCCGGATCCGGAGCGGTCTCCTCGCCAAGCCCGAACAGGCTGCGGCCGCCGGCCGTCGCGGCGTACAGGAGCTCGAGACGCTCCATGCCGAGCCCTTCGAGAATCCGGATCTCCTGATGCATCCGCGGGCCGATCTGGTTGAGGTCGGCGCCGAGGGCGACCTTGACGCCGGCTTCGCGACACGCATGGAGGGCCGCCGCGTGGCCCGGCGCAGTCGCGATCGCCCGGTTCATCGCGTGGGGAGGCCACTGAGTCTCGTGCATGAACTCGACGTCGTGCGTCACGCTGATCGTCGGGACGAGCCACGTTCCGTGCTTCGCCATCGCAGCTGCCGCACGTTCGTCAAGGGCGTATCCATGCTCGATCGAGCGTCCGCCTGCCTCGGCGAACCGGACCGCCCACTCGGTACCACCGCAGTGAGCGGAAACGGGCACGCCGCGTGCGGCCGCCGTCGCCATCGCGGCCTCGAACTCGTCGTCGTCGAACTGGCCACCGTCAACCGTCTCGTGTTCGCTGTAGAGACCGCCGGTGAGGAGAAGCTTGATCCAAGTCGCGCCCTGCTCTACGAGCGAGCGAACCGCACGACGCGTCTCGACCGGACCGTCGACCACGAAACGCTCGTCGACGTTGAGGAACCGACGCGGGTATGCAGTGCCGTGCCCGCCGGTCGTACCGATCGCCCGCCCGGCGCATTCGAGCCGCGGTCCGACAAGGTCGCCGCGGAAGAAAGCCTTGGAGAGCGCGAGGTCGATCCCCGACGCTTCGCCGACGGCACGAACGCCGGTGATCCCCATCTCGAGCGCTTCGCGGAGGTTCACCTCGGCGCGGAGCGTGCGCTCGGCAACGCTTTCGAAGTATCCCGCACCCTTCGGGTCGTACATCAGCCCGCCGGGGTGGGTATGGGTCTCGCAGAGACCGAAGCAGATCGTGAGATCGCTCGCGTCGATCTCGACTGCTTCGTTGGTGCTGCCTGTGACCACGATCCTTCCGCCGGCCACCTCCACGTCGCGGCGCTCGCGCTCTCCTGTTGCCACGTCAAGCACGTAGCCGCCCCGTAGGACGAAGGGCCGGTCGGACATCACTCAACCTCCTTGAGGATTTGAGAGCTCATCGGAGCTCCACGATTGGACAGACGGTCGGCGGCCGGACCGCCGCCGTCCGGGAAATGACAGGCGACCGGATGCCCACCGCCCGCCGCGGCGAGCCGCGGCGTCTCGGACGCGCAGATGTCCTGGGCTTTCCAGCAACGTGTCCTGAACCGGCAGCCCGAGGGCGGCTGCGCCGGATTCGGGACGTCACCGCGCAGGATGATTCGGTCGCGGCTTCCGCGTTGGGACGGATCGGCGACCGGCGCGGCCGAGAGAAGCGCTTGCGTATACGGGTGACGAGGCTGACCGAAGACGTCCGCACGCGAGCCGAATTCGACGATCCGGCCGAGGTACATGACGGCAACGTCGTGCGCGACGTGATGGACGACGGAAAGGTCGTGCGAAATGAACAGGTATCCGAGACGGAGCTCGTCCTGCAACGCCTGCAGCAGATTGGTCACCTGCGCCTGAACCGAGACATCCAGCGCGGACAACGGCTCATCGAGTACGACGAGCTGCGGCTCCAACGCGAGCGCCCGTGCAACGGCGACACGCTGGCGCTGCCCACCGGAGAGCTCGTGGGGGAAACGGTCTGCGATGGTCGAGATCAGGCCGACATGCTCGAGGAGCTCCGCGACGCGTGCCTCGACCGTGCGCAGCGGAACGTTCCGCATCGCCAGCCCTTCACCGACAACGTCCCGGATCGCCATCCGCGGATTCAGCGATGCGAACGGATCCTGGAAGACCATCTGCACTTGGTCGCGCAGCGAACGAAGACTGTGTTTCGGCAGTCCGGCGATGTCGCGACCGTCGAACCGGATCTCACCTGCTGTCGGCTTCACGAACCGCATGACGGCGTTCCCGATCGTCGACTTTCCACAGCCGGACTCGCCGACGAGACCGAGCGTGCGGCCGGCACGAATGTCGAAGCTCACGCCGTCGACCGCCTGCATCCTCCCCACCTCGCGGCCGAGAATGCCGCGGCGGATCGGGTAATGGACGACGAGGTCGCGCACCTCGAGCAAGACATCGTTCCGCTGCTCGCTGGCGTGCGGCTCGTGCATCACCACGTCGTCGTCGAGCGCCTTCAGCGGTGTCGCCACGCCGGCGAGGTCTTCGGCGAAGTGGCATGCTGCGTGCCCCCCGCCCGGAACGACGCGCAGAAGCGGGCGCTCCTCGATGCAGCGCGCGCGACCACGACCGAGGGTGCAGCGCGGCTCGAAGGGGCACCCTCGAGGCTCGCGATAGAGCATCGGCGGCGAACCGGGGATGAAATCGAGCCGCCTCGACCCGACCTGGAACTCCGGCCGGCTCGCGAGCAGACCGCGGGTGTAGGGATGCGACGGACGCGCGAAGATCCCGCGCACCGAGCCGGACTCCGCGACGCGGCCACCGTACATGACGACGACCCGGTCGGCGTGTTCGGCGATGATGCCGAGGTCGTGCGTGATCAGCACGACTGCTGCATTCGTCTCGCGCCGCGCCGCCTCGAGCACCTCGAGGATCTGCGCTTGAATCGTCACGTCGAGCGACGTCGTCGGCTCGTCGGCGATGATCAGGTCGGCGTCATTCGCGATTGCCATCGCGATCATGGCGCGCTGCGACATCCCGCCCGAAAACTCATGTGGGTACTGCCGGTAGCGCTCGCGCGGATTCGGAATCCCGACGGACGCGAGCAGTTCGATCGCGCGTTCGCGCGCCGCCGTTCGCGACAGGCCGGGCTGGTGGATCTGCAGCGTTTCGCGTAGTTGGCCACCGACGGTGTACACCGGGTTGAGCGACGTCATGGGGTCTTGGAAGATGAAGCCGACCTCGCGTCCACGGACCTGGCGGAGATCCGCGTCCGACAGCGTCAACAGGTCACGCCCCTTGAAGACCGCCTCGCCGGCGACGATCTCGGCAGGCGGCCTCGACAGGAGGCCGAGCGCCGCGAGCATCGTGACGCTCTTTCCAGAGCCGGATTCGCCGACGACGCCGAGCGTCTCGCCGGGCCTCACGTCGAAGCTCACGCCGTTGACGGCGTGAACAGTGCCCTCGGCGATGTGGAACCTCGTGACGAGATCGCGCACCGACAGGACCGGCTCGACGGCCACATCCGAGCTCACGGTGTCAACAGCCTCAAAGCCTGACGTCGAGAGCATCGCGTATCCCGTCGCCGACAAAGTTGAACGCCATGACCGTGAAGAAGATCGCGAGGCCGGGGAACGTCGTCGCCCACCAAGCCTGCACCATGTAGTTCTTTCCGTCCGAGAGCATGTTTCCCCAACTTGGCGTGGGCGGCTGCACACCGAGGGCGAGGAAGCTCAAGGCACTTTCCAGCAGGATGACAAGTGAAATCGTCAGCGTCGCCTGCACGATCACCACTCCTGCGATGTTCGGCATGAGGTGCTTCATGACGACCCAGCGGGAGCGGCCGCCGAGCCCCTCCGATGCGCGGACGTACTGCCGCTCACGTAGGTGCAGGACTTCAGCTCGAACAAGTCGCGCCGTCGACATCCACGACGAGACGGCGATGAAGACGACAAGCTTGTATGTGCCGCTGCCGAAGAGCGCGACCAGGAGCAGCAGGAGCATCAGCTGCGGTATCGACATGAAGACGTCGACCATCCGCATCAACGGTCCGTCCGTGCGACGCGCATAACCCGCCGTGACGCCGATCGTCACACCGATCAGCATCACGAGGAGCACCGTCGTGACGCCGACGAGCAGCGACACCCGCGAGCCGACGAGCAGACGGGACAGGATGTCGCGCCCGTATTCGTCCGTACCCAGCAGGTGGTGCCAGCTCGGCGCCTTCAGACCGTCGAGGATGTTCTGGCTGGCACTGTTGTACGGCGCGAGCCAGGGCGAGAACGCCGATACGATCGCGAGCAGCAGGATGTACGTGCCCCCGGCCACGGCGAGCTTGTTGCGCATGAACCGACGAACGGCTTTGCGCCGCGAGCTGATATGGACGATCTCGAGCGGTGCTTCGAGGCCCGGGCCGGCCGCGAGCGCACCATCGGTGACGACGCTCACGTGTACTGGATCCTCGGGTCGACGAGCCTGTATGTCAGGTCCATCGCAAGGTTCAAGAGCATGATGAAGGCGCCTGTCAGAAGGGTCAGCGCCATCACCACCGGATAGTCCTTACGCAGGATCGACTCGTACGCGAGACCGCCGAGTCCCGGCCACGCGAAGATCGTTTCGACGATGACACTTCCTCCGACGAGACGTGCGAGGGACAGTCCGAAGATCGTGAGGACGGGCAATGTCGACGGTTTCAACGCGTGCTTGAAGATGATCCGCCGCTCGGAGACGCCGCGGCCGCGCGCAGCACGGATGTAGTCCTGCTGGAGCGTTTCGATCATGCTGCTGCGCACGAAGCGCGCGTACCACGGGATAGTCGCCAGGCCGAGGACGAGCACGGGCATGACGAAATACGTCCAGCGGTGGACGAGCGACCCCGTCCCGGGCGAGAAGGTCGGTAGGACGCCGAGCTTGATGCCGAACAGCAGCATCAACATCAACGCGAACCAGAAGTCGGGCATGCTCAGACCGAAGAGCGAAACGGTTGTCACCGCGTGATCGACCTTGCTGTAACGCTTGACCGCGGCGAGGATTCCGATCGGCAGGGCGAGCAGCAACGAGAACGAAATGGCGACGACTTGCAGTTCGAACGTCGGCATGAACCGCGTCCCGATGACGTGGAGGACGGGTTGCCCGTAGGTATACGCAGTACCGAAATCACCGTGAAGGATCCGCCCGACCCAGTGCCAGTACTGCACGTACACCGGCTGGTCGAGTCCGAGCTGGTGCGTGATGCGCTGAAGCTGCGCCGGATCCGTCGCCTGCTGCGGCAGGAGATACACGGCAGGGTTGCCTGGGGCGAGCTGAAGCAGTCCGAAGACGATCACGCTGAGCCCGATGAGCATCGGGATCACGAGCAAGAGCCGACGGATGAAGTAGCTGACCATCGCTCTTACCTCTTCTGCAGCGTCGTCGCCGTCACGTCTTCAGCTCGCCCCATCTCGAGGTCTACTTGTTCGACCAGTCCCAGATGTTCCAGTAGGCGCCGATCACCGCGGGCTTGACGTTCTTGATGCTCTTCTTGACGACAAGCACGTTCGGCCGCCAGAACCCGGGCAGGAACGGGATGTTCCTGCGCAGGATGCCCTGGATCTCTCCGTACAGCGCCTTCCGCTTCTTCTGGTTCGTCGTCTGCGACGCCTTGGCAAACAGCTTGTCGACGACGGGGTTGCAGTAGCCCGAGTAGTTCGATCCCGAGTTGCAGGTCATGCTCTGGTCGAACGACGTCGGATCCGGGACGCCGGCGTTGTCAGCGTTGTTCATCGCTGCGACGTCGTAGGAATGATCGGTGACGGCGCTGATGAACGTGCCCCAGACGGGAGAGTTGATGGTGACGTTGATGCCGAGCTTTCCGAGCTCGGACTGCACGTAGGTCACTTCCTGCGCCCGGAACGCGTTGCCCGAGTTAGTCGAAAGGTTGATCGTCAGCCCCTTGCCGTCCGGATAGCCGGCCTTTGCGAGCAGCTGCTTCGCTTTCGCCAGGTTGTACGTCGGCATCTTGACGACCGGGTCGTACGCCCAGCTCGCCCACGAGTACCACGACGCCGGCTTCGGATTCGGAGTCCCCATGAACTGCTTCGCGAACGCCTGGTAGTCGATCCCTGTCGCGATGGCCTCGCGGAGATCGATGTTGGACTTCCACGGCTCCTTCGTCATGTTGAACTCGAGCCCCTCCGCCGTGAGCGGCGGCAGCTGGTAGATCTTCAGCGCGGAGTCCGACTGCAGTGCCGGAAGCGACGACGGCGGCGGGATGATGCTGGCGTCGATCTGGCCCGATTGGAGCGCAGCAGTCAGCGTGTTCGTGTCGGGGATGATCGCCTGCGTGATCTGTTGCATGCACGCCTTCTTGCCCCAATAGCCCGACCATGCCCGCGCGACGAACTTGCTGCCGGGGATCCACTGCGAGAACTGGTACGGCCCGCTCCCCACCGGGTGCTGGCTGAAGTCGCTCGACGTCGTCAGCGTGCCGGCGTTCTGGAGCAGGTGCTGAGGAATCGGCTTGAGGTTCCGCGCCATGACCGTCAGGAAGCCCGCGTAGGGCTGCGTCAGCGTGAAGCGAACGGTGTGTGCGTTGACGGCCTTCACGCCCGAGAGGGACTGAGCGGATCCGGCGATGACGGCCGGCGCACCCACGAGCCGAGACCAGTCCTTCTGGAAGGGTCCCTGGTACTTAGGGCTGAGGATGGAAAGCACCGTGAAGACGACGTCACTCGCGGTGAGCGGCTTGCCGTCTTGCCACTTGGCCTTGGGGTTCAGAAAAAAGGTGTACGTCCTCCCGTTCTTCGAGATCGCCCATTTCGTCGCGAGATTGGGCATGGCGTTGAGTGTCTTCGGATTGACGAGCACTAGTGGGCTGAACATGAGGTCGGTCCGCCAACGCCCGTCGAGGTCGACGGCGAGGATCGGGTTGATGTTGTTCGCATCGGCGTTCGTGCCGATCGTGATCGACGTGCCGGAGCAAGACGCTTTGGCTGTGGCATCGACGCGCGACATCGCTGACGACGCCGACGCGGCTACGAGGGAAAGTGCGGCCGCACAGGTGACAAGGACGATCCGTCCGCGCGAGACGCGCACACGACGGGACAAATGAGGTCTCACGATTCCTCCTAGGCTGCTTTGAATGGGACGCTTTGATCCGGTCAATTGCTCGACTTCAAGGGCTGAGGCACAGATCGTGTCGCGGGATTCAGCATCTGCTCGACGAGAGCGACAGGCACGGATCCGAACGAGAGCAGCCAGTCGTGGAACGGTCGATGCTCGTAGCGACCGTCGTTTTCGGCTGTCCATTTGGCCCGTAGTGCGTGAATCGCCTCCCTTCCCAGTAGGTATGACGACGGATAGGTCGGATTGTCGTGACGGATGTACCGCCGAACCTCACCGGTGGCCATGTGCCTATCCAGTCCGGCCTCTCTCTCCAGGAGGCCGACTGCGTCATCGAACGCGAGCGTGCCGGTGTGGAGCCCGGAATCGACGACGACGCGCACGGACCGCCAGAGGCTGTTCCGAAGGCGGAAGAGCTGGACGTCCGGCTGATCGAGGAAGCCAGTCTCGTCCTGGATGTCCTCGACGTAGAGTCCCCAGCCCTCGACGAACGAGGGACTCGTGAACAAGCGGCGGATCGGCGAGTCGGCGGTGGCGAGCTTGTGGTGAACGCGCTGGAGGTGATGGCCGGGATAGGTCTCGTGGCCGGCGATCGACTCCGCGAACGCGAAGCAGTTGTCGCGCATCTGCTCGAGCTTTCGCTCCGGGCTACTCGCAGCGTCCGACGGCGTGATCAGCCAATCGCTTCGAAGGCCGGGCTCGAAGGACGGGGACATGTGAACGACCGCGATCGGGAGGCTCGCGGCGAGATACGCAGGCACCCAGCCCATCACGCACTGCTCTCCCTCGGGGATCGTGATCAGCGGCACCGCGAGCGTGTGCTCGCGCGAGCGCGCCATCTCGTCCCCGTAGGTCTTGACGAAATCGCGCGGCTGCGGATGCCTGTCCTTGACGGCAGACAGCTGCTCGAGCCACCGGCGATGTGGATCGCGAATCGCTGCGAACGCCTCCAGGCGCTGAGCATCCTCGACGACACGCGCACGGCCGAGCGCGGCAAGCCCGTCTGCGTCGTACTCCATCCGGTGCAGCTCCGCGAGGAGAAAGCTCACCGCTTCGCGGCCCGCCGACCAATCACCGTCACCACGCTCGACGAGCTCGACAGCGAACCGGCGGTATTCGTCAACAGCGCGGGCCGCCTCGTCGACCGGACGAACGAGCTCATCTGCAAGCGACCGAGGAAGCGTCTCGACAAAGCTGCGTACGGCGCCGGCGACAAAATCGCGCAGTCCGGTAGCAGCGACGACGCCCATCTCCGCCCACTCCTTCGGCACGCCGCCCTTCGCGAGATTCCGCCGCGCGGCGTCGAGATACGCCGGGATCTCCGAGAGCCGTGCGCCGACGAGCGCGCCGCGTTCGTCGAGCGGCGCGAAGTTGCGCATGATCAGCGGCATCAACGCCGCGCCAAGCCGCTCGGGGTACCAATACGGGGCTCGCGCCCAGACGCGCGTGTGCCGATCCGCGTACACAGCCGTTCGCAGCTCGATCAGCAATGTCTCACGGTCGAGCCATTCCGTCGTGCCCGGCTCCGGCGACGGAAGGCCTTCGCACGCCACGAGGAACGCTTCCCGCCGCGCTTCCTGATCTGCGATCGCGTCGGCGTCGATCTCGCCGAGCGTGTCGCCGTGGTCGTGGACACCGACGGCGGTCGCACGGATCGGATCCACGGCCAGCGCGAAGGTCACGTACTCAGCCGCAAGGGCCGGAGCCGTCACCGAGTCAGAGCTGATGGCCCGTCCTCTCCATTCCATTCGCTATCCGCACAAACGTTCAGCAGGCGGACACCATAAATCGGTGGCCGCATGCTGTCAATGTGTGCGTTACGCGAACAATTGACAGCTCGGGCGCGGACTCACGCGATGCGGGCGCGCGCGAGCTGGCGCTCGATGGCGTCGGCCGCGGTGAGCAGTTCCGGAACGAGCTGTGACCGCATCTTCTCCAGCGTCCAGCGCCGCGAATTCACGGAGAAGTTGATGGCCGCGACCGTGCGCCCCGTGTGGTCGCGGACGGGCACGGCAACGGCACGAAGTCCCTCTTCGAACTCTTCGTCGACGAGCGACCACCCCAGGCTCCGCGCGCGCTCGAGCTCGGCTCGGAGCGCGGCGACATGCCGCACCGTGTTGTCGGTGAACCTCGTTGTCGTGACGCCGCCCAACCGCTCCTCGAGGACGTCGTCGTCGAGGCCGGCGAGCAGCACGCGGCCGAGCGAGGTCACCCATGCAGGGTCGCGGCCCCCGACGGGCACGACAACCGACAGGATGCGCGGCGTCGACTCGTTGGCCAGGTAGACGATCTCGACACCGTCGAGTACGGCGAGAGATGCCGACTCGTCGGTTCGTTCGGCGAGCGTACGGAGATAGGGCTGTGCGACGTCGGCGAGCGTCACGCGTTCGAGGTAGCCTCGCCCGATCTCGAGGACCTTCGCGGTCAGCCAGAATGCACGGCCGTCGGTGGCGACATAGCCGAGATCCGTCAACGTGAGCAGGAAGCGCCGCGCGGCCGCACGAGCGAGGCCCGCGCGAACGGCGACCTGACTCAGCGTCAACGGGACGGTCGAGCCCGAGAATGCACAGATTGTCGCGAGACCGCGCTCCAGCGACTGTACGAAGTCGCTGCCACGAGCCACTGCGGCCGCCGCCGGCATGCCGTCTCCCGCCCCGTCACCGTCGGCAAGCCTTCCGACCGCGAGGGTGATCGCATCCGTCATCTGGAGCAGGCGCGGCAGAAGCTCCGACTTGATCTCGGCGATCTGCCACCGGCTGGCATGGAGCGCGACGTTGGCAGCGGCGACGACGCCGCCGGACGCGTCCCGGATCGGTGCGGCGATGGCGCGCAAGCCGTCCTCGAGCTCCTCGTCGACGAGCGCCCATCCCTGGCGTCGTACACGATCTAGCTCGGACGCAAGCCGCTTCGGATCGACGATCGTCCGGTCGGTGAACCGTTCGAGCCGAACATTGCGAAGAAACGCATCGATCCACTCGTCCGGCTTGTGGGCGAGCAGCACGCGGCCGAGCGAGGTCGCCGCCGCGGAGTCGCGTCCGCCGATCACGACCGGGACTGCGAGCACACGATGCCCGTCGACCTGTTCGACATACGCGACGTCCTCGCCGTCGAGCACCGCGAGTG
>JACZDD010057912.1_pt1 | contig 13653 bp, 11 predicted proteins | sample 8641771 | NCBI WGS metagenome assembly JACZDD01 (sample SAMN15324614, study PRJNA640507) | soil metagenome | isolation source: intercropping peanut in the second line | place: China: Luxin town, Laibin City, Guangxi Province | collected 2019-07-25 | depth 10cm m | reverse complement strand
TGCGAAGAAGAAAAAGAAGAAAAAGTCAGACAGCATGGAGAAGAAGTCCGAGATCTTCTATCGCTTCGCTGCCTAGTTCGCCATTCGAGCGCGATCTCCGCGCTCCTAACGGACGGCCGGGCCATCTCGCCCGGCCGTTTTGTTTTCGATCACGCGTAACGCGTCAACCGGTCGCCTTCGAAGACATAGACCACGCCTTGCGCGATATCGAGCAGGGGCGCAGCAGCCGGCTTCGCGATGCCGAGATAGGCGATGAGCCCGCGCGCGGTGCCGCCGTGCGCAACAGCGACCGTGTCACGCGCAAGCCCCTCGTACCATTCGCGCATCCGCGCGGATACCGCCTGATAACTTTCACCGCCGGGCGGCACAAAATGCCACTTGTCCTGCTCTCGCGCAGCGATGCGCTGCGGATCGCGCGAATGCAGCTGCGCGATCGTGAAGCCCTCCCACTCGCCAAAGGCTATTTCGGCGAGCTGCGGCTCGATCCGATAGCCGTCCGCGGGAAGCCCGAGCGGAGCACGCACCAGCTCCATGGTCGTGCGGGCCCTACCGAGCGGGCTCGAGACGAAGTCCAATTTGGCCAGGTTCCGGCCGTCGCGCGCGAATAGCTCCTGAAGGATCTCGCCGCAATGCATGGCCTGCGCGCGCCCGCGCGCGTTGAGAGGGACATCACGCCGACCCTGCAGCCGGCCGGTTACGTTCCAGTCGGTTTCGCCGTGGCGGACATAGAATACGACCGGCCGCGACTTTGCGGTCTGACCCATCAGTCGGTCTTGCCGACGGCAATGTCAGGGGCATCGGGGTGTTTGATGCCGACAATGTGGTATCCCGCATCGACGTGGTGGATCTCGCCAGTCACCCCACTCGACATGTCGGAGAGGAAATAGACGCCCGCCTTGCCCACTTCTTCCAGTGTCAGATTGCGACGCAGTGGCGTGTTGTATTCGTTCCATTTCAGGATATAGCGGAAATCGCCGATGCCCGATGCGGCAAGCGTTTTGAGGGGGCCAGCCGATATTGCGTTCACGCGGATATTTTTGACGCCGAGATCCGCTGCGAGATATCGCACCGACGATTCCAGAGCCGCCTTGGCAAGCCCCATCACGTTGTAGTGTGGCATCCACTTTTCGGCACCGTAGTAGCTCATTGTCAGCAACGAGCCGCCGTTGGTCATCAGTTTCTCCGCGCGCTGCGCCAGCGCCGTGAACGAGTAGCAACTCACCACCATGGTCTTGATGAAGTTGTCTTCGGTCGTATCGACGTAGCGCCCGTCGAGCTGGTCCTTGTCCGAGAAGGCGATGGCGTGCAGCAGGAAATCGAGCGAGCCCCAAGCCGATTTGACGGCGGCGAAAACGGCGTCCATGGAGGCGGCGTCCGTGACATCGCAATGACCGACGATCAGACCGTCGACTTCCTCCGCCAGCGGTTCCACCCGCTTCTTCAGCGCATCGCCCTGATATGTGAAAGCAAGGTCGGCTCCGTGGTCGCGGCAGGCGCGCGCAATACCCCAGGCGATCGAGCGGTTGTTGGCCACGCCCATGATCAACCCGCGCTTGCCGCGCATCAGGCCCGAGACTTCCGGCATGATCCTTCCCGTATTGCCGGTGAGCGCCGGCGATTTCCTATGGCACAGGCATTTTGAGCCATCAAGCAAAGCGCCTGTGGCAGCATTTGTGCTGTTAATTCAATTCGTTTTTGGGAATATGATTGGACGGGCGGGGTTTTTCTGACAGCTGATCCGTACCCGACGCCGAAGTCGGATTTATCCGATATCGGCTGCGTTGTACGCGCAAGTCGGCTAAAGCCGACTTGCGGTGTCGGCGGCGTAGCAGGCAAGCGGCCCTCAAGGGCGCTTGGTCAGCATACAACGAAAGTCAACGGAGGCCCGGTTTGTCCACGTTTCGGCAAAACGTCGAAGCAACCATCCCCGCCCTGCGCCGTTACGCGCGCGCACTGACGCGGGATGCCGACATCGCCGACGATCTTGTACAGGACACGCTGGTGCGCGCGCTGCGCTCCGAGCATCTGTTTCACGGCGGAGACGTGCGCAGCTGGCTGTACACGATCCTGACCAACCTTAACCGCAACCGGTTGCGTTCGCTGGCCAGACGGCCGGCGTTGTCCCCGATTGAGGATAATGACGCTCCGGACCTGGCCGGTCCGGAAGCAGGCGGGCGCGATATTGAGCGCGCGCTTGCAACGCTGGTCGAAGACCAGCGCAACGCCCTGTTGCTCGTGGTGCTCGAGGGATTGAGCTATCGCGAGGTCGCCGAAGTGCAGGGCGTGCCGATCGGTACCGTCATGTCGCGTCTGGCGCGTGCGCGCGTACAGATCAAAACCTATCTCGACGGCGGGCGCCCCGCGCTGCGCCGCGTGAAATGAGAAAGAAGGTGAACCCATGATCGATCGCGATTCACCCGTGACCGAGGATGAACTGCACGCTTATATCGACGGCGAATTGCCGGCCGACCGCATGGAAGCTGTCACCGCTTGGCTTGCTGCTCATCCCGAACAAGCTGTCACCGTCGCCTCGTGGCGCGCGCAGTCCGAGCGGATCCGTGCGCGCTACAGCGCCATCCTTGAGGAAGCCGTACCCGAACGACTCCAGATCGACCAGGTCATCCGCAACGAGCGCGCCAACGGCCGTTCGTGGAAGGCGCTTGCGGCCGCCGCGGCCGTCGTTGCGTTCCTTGCGGGCGGCGCGGGCGGCTGGTTTGCGCATGGCGCGTCCATCGGCACCCGTACCGGCCCGTTTGCTGTCGCGAACGGCGCGCCCGATGCCTACAGGCTCTACGTCGTCGAGGTTCGGCATCCCGTCGAAGTGCCGGGCACCGAGCGCCAGCACATGACGCAGTGGCTCTCGAAGCGCGTCGGAGAAGACCTGCGCGTGCCGGACCTGCAGTCAATCGGGCTCAAGCTCGTCGGTGGCCGTCTGTTGCCGGGGCCGACTGGCGCCGCTGCGTTCTATATGTACGAGGGGACATCAGGCGAGAGGTTCACGATCTATTGCGCAAAGGCCGGCGCACCACCAAGCGCGTTCCGCTACACGGCTGGCGAGCGCGCTGCCGCCTTCTATTGGGCGGACGGCAAGGTCGCCTATGTGGTGAGCGGACCAGCGGATCGCGAAAGGCTTGAGAAAGTGGCTAAGGCCGCTTACGAGCAAATGGAAAGGGACGACGCGAAGAGGTCCTAGTGAGGTTACTCCATGCCTCCGCGCGGATCGTAGGGCTTCTTGTCGCGCCACGTCCTCATGAGATCATTGAACTCGTCGTCGGCGCGTTCAGGCATCACGATACGCACGGTCGCAAGCAGATCGCCGGCGCCACTTTTTGCCTTCAGGCCCTTGCCCTTGAGCCGGAACGTGCGTCCCGAATTCGTTCCCGCCGGAATTGCCAGTTCGACCGCGCCGTCGAGCGTCGGAACGCGGACTTTGCCCCCGAGCGCCGCTTCATAAAGCGTGATCGGCAACTCGAGCCGCAGATCGTCGCCGTCCGGCTTGAACAGCGGGTGCGGAGCTACATTGACTGTGATCAGGGCATCGCCTGCCCGGCCGCTCGCACTCGGCCAGCCTTGGCCTTTCAGCCGGATCTGCTGGCCGGTCGCAATCCCGGCCGGAATCTTGACCTCGATGTCCTTTCCGGTCGGCAGATGAACACGCGTCTTCGTGCCACTTGCGGCGTCTTTGAGCGTGATGGTGAGCGAGGCATGCAGATCCTGCCCCGCACCGGTACCTGCACCGAAGTCCTCGCCCTCGAACGGCGTGCCGGAACCGTGCCGCGCACCGCCTCGTGCCGCACCGCCAAACATCCCGCGCAGAAGTTCGTCGATCCCCCCGCTGAACCCGCCACCGCCGCCGCCTGAGCGGCGAAAGCCGTCAGGACCGAAACTGAAACTCTCGAAATGGGCGCCGCCGCCCGGGCTGAAACCGCCACCCGGTTGCGCGCGAAAGCCTTCGAAGCCCTGGAAACGCGGCTTGCCCTCGGCATCGATCTCGCCGCGGTCGAACGCCTTGCGCTTGTCGGCATCGCCGACAATCTCATAGGCAGCGTTGAGTTCGGCAAAACGCGTCGCTGCCTTGGGGTCGTGCTTGTTGGCGTCCGGATGCAATTTTTTCGCAAGCCGGCGAAAGGCGCTCTTGATGTCGCCTTCGCTCGCGCCCTTTGAAACCCCCAGAACGTCATAGGGGTCGCGCATCTGATCCAAACTCCCGTAAATTCCCCTGCCCGCGGGCCGAACGCCTGCGTTTCATCATATCAATGTGGGGTTCCACAAGCGCAGATGCAACGCGCGGGGCGCGCAATAGCCCAACTACGACCGCTTCCAGGGTTTGAACGAGCGAACCTGCCAGTCACCCTGCTGCTGCTTGCAGGCTTCGCCCTGCACCCAGGATTGCGAACTGCCGGAGACAAAGCTCGCGAGGAAATCGCGGCACGTCTGTCCGTCCTGCGTATAGGCTGAGGCAATCGGCGTAACCGTGCCGCGCGTTCCTGTGCGCGGATTTTCCCAGGGTATGCTTGAGTCTTTCTCGCCTTGGCTCAGCACGGCGTTCGCAGCGGCGCGCGCATAGGCCAGATCGGCAGGCGGTGGCAGTTGCGCTTCTTCTTTCGCGCTGACCGGAGTGACCGTGCCGGTGCGGTCTGACTTGTCGCTGGAGGGAAAAAACGAATCCAACTGGCCGGAGAGGCTGCATCCGCCGAGGGGAGTCGCGAGGGCCGCGGCAATAACCACCTTCCGCCATAGGCGCGGCCACGCCCATCCACTATAAAGGCCACGGATTTGACGGGTCTTAGTCCCAGTCACGAAGCACCCCAGCAGATGTCCGACACCACACCGATTGAACACCCAAGTTGGTTAACGACTGGTGATTTCACCGCAGCCGACGAGCCTTTGCGGCTTTTTGCTGCCTGGCTAACTGACGCAACGGCCTCAGAACCCCGTGACCCCACCGCCATGACCCTTGCTACCGTCGATTCCGACGGGCTTCCGAATGCCCGGATGGTCCTCCTGAAAGGCGCCGATGAGCGGGGATTCGTCTTCTATACGAATATAGACAGCCAAAAAGGGCAGGAGTTGGGTGCCCACCCGCAGGCGGCGCTGGTTTTTTATTGGAAATCCTCCAACCGGCAGGTGCGGGTGCGCGGCACAGTGGAACGGGTGACCGATGCCGAGGCCGACGCCTATTTCGCTTCGCGCCCGAAGCAGGCCCAGATCGGGGCCTGGGCAAGCAAGCAGTCAGCCCCGCTGGAGAGCCGGCTGGCCTTCGAGAAGGCAGTCGCGGTCTATGCCGCAAAATACGCCATAGGCTCGGTGCCGCGTCCGCCTAACTGGTCCGGCTACCGCATCGTCCCTCTGTCGATCGAGTTCTGGCAGGAACGGCCGTTTCGACTGCATGACCGCATCGCGTTTACGCGCGATCGTCCAGGCGCTGAGTGGAACAAGACGCGGCTCTATCCGTAAGCTAGCATCATCGAACGATCGCTACGCTAGAACCATTCCAGGAACGGCATGCCGAACTCGCAGACAAACCAGCCGCGCCGCACGCTGCTTCTGACCGGAGCGAGCCGTGGCATAGGCCACGCGACGGTGAAACGGTTTTCGGCCGCCGGCTGGCGCGTCATCACCTGCTCGCGACATCCGTTTCCGGAAAATTGTCCATGGGAAGCTGGACCCGAGGATCACATACAGGTCGACCTCGCCGACGAAGCGAACACGCGCGAGGCAATTGCTGAAATCAAGCACAGGCTCGACACGCATGAGCTGCATGCGCTCGTCAACAACGCTGCCATCTCGCCCAAGGCGGACGGCGGCAAACGGCTCTCGACGATCGACACCAGCAATGACGATTGGCACCACGTGTTTCAGGTCAATTTCTTTGCGCCGATCATGCTGGCGCGCGGATTGATCGACGAGCTTAAAGTCGCCAAAGGATCGGTGGTGAATGTGACGTCGATTGCCGGCTCGCGCGTGCATCCGTTTGCCGGTGCAGCCTACTCAACATCGAAGGCAGCGCTCGCCGCGCTCACGCGGGAGATGGCGAGCGACTTCGGCCGGGTCGGCATCCGTGTCAACGCAATCGCTCCGGGCGAGATCGACACGGCGATTCTCTCACCGGGGACCGAAAAGATCGTCGAGCAGATCCCGATGCACCGGCTGGGCACCACTGACGAGGTCGCCAAGATCATCTACGTCCTGTGCACCGATACGAGTTCCTACGTGAACGGCGCCGAGATTCACATCAACGGCGGCCAGCACGTGTAAGTGCGATCCGAGCGCTGTCGCACGATACGTTTCCCGGACCTTACCGTTTGAGGCAGATTTGCAATGCCGACTGTAGGCTAGCTCGCGCAGCGTGGAGGCGGGCTCCGCCGGTGAGAGCTGGGGAGATGCACACACCACGACTGGAGGCGGGAGCCCCGGCCACGATGAAATGCTGCACAACTGGTACCGCCCGCGAGAGGAGGCAGCCTGGAACCCCGTCTCCCTCCCCGCATTTCGCAGCACGGAACAATTTGCACGCCTTACAATTTCCTCTCTTCGGTGGATGATCCCGCTTTTGGGCTTGTATGTCGCTCCCGCGACGCGTTGATGGCGGGGTGAAGACGCGGCCGGATGCCGCATGGAACTTTTTATCGATTGCGCACAGGCGCCCGACCGTCTTTCTTCGAGCCGCAAATGGCCACAGCGAAATACGTCAGACGCAAAGAGGATGTTGTTTCTTCGTCCCACGAGGTTCCGCTTCAAGCGGAACTCCGCGGCGCCATAGAGGCAAAGCTTGTCTACAGCCTGGGCAAGACAAAAGCATCCGCAACAGACCGCGATTGGTATCAAGCCACGGCGCTGGCAATTCGCGACCGCGTCATCGACATCTGGGTGCGAACGAAGGGCGGCGCGAAACGCGAACGCAAGAAACGGGTCTACTATCTCTCGATCGAATTCCTGCTAGGCCGCCTGCTTTTCGACAATCTCAGCAATCTGCAGCTTGTCGAGGCAACGCGCGCGGCCCTGAGCGAATTCGGCGTCGACCTCGATCGCCTGCGCGAGATCGAGCCCGATCCGGCCCTCGGTAACGGAGGCCTTGGACGGTTGGCTGCCTGCTTCATGGACAGCATGTCCGCGGTCGGAATCCCGGCGTACGGCTACGGCATTTGCTACGAGAACGGCCTGTTCGAGCAGCGCATTCATGACGGCTGGCAGCAGGAATATCCCGAACAGTGGCTTGCCCATGGCAATCCATGGCAGTTCACCGATCGCGCGGCGCCCTATTCCGTCGGATTCGGTGGCGCGGTCGAATACCTCGGCGGAAACGACGGCACAGCACGCGCGCTTTGGTACCCAAGCGAGCGCATTCTTGCCGTACCGCACGACATTCCGATCACGGGCTGGCGCGGACGGCGGGTGAACATGCTGCGACTGTGGTCTGCGCGCTCGACAACACCGATCCAGTTGCCGGCGTTCAATCGTGGCGACTACGCAGAGGCCGGCGCGGCGCGCGCACGGACCGAAGCTATTTCACGGTTTCTCTATCCAAATGATGCAACGCGCGAAGGCCAGGAGCTTCGCCTGCGGCAGGAATATTTCTTCACGTCGGCATCGCTGCAGGATCTCATTCGGCGCCATCTCGACGATTTCCCCACATTGGAAAATCTCGCCGACCAGGCGGCGATCCAGCTCAACGACACGCATCCCGCCATTGCGGTCGCCGAGTTGATGCGCATCCTGGTGGATGAGCATGAGTTCAACTGGGACGACGCCTGGTCGCTCACGCGCGCGACCCTGAGCTACACCAATCACACATTGCTGCCTGAAGCGCTTGAGTGCTGGCCGACGGAGCTTTTCGGCAGGCTGCTGCCGCGGCACCTCCAGATCATCTACTTGATAAACTGGCATAACCTGCAGGAAGCAGAGCGGCGTGGCCTAAACGACCACGCGTTCCGCTCCCGTGTTTCGCTCGTCGAAGAGAACGGAGAGAAGCGCGTGCGCATGGCCCACTTGGCTTTCCTTGGAAGCCATGCGGTCAATGGCGTCTCACGGCTTCATACGGATCTGCTGCGCGCCACGGTGTTCCACGATCTTGCGCGCATATCATCGACGCGCATCGTCAACAAGACCAACGGCATCACTTTCCGCCGGTGGCTCTTCGAAGCCAACCGGCCGCTGACGGAGCTGCTGATCTCGACGCTGGGCGAGCGCGCGCTCGATGATCCGGCCTGTCTGCGCGAACTTGAGCACAAAGCTGACGACGAAAGGTTCGTTGAGGGGTACAAGAACGCGCGCTTTGCGAACAAATGCAGCCTCGTCGCGTCACTGCACGGCTCGGTCGATGTCGACCCGCATGCGCTCTTCGACGTGCAAATCAAGCGCATTCACGAATACAAAAGACAGCTTCTCAATATTCTTTCGACGATCGCTCTCTACGATCACATCCGTGCCCATCCGCACGACGCTCATGTGCCACGCGTGAAAATCTTTGCGGGAAAGGCGGCGGCGTCATACGAGCGCGCCAAGCTGATCATCAAGCTGTCCAACGACGTCGCGCGTATCGTCAACGATGATCCGATTGTCGGCGACCGGCTCAAGGTGATTTTTGCACCCAACTACAATGCCAGCCTTGCCGAAAAAATAATTCCCGCTGCCGACCTGTCCGAGCAGATTTCGACCGCCGGCATGGAGGCGTCCGGCACCGGCAACATGAAGCTCGCGCTCAACGGTGCGATCACCATCGGGACGCTTGACGGAGCCAACATTGAAATAGGCGAGCACGTCGGTAGCGAGAACATCGTCATTTTCGGGATGACGGCCGAACAGATTGCTGACAAAAAACGGGCGGAGTTCAAGGGCGCACAGGCGGTGGCTCGTTCGCCGCGGTTGGCCGCTGTGTTCGATGCGCTCGTCGATGGCCGCTTTTCGCCCGACGATCCGTCCCGCTACAAGGAGCTGACACAGGCACTGCTCGCCTACGACCCCTTCATGGTGGCCGCCGACTTCGATGCCTATTGGGATGCTCAGCGGAGCGTCGACCAATTGTGGCGGTCGCCCTCGGCGTGGTGGCGCGCGTCTATTCTCAATACGGCCCGGATGGCGTGGTTTTCCTCGGATCGCGCAATCCGTGAATACGCTCAGGACGTCTGGCACGTCCCTGCCGACTGAACTATCGGAAGCTGCGGCCGGATCGCGCAAAGACATCGGCAACGGCATTGAAGCATTCGTTCCTGTCGAGATCTTCGAGAGAGGTCGGCAACCGTCGGCGCCAGTTTGGATGCTCGTCAAAGGTGCCGGGAATGTTGACCTGCTCGAGCGCCCCCACAATGTCGTCGAGCGCAACGGTCACGAGGCGCGAAGGCGTTTGCCCCAGAAAACGGGCAATCGCGGCAAGCCGGACACTGTCACCGGAGAGGCTCTTTTCCCCCAAAGTCGTCTCGAGGCACTGCCGTGCCCAGGCGCGCGCCTCGTCGCTTTCTCCGGGATCGAGTCCAAGGGCACGCTTCGTGCGAAGATCGTGTCCGTCCAGCCATCCGCTCAAAGTCGGAAGGTCATGGGTATTGAAGGTGGCAAGCGCCTCGACCGGGTACGTCTCCGGAGGACGGAAACGGCCGTCTCCGTCCCGTTCGAACAACATCACACGATATGTCCACAGACCCCACCGCGTAATGGTTTCGCGAAAACCTTCCGGCACCGTGCCCAGATCTTCGCCTATGACCGTGCAGCGCGCTTTCAGACTTTCCTCGGCAACCGCCTGGAGAGATTGCTCGAAGGGAAAGCGGACGTAGGTACCATCCGCGGCACGGTGCCCATGCGGAATCATGAAAACCCGCTTCAGGCCCAGGACGTGGTCGAGCCGAACGGCGCCGGCGTGCCGCATTGCTGATTTCATCAACCCGCGCAACTGCGCAAAATCGTCATCCGGGAACGTCGCAGGGTTGAAAGGTGCCAGACCCCAGTTCTGACCATTCGGATTGAATTCGTCGGGAGGCGCGCCAAAGCTGACATTGGACAGGACGTTTTCTTGCGCGCTCCAGGCATCGGCGCCATCCGGATGGATTGCGACGGCAATGTCGAGATAGAGCCCGACAGGCATCCCGCATCGCCGGGCAGTCTCCTTGCAGCGCTCCAGCTGACGATCGGCGATCCACTGCATGTATTCATGGAATTCGCATTGAGTGCGCTGTTCTTCCCAAAGACGGCGCAGATCCAGCGGGCTCGGATTCCGCCAGGGCTCGGGCCAATCGCGCCACCGGGCCGGCGCAAACCGTGCCCGCAGGGCTTCGAAGCACGCGAACCGGCTGAGCCGTTCGCCTTGCTCGCGGCGATATCGGTCGAAGTCACTGTGGCGCTCTTCCGGCGCCGATGTCAGAAAATGCTCGAAGGCGAGACGGAGGCCATCGAGTTTTGCCCGTGCGACCTGCGCGTGATCAATGAGATCGCCTGCGCGAAGAATGCTGACGTCAATGCCGGCGGCCGCGGCACCTGGAAAATCCGGAATGGCGTCGACATCGATGTAGAGCGGATTGAGGAAGACGCGGCTGTTTGGCGCGTAAGGGCTCGCCTCTCCTGCCCGCTCTATGAAAAGCGCGTGCAGCGGGTTCAACCCGATACCGGCTGCGCCGCGCGCTGCGGCAGGTGGAATAATACGATCGAGGTCACCGAAATCGCCGTGCCCCCAATTTCGGCTCGAACGAAGCATGTAGAGCTGAACGGCCAGAAGCCAGTACCGCCGCCCATCCCCCTGAAATGCACGGACCGTTTCGAGCGGAGGGGCAAGTTCCTCCGGCCGGTTTTTGCCTTGTGACAAGGCAGTCACCAGCCGCTGTAAGGTTTCCTCGCTAGCCGCATGCCAGTGTCCCAAAACATCGTGATATCCGGGTTCAATGCCCCAAATTCGCGCTTCTGCGGCCAAATCGATCATTTTCGAAAGGAACTTTCGCGAAATCCTGTGGTTTTCGTTCGGGTAAGCCGAGACGATATCAAATGAAACAGCCCGGACCCGAGCGTGCTGTCGTGCGCGAGCGACCCAGTTTCCTCGCAGAACTGTCGGAACGATCGCCGGCCGACCCCACCGGACCGCGTTTCCTAATCGAAGATATCTTCCCTTCCGTCGATGGAGGTCGCTATCCCGTAAAACGAATAGCGGGCGAAAGCTTCGACGTCTGGGCCGATATTTTTCGCGAAGGGCATGATGTCCTCGCGGCAGCTCTGCTGTGGCGCCAGGAAGGTGACACGGACTGGCGACGGGTTGCCATGGCCTTGCACAGCAACGATCGCTGGCATGGCAGTTCCACGCCGCCTGCCCCTGGAACCTATCTCTTTGCAGTCGAAGCGTGGACGGACCAATTCGCCACCTGGCGGAAGGAATTCGCAATCAGAAAGGATGCCGGTCAGGATATTTCCCCCGCCGTGAGCGAGGGACTCGATCTGCTCTCGCAATTCAGACCGAAGGCCCGCAAAGCGCGAACGATCGTCGATGACTACACGCGGAGGTTCGCGGCCGAGGGCAACTTCGACCTGCTCCTCGACGATGCGCTCGCCGCGGCCATGGAAAGGACCGAGACGCGCCCGGACCTCACACGCAGTCAGGTCGTTCCGTTGCTGGCGGAACGTGAGCGTGCGCGCGCGGGTGCCTGGTACGAGATGGTACCGCGAAGCCAGGGAACGGTTCCCGGACGGCACGGCACTTTCGACGATTGCATTGCGCGGATCCCCGAAATCGCCGCTCTCGGATTCGACGTGATTTACCTCACGCCGATTCATCCTGTCGGTCGCACGAATCGTAAAGGCAGAAATAACTCACTGAACGCGGTAGCCTCCGATCCAGGCAGCTTCTACGCAATCGGCAACGAGAGTGGCGGTCACGATGCGATCGAGCCGCAGCTGGGAACAATAAAAGATTTCCGGCGGGTGGACGCCGCTTGTCACGACCATAACATGGAAATTGCGCTGGATTTCGCGGTGCAGTGCTCCCTCGACCATCCGTGGCTGAAGGAGCATCCTGAATGGTTCCGCTTCCGGCCGGACGGAACGATACGTTTCGCCGAAAACCCGCCGAAGAAATACGAAGACATCGTCAACCCGGATTTCAACGGCGACCATCGCATTGCTTTGTGGGAAGCGCTGCGCAAGGTCATGCTGTTCTGGGCTGACCAGGGCGTGCGCATCTTTCGGGTGGACAACCCGCACACCAAGCCATTTCCGTTTTGGGAATGGCTTCTGCACGAAGTTCGCGCGCGGTATCCCGACGTCATTTTCCTGTCGGAGGCCTTCACCCGGCCCAAGGTGATGAAGGCGCTCGCCAAGCTCGGATTTTCCCAGTCCTACACCTACTTCACCTGGCGCACAGGAAAGGAGGAGCTGCAGGCATACCTCGCCGAGATCACCGGGCACCCCGAGCGCGAGTACTTCCGCCCGAACTTCTTCGTCACTACGCCCGATATCCTGCCGGTCCAGCTGCAAACTGGCGAGCCGTGGCTATTCAAGTCGCGCGCGGCCCTGGCGGCCACGCTGTCGTCAAACTACGGAATCTACAACGGCTTCGAACTACTCGAGCACGAGCCCATCCTGGGCCGCGAGGAGTACATCCACTCCGAGAAATACGAGATCAAGACGCGCGACTGGAACAAGCCAGGCAACATCAAGGATTATCTTGCACGTCTCAACACGGCCCGCCGGCAGAACAGCGCCTTGCAGCAGACCGCGAACCTGCGATTTCTGCAGGTCGACAGCGAAAATGTCGTCGGCTTCCTGAAGGAATCGTCGAAGGACGGCAATGCTGTCGCCTGCGCGATCTCCCTTGCTGGTGGCCCGCAGGAGATCTGGCTTCATTTTGGAGATCAGACAATTGGCGGCAATCCCGTTCGCGCCATCGAAAATCTGACGACTGGCGAGCAACGCCTGCTCGAATGGGGCGGCGTGCGCCTGCGCATCGATCCAAACGACGATCCGGCGCTTCTGTTTCGCTGCGTGACGTGAGTGCGGTCCATGAACGTGAGACCAACCATCGACACCGAGACGCGCACCGTGGACGACGGCCTGTGGTTCAAGGACGCGATTATTTATCAGCTGCACGTGAAGGCTTTTCGCGACAGCAACGGTGACGGCGTCGGCGACTTCGCAGGACTCACCGAGCGTCTCGACTATCTGCATGATCTCGGCGTCACGACGCTGTGGCTTTTGCCGTTCTACCCGAGCCCGGGGCGCGACGATGGTTACGACATCTCCGACTACGGAGACATCAAACCGACTTTCGGCACGATGCGCGATTTCAGACGCTCCATGCAGGAGGCAAAACGGCGTGGACTGCGCGTCATTACCGAATTGGTCATCAATCACACGTCAGATCAGCACGACTGGTTCAAGCGCGCGAAGCGCAGCCCTCGGGGTTCGAGCGCGCGCAACTGGTATGTCTGGAGCGACACCGATCAGAACTACCAAGGCACGCGAATTATTTTCACCGATACAGAGAAGTCGAACTGGGCCTGGGATGCCGAGGCCAACGCCTTTTACTGGCATCGCTTCTTCTCCCATCAGCCTGATCTGAATTACGACAATCCACGCGTGGTTCGTGCAGTTCTACAGGTGATGAAGCGGTGGCTCGATGCCGGCGTCGATGGGTTTCGACTCGATGCCGTGCCTTATCTCTGTGAGCGCGAAGGCACCAACAAC
>JACZDD010011443.1_pt1 | contig 13656 bp, 8 predicted proteins | sample 8641771 | NCBI WGS metagenome assembly JACZDD01 (sample SAMN15324614, study PRJNA640507) | soil metagenome | isolation source: intercropping peanut in the second line | place: China: Luxin town, Laibin City, Guangxi Province | collected 2019-07-25 | depth 10cm m | reverse complement strand
GCGCGTGATTTACAAATCCATCAGCGCGGTTCGTTCCATCGTGCAAACGCTCGAGGAGCGCGATTTTGACCGGCTCGAGAAAATCCGGTGGTGTCCCACGCAGTTCCAGGCCTTTGTGGATGGCACGAATCTGCGCGTCCATACCATCGGCGGGGAAGTCTACGCAACCGCAATTAGCACGGCGGCGACCGATTATCGATATGCGGCGCGCCAATGCGGAGACCCGGCCGATCTCCGTGAAGTGGAACTATCCGCCGAACTCGCTGAGAAATGTCTCGCTTTATCGAAATCGCTCGGATTGGAATTTGCAGGCATCGACCTGAAAGTCACGCCGGAGGATGAGGTTTACTGTTTTGAAGTGAATCCGAGCCCGGCGTTCAGCTATTACGAAGAAAACGCCGATCAGCCCATTTCGCAGGGGCTAGCTCGCTGCCTGATGGGGAGCGGTAAGGATCCTGGTTGAGCGGCAGACTCCTCTTAGAACTGACTCAGGCGTTACTCGTAGCGCAACGCTTCCATGGGATCCACTCGCAGCGCCCGCACCACCGGTGATACCGTCGCCGCGATGCCGACGAGCAGCAGCATCGCGAGGACTGCTACCAGCGAGATGGGGTCGTGTGGACTCAGCTCTGGAACCAGGAACATTGCCAACGGGCTCACGGCAAAGTAACTGAGGACGCCTCCGAGCGCCAGCCCCGTTCCAACGGGAACCAAGCTGCTTCGCACCACCATACATCCGACTGTTACCGGCCGGGCGCCCAGGGCTACTCGAATTCCGATCTCTCGAATTCGCCGATTCACAGAATACGCAAGCAGGCCATAGAGGCCGACCGCCGTGAGCAACAATCCCAGAATGCCCATGCTTCCTAACAGCGCGGCGCCAACGCGGCTGGGCAAAAGGGCCAGACCCAAAGCTTGATTCATAGGCTTCACTTCGATGGCAGCCGATGAATCAACGCTTCCGAGCACCCGGTTTACTTCTTTGACGATATTTTCGGGCTGAGAAGTTCGCAGAAGGAAATTTAGATTCACCCTCGCGCCAAAAGACTGGGCTGCCGACCAATATACAGCCGGTAGATTGTTTTCGCCCAAAGAAAAGTACTTACTGTTCTTGGCGACGCCTATGATGTTGGCGGGCGGATCGCCATGAAAACGAAGAGTGTGCCCGATGGGATTGTTCTGCCCAAACAGGCGATGAGCCATACTCTCGTTTAGAATTACGACGCGCGGAGCATTTTCCCGGTCAGATGAAACGAAATCCCGGCCAGAGAGCAATGGTATACCCATCGTCTGAAAATAGGCCGGGCTAATCCAATTGCCCGTATAGAGTACGCGTGACGCTTTGACGCGCTCGTCAATGAGGGCATCGCCTCCCATCTTGAGATTGTCGTTCAGAGGGATGATGGCGGCTGTTGCGGCGCTCTCGACTCCTGGCAACAATCGGAGGTGTTCCAGCGCTTGCGCAGAAGCGCCTTGAATCTTTTTCGTTTCTGCACCCGGATCTTTCGAAAAATATTTCCCGGGAACTAATCGCATGAGCGCCCACACTGTATGCCGCGTATCAAAGCCGGGGCTGAGGGAGTTCGAGAGCGCCAAATTGCGTAAAAACAAAAAACCGGTCAAGAGCAGAACGACTGAGATGGTTAGCTGAGCGACTACCAAAACACGGCGGAAACCTAAGCGGGCCGCTACGCTCCTTTCTTCCAGTTTCAGTGCGGTTTGCACGTCTCGTTTCGTTGCCTTCAGTGCGGGCATGAGCCCGCACAAAAGTGAGCTCAGCATGGCCAGCGTAATGGCGTACCAGACCAAACGCCAGTCCGATTGAAGCGGTATGCGTAAAGGTATGGGCAGCGGCAGCGGATATCGGTTAGCGCCGGCGCCGGCGACAAGGGTCAGCACGAGTCCGGCAGCCGTTCCCAACGTTGCCAGAAATAAGCTTTCTGCTAGCAGTTGTCGAACGATCCGCCCGCGGCTAGCCCCAATTGACTGCCGAATGGCAAGCTCATGTTGACGGCTGGCAGCGCGCGCAAGAAGCAGACTTGCAACATTCGCGCAGGCAATGAGAAGAAGCAGACCGACTACCGTCATGAGCATTCCGAAGAACGCAGGGAGTGGCAATCCAGCAAGAAGTTTGAGCCGCTCGAACCCGTCTACTCCTCTTATCTCAGTGTTTTGAGCCCATTTGAAATCTTGCTGCGGGTATATCTTGTCTAGTTCCCGGCAAAAGGCGAGCAGGCGCGGAAAAATAGCCGGTCTCGTCGTTTGGGCAGGCAAGCGCGCGTAAAGCATTACAGATGTCTGATTGCCCGCGCCCGTTGTATCGATGGTCAGGTAGAGGTCTGGCGAAAACCCAAAACCAATCAAGGTCTGGTGATCGGGCGGAAGGATACCGACAACCGTATAGAGCACGCCATCAAGCACAAGACCGCGCCCCAAAATACTTGGGTCGCCGCCGAGTCGACCACGCCAGAAACCGTAGCTCAAGACCGCTTCATCTTCATCACCGGTGTGAATCGGCCTGCCTAACAGGACGGGCGCCCCGGTAACGTCGAAAAAGTTGTCTGTGATTCGAGCGCCCCAAACGCGATAGGAGTCATCGCCCCGCCGCCAATTCACCTCTGTTTCAGGGTTAAAGCCGGCAAGCCCGCCAAAAATATGGGAATCCTTCAAAAAGCGATACCGATCCGGAGCGGCATGGCTGTTACCCCCCAGGATCAGGTAGGCAAGGTTTTGCGGATCTTTGACAGACGGTTCACTGAACAGAAAGCCCATTGTCAGGCCGAAAATAGCTAGATTTGCTCCGATGCCTAAAGCAAGCGATGCTACAGCCGCGGCGGCGAATACCGGATTCCTTCTCACGGCTCGAGCTGCGTACGTCAAGTCTGCCCATAAATCCTCAAGAAGCCGGAATTGCCAGGCGGCACGGCTATCCTCGCGAAGCTTGCTTTGTGGGCCAAATTCGCGGCGCGCTTGTGCGCTCGCATTATCTTTGGAAAGCCCCGCCTGCAAAAGCTCTTCCGTCCGGGCGGCAAGGTGAAACTCGATCTCGTCGCCGAGCTCTGCGTCAAAACTCTTGCGTCGCAGCAAGTAGTGGATTCGTCTTTTCAGCTCTGCCCACATTCCCATGATCTTTCTTAGGCTGTATGCATTACCTGCAAAATGGCGTTTACCAGACTCTGGAATTCTTTCTCTTGCCGGCAAAGCACCGCGCGCCCTTCCGGTGTGAGTCGATAAAAACGCGCTCTTCGGTTGTTCTCTGAAATGCCCCACTTGGAGGTGAGCCAACCTTTCACCAACATTCGGTTTAGAGCTGGGTAGAGCGATCCTTCCTCGACATTCAGAGCGTTGCTGGAGGATTCTTTGATCCTTTTCGATATCGCGTACCCATGCAACGGCCCCCGCAATAAAGTCCGGAGGATTAACATGTATAGCGTTCCCGGTAACAGATCCTTTGAGTCAGAGGATGCAGAAGCCATTTTCCTTGTCTAGCTTATGTATAGCCTGGACGGGGGAAGCAGTGCAAGATAAAAATTCTCGACGATCAGAACGACCTATGCCGGCCCGCTCTTGGGCGCGCCGCCGGCGGCGAATTGCAACTTCGGCTCCTTTCCTGCCTCTTCCCATAGGCTGGCGACGACGCGGTCGTCGATGCTCAGGGCGTGCTCGGCGTCCACCGGATAACGAATCAGAATCTCGAGACCGGAATCGGTGAAGTTCGCGCGCGTTACCGGCCGTGGTACGCCGGTCTGCATGTTGGTGCTGCGTTCGAACGCTGCGTGCTGCCGTTCGATGGCGGGGCGGTATTCGTTATACACACGCTCGACGGCCCCGGCCAGCCGCTCGCGGATTTTGCCATGTTCGACGGGGTCGGCCACGGTGGTGGAAGCGGAATGCCAAACGTAGTCCATACCGGGCGCTTGCTTCATCAGAGCGGAAGGTTGAAAGATGATCGAATTGGCGAAGGAGGCGACGCGGCCGGTGGGATGCAGGTCAGCGCCGATTCCGGTCAGCTCCATCAGAAACAAGCGCACCAGGCCGACTTCGATCACTTGTCCGGTAACACCGGATACAGTGACGCGGTCGCCGGCGCGCAAGCCGTAGCGGCCCACCAGGAAGAAATAAGCGACGACCGAAAGGATGACGTTTTGCAGCGCCAGCGCAAGCCCGGCGGTGATGAAGCCCAGCAGGGTTACCACCGAGCTCAGGCTCGAAAGGAATCCAAGCGCTAGGACCAATGCCATGGCGAGGCCGACCACGATACGTTTGACCACCATGAATTGGCGCCGCCGGCGTGGATCATGGACATAACGAGAGATGGCGCGCTGCCACAGCGCCGAAGCAAGCAGCAGAAACAGGACCGCAGCAAGCAAAGTCCCCAAACGAATGAAGAGAAAACGTAACGTGTAGTGATATTGCCGGTCGAGCGCATTGCGCCATTCTTCGAGCCCGGCTCGCACCGGACGCAGCACGATCGATTGTTGGCTTAGCGGAGTGAGAACGCTCGAGAGCTGCTTGAAGCGCGTGCCCAGCGCGTCAATTTGCTTGCGTCTCGCGTTCCAATCGTCCGGCGTGGACGCATCGCCAGCGTTGGCAAGGGAATCGCTTTGGCTGATCGCGTTCCGCAAAGCAGTTCTCAGATGGACGCGTAATTCGCCGATTTCGGCGAGAAGTCCGTCCGTCTCTTTCCGGAGCGCATCGAGTTCCGAGCGATCGTTTGCGAGCGTGGTGGCTTTGGAAATTAGGCTGATAATGCCGGCGTTTTCCGGATGAAATACCTGGGTAGCCGTCTCGCTGGCGTTCTTGGAAGAAGCTTTCGAATTATCGTCGGGAGTGTCGACCGCGGAGTTCAGACTTTCGAGATTGTTGATTTGGTCGAGGAGAGTGCGGCTGCTATTCGGCCCTTGCGGCGCATTCGCGAAGGAAACTATGTTTTTAATGGCGGTCTGCGCGTCCTTTGCGAGCGCGAGATTTGCGGCCATAGCTCTTCGCTTAGCCGCCAGCACCGGACGGTCACGGTCTTTGGCGTGTGCAATCTGGTTGTCGAGATCGTCAAGTTGCGACTGGATACGATCTGCGCGGGCTTGCGCATTGACGGTCGCCTGTGAGAGAGTCTGGGTCGCTGCCGGGGTGGCTTCGCCGGTTTTGGAAAACAAATTGGCTTGTGCGCGCGCGTAATCAAACGCCAGCTTCAGCACCTGTTTCGCCGTTGCATGGACATTGTTCTGCAGCAGAAGGTTTTCCGGAGCGGTGGAGGATTGGTCGACTTCGGTTATCCGCCGGTACCAGGTAATGGTCTGGTTCAAGTGATCGATGACGTTTTTGCTGGTGACCACCGCGTTGTCAGGGGCCTGATTGGGCGCCGGGATCTGTGCATAGACGCCCGCAGCGGCAAGGCAGACGAGAATGGCGAGACGGCGGCGCACGAAACCGATCTTATAGCAGCATGCCTGCGATGCACGCCGACATAAAGTTCGCCAGTGTTCCTACAAACATGGCTTTCAATCCGAGCCGCGCCAGATCGGATTTGCGGGACGGCGCGAGCGCTCCAATGCCGCCGATCTGGATGGCGATCGAACTGAGGTTGGCGAAACCGCACAACGCGTACGTTGCGATGACAAACGAGCGTGGATCGATCGCCGCCTTCACTTTGCCGAGATCGGCAAACGCCACAAATTCATTCAGAATCATACGCGTACCGAGCAGATTGCCGATGGTTGCGCAGTCGTTCCGGCTCACGCCCAAGGACCAGGCGACTGGCGCAAAGATATAGGCCAGGATTTGCTGCAGCGAGGCTGGCACCCAGGCAGCATGCGCGTGTACCCAACCCAGGCCGCCGTTTACCATCGCGATCAGGGCCAGAAACGCGATGAGCATGCCCGCGATGTTCAGGGCCAACTGCAAGCCGTCGCCCGCGCCGCGCGCCGCCGCATCGATCATGTTCACGCCTGGTTTTTCTATTTCTACCCGCACCGTACCGCACGTGACCGGATCACCGGTCTCGGGGACAAATATTTTGCTGAGCATGATGGTGGCCGGAGCTGTCATAATGACAGCCGTGAGCAGGTGCATGATGGAGACGTTGGCGATCGCTACGTAGGCGCCCATTACCGCGCCGGACACGTGAGCCATGCCGCTGGTCATTACCGTAAACAACTCGGATTCGGTCAGGCTCTCGAGAAACGGCCGGATCGTTACGGGCGCTTCCGTCTGGCCCATCATGATACTCGCCGCCACGCAAGTGGACTCCGCTCCGCTGGTTCCCATGAAGCGCTGCATGAAAATGGCCATGCCTTTCACGAATACTTGCATGATGCCCAGGTAATAGAGAATTGCAAAGAGCGAACAAATAAAGATAACGATCGGCAGAACCTGGAACGCGAAGATTACCCCGAACTGCTCGGTCTTCAACCCGAGTTTGTCGCCGAATACAAAACTCGATCCGGCGGCGGTGTAGTTCAATATGGCGTTGACAAACAGGCTGACGCCATAGAACGCTTTCTCCAGCGGCGTCTTGAGCACCAGAAAAGCGAACGTGAACTGCAGCACAACGCCCCAGATCACAATTCTTTTTTGAATGGCAGAGCGTTTCGTGGAAAAAAGAAACGCTACCAGAACGATGGCAATCAGGCCGACTACGCCGGTGTATTTTGCCATCGGCCTCCGCAGCCTAGCTGACGACTTCGAGTATCAGTTCACGCTCTTCGACAGGATGCTGCGAGATCTTGAAGGCGTCTTCCACTAGTTCGGCCGCTTCGGCTAGATGCTCTTCATCGGTGTAATAGATGCGGCACAGGATGCTACCGGCCTCGATCTTCTGTCCGACTTTCACTTCCAGAATCACGCCGACGGCCGGGTCGATCGAATCTTCCTTGGTGTTGCGCCCGGCGCCGATCATGCAGGACGCCTGGCCGATTAATTGCGCGTCGATGCCGCTCACGTAACCGCCGCGGCTGGTGGTGATCTCTTGCGCGCCAGTGGCGTTCGGCAGCAGATCGAAACGGTCGAGAACCTGCGGATTGCCGCCCTGTGCAGCGATGACGTCCTTGAACTTGCGATAACCCGAACCGTCGAGCAGTTTGCTTTGCGCCAATTCTCTGGCTTCATCCATGGTCTTCGCAATTTTGCCGAGAAAAATCATGCGTGCCGCGAGCTCGAGTGAAAGCCGCGTGAGATCCGCCGGTCCGGCATTCTGCAAAGTCTGCGAAACCTCCATCACTTCGAGCGCGTTGCCGACTGCATAGCCGAGCGGCTGATTCATATCGGTAATCAGCGCCTGCACGCGTTTATCGAGCCGCCTTCCGATGCCCACCATCATTTGCGCCAGCCGCCGCGCATCCACTTGCTTCTTCATGAACGCGCCTGAACCGACTTTTACGTCCAGAACGAGAGCGTCCAGGCTCACGGCCACTTTCTTCGACATGATCGAAGTGGCGATGAGCGCGATCGATTCCACAGTTGCGGTGGCGTCGCGCAGTGCGTACAACTTGCCGTCTGCTGGAGTGATTTCCGGCGTTTGCCCGATGAAAGCCAATTGATGCTCAGCAAGAAGCCCGCGAAACTGATCGATGGTGAGATCGGTGCGGAATCCGGGAATCGATTCGAGCTTATCCAGCGTGCCACCCGTGTGGCCTAGGGCGCGTCCCGCAATCATCGGTACGACCGCGCCAGCCGAAGCGGCAATCGGGGCAGCAATCAGGCTGGTCTTATCGCCCACGCCACCAGTCGAATGTTTATCGACCTTAGTCCCCGATATCGAAGAAAGATCGACAATAGAACCGGAGTTCACCATGGACTCCGTCATGACGCTGACCTCGCGGTCCGACATGCCGGAGAAGTAAGTGGCCATCAGAAAGGCAGATAGCTGATAATCCGGGATCTCGCCGCGTGTGTAGCCGTCTATGAGATATTGAATCTCTTCCGGGGCAAGCTCTTCCCCATCGCGCTTGCGGTGAATGAGGTCAACGGTACGCATTTACGAATAATAAGCGTACCATTGCCAATAATTTGAACAGTCTACGGCAGTTCGCCGGCGAGCACGCGCGGCAAATCCGGGACATGGATTCGGATGCCTAGATAGAAGGATCCAAATTGTGCGTATACAGCACTTACCTCGTCAAACCTCATCTCATAAATTAATTTCTTAAACACCAGCGGCTCGTCGGCAAACAGGTCCACGCCCCATTCCCAGTCATCGAAGCCGATCGAGCCGGTAATGATTTGCTTGACCGAGTCGGCGTAGCGGCGGCCGATCATGCCGTGCTCATGCATCATGCGCTGGCGCTCGGCCATCGGTACCTGGTACCAGTTTTGGCTTTCGCCGCGGCGGCGGTCCATCGGGTAAAAGCAGAGATAGCGAGCCGCCGGGATTTGCGGATAAAGGCGCGACGACATGGCTGCCGATTGGCGTGCGATCACCTCAGCCACGCCCGCCTGCCACTCCTCCGAGTGCGGAGCGATGCCCTTGGCTGCCAGTTCACCATACGTCTTAGCTGACGATTCATAGAGACCCAGCTCGATTACGGAGAGATAGGAGTGCACCGGCTCGAGGAAGTCGGCCAACTCGGTTTGGGCGATGGCGAGCTCGGCGCGATGCACGCCATCGAGCGATTCGCGGAAATGCAGCAGCAGCAAATCGCCTTTGTGCCCAATGTGGGAATAGAGCGCCGAACCGGCTCCCATCGCTCCGATTACGGAAGCGGCCTCCTTGAGGATACGATTGCGATGTAGCGATTCCTTCTGCCGCCAATCCGCGCGGCGGAAGCGGAACATTTGATGCAGGGCGTAAGAGCCTTCGAGGGTGAGCGGAACGGGAGGAAGCTCAGCCATGTTGCAGCTCCCATTCTGCGGTCGGTAAGGTGGGCATTTCATGTACGTAGCGGCCCTGGAAAATTTCGGCGAAAAGCGCCAGTGTCTCGGAATGAATCAGCCCGTTGTCGGCCAGAAGGTAGCGGCCATATAAGTCGAGCGGCTCACCTTTCATGCCGGAGACTTTGCCGCCCGCCTCTTCGACGAGCAGCGTGCCGGCCGCCATGTCCCAGGGATTCAATCCGAATTCCCAAAAACCTTCGAGGCGTCCGCAGGCAGTGTACGCAAGGTCGAGCGCCGCCGAGCCACCGCGGCGAATTCCGTGCGTGACCATGGCTAGTTGATAGTAGAAGTGTATGTTCACGTTCAGGTGGCGCTTCAGACTCGGAAATCCTGTGGCGAGCAGCGCGTCTTCCAGTTTGGGTGCGTCGCTCACATGCATGGGCGCACCGTTGAGCCGCGCGCCGGCGCCTCGCTCGGCGGCGAACAGCTCGCGATTCAGCGGATCGTAAACAACGCCGGCGATCACTTCGTTTTCCCGAGCGAGCGCGAGTGTTACGTTCCACAGCGGAAAGCCGTGCGCGAAGTTAGTGGTGCCATCGAGCGGATCGACATACCAGCGCAGCGGCGCTTTCAATTCGGCGCGACCGCCTTCTTCGGCAATGATTCCGTGTTCGGGAAAACGCTCGCGTAATCGCTTGACCACGAGTTGCTCGCTGGCGCGGTCCGCGGCTGTGACCAGATCGAAAGTTCCTTTCAGCTCGAACCCAACTCCACGATGGGACATCAACACTTGTCCCGCCTCGCGCGCGATCTCGATCGCGGCATCTAAAAAATCAGGCATACATTTTTACTTCAGCACAGTGGATCGTCCCCACACCGTCAGCTCGCGGCTCTCCGCATCCCGATTGGGAAATAAAAAACTGGCGGCATATCCAATACCGAAGAGAATCAGATGGCCGAAGACGCCGATCATGTAATCGTGAAATGGAAAATTGAGTGGACCCAGGTCCCAGATTTTGCCGCCGTTGAGCGTGAGCGTCGCCCATGCAGTAAACACCAGGCTAGCGGCGATGCCGATATTTGCGGCGGCGGCGCCCGCCTTCGGCGCTAGAAAAGCAAGCAGGAACAGCCCGACCAGGCCGCCTGCCACGATAGCCGACACTGTGTACCACAATGACAGCGCGCTACCGTGACTGCGCGCGAGGGCTGTTGCCACTACAATGCATAAAATGCCGGTTACGGCGACGACGATCTTCGCCACACGCAGGCGCTGCCGATCCGAGGAAGAGGGCTTCAGCGGACGATAATAATCTTCGACAAAAATGGCAGCCAGACTGTTGAAGTCGGAAGATAGATTCGCCATCGCCGCGCCGAATAGCGCCGCTAGGAACAGACCGGCGACTCCGGCCGGAATATGGGTCGTGATGAAAAACGGAAAGACCTGGTCCGCCTTCTGCACGTACGCGGGCAGCGGTTCGCCGCCGGTTTTATAAAACACCCAGCACAGTGTTCCAATCAGCATGAAGAGGCTCCACACGGGAATGCACAGTAGTGTGCCCAGCGCAATGCCGCGCCATGCTTCCCGATCTGACTTCGCCACCAGGTAACGCTGCGCTACTGTTTGGTCCGCGGTGTAGCGCTGCAGATAGTAGAAGAAACCGTAAATCGCGAGCACGATCACGGTGGGTTTGGTGAAGTCGGGGGCGAGGTTGCCCAGGCTGATTTTATGGCTGTTCCAGGCGGCAGCGAGCGTCGCCATGGGACCGGCCGCCGGCAGAAACAACAGATAGCCAAGACAAATGGCGATTCCCGCCCAGATGACGAAACCTTGTATTGCGTCGGCCCAGATCACCGCTTCGATTCCACCGATCAGCGTGTAGAGAATCGTGACGATTCCGACCAGCACGATCACTCGCTCTGTGCTCCAGCCGGTCATGCTGCTGACTGTGAGCGCCAGCAGATAAAATACGAAGCCCATTTTGGAAAAATGCCCGCAAGCATAGGCGATCGAGGAATAGACACGGGCCGGATAGCCGAATCTCTTCCCGAAATATTCATAGACGCTCACGCGCACCACGCGCCGGTAGAACGGAATGATAATTCGTCCCACCAGCACGATGACCGCTGTGACCATCAGCCCCGGAACAAGATTGCTCCAATCCGCTGCGTACGCCGATCCGGGATAGGCAATAAACGTGACACTGCTGATCAGAGTGGCCAGCAGAGATAAGCCGGTGGCCCAGCCGGGAATGCTGCGTTTCGCGGTGAAATAGCGCTCCGTCGAGGTCTGGCGCCGCGAAAACCGCAAGCCGATTGCGAGAATCGCCGCCATGTAGAGGATGATGACGGCAAAGTCTATCCAGCGAATCGAACTCATTTCACGGCTGTGCGGAAGGTCTTCTCCTGTCCATACATCGTCAGCAGCGGATGGCGCACCACCGCGCGATATTCATAGTCGTGATTGGCGGTGAGATTTGTCAAATCGTAAGAAAATTCGCCGGTGGCTTTACGCGGCGAAAGCGGTAGGTTGATCCAAGGCTCGATTTTTTCCGATAAATCCGTGCCATCTTTTTTCACGCGATACTGGAATCCCACCTGCACCTCGGGTGCGGCACCGAGATTCGCGAGCGTTCCGTGCAAGGTCTCCGTTTGTTTCGGGGCCTCCCAGGTGGCGTTGGACGTGATCACTTCCGGCGGAATGAGCGCCTGATCTGCGTTCACGATCTTGAGAACCACCGGATCGGGCCAGCCTCGGTCCGTGTAGAGCCGCTGCGCGCGATAGGCGGTGATGTGAAGGCCCTGCTCGTCCTGACGCCAGGTCGTCTGCGGTTTTACCGTAGGCCGGTACTCCACAATTTGATCCGATTGCCCGAGCACGGAGATTTTCGTTTGTGGATTGCTTTTGAGCGAGCGCAGCGTGATCGTCTTGGCGTCGCCCAGCCGCCAAGGCTGCATCCTGGTGAGGAATGCGTAGACGGTATTCGTTTTCGGATTGCGCGTGAACCAGATGTTCCCTTCATTGGTAATCACCCAGGGCCGCACATCTTTAATAGCCTCGCCGTTTACGAAATTCCAGAGCGCAATTTCCCGCAGCCGCGCATCCTGCTCCTCCGGGATCGTTCCATCCGGTTTTGGCCCGATGTTGAGCAGCAGGTTTCCGCCTTTGGCGCGCGTCTCGATCAGAATATCGATCAGCTCGGTGCCCGATTTGTATTTCTCGTTGGTTGCTTTCCACGGCCATTCGGTTCCCATCGTCAGATTGCCTTCCCACGCGCCTTTGAGCGCGACTCCGGGAGTATATTGCTCGGGTGTTTCCATGACGCCGCGCGTGATCACGAGCTTGGGTTGAAGCTGCCAGGCGTAGTCGGTCAGTTGCTCGGCCGGGCCGTCGAAAAAGAAATAATCGATCGGACCGTAGTTGGTCAGCAGCTCCTTCAATTGCTTTTTGGTGTAGTCCATGAATTCCGGGAGATCCTGTGGGTACACGCCTTTGACATGCCGGTTGATGGTGATGCCGTGTTCATGAAGCCAATGAAAATCGTCCGGCGAAAAGTAGATGCCGATGGCGATGCCGCGTTTTCGGAAGGCATCGACAACAGCGCGCAGTACGTCCTTTCCGTATGGTGTGTGCATGACACTAAACTGCGTCGTCGCCGTATCCCACATGCAGAAGCCGGCATGATGTTTAGCCGTGAACATCACGTAGCGAAAACCCGCCAATTGGGCCAGTGCGGCCCATCGCTCAGGCTCGAATCGATACGGATCGAAGTAGCCCGGCAGCAATCGGAAGAAGCGATCCTGAAAGTCGGGAGACGCGCCTACCAGCGAATGGGAGATCACGCCGGCCAGCACGCCATCCACTCCCCAGTGAATGAACATGCCAAGGCCGCGGTCACGAAACGTCTCGACGGCTTGGGGATCGTTTGTTTTATGCGAATCGGCCCGCGCCGCCGTATCGATGTATTGTTGTGCTTGAGCCGTGCACAGCAGAACCAGGAGCAAAGGTAAATGAGAAGCCTTCATGCGTTTAACGCATGGTACATCCTCCTGATCGTGGCGCCTCTTTTTGTTGACATTGCTGCGCACTCCGGCGTCTCGTTTATAAACCAGCCGAGCGCTACTTCGCGCAAGTATCTTCCCGAAAGCATGGTGGGCGGCGTCGCCGTTTTCGACTACGATGGCGACGGCCGCCTTGACATTTTCTTCGTGAATGGCGCGGCGCTACGCGATCCTATGCCGAAAGGCGCCCTGCCGGATAAATCGAATCCGCGCTTCTGGAACCGGCTTTATCACAACAACGGAAACGGCACATTCACCGATGTCACCGAGAAAGCCGGCGTACGTGGAGAGGGCTATGGAATGGGCGTTGCCGTTGCCGATTACGATAACGACGGCAGGCCGGATCTGTACGTCACAAATGTCGGCGCCAACATTCTGTATCACAACAACGGCGACGGCACGTTTCGCGATGTGACGAACGAAGCCGCCGTGGCAGGCGGCGGATGGTCGGCAGGTGCCGCTTTTGTCGACTACGATCGTGACGGCCGCCTGGATCTGGTAGTCGCCCGGTATCTGACATGGGACTTTTCGAAAGATGTTTGGTGTGGCGCGCATCGTCCTGGATTTCGCGCTTACTGTACGCCCGATGTTTTTCCACCGATCACTCATCTCCTTTTTCACAACGAAGGCGGCGGGCGTTTTCGTGACGTCTCGCGCGAATCCGGGTTCACAAAAGCGCCCGGCAAAGGATTAGGCGTCGCCATCAACGACTATGATCGCGACGGCTGGCCTGACATTCTGATCGCCAACGATTCCGTAGCGCAGCAGCTGTTTCACAACCTGAAAAAT
>JACZDD010026063.1_pt1 | contig 13668 bp, 14 predicted proteins | sample 8641771 | NCBI WGS metagenome assembly JACZDD01 (sample SAMN15324614, study PRJNA640507) | soil metagenome | isolation source: intercropping peanut in the second line | place: China: Luxin town, Laibin City, Guangxi Province | collected 2019-07-25 | depth 10cm m | reverse complement strand
GCAGGCACCGCCACGAAAACAATTGCGAACAGGAAGGGCAAAATGACGGATCCCGGAAACCAGTAGCGCTGGCTCAGAGCTGCAGCGTAGGCGCCGAGCCCGAACCAGGCGCCATGCCCGAATGAAACAAGGCCAGTATTGCCGACGAGAATATTGAGCCCCATGCACGCGACGGCAAAAGCCACAACGTCGATGGACGAGCGCAAAGGAAGTCCCGCAAGATCGAGCGCAAATGGCAGGGCCACCAGCGACAACGCAACGATGACGAGGGGTGCGCGGATGTTCAGCACCGAAGCTACTCAAATTTCTCGATGCGCTCGCCGAAGAGGCCGCGTGGCCGCACCAGCAGGACAACCGCCATCAGGAGATACATCGACGCCTCGCCCCACGACGGATTGAAATAGATGGTAATTCCACGCACGACGCCGACGAGCGCCGCTGCGGCGATCACGCCCCAGAACGAGCCCAGGCCCCCGATGACGACAACGACAAACGCAGCCGTGAGAATTTCCGCCCCCATCGCGGGATGCACGCCGGCGATCGGCGCAAGCAGAACACCGGCCAGTCCGGCGAGCCCGAGGCCGAGCGCTGCAATTGCGGTCATGTAGGGCGCAAGCGAGATGCCGAGCGAACCGACAATGTCCGGGTTTTGCACGCCAGCCCGCACCACACGGCCGAAGGTCGTCCGGTAGACAATGAACCAGGTCGCAGTAACTGCGGCCAGCGCTACCCCGAAAATGAACAGCCGGTAGCGCGGATATATGAAGTCGCCGACCAGCAACTGGCCGCGAAGTTCAGACGGGATCGAAAACGGAAGCGGCGTTGCGCCGAATACAATGCGCAGTCCCTGCTCGATGACCATCGCCAGGCCGAACGTCAGCAGCAGGCTTAAGATCGGGTCGGAGCGGTAAAAGCGGCGAAACAAGAACCGTTCAATGAGGATGCCGAAGCACCCAACAATCACCGGGGAAGCGACCAGCGCGCCGAAGAAACCCACGCGATTTGTAAGGATCACGGCGAGATAGGCGCCGATGGCATAGAAGCCGCCATGCGCCAGATTGACTATGCCGCCGAGCGCGAAGATCAGCGAGAGACCGAGCGCGATCAGCAGGTAATACGCGCCGACCAAAAGGCCATTCAGAACCTGCTCGAGGATGAAAACATATTGCACGAGAAAAACTCGGCACGGAAGAAATCGAACCAATTCCGGGCGCCTTGAAATGAGCGCCCGGAACGATGCGGTCTAGTGCAACAGATCACCCGATCTTGCAGGTACCGTCCTTTGGTGGAGCAATCGTCTCCAGGTCCTCGTTCGGACCAGGCACGGTGCCGAGAGCGTCATAGATGTCCCATTGGTCCTTCATCTTGCTCGGGTCTTTCGCCCGCACCGCATACATCTCCATGACCATCTGATTGTCATAGGGACGGAAGTAAGCCTCGCGCGCCTTCATGACGTCGAACTTCGCGCCTTTGCGAAGATGCTCGGCCAGCTTCTGCGGATCCGCCGACTTAATCTCGTTCATCGACTGTGCGACGATTTTAAGCGAGTTGTAATCGCCCCAGGACTGGTTGTCGGGAAGCTTGCCGTATTTCTTCTGGAACGCATCGACGTATTTCTTGGAGCTCGGCGTGTCGACCAGGTGATGCCACACGAGTGGCCAGATTCCCGAGAAGTTGCCCTTGCCGGCGCCCCAGGCTACGACCGTATCGAAGCCGAAGCCTGCAACAGGAAATTTCAGACCGTATTCGGAATATTGCTTGATGAAGTTCGTGATCTGATTGCCGGCGAGGTTCGACACCACCAAATCGGGTTGTGATTGTCTGATCTTCAGAAGATAGGGGCTGAAGTCGGTCGCATCGGTAGGGACGAGCTCATCAGCTGCAAACTGACCGCCGTTCGCCTCCATGAATTTCTTCGCGACGCGCAAAAGATCGTGACCGAAGGCGTAGTCTGCGGTCAGCGAATACCATTTCTTTCCCTTCACCATGTTCTCGCGCAGCAGATATTGCCCGACGGCCATCACGTACATCGAGTTCGCGCCCTCGATATGGAACATGTATGGATTGCAGCTCGCGCCGCGCAGCGCATCCGAATTGCAGCCTGTGTTTATGAATACTGTCTTCATTCTGTTCGCCACCTGGCCGATCGCGAGGCCGGAGGCTGACGAAATTTCGCCGATGATCATTGCGACCTTGTCGCGCTCGATCAGGCGCTCGGCCTTGGCGGAAGCCGTCTGCGGATTGACCGAATCCTCCATCACAAGTTCGATTTTTCGGCCCATGACGCCGCCAGCTGCATTGACCTCTTCTGCTGCGAGCTTGATGCCCATGACGGCATACTCGCCGAGCGGCCCAAGAAAGCCGGTTATTGGCGTAAGGTGTCCAATGCGAATGGCATCGGCCTGTGCCCTGACGATTGCCGGCATACCGACTGCGGCGAGCAGCGCAGAGCCGGCCGTGCTTTTTAGCAGTGCCCGACGTGATACCCTGGTAATCATGACAATTCCTTCCCCGGAGCGCTTTTGCAACGTCGGCTCTGCTTTGGTGGAGCCGACTACACAGTCTTCGCGGCATACTTGCTGCGTTTTACGCGACAAGAATGGTTGCTCGCGGTGAAACGGTTGTCCAGTGGATTTTGGGCGCTGGGAGTGATGCCAAGGGGGCTCACCTCATTGCTGTGAAGCAACAAAGAAGCTGTAGGCGCCTATTTCAATCTTCTTCGACGGGCCGGTCGATTGCCTCCAGTCCGTCGAGTGCACGCTGTTCGATTCCTGGCTCGTCACTGGCGCGCAAGGCCATGTTGTAATCCTCTGCAGCGCCGTCGATGTCTCCCAGTGACCGCCGGGCTTCCGCCCGGACGATCCATGAACGTCCATGAATCGAATCCAGTTCATCGATCGCATCGGTAGCGGTTTGCTCCGCCAATTTCGCGTCACCTCGTTTTAGCAACGCTTCGGCCAAATAAGTGAGCTCAAGCGCCTGTCGTTTCGCTTCCGGCACTTGTTCCAACGCCGCGATCGCTTGGGCCGCGTGGCCCAGCCTGAGTTTGGCTATGGCCAGCCCGATCCAAGCCCATCGCTCTTTTGGGTGGGTGCGCCCTGCCTGTTGAAAGTGCGCCTCAGCCTCGCTCGCGCGACCGCACCGAAGAGCCAACCAGCCGCGGCTGATTGTCGGCGCGATCGAGCCGGGGTCGAGTTCGGCGCTCCGCGCCCAATCGCGCTCGGCGGCCACCTCGTCGCCTGACAGGGCATGCGCCAGTGCTCGCTGGTCGAACAGGCTCGCATCGTCAGGAGCGAGTCGGATCGCCGCATTGAGCGGCACGATCGCTTCGCCTGCTGTTTCATCGCGGTGGAGAAGCAGCGACGCCAAGCGTTTCAAGCCAGCCAGGTTATCGAGGCGGAGAAAGAAATAGGCCATCGATGGGCCGAGAAAAATCAGTCCTGCGAGCGTCCCGGCCAATGCTGCTGATACCAGACTTGTCTCACCCAGAAGTGCATGGCGATAAAGCCACGCGGCCAGGCACGCACCCGCGGGCGCGCCAACCATAGAGATGGCGAAAAAGCCATCGTGCCCCTGAAGATCCTCGGGTTCGTAAATGCCCTGGGTTATGCCTACGAAAAATCCGATCACACCGGCAATTCCGTAGGCCCAGCCGGCGCCGTGCAGTTGCGCTCCCCACATTGCAACTGCGCCGATCAGCACGCCCCAGAACAGGCTCCATCCCGCCATGAAGCTAAGCGGCGGCCCGGAAAGGGCAAAAGTTGGCCAATAGACCGCAATTGCCGTCGCGACAAGTGCGGCGGTCCACATCGGCACCTGCCACCAAGGCGCCCACAGCGCACCACTGACCAATGTTCCACCAAGTGCGCCACCCGCCGCCGCCGCCACGGCCAGCCATAGAAGGGCCAGTGGCTTCGACCCGCTGAATACTTCAAATTCCGGGTCGCGCCGAACCGACCGAAAATGATCCTTGGAGAGGACAAAGCTGAAATCGCTCAGCCAAACACCAGGCTTGCGTGGCGCCATCGGCCATCCCCCTTTCGCCCAAAGATCGATGTCCGGTATCGGAGGTTAAGAGACCACCCGATCTTCTCCGAACCGTTTGATCTCGCTGGACTTCTCCCAGATCCTGCGGACTGCGAGTAGAAACTTGGTTTGCGGTCCCACTCCCCCCGCCTGGCCCTGTTGAACTTCGCGCATTTTTACCATCACGTCCGCCATGATGACGTCAGCCTTGGCGGCGCATGATCGTTTCGATGCTCCAACCCGTCAAAATGCCCCAAAGGCAGAAAAAGCGGGCTTTTCCACCAAATTACTGCGTGCCAAGGGTCTGCCTAGGTTTCCAGCCCCCAGGCTTGGCCCTAACTTAACAGCACCTGATTCGAATTTTGGAGGCGGGTGATGGCCAAGATGATGTCGAAGTCGGAACTCATTCAAAAGATTGTTGCGCAACACTCGAACAAGATGGCTCGCAAGGACGTGAAGGCCGTCATCGAGTCGCTGGCGAGCATTGGCTATAAGGAACTCAATAGATCGGGCGCCTTCGTTCTGCCCGGGTTTGCCAAATTCGTTGTCATCAAGAAGCCGGCAACCAAGGAACGCAGTGGCATCAATCCATTCACGAAGGAGCCGATGATATTTAAGGCAAAGCCTGCACGGAAAGTCGTGAGGGCAAGGCCGGTAAAGGCTGTGAAATCTGCAGTGATGTAGCTTTCAAAAACCGATGCCCAGGTACGTGGAACACTAGCATTTCATTGACTGGAGGGCGGAATGGCCAGGAAAGCGAAGCAACGGCGGCGCGCGAAGCCTTGGACAAGAGGTGAAGTGGCGGAGCTGAGAAAGTATTCGAAGGACCGGCTGAGCGTGAAGAAAGTTTCAAGGCTGATGAGACGCTCGGTTGGCTCGCTTCGCCAAAAAGCCAGAGCGTTACGCATCAGGATCGGCCATCGTCGTTGAGGTATCCCAAACCAACAAGCGCGTTGGTTTTTAGGGTACTCAAAAGCAGATATGGCTGTATCCGCCTGCTTCAAAAAAGGCGGACAGGCTGTAGGTGTGTGTGTTGAAATCCTTTCCGTAATCGTTCGATCTCGCGCTCTCGTGAAATGCACCGCCCCGTAAGATCTCGCACGCCATTTGCTCTGCATCCGCGAATCTCATAGGGCTGTCTCCATCGAGAACATTAGGAGTAACCTCCATGACAGGCGCTCCAAAGGCAGTCACCACTAAAGATTTGGCCAATGCATTGGCGGAACAGCACCAGCTTACAAAAAAGCATGGCCAGCAAATGCTCGAAGATCTTGTCGGCCTCATCACCAAGCACTTGAAGAATGGTGAGCGCGTGAAGATTGCCGGACTCGGAATTCTGCAGGTGCGGAATCGTGCTGCCCGGATCGGTCGCAATCCAGCGACGGGCGAGCAGATTCAGATCAAGGCGAGCAAGAAGGTCGCCTTTCGCGCCACAAAAGAACTCAAGATGGCGATCTGACTCAGGCGCTTTGCTGAGATACTGCACAGCGTCGCATTACGCGCGAACCTGCGGAATTGCGCTGGACCGCGAGTAGAGATTTTTGTTTGCGCTCCCGCTCCGGCCACCTTGGTTTGGCTAGGTAATTTTTGATTTCTAGCCTCGGCGCCCGTGCTGACATCGGGTCGCATCCCAGTGTCTTGCAAAAATCCCGCTAGGCGTCAGAATCAACGGCAGTTCGGGAAATTTCTTTGAATCCCGACTTTGCACGACCGTTGGATCTCAGATTCGGCGGATCTTATCCTCCGCCGATCTCGCAGTGACCTGTAGCGGTCTTGGAGGGCGACATGGCGACATTCACGCGATCGCAAAAGCTGCTGGCTTCCGCGGGAGCCGGCGCGCTCAGCGGTGCTGCGCTGCTGACGGTGCTGTGTGGAAACATTTTTACCGTCGATGCCGGCGCAACTGCCGTGGATCCCTTCGCCGGCGTGGATTTTCCGATCTGTCACACGCCGGCCGCGACCGGCTTGCCGATGATGCTCCGCCTGGCGCAGACTGAAGTGCCACGCGCGGAGATGAGCGCGGCAAAATCGGCGCCGGCATTTGCGGACATCGAGCCGCCTTTGTGGGCCGGTCTCGGTTCCGTCACTTACAAGATTACAACCGCGAATGAGCGCGCGCAGGCCTATTTCGATCAGGGCCTGCGTCTTGCCTACGCGTTCAATCACGGCGAGGCGCAGCGTGCATTTCGCATGGCGCAGAAGCTCGATCCCGACTGTGCCATGTGCTTCTGGGGCGAGGCGCTGGTGCTCGGTCCCAACATCAATCTTCCGATGCAGGAAGACGCGGCTGCTCCCGCCTTCGCTGCCGCGCAGAAGGCAAAGTCGCTTTCCGGCAAAGCAACCCCACGCGAGCGGGCGCTGACCGGCGCGCTTACAGCGCGCTACGGCGGCGATCCGAAACCCGCCCGGCCGCCATTCGATGCAGCCTACGCTGCCGCAATGGCGAAAGTCGCTACGCAATATCCCGACGACGACGAAATCGCCACGCTCTACGCCGAGGCGGTCATGGACCTCAGCCCGTGGGATTACTGGAAGCCGGGCGGACGCGAACCCAATCCGCAAAGCGTGCCGATCGTGCCGGCGCTGGAGCGCGTGCTGGCCCGCAACCCAAATCATCCCGGTGCAATTCATTTTTACATACACGCCGTCGAGGCGTCGGATCGGCCCAAACGCGCCGAGCCTTATGCCGACCGGCTGCGCGGCGCGATCCCCGGCGCCGGCCATCTCGTGCACATGCCGAGCCACATCTACTATCGGGTCGGGCGTTATCTCGACGCACTGGAAGACAACAAGACTGCGGTGAAGGCCGACGAAAAATACCTGGCCGACACCAACGCGCCGATGGGCGTGTACCGGCTCGGCTATTATCCGCATAACGTGCATTTCGTGATGGCGTCGGCGCAGTTGGCCGGGGACGGTCCGACCGTGATCGCGGCAGCGGAGAAGCTGAACAAGCTTATTCCTGACGAGGCCGCGCGCGGCATTGCGATGGTACAGCCCGTCAAGGCGGCGCCGTATTTTGCGCACGCACAATTCAGCACGCCCGAGACCATCCTGGCGTTGCCCGATCCCGGCGACACGATCCCCTATGTCAAAGCGACCTGGCTCTATGCGCGGGGCGTAGCACTTGCGGCGCGCGGCGACTTCGCGGGTGCGGCTGCGGCGGCAGACGCCATCGAGACGCTCGATCGCACTTCGGATTTCAAGTTACTGAAGGAATCGAACGTTCCGGTGCAGGAGGTTCTTCGCATCGCTCGTACGCTGGTCCTGGCCCGCGTCGCTCAGGCCAGAGGCGATACCCGCACCGCCATTGTGCGGTTCGAGCGGGCCGCTGCCTTGCAGGACGCGCTGCCTTATACTGAACCGCCGTATTGGTATTATCCGATCCGGCAATCTCTCGCCGCAGCCCTGCTGCAGGCCGGCCGCTACGCCGAGGCGGAACGACAGTTCCAGCGCGCGCTTAACCGGGCGCCAGCGAACGGCTGGTCATATTACGGGCTGGCGCAACTGCATAAGGCACGCGGCAATACCGCGGCCGCGCGGAAGGCAGAGGCTGACCTAGCCAGAACGTGGATTGGCGACCGCAAATTGCTGCAGGTTTCCAATCTCTGAGGGTTGCAATCGAGGGTCGCGTCAGGCGGTGGCGCCAACGCCAGCCATCACGGCCGGCCTTTGGGGCGCAACAAAGTCTTCCTCGATCCGGCGGTCAATTTCAGCAATAACGCGACGCGAGAACGGCCCGAGGTGCAGATACATCGCCATCAGTCCGACAATTATCCGCAGCGCGTCCGGGTTCTCGCGCGCGCAAGTCATGAGCACCCGCAGGAACGGCTCACGCGCCTCGGGCAATGCGCTGGTGATGCGATGCATCAGTTGCGAGGCGCCAACCTTGCCGCGCGGGTCGCCATCCGGGAAATCGCGGCGCGACTTCGACCGGTCGAGCAGAGAAACCAGCTTCTGCAAACGCGCGGCATAGGCTTCCGGCTCATAGACTGTCTCCAACACGCGTTTGTAGTCTCGCAGCACGGCTTGTTGAGGCCGCAAAGTCTCAAAGTTGAGACCGACCGTGCATTGATCGGCACCGGTTCGCACAATGTCATGGTTTGCGTGCAGGCGGCCCTCTTTGGCGAGGCGACGCGTTAACTGCGTATTGGGCAGCGCATAAAGCAATCCCACCATCGCAACCGGGATGGCTGAATATTCAATGAACTGTGCGATCGAATCGCCCACATTGGCCTTCTCACTATCGAAGCCGATAATGAAGCCTCCGGTGACGAACATGCCCGCTTTATAGATCCTGTGGACGCTATCGACCATGTCCCGTCGCGTATTCTGCTTCTTCTTCATCAGCACCAAAGTCTCGGGATCGGGACTTTCGATGCCCATGAAGATCCCAAAGAAGCCTGCGTCGCGCATCATGCGCATGAGTTCGTCGTCATCCGACAGGTTCATGGATGCTTCAGTGGAGAACTCGAACGGGTAATCATGCTCCTCCTGCCATGCTTTCAGGTGAGGCAGGAACTGCTTCAACGCCTTCTTGTTGCCGATCAGGTTGTCGTCGACGAAGTCGACATGCCCTCGGTGACCCAGCGCATAAAGACGGTCCAATTCGGCGAGTATTTGGGGCGTGGTTTTGGTGCGCGGTACACGTCCATACAATTCGATGATGTCGCAGAACTCGCAAGTGAATGGACAACCGCGCGAATACTGGACGCCAACATAGAGATACCGTTCAAACTTGATCAGATCGAAACGTGGAATCGGGCTCTTGGTCACGTCGGTCTGGAACTTGGGAGCAGTGAAAGTGCCGCTGCGTTTTCCTGCATCCCAGGCAGCGAGGAACTCGTTGAGAATGCTCTCGGCCTCACCCAGCACCCTGAAATCGGCCCGATCGTAGACGTGCGGACTTGACGTCGCGTCGGGACCGCCAACAACGACCGGCCGATTGTGCCGGCGACAGAGCTCGATCACCGCGAGGCTGTCGGCCTGTTGTGAAAGCATGCCGCCGGTCATGACCATGTCTGCCCAATCGAGGTCAGCTTCGGTCAGATCCTCGGTATTGCGGTCGACGAACCGCACGTCCCAGTGCGGTGGCAACAGGGCGGCGACGGTAATAAGGCCGAGTGGCGCGGCCGGATAGCGCGCGCCCACGAGTTCGCATGCTTCCGCGAAATTCCAGAACGTCTGCGAAATAAACCGCGGATAAATCAAAAGCACGCGGCAAGTACGCTCGGACCCCATCCCTCTCCCCAGACCAATCTTAGTATGATGAAACCTAGCAGATGAGTGCGATTTACCCTAACTTTATTGTCATCGAAAGCCGGAGTTCTCGCCAAATGAAGCAGATTTCTTGCGGTTCCAAACGGTGCTCGGGTGACTCATCCTGATCAAGCTATCGGCAGTGTGAAGACACGAGCTCCGCACAGTGAGAAGGGCGTCCCGCGTGACGAGATTGTAGGATGAGCAAGCAATATCTTGAGGATTTTGTGGCAGGGCAAGTTTACAGGTCCAATCGGTTGCCGGTGGACAAAGGACAGATCTTAGCTTTCGCGTCGCAATTCGATCCGCAGCCCTATCACATTGACGAGCAGGCAGCCCGCAATTCGGTTTTTAAAGGCCTTGCGGCAAGTGGATGGCATACGGCTGCCATAACCATGCGGCTTTTGGTCGAGAGTGAATTCCAGCCTGCCGACGGTATTCTCGGAGTGGGTTTGGAAGAACTAAGCTGGCCGCGTCCGGTTCGCCCAGGCGATGAGTTGCGCGTAGAGAGCGAAGTGCTCGAGGTTCGGCCATCCAAATTGCGAACTGATCGCGGTGTAATTCGATTGCGAACCACGACGTTCAACCAGAATGACCAGCCGGTGCAAGTTTTCACGGGCAATCTGCTCGTCCCGCGCAGACCGGCCTGACTTTCATCATGAAATTATTTCGTGGCACTTTGCGATGACGGCGCCGTGTCCACACACCCTTAGGGTCGGCTTCTGAATGTCACAACAGAATATCCGTGGAAGCAACCAAGCGCGGCTCATCGTCATTGGGGTCGCCTTATTGCTCACGATCGGAATGGGGATACGCCAGAGTTTCGGACTCTTTCTGGCACCCGTTACGCAGGATCTTGCTCTGACGGCGGCTGATTTCACGCTCACGCTCGCGATCCAAAACATTGTGTGGGGCCTCTCTCAGGCATTTGTCGGCGCGACCGCTGATCGCCATGGGCTGCGGATCACGATGATGGTGGGTGCGGCGATCTACGTCCTCGGCCTGGGAATCATGGCCGTGGCCCAAGGGCTGTTCGCACTGGTCATCTCGGGCAGCTTGATCGGGGTCGCACTCTCGTGCACGGCAACGTCATTGGGGATAGCCGCATGTGTGCGTGCCGTCTCGGAGAAGCGACGCAGCATGACCCTGGGCCTGGTCGCTGCGGCTGGATCGCTCGGCACCGTTGTCGTGCCGCTCGTCACGCAGACGCTGTTGGCACACGAGCGGTGGCAGATTGCAGTGCTGCTTTTTGTGTCGATGGCGCTCGTGATGTTGCCCGCTGCATTCTGGGCCGGCGGCGCTGACAAAATGCCGGCACGCAGCGCCGCAACCAGCTCCATGAGCGAGGTGCTCGGCCAGGCAATGCGGAATCGGCAGTTTCTCGTGATGTCGGGAGCGTATTTCGTCTGCGGCCTTAATCTCATTTTTCTGACGACGCACTTGCCGAACTATCTGGCGTTCTGCGGCCAGGACCCAATGTTGAGCGCGGAAGCGCTCGCGGTTATTGGCGGCACGAGCGCGGTTGGTTCATTGGCAACCGGCTGGCTTGGCGCGCGGTATCCCAAGCATGTCCTGCTGGGGCTGATGTATATTCTCCGAGCGATCATGTTCGCTGCCTATTTCGCGCTGCCACCGACGCCGACAACCACGCTGCTGTTCGCTGCGGCGGTGGGCCTTCTTTGGTGGCCCGGCCTGGCACCGCTTATTGGCGGTATGGTTGCCGAGATTTTCGGCACCCGCTATTTGGCGACGCTGCTCGGTGTATCCTTCGTTGTGCACCAAGTTGGCTCGTCGCTGGGAGCCTGGGGTGGCGGCTTGATCTTCGATCTTTTCGGCTCTTATGAGCCGGCCTGGCAGATCGGCACGTTGATCGGATTTGCCGCCGGTATCGTTCAGATTCTGGCAGGCGGGCCAAGGAGACGGGATGATCGTACGGTCGTGCCTGCAGTTGCAACGACGTAAGTTCGCTTTACGCCGACAAACTGGAGCGGGCGGCGATCCAAACGCCGGCGATAATCAGCGCGAAACCAAAAATATGAAAAGCCGACAAATGCTCGTTTAGCAGCACACCGCCCAGGATCGCCGTGTAAACCGGCACGAGGTGGACGAAAGGGCCGGAGCGATTTGCGCCGATCAGTTGGACGCCGCGATTCCACGCAGCAAATGCGAGCAAGCTCGGAAAAATGGAAACATAGGCTATGGCGAAAACAGTCAGCCATGTCGGCTTGAGCGTGAGGCCAGCGGCCATTTCCCAGAGCGCGAACGGTAGTGTCGCGAGAGTTGATACAAGCCCGAAGACGAAGATGAAGCTCAGCCAGTGCATTGCAGGACGCTTTCGCAAATAAACGGCATAGACGGCGAAAAGCAGCATGTTGAACAAGATGATGATGTCGCCCCAATTGAACAGCAGGTGCCGCAGGTTGCTCAATTCGCCTCGTGCGATGATCACAAGCACGCCGACCGATGACATCAGGATGCCGCCGAATTGAATTGCCGTGATCCTGTCGCGAAATATGACCGCGCCGGTGGTGATGATGAGCACTGGCACCAGCGAGTTGAGCACTGAAACGTTAAGCGCCGTTGTGTATTGCAAACCGACATATTGTAGGGCCGTGAAGAGTGCCCCGCCGACAATGCCAAGCCAGAGCAGAATGCCCCAACGGGCGCGGATCACCGGCCAGTCCCGTCTGAGATGCGGGAACCCGATGAGCCCGAGCGCAATGGTCGGAAACAGCCAGCGTATCGTGGATATGGCGAGCGGTGGGACCTCGCCACCGATGGCGCGGCCGACAATGTGGTTGCCGGACCAGAACAGCGCGGCGAGCGCGAGCAACAGGTAGGGGTTGTCGTAAATCCAGCCGCGCTTGGCCGGGACTTTCTCTTCGTCACCGGTCATAGGGCGGCAAGCCAACAGAGCACGGCTGTGAGAGCGGCCGCCCTTCTCGCGACCGGCTTGGGCGATTGGCGTAACATCGCGGGTGCTCTCAAACGCATCAACCGGATGCGACGGCACTGTGCGCGGCGAGGCTGTCGCGTGGCGCTTGCTCGCGTGACTGCATGCCGTAATCCCGGATCACGCTGGCGACTCGCAGGCGATAATTGGCAAAGACTTTGGCGCGGCCTTTGGCCTGGGCCGCCCGATGGGCGGTCAGATTGCGCCACGCCTGCACCGCCGTCTCGTCGCGAAAAAAGGAGAGCGACAACATTTTGCCGGGCTGGGCAAGACCTTCAAAGCGTTCAACCGAAATAAATCCATCGATCGTCTCGAGCATCGGCCGCAGCGACGCGGCAATGTCCAGATAGCCCTGCTTGTGACCGGTCCTTGGCCAGACCTCAAAATAATTGCGATCATCGCGAGCCCTCGGCTGGGTTTCCCGGTAAATTGTTTCAGACTGCGCGACAATTTCAAGTTTTACGCGGCGGCACGATGCTGCGAACGTTTGAATGCTGGCCCTCTGACGTCGGCTGCTCTAGCATCGGCAAAAACGTATCTGCGTGAACTCGCTGGGGGACCCTATGCTGACAGAATCGCATCATGGCGATGTCGTGATCCGCGCAATGTCCCTGGAAGAGCGTGCGGCCTGGGAAGAGCTTTGGACAGGCTACCTCGATTTCTACAACACGAAGATTTCTCAAGAGACAACATCAGCGACCTGGGCGCGGCTGCACGATCCGAACGAGCCGATGCACCTGCTGGCGGCCTCGCTTGCCGGAAAAGTGGTTGGCATCGCGCATTATCTCTATCATCGATCGTGCTGGACTATCGGCGACTATTGCTATCTTCAGGATTTGTTTGTGGCGCCTGAGGCACGCGGCAAAGGCATTGGAGGTGAACTGATCAGGCGAGTCGAGAAAATCGCGCGCGCTTCCGGCGCGAGCCGGATCTACTGGCTCACCAAGGAAGACAATGTGTCGGCGCGCGCGCTTTATGACAAGCTTGCCGATCGACCGGGCTTCATCCAATACCGCAAATTGTTCTGAACCCCGGACCACGACTTGACCGCGGCGACGGCCCGACTTCTAATATACCTGTTATATATTAGTTGGCGGCGCGTTGAGGGGATTTCCAATAATGTCGAAGGATCAGGCGCGCAGCGGCGCAACGGCACCTGTCGAGCCAAAACCGCCGGCCAAGCGCGAAAAGCGCACGATCACCGAAATTCGGGACTCCAAAAAGACCGGCGAGAAGATGGTCTACATGTCGGTGCCGGACTACACCTCCGCGCAATGGGCGGAGATGGCCGGCGTCGACGTTGGGGTGCTGGGCGACAGTCTTGCAATGATCGCCCATGGGCACCGCAGCACAATTCCCGCGACCATGGACATGATGGTGATGCACGGGCAGGCCGTGCGCCGCGGCGCGCCGAACACCTTTCTGCTCGG
>JACZDD010200976.1_pt1 | contig 13758 bp, 12 predicted proteins | sample 8641771 | NCBI WGS metagenome assembly JACZDD01 (sample SAMN15324614, study PRJNA640507) | soil metagenome | isolation source: intercropping peanut in the second line | place: China: Luxin town, Laibin City, Guangxi Province | collected 2019-07-25 | depth 10cm m | reverse complement strand
CAGACGCCCAACACCAGCCCGCCCTCTTGCGCAAATTTCTTGACTGCGCCCATCACCGGCGAGAACTTGGCGATCGCCCCACAACGCAAATAGTCTCCATAGGAAAATCCGCCGGGAAGAACAACCAGGTCCGCTCCTTGAAGCGATGCGGAATCGTGCCACAAAAGCACTGTGTCCTGCCGGAGAGTCTCCGCAAAGGCGTGCCAAGCGTCGTGATCGCAATTGCTGCCTGGGAAGACGACAACGCCGATTTTCACGCTGGTTCTCTACGCTCCGGTGGCTGCCGGAGCCGCGGCCTTCTTCCGGCTGGCGCGTCTTTTTTCTACCGGGGGCTGCCGATCGCTCTTTTTCAGGGCCGGCAGCACGATCGATGTGACGAACTTCTTCTCGCCATGATCGTCGAATTTAATCACAATGTAATCGTCGTTCGCCGAAATCACCGAGCCGAGACCGAACTTTCCATGCTCGACTTGGGCGCCCTGGGCGAAAGGTGGTTTGTTGGCCATGAGAGTGCGGGGGTTCCTTAGGTTATTGTAACAGCTTGACTTACCTGTTGTCGAGCCGACTCTCAGAGGCCTCGCTTTACGTCTGTAACGCGTTCCATATAATAGAAGCAGCCTGGCATGGAAGATCTAAAGAAAAAGCTTCAGGACGAGATTGCGGCGCTCGAATATGAACTGCGAAACGAGTTACCCAAAGAAATTCTGAAGGCTCGGGCCCATGGCGATCTCAGCGAGAATGCGGAATATCATGCCGCCAAAGAGCGTCAAGGTTTAGTGAACGCGCGATTAGGCCAACTCCAGGCCCGGTTGCGCGAGCTTTCCATGATCGATTTGAGTAAGCTGCCACGCGATCGGGTCGGCCTTGGTTCCCGCGTGGTTGTCCTCGATCTCAACAAGGATGAAGAGCTTTCTTACAACCTTGTTACCAGCGAGGAAGCGGATGTATCGAACGGCAAAATTTCCACCAGCTCCCCCATTGGCAAAGGCCTGCTTGGTAAGCGGGTCGGTGACACGGTAAAGATTCAGATACCGGACGGCGTTCGTGAAATGGAGATTCTCCGCTTGACCACCATCCACGACGCTCCCACTGCTTGAGAAACTAATCTAATGACCTATACTCGCGCGATCGGCATCGGGTCAAACAAAATCATACGGCTGATCGTCCGCGCCCTGGCCCTATCCAAAATCAATCCCAATGTTCTAACGTTCCTTGGATTGCTCATCAACATCGCCGCCGCCACGTTTCTTGCCATCGGAAGCTTTCGGATTGCCGGCTGTGTGATCATTTTTGCCGGTTTGTTCGATATGGTGGACGGCCGCGTCGCCCGCGCCACCAATCAAGTCACCCGCTTCGGTGGCTTCTTCGATTCCGTGCTGGACCGTTACTCCGATCTGGGGCTGCTCATGGGCCTGCTCGTGTATTACGGCACCATCAACCGGCCGTTTTATGTGGTGCTGACCGCGATTGTCATGACTGCTTCCGTCATGATCAGCTATACACGAACTCGCGCCGAGAATATCATTCCCACCTGCAAGGTGGGATTTATGGAGCGCCCCGAGCGCATCGTACTTTTCATTATTGGTGCGCTATTCGATCGCATGGCGCCGGTGCTGTGGGTGATTGCGGTTCTCGGTAATATCACCGTCATCCACCGCATGATCTTTACTTACCAGGAAGCCAAGCGTCTCGAGGACGCCCAGCTTAGGACCCGCTCGGTCGCCGCTTCCAACTCCCAATCTCTTTAACTCTCCAGAATCACCACCGCCAATGCCATGGCGGAAGTGTGCGTCAGCGAAAGAGAAATACGCTGCACGCCCATAGCGTCTGCCTTTCGCTTCGCCGCACCGTGGAGCGCCAGAGTGGGACGTCCGGATTCCTCATTGACCACCGCGAAATCCTGCCACGTCACACCCTGACTCCATCCCGTTCCAATCGCTTTCATGCCCGCTTCTTTGGCTGCGAAGCGAGCTGCCAGGCGTTCCACCGGATTCGCCTTGCTGGCGGCATAGGCCCGTTCGCCTGCCGTGTAAATGCGATTTAGAAAGCGATCGCCAAATCGGGCGATACTCTCACGGATGCGGTCCACTTCGGCCAGGTCCGTCCCAATACCAAGGATCATAATTCCTCATCGCGCACCGGCACGATAACACGCGCCAACGCTTGCGACCCCAACCAGGCCTGCCTCCGTGGGAGTAGCGGCAGTTATCCCTGCTTCTTGCGGAATGCCGCCCAGCGCTTCTTCTGCGCTGCCGCGATTCGCTTACGCGCTTCCGGGCTCAATACCCGCTTGCGCCTCGCAACCGCTGGGCCGCTCACGCCGGCGGAACTTGCGGTCTGCGCCGACTTACTCGGCCTTCCCGCCCGCCGGCCCAGCATCCCGCGCACCTGCGATATCTGTTCCTCTAACTTCTGCCTCTGAGCTTCTAATCCTTGTAGCGCAGCTTCTAAAATCTCCCGGTTAGGGCCGGAGGAATATTTTGCCATATACCTTTCTTAGTAGCACACAGCCAAAACTTTTTCACTAATGAGTCAATCTATTTCTCGGTATCACACCAGATTGTCACCGGACCGTCGTTGATCAGCCGTACTTCCATGTGCGCCTGAAAAACACCTGTCGCTACCGGAAATCCCCTACTTCGACACTTTTCGATGAAGCATTCATACAGCGCGAGCGCCTTTTCCGGCTTGGCTGCGTCGATATACGATGGGCGATTTCCCTTACGTGTATCGCCATACAACGTAAATTGGGAAACAATCAGCATCTCTCCCGAAATGTCGCGAAGGCTCAGATTCATCTTACCGTCGGAATCAGGAAAGATTCGAAGCTGGCCTATCTTCGTCGCTAACTGCTCGGCTTGCGCTTCGGTATCGTCCTGTCGAATTCCGAGAAAGATCAGCAGGCCTTTCTGAATTTGACCGACAGTTGAAGAATCTACTAGTACGCTGGCCTCGGAAACTCGTTGTACCAAAGCGCGCATAACTCAAATCGGGAAAATGGTTCCCCGGCCGAGCCGCCAATCCGGATCGAGAGTTCTTTTGACATCTTTCATAACTCCGATTTCCTTTGCCGTGTACATCAATTCAAGTAGATCCGTTTTACCTTTTCCTATGCCGTGTTCCGCCGCGACAGTTCCACCTAGTGAAACCACAAACTGCGCGAATTCGTACATCATCGCTTCCACGCGCTTCGCCTGTTCGGCTGTCACGGGAAATAGATTTACGTGATTATTCGCATCGCCGGCATGCCCGTAAATAGAATATTGTCCTGGTACTACTTCCTCGCAACGGCGTTTATAAAAGCGATGCAGCGTTCGTTCGTGCTCGAGCGGCACAGCATAATCGGTACCGGTCTTTGGAAAACCGTTGCGGCGTACCGTATCCACCACCACGACGGGCAGCGTATGCCGGAATTCTCTAAACCGCTCCCGATCGGCTTCGCGTAAGCCGAACCAGGATTCCTCCGCTAGCGCCTCCTGCCGCGCTAACCGCTCGGTCCAGGCATCCACTTCTGGATTATCTTCCGATGTAAGATTCTGCTCAATCAGAAGGCCCGCTCGCGCTTTCGCGGGAATCTCGGAATATCGCGGCCGCAGCAGATCAAGCGCGGCCTGATCCAGAAATTCAAGTAATCGTAATTCCTGAACCGGCCGCCAGGCAGCAACCGCATCCATTGCCAAATCCTCGGAAGGGAAAAATACGACGCCGCTTAACATCCCGCCCGGCTCCGGCAGTAACTGCAATTCGGCTTCCGTAATAATTCCCAAGGTTCCTTCGCTTCCTGCGAGAAGGTCCATCCATTCGAGATCCGGCTCCAAGTAATAACCAGCCGAGTTTTTCGTAGTCGCCGGCCGCCGAATAGTCCCGAACGGGAAATCGACTTTCTGGCCTCGTTCCAGCCGCTCGGTCCGCCCATCCATGAAAGTAACTTCGAGCGCCAACACATGCCGCCGCACGCTCCCATAGTGAAAACTGCGCGCCCCTCCGGCGTTCGTGTTAATAATGCCGCCGATCGATGCCGAATCTTCGGTGGGATTGGGGCCGAAGAACTGGCGGGTTTTCGCCGCTGCTTTTTGTAAATCGCGCAGCGTCGCGCCCGTGCCGCAGCGTGCTCGTCCCTGCTCGATTTCGATTTTCCGAAAGCGCTCGAGCGAAACGATCCAGCCGCCGTGCGGAACGCTCGCGCCGGTCAGGCCGGTGCCCGCGCCCACCACGGTCAGCGGGATGCGCTCCGCCGCGCTGGAGCGCACCACGCCACGCAACTCCTCTGCGCTAGCCGGCAGAAAAACCTGCTCAGCTTCTCCCCGATAACCAGACGAGTCCCCCAGATATCTCTCGAATTCGCGTGAATTCGTGTTCATTCGTGGCCTTACAACTCCGGCTGCGAAGTAATCGCGCCATCGGCCGCGGAACCAACTAAAGCGACATATTTAGCCATGACGCCGGAGGTGTACTTCGGCGCCGGTTTCTGGAACTTAGCCCGCCTCCGCTCCATTTCCGCTGCGGGAATGTTCAAATCGATGGTGCGTTTTTCGATATCGATGGCGATCGAATCGCCTTCTTCGACCATTGCGATCGGACCGCCCATAGCCGCTTCTGGAGCCACGTGGCCGATCATAAATCCGCGCGTAGCGCCGCTAAATCTCCCGTCCGTGACAAGCGCCACGGTCTCCGAAAGTCCCTTACCGACGATAGCGCTCGTGACCCCTAACATTTCCCGCATGCCCGGCCCGCCGCGCGGCCCTTCATAGCGGATCACTACCACATCGCCATCCCGGATCGCTCCGCTCAGTACCGCCTGCATGGCGGCTTCCTCCGTGTTGAACACTCGCGCCGGACCGGTCTGCGCGGTCCTGTTGAGCCCTGTTACTTTAATTACGCAACCGTCGGGCGCAAGCGAGCCTCGTAATATCACCAAACCGCCCGATTTCTTGATCGGGTTATTAAGCGGCCGGATCACATCCTGCCCGGGAGTTTCTTTCGTAGCTTGCACTGCCTCGCCGAATGTTTTTCCCGAAATTGTCATCGCATCGGAATGCACGAATCCACCCTCATGCAGCCGCTTCGCGATAACCGGAATGCCGCCCGCTTTATGTACGTCCGCCGCCGTGTACTTACCCGCCGGCTTCAAGTCCGCGAGCAGCGGCGTGCGCTGGCTGAGGTCCTGAAAATCGTCGATGCTCAGCGGGACACCCGCTTCACGCGCAATTGCAAGCAGATGGAGCACGGCGTTGGTCGAACCTCCCGATGCCGCCACACTCGCAATAGCATTGTCAATTGCCGCCCGCGTCACGATATCGCGCGGACGCAGATTGTTCTTCACGGCGTCCAGGATAATTCTGCCGCACTGCCGCGCCGCATCGTGCTTGGTGGCGTCTACTTGCGGAATTCCGTTTAGCCCCATCGGCGACAACCCGATAATCTCCATAACCGTCGACATGGTGTTCGCCGTATATTGGCCGCCGCAAGCCCCCGGTCCCGGACAGGCCGCATTTTCAATCTCGAACAGTTCCTGATCGCTGATCCGGCCGGCGGCGTTCGCGCCCACGGCCTCGAAGACGTCCTGCACGGTAATGTCCTTACCTTTGTAACGGCCCGGCAGAATGCTTCCGCCGTACAGGATCACGCCCGGCACGTTCAGCCGCAGCAGCGCCATCGCGGCTCCCGGCACTGTCTTATCGCAGGCAACCAGCGCTACGATTCCATCGAACATATGCCCGCGCGCCACCAGTTCGATCGAATCCGCAATTACTTCGCGGCTGATCAGGGACGTTTTCATCCCCTCCGTGCCCATGGTGATGCCGTCGCTGATGGCGATGGTGTTGAATTCCATCGGCGTGCCGCCCGCTTCCCGCACCCCGCGTGCTACATCCGCGGCGAATTCGCGCAAATTGTAATTGCACGGCATGGTGCCGATCCAGGTATTGGCAATTCCGATGATGGGCTTCTTCAAATCTTCGTCGGTGAAGCCAATCGCTTTCAAATAAGAGCGGGCCGGCGCGCGATCCTTGCCCTGGCTGATCGTGTAACTTTGGAGTTTCATTGGAAACTCCTATTTAAGCAAGGTCACCCGCGGCGGCGTAGGTTTGTTGCGGCCAGCAGGCCCAACAACACCAAAGCCACGCTTGATGGCTCCGGTGTCGCCAGCATCGGAGCCAGATCCACGGCAAATCGTTGGCCGTCGTGCGTAGCCACGGCGAGAATCTGGCCGGCGTCGTTAATTCCATAAGCGCCGTCAATCGTCCAGCCAGATCCGATGGGGAGCAGCGAGTTCAAGTCGAGCAGAATCCCGTTGTGATAAAGAAACCCGTGCGTGACTTCATCACTCGTCCAGGAATAACCGACGACATCCCCGGCGTTGTTAATCGCGTAAGCGTAGCTTTGCGTTCCTCCCAGCGTTCCCAGGCTCTTCATCTGTTTGCCGTCCCATAGAAACGCCATGCTGTAGCCCGCTGCGGTCTGCGCATTGCCGACTACTTGCCCCGCATCGTTTAATGCCATGCCGTAGCTGTTAGCGCCACCCAGCGTTCCCAGATCCTGGAGATCGCTGCCACTCGAAAAGAACGCATGGAACGTTCCGTCCGCCATCATGCTCGACCCCGCTGTTTGGCCGGACGAATTGATACCGTAGGCCGAACTCGACGATCCACCGAGAGTTCCTAAATCCACCAGAACTCCGCCGCTCCAGCTAAAGGCATGCAATTGACCATCGGGCCGGATATATCCACCGGCAACTTGCCCGGAATTATTGATTGCCGTGCCGTAGCCCGCGATACGCAACGAAGTGGTCTGCCCTGCGGCCCATTGAGTAACTTCCGGATTGCCGCCCGAAAAGAGCGTGCCCACCGCGACACCGTTATTGTTGATGGCGTTTGACTGGCCGCCGCTTCCGAAGGTCATCGTCTGACCGTTGGCAAAGTACGCGGGGTTTACGTTTCCCTGCCAGTCCGTGATCCAGCCCACCGCATTACCCGAGCTGTTAATCCCCGTGGGTAGTGCGGCGCCCGATCCTAATGCGCCCAAGGTCTCGATTGAATAGAGCGGGTCCGCATGGACAAAGTCCACGCTTGCCAGTAAGAGGAGTATGAGGGAGACCCGATTCCCCATAACTCCCTCTTCGGCAAGGTCGTGTAAGCATTACAAACATTTCGCACCTTAGCCGGGCGGTGGTACTATATGCCAATTCGATCGATCGAAACAACTTGCTGCATAACCGGCGGTGGACCCGCGGGCATCATGCTTGGTTATTTGTTGGCTCGCGCAGGAGTTGCCGTTACCGTACTCGAAAAACACAAAGATTTTTTTCGCGACTTCCGCGGCGATACCGTCCATCCCTCCACTCTCGAAGTCATGCGCGAGCTGGGATTGCTCGAAGATCTCTTAAAGATTCCCCACCAGCAACTCACTTCCGTAGGCGGCATGGTGGGGAATTTCCAATTTAAGGCAGCCGATTTCCGGCATCTGCCCACTCATTGCAAGTTCGTCGCACTGATGCCCCAATGGGACTTTCTCGATTTCCTTTCGAACCGTGCAAAGAGTTTTCCTACTTTCGGGCTCCTCATGCAGCACGAAGCGACCAGCCTCCTTCCCGCCGGGGGAGTCGCGGTGCATACGTCCGACGGCCCGCTCGAGGTTCGCGCCGGTCTGGTCGTCGCCTGCGACGGCCGCCACTCGACGATCCGACAGGCCGCGAAACTGGAGGTCCTCGAATTCGGAGTACCGATCGATGTGCTCTGGTTCCGCGTCAGCCGGAAAGCGGACGATCCCGAAGAGCTACTTGGCAATATCAATTACGGCAAAGCGCTGGTATTGATCAATCGCGGCGATTACTTCCAATCGGGGCTGATCATTCCGAAAGGCGCGTTTGAGAAAATCCAGCGGGACGGGCTGGGAACACTTCGTAACGACCTCCGCAAAATCGCACCATACCTCGGAGACCGCGTTCAAGAACTCCAGGATTGGGATCAAATCAAGCTGCTCACTGTACGCATTAACCGTCTGGAGCGCTGGCATCTTCCGGGCCTTCTCTGCATTGGCGATGCCGCGCACGCCATGTCACCGGCGGTCGGCGTGGGTATTAATCTGGCCATTCAGGACGCCGTCGCCGCGGCAAATATCCTTACCGAACACCTGCGGGCCGGGCTCGTACCGGAAAACGTGCTGGCCCGTGTGCAAGAACGGCGTGAATTTCCGACTCGCGTTACTCAATTTATGCAAATCAACGCTCACAAAGCTTTCGCCAAGATTTTCGAAAACTCCGGGCCCATTCGAGCTCCGTGGCAGTTGAAGGCCGCCACTCACATTCCCGGGCTGCAACGTCTTCTAGGAAGGGCGGTTGGGCTTGGCGCGCGGCCCGAACACATCGCATGAGCGCCCAACCATCCGTTCGAGAGCAGCAGGCGCGCATCATCTTTTCTTCCGCTCCGGCCGGCGATCCCGCAGATCTGCTCGCGTTGGCGCTCGCTCTGCGCGATGAAGAGAACAATATCGAATACGCCCGCCGCGTGCTTGAAGTTGCACGCCAGCTTCTGGATAACGCCTCCTTCGACCTGCGTTTCGAAGTGCTGCGGGCGCTTATCGTCTCTACGTATAAAAGTCCCGACCAACCACTCGACCGGCGCTTGAACAATGCCGCCGCACTGGCCCGCGAGTTGCTCGCCCAAGTAAAGGACGACGCAAAGCGCCGTCAGGAACTGCTCGGCATCCTGGGCTCGATCGCCAAAATGCGTTGGAGCGCCTTTGGATTGCGAGACCATTTGGAAGAGTCGCTGGCGCTCTATGTCGAGGGCATGAATCTAGGCATTGAGCTCGATCAGGGCTATACCGCCATCAACGCCGCCTTTGTGCTCGATCTTCTCGGCCGTGAGGGCGCGCCTCCTATTCGCGAGCGCGTGCGCGATACGCTACGCGCGCTTGCGGAAGCGAATCCGGCGCTGCTTGAAAATTTCTGGTTTGCAGTCACATGGGGCGAAGCGCATCTGGGCCTGAGAGAGTTTCCTGAGGCAATCGCTTTGATGCAGCGCGCCGCCGAGCATCGACCCCATGAGTGGCAGCTCGAATCCACCGCGCGGCAAACTGCAAAACTGGCCAGCCTGATCGCGGCGGAAATGAACATCGCTCCGGATCATCTGGCCGGCTCAGAGCCATGGCAAGTAGTCCAGGCTTTGCTCGGCGGCGATGCCGAGGCCGCATTATCGTTCATCCTTGGAAAGGTCGGCCTCGCGCTCTCGGGCGGAGGATTTCGGGCCTCGCTGTTTCATATCGGATTTCTCGCGCGTCTCGCCGAGCTCGACATGCTGCGTCACGTCGAAGTTCTTTCCTGCGTTTCCGGCGGATCGATATTGGGCGCGTTTTACTACCTCGAATTACGCAAGTTGCTTCAGGAGAAGACGGACCAGGAACTCAGCCGCGACGACTACGTCGAGCTGGTGCGACGTATCGAGCGTAAGTTTCTATCCGGCGTCCAGAGAAATATCCGCTTGCGGATGTTCATGGAATTCGGCTCCAACTGGCGTGTACTTACTTCGCGGCGATCGTCGATGACGGATCGCCTGGCGCGCCTTTACGATCGCGAGCTGTTCGCCCTCATCGAAGACGAATTCGGCAAGAGGCCAAGACGAATCTCCGACATACGAATTCAGCCGAAAGGCGATCCGGATTTTCAACCCAAGTATCACAATTGGCGCCGCCGTCACAAAGTGCCGATTCTGATTCTCAACGCCACCACCCTGAACACGAATCACAACTGGCAATTCACCGCCAGCTTCATGGGCGAACCGCCGTCGCGGGCCGCCGCGAGCGAGATCGAGACGAACGACCGTTTGCGCCGGATGTACTACGAAGACGCTCCATCCGCGCATCGAGAGGTGAAGCTCAGTGAGGCGGTCGCCGCGTCCGCTTGCGTTCCCGGCTTTTTCGACCCACTATCGTTCGACCACCTCTACGGCACGAAAACGGGTTGCGCCGAACCACTCACCTACGTCACACGTTTGGTCGATGGCGGCGCATACGATAACCAAGGGGTGGCGAGCCTGCTCGAACAGAACTGTACGGTGCTGCTGGTAAGCGACGCCTGCGGCCAAGGTGCGGTATCGCTCGAGCCCGGCGGCGCGAGGCTCGACGTCGTGAAACGCTCGAACGATATCCTGATGGCGCGTGTTCGCGAATCACAGTTTCAATACCTGATCGCCTTGCGCGATTCTGGCGTCCTGCACGGGCTCCTCTATATCCATCTCAAAGAAGACCTGGCGGGCGAATCGGTAAATTGGCTGGGCAGCCGCGATCTCTCTCTACGAAGTGAGCCGGGCGTCTTGACATCCTACAGCATGCGGCGCGATGTACAAGATCTGCTTGCGAGCATCCGCACCGATCTAGATTCCTTCTCCGATTGCGAAGCCGACACTCTCATGCTGAGCGGCTATCTGATGGCGCGCTCCGCATTTCCCACTTGCATTCGGAACTTTCCCGTAAGCTTCGATCTTGCAAAGCCATGGGGATTTACTGCGATTGAGCCGATCGCGGCAAACGAGACGAAAACATCGGATGTCAATAAGCTATGGCGAGCCCTCAAAATCGGAGCGGCCGTCTGGGGCAAGACATACCACGCCTCGGCCGCACTGGCCGCCGCGGGAATTGCGTTCTTAGCCTTTCTCGCCGCCGCCCTCTCCTGGTTTATTTGGCGGCACTGGACGACGCCACTATTTACAACTTTGGGCCGAGCTCTCTTATGCATCGCCGTCGCTACCGCTGTGCTATTGGCGATCCGGCAATTGCTTTCGAAAGTGCTGCGCTATCGGAATCCCTATTGGCAGGTGCTCGTCTCCGTTTTCATGTGCGTAGCGGGCTGGTTTATTCTATTCCTTCACCTGCGCATCGCCGAGCCGCGCTATCTTCGAATCGGGCCGAAATACCGGAAATGATCCTTGCACTCGCAGGCCGAAGAGTGGACGCTCCCAACGCCGCCGTAGTCCGTTTTCCGCTCGAAAACGCGGACTCGGTGAAAACGCAAATTGCCGGTCTTCTGGGGACGACACAGGCCACATCACTCGTCTGCTCGGCCGCCTGCGGAAGCGATTTGCTTGCTCTCGACGCCGCGCGGGAGTTGGCGCTCGACTGCCACATCATTCTTCCTTTCGCGAAAGAACGTTTTCGCGAGACCTCCGTTGTCGACAGGCCAGGCGCCTGGGGAGCGCTCTTCGACCAAATTGTCGAGCGCGCCGAGCGAACCGGTAAGCTCGCGGTTCTGAATCTCCAGGAATCGGACGACGCCAGCTATCTCGCTGTCAACGAGGCCATTCTCGCCCACGCCCGAGCTTTGGCCCGCTCTCAGGCGCAGCCCATCGAAGCGGCGCTCGTGTGGGACGGCAAATCGCGCGATGGGCTCGACATCACGGCTGCGTTCGCAAACACGGCCAAGAGTCTTGGCATTCCCCTGCGGGAGATTTCCACGCTTCCGGCGCCGTTTGACAAAATGACGGCATGGCCGCACAAAAGCTGAGTCCCGACGCTCTCCAAACCGCACTGAAGGAGCTTCCCGCCTGGAGTATCCAAAACGAAAAACTGCACCGCGAATATCGCTTCCCTGATTTCGCGCACGCCTTCGGCTTTATGGCTACCGCTGCCGTGGAAATCGAGAAGAGAAATCATCACCCGGAATGGCTGAATGTCTACAACCGCGTGACGGTTGACCTCACAACGCACGATTCGAACGGCATCACGCAGAAAGACCTCGACCTAGCACGTTTGCTCGAACAAATCTCAGCCAAGTTAGTCTAGTTCTTTCGACATGAAATCTCCGATTGCGTTATTGCTGGTGGGCGCCGCCGCCGCGCTTACACAAGCGCCCACCAGTTATACGACCTCCTCCATCCAACAGCATTTACAATTCATCGATCCGATCGTCGATGAAGCTGTCCGAACGGAACTGATTCCCGGAGCGGTGGTCGTTATCGGCCATAACGGCCAAATTATTTTTCGCAAAGCCTATGGCTCGCGCGCGCTGATTCCCCGCCCTGAACCGATGACTCTCGACACCATCTTCGATGCCGCATCGCTCACCAAGGTAGTCGCGACCACGCCATCGATCATGAAGCTTTTCGAGCAGGGCAAGCTGCGCCTCGACGACCCAGTGACAAAATACCTGCCCGAATTTCAAGACGGCAAGAGCGACATTACGGTGCGTTTGCTGATGACGCACTTCTCCGGCATGCCGCCGGATCTCGAGTTGATCCCCAAATGGAGCGGCTATTCCACCGGCGTCGAGAGGGCATTGCACACCGTTCCCGTCGCCCCGCCCGGCGCGCGTTTCATTTACAGCGATATCAACTATGTTCTGCTTGCCGAAATCGTGCATCGACTTTCCGGTCAGTCCGTCGCCGATTTTGCGCACGATCACATCTTCGTGCCGCTTCATATGAACGATACCGGATTTCTGCCCTCCCCCTCTCTGATCCACCGCATTGCGCCTACCGAAATCGATGAAGAGACCAGACGCCCGTTTCGCGGCGTGGTACACGATCCTACTGCGCGCTATATGGGCGGCGTTACCGGCGATGCCGGCCTCTTCACCACTGCCGACGATCTCGCCAAATACGCGTCCATGCTGCTCGATATGGGGCAGTCGCACGGTGTGCGGATCTTCTCTGAAGCAACGGTCAAAAAATTCACCACGCCGGCAAGTCCGGCGGATCAGCCGATTCTTCGCGCTCTGGGCTGGGATATCGATTCTCCCTATTCCAGCAATCGCGGCGAACTCTATCCGATCGGCTCGTATGGTCACACCGGGTTCACTGGAACGTCGATGTGGATGGATCCCACCAGCCATTCGTTCGTGATCGTTCTCACCAACGCCGTTCACCCCCACCGCGGCCATTCGCTGAGTTCCTTCCGCTCGCGCCTGGCGACAGCCGTCGCGGCAGGCTTCGGCATTCCGACGCAAGGCGTTTCCCTGACCGGTTATAACGAGACGATTAGCGGCGCGGGCGTTCACCGCGTGATTAATCGAAATGCCGCTACCATGACCGGTCTCGATGTACTCGAAGCCGACGGATTCACGGAATTGAGAGGCAAGCGCATCGGCCTCATCACAAACCATACCGGCCTCGATCGCAGCGGCCGGCGCAACATCGACGCCATGCTGGCCGCGGGCGTTTCGATCGTGACGATCTTTTCGCCGGAGCACGGTATCAGCGGTTCCGAGGACCAGGAAAACGTCGCAAACACAACCGATGCCGCAACCGGGCTTCCGGTAGTGAGTCTTTACCAACCGAACCGGAGGCGGTTGCGCCCGGAACAAATCCAGAATCTTGACGCGATTGTATACGACATACAAGATGTCGGCGCGCGTTTTTACACCTACTCCTGCACTCTGCTCTACGCGCTGCAGGAAGCCGCCAAGGCGCGCAAACCGTTCTGGGTTCTGGATCGTCCTAATCCCATCACCGGAACCCGCGTCGAAGGACCGGTCATGGAGAAGGACCTCGAATCCTTCGTAGGCTGCTACGATATCCCGCTTCGCCATGGCATGACCTTTGGCGAATTGGCCAGGTTCGCCAACGCCGAGGGCCATCTCGGCGCCGATCTTCACGTCGTGAAGATGAGTAACTGGATGCGCGGCGACTGGTTCGATGCGACCACGCTTTCCTGGGTCGATCCGTCGCCCAACATGCGCAGCCTGAACGCGGCGCTGCTGTACCCTGGCCTTGCCATGCTCGAAGCGAGCAGCGATTATTCAGTCGGCCGCGGAACCGATGCGCCCTT